>TARA_R110000850_G_scaffold116989_3_pt1 | contig 89805 bp, 163 predicted proteins | sample TARA_R110000850 | Tara Oceans TARA_R110000850 (sample SAMEA4397586) | marine metagenome | biome: Polar Biome; feature: [SRF] surface water layer (ENVO:00010504); material: water (ENVO:00002006), including particulate matter (ENVO:01000060) such as... | depth 5 m | reverse complement strand
CAAACATTTAAAAATGATTTTAGAAAGTGTGTCAGCCGATGATGCTTTCATCATTGATAGAATAATTGATAAAGACCCTAAGAATGGTCTAGGAACTACTTACATCAATAAGGTAATACCTAACTTGATTGAGAAAACTCCTTATCAAGGTGCTAAGTCATATAGCGAGAAATTAGCGAGAGCTATCTTCACGAAATTTGGTTATGCTTACAGTGATGTTAAGATGGATGGTAGATATGCTAACGCAATCATCCAAAATGGTGAGGTTGAATTAGAATCAAGACAAGGTTTAAAAACCTTCATTCCAACTGACTCAATATTGATTAAGGAACTATCAACGTTCCCTGATGGAGTATTGAACGGAGAGTTGACGATGGTAGGAATGGACCGATACACATCTAACGGTATCATAGCTTCAATAGTTGATATTGAAGGTAGAGGTAAAGCGGGTGATAGAAGTGATGCTGAAACAGCTAAGAAAGTAATTGCTTTTGAGAAAAAGCGTGGTAGCTACAAAGATGCAATTGCTAAAATCAGATATACCGTATGGGATTCAATTACTCTAGAAAACTATTTCGATAAGAAATCAGATATCGAGTATAGAGACAGATTAGATTTCCTTTACAATAGAACACCTCTAAAGAGTTGTACTAGAGTTGCAATCGTAGAGCGTAAGAAAGTATATTCATTTGCTGAAGCAATGGTTCACTTTCAAGAAATGTTGTTAAGAGGTGAAGAAGGAACAATCCTTAAAGCACCTACAGCGACTTGGAAAGATGGTAAACCAACATGGCAAGTTAAGATGAAGTTGGACATGAGTATTGACCTTAGAGTTATCGGATTTGAGTTCGGTGAAGTAGGTTCAAAGAATGAGCATGTTTACTCAACTATTAACTTAGAAACGTCTTGTGGTACACTTAGAACCAATCCAGCTGGAATGACTGAAGCAATGATGAAAGACATCACTGAAAGAGCTGATGAGTTAATGGGAACAATCGTAGAGATTAGATGTAGTGGTTTATCACAAAACTCAAGAGGTGAGTGGTCAACACTTCACCCTTCAGTAGTTGAATTGAGAGATGATAAAATGACTTGTGATTCGTTAATAACGGCACAAGAAATTGAGGATATGGCTAAAGGTCTAAAACAAATCATTACATAATGGATATAATATTTATAATTTGGCTAGTTTATTGTTTGCAATCTTATCTTTGTATAATAATACATATGATAAACCAAACAAGAGCCCCTAAAAGTGTTTGGGATTTTTTAAAATTGACGTGTTGTCTTTATTTAATGTTTATTAACCTTAAAAATATAAAAAAATGAATTTAGGTGACGATATAAAACCTGAAATAACTGCTGATTGGGCAAGAAGAAAAGGTAAAGAAGTTTTAGGGTCTAAGGTAATAAAACAATTAAATGAATGTTTAGAAGCTATTGATAATGCTATCAATCGAAATGATAATTCAGCATCAACTAGTGGTCATTTACATGATAAAACTAAAGAAATTTTAAAACAAAGAGGTTTTAAGATTGAATACTATGAAGGTCATGGTCAAAGAGAACCATCTTATCATTCAATAACTTGGTAATGAGTGATTACAATAAAACAAATAAGTTATTTGATGAGTTAAGTCGTATCTCTAAAGAATATAATATTATATTTTTAACTGCGCAACAACCACAACGTAACCATAGTGGTCATTCAAGAATAATGAGACTATCACCGCATACTGGTAATAGTAGGAACATAGAGTTTTTACCTATGGACCATATAAACATAATATAAAAAAGAATACAATGAAAAAGCATAGTGCATTCCCGAAGATAGGGCAGTTTAGACAAGTGGTAAAAGAAGCTCAATTAAGAAGCTCTTATACTGGTAAAGATGAAAATGGAGACCCTATATACGACCATAACATAACGTCACCAACTATCAAATTCAAAGGTACTGTAAAATTACATGGTACCAATGCTGGTATTGGACATACACAAGAAGATGGTCTTTGGTCACAATCTAGGGGCAATATAATTACACCAGAGGAAGATAATTTTGGTTTTGCGAGATATGTGGAAGACCATAAACAAGCGTTCTTAGAATTGATTGAACATGTTCGATATAATAATAGTACTACCCTTAAACCTAATGACGGTGTATTCGTCTTTGGAGAGTGGGCTGGTAAGGGTATCCAAAAAGTTGAAAGTGCTGGAATTTCTCAGAATGAAAAATCTTTTTTCATTTTTGATGTGAAGGTTGTACCAGAAGATGGTACCGAACCTTACCATTTACCGTCTAATTACTTACAAAACCATGAACATAGAATCTTCAATATTGAAGACTTCTTATGTTACGAGATTGATATTGATTTCAACCGACCAGATTTAGTTCAAAATGAATTAAGTGACATTACAATAGCCGTTGAAGAATTATGCCCAGTAGCCAAACACTTCGGATTTGAAGGTATTGGTGAAGGGGTTGTTTGGGTAGCCCAAGTAAATGGTCATGATTACCGATTCAAGGTGAAGGGTGAAAAGCATAGTGTATCTAAAGTTAAAACGCTTGCTAAGGTTGACACTGAAAAAATGAACTCTATTCATGAGTTTGTTGATTATGCTGCAACTGAAAACCGATATGAACAAGGTATGGGTATTGTCTTTCCAGATAGAGATTTGATAGACATCAAAAAGATGGGTGATATCATTAGATGGGTTGTAACAGACATTATGGTTGAAGAAAAAGATACTTTAGAAAGTAATGGGCTTGAACCCAAAGATGTCAATAAACACGTATCTAAAAGGGTACGAGAGATGTTTTTTGTTGAATATAATAAGGTATGAATGAAAAACCCGCTTTAAGCGGGTTTTTTTATACCAAAAAACTTGTTTATTCCGATTATTTGTAGTTATATTACAACAAATATAAAACAAATGATACAAAACGGAGTTTTTAGACTTAAACAAGACGTAACAATAATTGACGACTTAACACTTAAAGAGGGGCAAGAAATAGAAGTAATCGCTGGGGTTGTTTACATGGGAGGTTTTCCATTACAACTAAATTTACAATCTTTAATAAAGAATTGGATGGATAATAACCAAGACCTATTCATAAACGACACAAGAAACTTTTCAAAGTAATGGAGCAATATCATACGTTATACGAATGGTGTTTATTGAATAATATTCGACCATTACAGATTTCTGATGATGATAAATTCATGACAGATGAAATATATCTAGACGATTTCAAGAACTATCTTGAAGATGGTGACTACAAAGAGAATTCAGTACCAAGAAAACCTGAAAAGTATTTAGAGTTAAGGATGTATGGTCTTGTACCGTATAATCTTTCCCCTATTCAACAAGGAATCCAATTTAACCACGCAAATGACAATTTTAGAGCACTTCCCTTACAAGGAAGAAGTGAATATATGAGATTCATAACAGAGTGGAAAACTAACATTCTTTTGAATGGTGGTACTTCAAATGAAGGTCATATGGTGAGCCAAGGTTTTCAAAAGAAAATGTATATTGGTACTATGCAACAACATCAAGAAGATTTGTTAATGAATAAAATTGATATTGCAACCTTTTACGAACCAGATTTAAACTCGATGCTTACGGCTATTGCGTTTTTGGTGGATGAAAGAGTATTCAATAAAAAACTTTACCCAAATTTTGAACCATCACCTTATATGGGTGACACATCTGAAGAGATGGTGGTTTGGTCAAAAAACAATGAGAAGCAATACGCTTCGTGGGTAACTAAAATAGGTGGTCCTAAAAACGAATTTCTACGTGACTTCCTAAGTGATAAACGATTAGCATAAATATGGGAAAGAAAAATAAACAAATTAAATTTAAAGATTTAACAGACGAGCATAAGGATTATATCCGTATGACTTATTATGACGAAGATTTGACTCATAAAGAGAAAATGGAAATCTTAGGTAATAAATTCGGGGTTGAGGGTAGAACCATTAGAAATTGGTGGTTAGATAAAATGGATTTACAGAAATTATCATCCAAATTACCACCACAATTACTTGAAGCTCGTGATAGAAATTTACCTATCGATACTGAGGTTCTTATGGTAACAGGGGCACAAAATGAAACCCCACTCCATAGAAAAGCATTAGCATCTATGTTGGTATATCAAGATTTCATTACTAACGATTTAGGTAAACAAACTAACATCGCTGTGATACCGATTAGATATCGTAATCCCACTACCCCTACAGAGGACCAAAGTAAGAAAAAGGATATGTGGTGGGTTGATGAAGTTAAAGATAGAATTTACTATAATACCATTGATTTTGGCGATACTAAAGTTGCAGCTGATACGCACATCACACCAACAGCTAAAATGCCTCTAACTGGTTATGAAACAAAAGCTGAAGGTTCTCACTTAATAATGGGTTCACCTAGAATTCATTTCAAGACAATAGCGAGACTTAGAAATACTCCATTAAGAACAATGAGTACAACTGGGGTTATCACAAGACAGAATTACTCTAAAAGTAAAGCTGGTGATACTGCGGCAGCTCATCATTCGTATGGGTTTACTATCGTTGAAAAGAAAAAGGATGGTACATGTCATATCCCTAGAAATATCTATGTAACTGACGATGGTGAATTCATTGATTTATGTTATAAGGTAACTCCAGAAGGTGTTACAAAGATTACTCATACGGAAGCTATTATATGGGGTGACATCCATAAAGAGGTTATGGATGAAAATATCTATAATAAAACCAAGAAATTATGTAAAATTCTTAAACCAAAAATTCATGTATTGCATGATTTATTAGATGGTGCAAGGTTCAATCCACACGAGAGAAGAGATGTATTCGTAATGAGACAGAAAATTCTTAAGAACAAATTCTTGATTAAAGAAGAAGTAGATGAAGCGTTAGAGTTTCCTAAACAAGTTTTAAAAGAATGTGGTGGAGAAAAAGTGGCTGTAGTTCAAGCTAATCACGATGAGTTTTTAGATAGACATGTCACTGATATGAACTGGAAAGCTGATTTACATAATTCAGCGGCATACCTAGAATATGCGACTATTCAACAAACAGTTGATTTAGAAGACTATGGTAATATCTTCGGATATTTGATGGGTAAACGTTATAAGAAAAAGGGTAATAAATTTGGTAAAGTTAACTATCTAAAGTACGGTGACCCTTTAACAATCAAAGGTTTCAACTGTGCAATGCATGGTGACCATGGAACCAATGGCTCTAGAGGTGCTATAACGCAATATAAGCGTCTTAACTTCAAAATGATACATGGACATAACCATAGCCCAATTATAATGGATGGGGTGACCTCTGTAGGACTTACAGGTAAAATCCATCAATATTACACTAGAAAAGGTGTAAGTACTCACGCCTATGCTCACGCATTGGTTCATGAGAACGGCAAACGTCAATTATTGGTGTTTGATGATAACGGTGAAATATCCGATTTAATATAAAATATAAAAAAATGAAAAAAGACAAACAATTAGAAGAAAATGAGAGTGATGCTGAGTACCTAGCAAAAATGCTTAGAGCTGAGACGCAAATTATTGAAGCGTTAAAAGGTTTTAATCAGTTTCAAGTAGACTCAATGCTAACACGAATTGATTTTGAAGTTAAGAACACTTCTTTAGTACCTTAATATTAAGATGAGTAAACTAGAAACACTAAAGAAATATTATAACGATGAAATATTAGCACACCTGGCTCATAAGTCTTTCCTAACAACAGAACTGGGTAAAAGTCTTAACCCAACAGTGGATATGTTGGATGATTTATATTGTGCCCTTGTGGGTGGTGTAATATGTAACTTCGGAGAAGGAAGAACCCCAATGTATATGGAAGGTGTTGGTCCAACTCCAGAAGAAAGACATACCATGGAAAGATATAATATGCTTAGAAATGAATTAACATATATGTTGGGTGAATATACTCACCCATATGATAAATGGATAAAAAAAAACCCAGAATCCGATAAGTGGGTGGAACTAATAGAACTAGCCGAGAAAGATGATGAACTATTTGAAGGTAACCCAGAAAAATGGCTTGTCGAACTTAGAAAGAATTGTAAACCAGCGAGATGGATATAGATTTAATATAATAATTATGAAAGCAATAGTTAAAGCATATGACCCATCGGGTGTAGTTTTAGAGGAAGAGGAATTTACTTTCCCAATTGTGAAAGAACCAGAAGGTGAATGGAGAACTGAAATAATTGATGGAATTGAGAAATCTCATCGTTATGAACCCATGAGAAAGGTAAGATACCTTTTGAAGATAGGTGAGTATAAATATTGGTTTCGTTCTAATGGTGAGTTAGACCCGTTAAGTAGTAATCCTGAAAACTAAAAAATAATATGAAGACAAAAGAAGAAATAGAAATTAAGGCTTTAGCCTTAATGGATGAAGTTAATGATTTACAACAACAGCAAATCGATAGCGTATTCACGGGTGCAGTTTCAAGTTTACAAGAAATTATAAACTGTAAAAGACATGCTATTTCACAATTAAATTGGGTTATTAATGAGGAATAATTGATTATCCAATTATTTTGTGTATATTTGCGGTGTGAAAACAATAATAAAGATAAAAGGTAAGATAGTATTTGACCCGCCAGACATAACTTCCAAACATAGGAAGCAAGCTGAGTGGAAGAAAGTTGCTATGGTTGAATTTACTGGGGATATCAAAAAATACTATAGATGGTTCGTGAAGAAACGTTATAATCTTATTTTAGGTGAACCAATTAGACAAGCCCACGTTACATTTATCAATGACAGTCATAGAGATATGGGTGATAATGTCAAGAAATGGGATGCCGTTAAGAAAAAATGGCATGGTAAAAGTATTGAAATTGAATTAAGTGTCGATGTTAGGTCAGATGGTATTAATTGGTGGTTGGTAGTTCCAGAAGAAAGTAGAAAGGGGTTACAAGCCATTAGAGCTGAATTAGGTCTACATAGACCATACTTTGGATTACATATGACATTTGGTGTCGCTAGGAATGCAAAGGACGTTGATTTGAACCCACAACCTAACATGGAGAGAATCGTTAGATTAAACGAGGACCATTCAAGGTACATTGTGGACTTATTAACAAAAGGAGTAATAAATTAAAATATGAAAATTAAAGCAATTTACGTTAAGAATCTTAAAATGCCAGAAGGTAAGGTGGCAGCTCAAATAGCCCACGCTGTTAAGAATCTAGGTGTTACACCAAAAGATTGTGATATCGTAGTATTGAGTGTTTCTAAAACGAAGTTCGATGAACTTGTAGTGGAACATCCAGATTGTTACGTTCAAATTGATAAAGGTCTTACAGTGGTTAAAGCTGGCACCGCAACTGCGGCAGCATGGATTGACCAAACTGAAATTATAAGGCTTCTATACGATGAAGTGATTGATGGAATGTCCTCTATATGTGAGGATGCCTTATTTGAATATGAAGGTAAAGAATATAAATTTATATTCAAAAACTATCAATATATGGTTGATGAATACGGAATCGATTCGATTTTAAGTGTATCAGGTGATTTTATGACCATGTATGGTAATAGCATCTTTGAAGATGCGTAGAATAAAAAATGCCCCAATTGGGGCATTTTTTATGCAAAAAACTTGGAATTCCAGGTAAAATGTAGTATAATTACACTAAATAAATAATAAAAATGTAGTATAATTTGGTAGTGTCAATTATTATTTCTATATTTGTATCAACATTAAAACTAAGGCGATATGATAACTAAAGAGAACGGTTTAAGATATGCAAAGTTAATACATGTGTCAGTTGACAATGGATTAACAGCGCAAAGTAATAAAGTCTACATCATGGAAGAACAATCCGATGGAAATATTAAATGTGAATATGGTCGTGTTGGCAAAAACATGGTCACAGTTTACAAAAAAAGCCATGAGTGGGATAAAGTTCTCCGAAGTAAAGTTAACCCTAGAAAAGGGTATACAGATGTTACTGACATGATTTCAACGACAGTTACTACAGACCCTTCTTCAGGTTCAACTGCAAGCACAGCTACCGATATTAAGGATAGCGCAGTTAAAAAATTATTTGATGAGTTAATGGCATTCGCCAACAAATCGATTCAAAAAAACTATAAGGTTACACAAGATTCTGTAACTGAAGCACAAGTTGATGCCGCACAAGACATCTTAACTGAAGCTGGTAAGCTAGTTAAGAATGGTCTTAAAGATTTTAAGGGTGTTAACGACTTGTTAATCAAGCTTTATACTATCATTCCAAGAAAAATGGATGATGTGCGTGATTACTTAATCGATACGGAAGATGATGTTAATGATGTATCAAAAATCAAGAACTTCTTAGCAAACGAGCAAGATACGTTAGATACAATGGCTGGTCAGGTAAAATTACTTAACCAACAAAAAGCTAGTATTGTTACGGATGACGATGATGCGACTGACACACCTAGTCAAATTACTCTTTTAGAGCAAATGGGACTTGAGGTTTCAATCGAAACTGACCCAAAACAAATTGCTCTTGTTAAAAAGTTAATGGGAAGTACCGAGGGTAGACATAGAAAGATTTACAAGTGTGTAAATAAGAAAACGCAAGCAACATTCGATAAACACTTCGGTAAGAAGAGATTCAAGGACAGAAAGTTATTCTGGCATGGGTCGAGGAATGAGAATTGGTTTAATATCGTTCAAACTGGTCTTATGATTAGACCTTCGGGTGCGGTGCATACTGGTTCAATGTTTGGTGATGGAATCTACTTTGCAAATAAAGCGCAAAAGTCGTTAGGTTATAGTTCAGCAAGAGGCTCATATTGGACTGGCGGTGGCTCAAACAAAGGGTTTCTAGCTTTATATGATGTTTATCATGGGAAGCAAAAGGATATCACAAATCATACTAGCTCATGTTATTCATTATCTAAATCGGTTATGGATAGAGAAGGTTACGATAGTGTATTTGCTCATGGTGGTGCTGATTTAAGAAATGATGAGTTTATCATCTATGATGGAAAGCAATGTACGATAGCTTATTTGATTGAGTACGAATAGAATTTCAATAATAAAAATAATAAATCCTTAATTACTTTGTAGTTAAGGATTTTTTTTGTATCTTTGTATAAATTAGAATGATTATGAGAGGATATTTAAGTACAGGGAAACCAATTTTAATGAGCGGAGAGATTACTTCAGACTCAGAGGACACATTGAGGTCCATTATACCAATTGTCATTAATAAACATAATCATGAGAAGGTGGATAGACCTTTGACGCATTATAAAATCACTAAGAACATATTAAGGTTCTGGGAAGGTGATTATGGGGTTGATAAATTCAGTGGTGCGCCATTACCTTTTCCGTTAACGAGAGAAAATGCTTTTGATTTCATATACAATTGTATGAAGTCTGTTGACCCAAATGATATTCCAGATGAATATACTGGTGATGGAAGCAATGGCTTTGGGTTTCACGCAAAAATGGGTGGTAACTTCGGTGACCCCGTTCTAAAAATTACAGTACAAAACTTATATTACAGCAAATAATGAGAGGGAATATAAAAAAATTACACATAACAGTTGGATTACCCGCAAGCGGTAAAACTACTTGGGCTAAAAAATTCTCTAGAACTAAGAAGAGAGGTTATTATGGTTCAAGTATGCCACACATTGAACTTGATTATTATAAGAAATTTCGAGGTTCACCTAAAGATACCATGACCGTTCTAAAAGAGCGTGTTACTGGTAGCAGCGAAGAAAGTATCGTAGATGGTTTGTTCTTAACTGAAGATGACGTTATCAAAGCTTTACTATTCTTAATCAATCAAAATAAGATTGCTATTAAAGAAGTTGTTATCCATTATTGGAAACCTAATAGAGAGTATTCCCTTTGGAATGACTTATATAGAAGAGAAGTTGATTCAGTTATAACCATTGAAAATGGTGTGATGGATGATTTCGATAATGTATTCGGTCTTAAAGCTAAATTACCTAGTATTGACTTCAGTATCGAAAGACATGATGTGGTTAAAGCTGAGGCTTATAGGTTATTTGCTTCGAAACATAACATCACTTTAAATGAGGGTGGTGAAGTTCAAGGTGAAAGTTGGTGTACAGGTGGTACATGGAATGATTGTTGGGAAAATACTGGTAACGTGCCAAGTGACCCATCACCCGAAGGTATGAGTGTTTTAGATGACTTATTAGAAACTATATGTCCATCGGTTAGTTTCTTACAGTATAAAAGAATTATGAACGACTGTGTTTATGTAGAGGATTTTTCTGATGGTGATTACTATGGTGGTACAACGTATCATAACAAGTATGTACTAAGAATGGGTGCTTTATATAACTACTTAGTGGAAGCAAAATTAATAGATGAAATTTTATAATAATAATGTATAAATTAGCTCAATTATATTTATTACCGTCAAAAGACGAGGATGGTTATTCAATCAAGAAGGGGATTAAAAACGGTCACACTTATATGCAGTGGGATAATCTAGGGGAGTGTCCCCATGGTTTTTATAACCCTTATCATTTATACTTAACATCTGATGAAGATATTGAAGATGGTGATTGGTGTATTCATTATTCACATGGAGTAACTACTCTAGTGCAAATTAATCTTATTACAGAAAAAAATTGTACATCTGTATGTGGAAAGAATATGTGGTTAGATTATTGTAGGAAAATAATTGCAACGACAGACCTTAAATTAAAAGTGCCAGCAATTTACAAGTTGGTCACACCTACTTCAGAAGGTAATGTTAGTAGTGACCTTATTGGTAGTAAATCATTACCTCAAATACCTAAAGCATTTCTTAACGGATATTGTATAAAACAAGGTGAGATTGGTGATGTGATGGTTGAGTTTGAAGTTACTAATAGATGTTGCGGGAGATGTGATGGTGTACATGATGAGTGCGTTACCGATATGATTTGTCATGACCATATTAAAATGGGTTGTCCAGAGTGTTTTGGTCCAAGAGGTGATGTGGTGAAACTTAAACTAAACTCTGATAATAAAATTATTATTGAGCCAACTAGAGATAAATGGAATAGAAAGGAATTGGATGTTATATTAGAAAATTTAACTAACGAGGTATACAATACCTTTAGGAATAAGAAACACGCTTCTTTTGATTTAGATAATTGGAAGAACATAAATCTAAAATAAGATAAAACAAAATGGGAGGAAGAGCATTAAAAACAGCCTTTACACGAAGGTATAGTAGAGAAGAATTCGATACGGTAAGTAAAGAATTAATTGACATAATTGAAAAGAGTTATGCCAAGGCGTGTACACCCTTATTTTTCAATAAGAAGGAAACATTCGGTGATATTGATATCATCGTAAGTGTTATAACAAGTGATATGGGTGCGATAAGAGCGTTTGTGGAACGTTCATTTAAACCAACTGAAATCTTTAGTAATGGAAATGCAATTTCATTTGATTACAAAGAGGTCCAAGTGGATTTAATATGTGTTCCAGATAAAGACTTTATGTCCAATTATCACTATTTAGCTTTCAATGATTTAGGTAACTTCATCGGTAGATTAGCTCAATCGATTGGTTTCAAGTATGGTCAAGAAGGTCTTTGGTATAATCACTTCAGTGATGCCAATACCAAAACTACTATAATGGTTAGTAAAAACTATCCTGAAATCTTTGAGTTTTTAGGATTAGATTATGCAAGATGGGAAGAAGGTTTTGACACACTTGAAGATATCTTTGAGTATGCGATGACTTCATCATTATTCAATGTTGAAATGTTTCAATTAAGTAAGTTAAATAAGATAAATCGTGAGCGAAATATCAAACGTGCATCTTATATGTCTTTCTTAGAATACATTGAAGGTAAACCTGACCATCCTGAGTATAATTCTAATTTAACTACTTTAGCTAAAGAAGACGTAATTAGAATTATTAGAGAAGCGTTTCCTGAAGCCAACGTTGACGTACATTTAGCTGAGATTGAATTTAACGCAGCTAGAAAGAAGTTAATCAACACTAAATTTAATGGTAAAATCATTAAAGAAAAGTATGGGTTAGAAGGTAAGGTATTAGGTGAATCTATCAAAAATTTTAAATATTTTATAGATAATGTAGATGATGGTGGTGGTAGATATAAAAGCTTTGGAGATTTTATCATTGATACACCTTCAGATGAAATATTTACGTTGTTTGATGAATCAAGAGATTTCCAACATTATTAAATAAATGGGTTTCCTGAATCTTCAAGGAGTTTAAAGGTGTCATGTAAAGTCTGACATTCAGAAATAAAATTCTGGATGTCTTCTTTGTTTAGTCTAAACCATTCACCTTTCAACCTCTTTAACCCGTAGCGTCTATGAAGTGTAGTTTCAATTCTTCTAAACCACTCTGATTTAAATTCGTTAACAACTCCAATTTCTTCTGAGTTACCCGTTTGAAGCTCTTTAATTCTCTTTGTAGTCTTACGAGTAGTAATTCCTATTTTATAGTGTTCGTTGCCGTTGGTAAGTAAATATATTATCCCCATAATTATGAATATAATAGATAAAATTTTTGAATAAGTAAACACCAAACTTGTTTTTTAAACTAAAAAGTAGTATATTTGCTATATGAATAAAATATTTGGCACATTTAAAGGATTTATTAATAATACAAACGTCAAAGTAAAATTGAAATTTGGGGATTTGGTTAATGAATCAGGTGAAGATATTGACGGTGAAGTTTACATTGAAAACCAAATGGTCATAGCTTGTATGAAGTTGAAATTTGGTGATAGATACCTAATTGGATACAAAGATATCGTTGATGGAGCCTTGACCAACATAAATCACACTAAGAAGTTACGAAAAGTGGTCAAATGCGACATTTTCAGACGCTTTAAAGACGAAATACACTTTGTAGGTGGAAAGTATCAAGGAAAGAAAGATAGTGACTTAGAACCGAAGGAATTCAGTCGTTACTGTATCTGGTTAGTTAGAAGTTCATATAATGAAGTAACTATTAAAACAGCATTACAAATATTAAAACAATTACACGATGAGTGAGAAAACAGCAATGAAAGAATGTTGTGGCTTATGTCCATATTCAAGGAAAAACACATTATTTGTACATCCAGCTAGAGCGGAAGATTTTGCTTACCAAGCTGAAAACCCATATAATGATTTTGTATGTCACAAAACTGGTGTGATAGACGAGGACCATCCCGATGAGGATAGACAAAACGAAATCGTAAGAGGTAATAAATCGTTGTCTTGTGCGGGATTTCACGCAATGCAACATATCATAAACGGAACTGAAGAACATTCAGAGGTTGAAATTGACTATTCTGACCACTTTTCAGATGCTTGGGAAATGGTAGACCATCACGAAGATAAATATAATGAATAATTGGTGGGAAGACTGGGAACCAGCGGAGGAAGAAAAAAAGTTATGGGATTTACCAGTACATTACGATGACCTAGAATGGTATGAACGTAGTGAGGTAAGAGAACAATACGTAAAGGAACAAGAAAATAAATGTTTCTACTGTGATGGTAGTTTGAGTGAGAACGCACCACCACATATAAAGGAGAAGACGCTTAATTTGGATTTATTTCCACCTAAGTTTCTTAGTTACCCAATTCATCTTCAACATGACCATGATAGTGGTCTGACTGAAGGTGCCGTCCATAGTTACTGCAATGCGGTGATGTGGCAATACGAAGGGAGATAAATTATGAAAATTAAAGAAGAAATACAAATCGAATTAACACCTAAAGAGGTTGAAAAAATAATAAAGGAACATTTTAGTGATAAATATGATATTGAATCTATATATTTTAATGTGACTACAGTTTACGATGGTAGCTACTACAGTGAACATGGTAGTGATGAAATGACTAACGTAAGGTGTGTGGGAAAAAATAAAAACTAGATATTTATTGGTATAATAAAAAATGATTTATGAATGACGAAAACGATGCGAAAGCATTTTTAAATAATAAAGAAACTCCATCACCAGATGATTTAATGAATTTATTTTTCTTAGATAATAAAGAACTTTTAGATGAACAAGGAATTGATGTTGACCCTGAAGAAATTGATTTTGAGTTATTAGGTGAAGCTGATGAGGTAAGAACTGAAAAAGGAAGTGAGTGGTTGGTGACTAGATTGGGGTGGGACACACCAGATGGTTACGTATATAGAATTAATATAATTAAGGTTAATGAGTTTAATAATCAAGGGCAATATGCAGTCAGACCGTTATTTCCTTTTGGTGAATTAGAAGACATTGATTATGAGGAAGTATTTCCACAATCATATGATGAGTTATTAGAGATAGCAATTGATAATGAAGATTTTGAAGAGGCTGCTAGATTGAGAGATTGGGATAAGGACCTTAAAGCGTTGTTACTTACACTTAAACCTAAAATTGAAAAAGCTATCAAAGACGAGAATGTTGAAAGATTAGATGAATTATTAACTCAAATTAGAGTTTATAGAAGCACATTACAATGAAAATAAGTTTTGATTTTGACTCCACTCTAAGTAGAGATGATATTCAGCAAATAGCTGATGACTTTATCATGCGTGGACATGACGTTCACATAACCACATCTAGACATGAAAGTAATAAATGGGTGCAACCAAATCTAACGCACAACCACGATTTATTTAAGATTGCTGAAGAATTGGGGATTCCAATGGAGAGCATACACTTCACTGAAATGAAGGACAAAGTAGAATTCTTAGAAGGGTTTGATATGCACTTTGATGATGATGAATTTGAAATTGACTTAATAACAAGGTCTGAAATAACTTGCTTAGGGATTTTAATAAATTATAAAAACTACGTATTAGACTTAAAATCAGGTGATTAGAAATTAATTTAAAAAAAAGTGTAAAAAAGCTTGTTTTGTATTAGAACATTTAGTATATTTGCACTATATATTAATAAGAGACAGGAATGAATCTGGACAGTCGAAAGACAGGATTGAAAGCTGGACAGTCTCTTTAACAAAAAAATAGAAATTATGAAAACTTTAGTAACTTTATTATGTTTATGTCTGTTGGTCTTAGTCACCAATGCATCGAGCTATGGAGTTAACCAAAGTCATTTTCATTCGTGAAAATAATAATTAACTAACCAATATAAAGCTCGATGTGAAAACATCGAGCTTTTTTTATGTGCTAGTGTTCGAGCGGCAAAGATAGAAGGTTGCAACCCTGAAGGTCGTGGGTTCGAGTCCCACCTAGCATTCAATAATAATATGGCGTTTTGGTCGAGTGGCTAGGCGGTGGTCTGCAAAACCATTTACATCAGTTCGAATCTGATAGACGCTTCAATAAAAATGAGGAATAATGTATAAAGTACCAAACACAATCACTGAAATAGTGAAAGGAACAACAGCAAAGTATTTGTATTGCGAAGCAAGCTGTTTAATTTATGAAGTAAAAGTTGGAGATTTAACATATGAATTTTCAATAGATATGTCAGATAGACAAGAAATTGGGAATGCAATATTCAATAGAACTCACAAAGCTATTACACTTATGAGATATATTAGAAAAGCAATGAAAGACCAAACACTTAGATGGAGTTAAGTACCATCAAAACTCTCCCATAGCTCAGGGGTCAAGAGCACTTCTCTTACAAAGAAGAGGCGAAAGTATAACGTTGGTTCGAATCCAACTGGGAGAACAAATACCTAGATGATGGAACGGTAGACATGCTAGTTTTAGACACTAGTGCTCGAAAGGGCGTGTGGGTTCGAATCCCATTCTGGGTACAAATAAGTCCGAAGTACAAGGACTTTGGCGATATGGTGGAATTGGTAGACACACCCTCAAAAGGGGCGGGAGTAATTACCCTTGTAGGTTCGAGTCCTACTATCGCTACAAAATGATAATATGACAGGGCTTATGCTAGTTCGCTTGGGTCAGACAAATCTAGATTGGTTGGAGGTTCGAGTCCTTCTATTATCTCAACTATCACGGGGATGTGGTGGAACTGGTAGACACGTAGGTTTTAAGCATCTATGCTCAGTAATGGGCGTGTGGGTTCGACTCCCATCATCCCCACAAAGTTTCGCAAGGTTCTTTAAAGATAACTTGCAGATTATTTGTCGATGAATAATTGCCTTGATGATTGGCTGTAAATAAATCATCAAATTGCCCCATGGCGTAATGGGAGCGTACTTGTGTTACATGCAAGGGGCGACAGTTCGATTCTGTCTGGGGCGACTTTGGATTAAAATGGGGGTGTGATGGAAACTGGCAAAGCCTGAAAGACTTAAAATCTTTCGAATACGGGTTCAAATCCCGTCACCCCTACAAATGGCACTATGAGGAAATTGGCAAAACCTCTTTGATTCAAAATCAAAGGATTGTGGGTTCGAGTCCCATTAGTGTTACAATTTGCTACTGTGAGGAAATTGGCAAAGCCTAACGGTTTTAGAAACCGTTGATTGTGGGTTCGAGTCCCATCAGTAGTACAATATTAACCTTTTAAAATGTTTTAAATGGAAGTTAAAAAACAAGCTTGGGATAATTTTATCGAAAATGCGATGGACCCAGAATCAGACACATCAAACTTTAAATACCCATTTAAGGTTATGAGTAAAAAATTTGGACAAGCCTACATTGTTTTTTGTAAGGCAATGTGGGAAGCTAATGAAGGTGTTATGACTGAAGATGAGTTTATGGCGATGAATGGTGGAATGCCGAGAGGTTTTTTTGAAAGAGTGATTGCGGTATAAAAATACGCCCACATTCAACTAATTGTAAGAATTGTAGTTATATTAATAAGCGTAAAGTTGAAAGACCAACCTTGAATGTTTTATTAGGTGAGATTAAAGAATTAGGTTATGTTGGTACTGGTAGAAAATATGGTGTTAGTGATAATGCTATTAGAAGGTGGGTTAAAAGCCCTTTAACTAAATAACCCACGATTTCGTCAGTTCGATTCTGACTAAGAGGACAAAGACTATCATTAATTTGGTAGTCTTATTTTTTTGTTGTATATTTGTGGTATGGAAAATTATTCACGATATACAGAAAAGATACAATCTGTTGCTTTATACAAGGCAACAGACGTAATCGAGTGTATTGTAACCACGTTCTATAAAGATAGAGCGCATAACCAATATGCAATTTCAATCCTAACTCAACCAGTTGAGTTGTCTGTGGGCGATTCGGTAACCGTTAAGAATAGTGGACATCGAGGTAAAATATCCAAAGTGGTTGATTTCAATGAAGAATTTGGATATAAATTAACAGCAACAACGTATCACATTGAACCGCCAGACCCTAATAGTGGTCCTTGGTACTTTAGAAGAAATTTATTTTAAAAACTGTTTATTTATGACATTTTATGACTATATTGGTTTTATAAAATATTTATTACTATGACACAAGAAGAAAAAGCGGAAAAATACGAACTTTTAACCAAACAAGGTGACGCAGTTCAACGAAAATTATCAAAATTACAATCACAGAATGCTGGTATTAATACAGTATCTGAAGCATACGACACTGAATTAAAATATCTACGAGGTAGAATGTCATTTCTAGAACAAGAAATGAAGGAATTATTCAACTAACATGAAAGACATAAAAAGTTTTAATGACCTATGCCATGATGAATTGGTTGAAGCGTTGGAGAATGTTTATCCTATTAGAGATAAATTACAACAAACATTAATCGATACTTATAACGAAGAGTTACTTGATAAAATTATCGTATTGAATAAAATTATAGCTGACGCTGAAATTTTATTGAGTAAGAAAGCTGATATCAAGAAATTTTATGCGGAACGTTACCCAGAATATGTCGATGAAGACAACAATATTAATAATAGAGGGTTATTTAGGGTACAATTATTAAAAAAAAAGTGGAAAACATTAGGTTATCTTAGAAAAAATTCGTAAATTGCCCTTCTAAATTATAATATTATGAGAAAAGCATCCCTATTAATAGTATTTTTAATGACATTCCTTTTAGGTTTTAGTCAAAATAAGGATACAATTATAATGAATGATGTATTGGTAAAAGAATATTTCAAAGATTATATTTCAGAAGCCCTTTCAAGGGGTCATGATGTGCAGTCTGAATTACTGGAAAAAATTGATTATATCATAATCGTTCCAGAAGGAGTTAAAGTTTGTGAGTTATCACAAACTTATTTAAGTAAGAAGTTAATCACTTTAGATTCGAATGTAACCATTGATAGGTTAATTCTAAAAACAAACCTTTATCGAGAACTATCATATGTGTTAGGAGTACCTTATAATGTGGCAAGTGTGATGATGGATAGACGTAAACTAGAAGGTTTTTCGTATTCTGCGTTTGATGATGCCGATATCATGAGTATCGAATTGACAAACATTATGAAATATATCGATTAAATCGATAAGTTTATGATGTATTCCTTAACAATTTAATAAGGAAATAAGACTTGATTTAGACATCAGGTAAATGTTTAAAACACTTGTTTTTTTACGTTTCTTTTAGTATCTTTGCGTATATTTATTAACACAATAACAAAGAGATAAAAAAAGAAAAATTATGAGAGAAGCTGCATTAAACAATTCAAACGGGAACGTAAGTTCTAGTAGAGACACGGTAAACAACAATGTATCTAGATTGAAAATGCTTGGGAATTCTAAAAGAATTTCATGGAACGCAAAGCGTTCATTTAGAAGCATTTAAAAAAAAAATGAAAAAAAAGTGTAAAAAAACTTGCTTTGTATTAAAACATTTAGTATATTTGCACTATATATTAATAACAACACTTTAGAAGTGTAACAATAAAATAGAAATAATGAGAAATTTAATTAACATATTTGAAAACGACTTTTTCGCAGCCGAGGCAGATTTTAGCTTGGGTAGGATGAGTATTGTCAAAAATGAAAGTTAAGTTATCTAGATAACATAAACAGAAAAGACAAAGACTCATCGGAAGATGGGTCTTTTTTTGTTTAATACGGTCTGGCAGCATATGGGTGTATGACGCTTCCCTGTCACGGAAGAGATTGCGGGTTCGAATCCCGTTCAGACCGCCAATAGTAAAAAATGTACTATTGATTAAAATTAAAGTTATGGGATAAATAAAGAAGTGATTAAGAATTTCCTACTTAATCGAGATGAAACTGGAAGAGAAATAATGTTCTTTCCAGAAACAGGAAAGAAGTATTACATAGAATGGATAGGAAGTGGACATAGTGCTTGGGGAGATTTCGACCCAGTAACGAAAAAATTCACTGGAGATTACGGAAGTAAATATAGAGGTTCCGTAACACCGAAAGAATCTGTTATAACGAAAGAGAATGGTTTCAATGATATCCATGAAGGAAAAGGTTCAGCATACTCTAAAGTAAATTGGTTGCATGAGCAATGGAAAAAAGAAAATGACTATGGGAAAAATTGATAGAAAGAAATTGATAGAAAGAAATTGAAGTTATCAAATAAGATAAATGAGATGGAAGAAGAATTAAGAATCTCTTTAACAAAGAAAGATGCAAGTACCGAAATGAATATCGGGAAACATCAGAGTAGAATTCAAGCGTTGAAGACACAATTAAGAGAATTATGAAAGAAGCTAAAGAGTTATATAAAAAGCATTTAAAGTCACATACTAATTGGCATAAAGGGGTTTATTTAAGTCCAAGTCAATTAGATGTAATCAAATACGATGCTACATTAGATGCCATTCAAGAGGCATTAGGCTTATCTTCTGAGGGAGAAGAATAAAAACCCTCAAATAGCTACAGCGCATAACGGCTGGTGTGCCTGACTGTCACTCAGGTTTTCGAAAGAATGTAGCGGGTTCGACTCCCGTTGTAGCTGCTCGTGTGGTTTTATTAGAGGTTCCACAGTAACTAGGTGAAAAAAGACACTAATTGACAGCTCGGAAGTAGACGAGCAAATGTTGCCGTAGTATAGTGGTCCAGTACGCAAGGTTTTCAACCTTGAAGACGTGGGTTCGAATCCCATCGGCAATACGAAGGACTGTTATTAATACATAGTTGGGACTTGTCGGTTCCGAAGCGTAGAATTAATGACTAATAGGAAAGACTATTAAATGGGGGTATAGCAAAGTAGGTCTATGCGTTCGGTTGAAGCCCGAAAGATATCAGTTCGAATCTGATTGCCCTCACAAAGTTTGCAACTTAGGTTTTAATTTACCTTGGATAATAGTTTAATGGTAAAACTGTCGAGACAAAGATATAGGTTCGAATCCTATTTATCTTAAAAAATTAAATGGTGCGGTAGCTCAACTGGTAGAGCAGTAGCTTGAAGCGTTACGTGTTGGGGGTTCGAGTCCCTCCCGCACCACAAAAAGTGATATGGGGTAATATAGCAACATGCAGAGGTGTTGAAATGGTTATGAAGGGTTCGAGTTCCTTTTTACTCCACAATTGGGATAGACGTTATGAATTCATAACTATATTGGTAAAGGCAAACTGAAAAGTTTTGCGCAAGTCAAAGGTTCAAATCCTTCGTTCTCAACTAAAAAAAGATGATTATGAAAACAATGAAAGGAAGTCGATTTAGGTGATGCTCAAATGCGCACATCTAAATTATGCAAAAGAAAAGATGGTACTCAAACGATAACAGAGAGTATAAATGGTTATCAACAATAAAGAAATTGAAATGTACTTTATGTCCACCTAACAAAGGTTGTAACACTGATTGGAACAACAATAACAATTGGAAGGAACATAGAAAAACACAATGGAGAGGTAGCTCAGAGGGGATTAATTAAACCTTAAGGTAGAGCGGTGGGTGCGAAAGCCCATGAGCACTGGTTCGAACCCAGTTCACTCCACAATATTAGGAAGTAGTAGTGAATAACATGAGCGAGATTGGTGTTCAGGTCTATCCGAGTTAGCTACTTTGCTCAGGCACCAGAGTAACCTAATAGTATGGTCCCATCGTCTAACGGTTAGGACGACTGGTTTTCGACCAGTAAATGAGAGTTCGATTCTCTCTGGGACTACCAGATGTATGTTTTTTGTACTTTTGCTTTATTTCTGTATATTTATATATATGAGGAAACAAAAAAAGTATCATTACATTTATAAAACAATAAATGAATTAAGTGGAAAATATTACATAGGAATGCATAGTACAGATAACCTAGATGATGGTTATCTTGGAAGTGGAACTAGATTGAGAAGGTCAATTAATAAGTATGGTAAAGATAATTTCAAGAGAGAAATACTTGAATTTTGTGACTCCAGAGAGTTATTGAAAGCTAGAGAGGAAGAAGTTGTTAACCTTGATGAAATAGCTAAGATTGATTGTATGAATTTGAAGGTTGGTGGTTATGGTGGTTTCATAGATGGTGACCACCATAAAAAAATGCGAGTAGGGGCTTCTAAATATCAAAAGAAGAAATGGGTAGATGAAGAATATAGAATTAAAATTTCTAAAATATTGTTAGATAATGTAAAGAAGGCACATGTCGATGGGAAAATTAAATATGATAATTTTATTGATAAGAAGCATTCTGAAGAGAGTAAAGAGAAAATGTCTGAAAGTAAAAAAGGACGAGGTAAAGGTAAAACAAATTCTCAATTTGGGAAGTGTTGGATAACTAATGAAGTAGAAAGTAAGAAAATAAGTGGGACGGATTTAATTCCAGAAGGTTGGCGATTAGGTCGCAAAATGTAATAGTTAAAATAAAAAGTGATGGTAAGAAAGTATGAAAAATATAGAGATGAAGAAGATGTTTATTTCTATGAGTTAACATTAGAAAGTGGTGCTAAATGTGTAGTACCAAAAGAATTAGGTGACCATGTTCATAAATTAGAACAATATAAAAGAGGTATAACTCTTTAAAATTTTTTGGGGGTGAAGCTCTACTGGCTGAGCATCGCACTTGCACTGCGAAGGTTGTGGGTTCGAGTCCCATCACCTCCACCAAATGTGTTAATTATCACTGACCTGTGAAGTTTTAGGTCAAATGATTAGTCTCGATAGACGTTGTGCATAACGATTCTATCCAAAAATGCTGATGTCGTCTAACAGGACTAGGATACTAGATTTTCAATCTGGGGAATGTGGGTTCGAGTCCCATCATCAGTACAAATGCTGCCGTAGTATAACTGGAATAGTACACCGTTCTTTCACATCGGATAATGTGGGTTCGAGTCCCATCGGCAGTACAAATAGTGTTAAATATAAGACTGTCTAACAGTCGGCTACCATGGGCTTGGGAATTAGTTGAAATGGGAATTTCAAATTACAGGTTGGTTCGAATCCAACTAGCACTGCAAATGGGTTAATAGTGTCTGGGATGGCACATTGGGAGTAGAGGTAGTTGAAGGTTCGAATCCTCCAAAGACCGCCCTTGACTTTTTTGTACTTTTTCTTATATTATTTATATGAGTAAAAATTATAGGAAATTATATGAAAACACACATGGTGAAATTAAAGAAGAGTGGGATATTCATCATATTGATTGGAATCACAGTAATAATCTAATTATTAATTTAATTGCAATACCTAAGAAAATCCATCAATTAGTTCATGGATATTTGGGGTATACTACTAGAGAGGAATTAGAAGTGTTAATTAAAGAATTTTCATTAAAACGTGATTTTAAAAGAAAGAGTATTAGTTATTTAAATCATAAATTATCAAAATTTGTTGATTTAAATAAAACCAGTGAAATTGCAATGTCGTGTAGACTACGACTTGATAATCAAATTGAAAGATATCACGATTATCTTAAGAAGTATGAAAAACCTAGTAAATTTAAAGAATATTGTGATGAAGTTAAAAAAGAAAAGAAAAAGATGAATCGCTTGGGAGCCATACAAAACTAGAAAGAATTCAATCCTCTAAAAAGAGGGTTGGTTCACGTAATGATAGAAACTTAAAGAAGTATTCTGAAAAGTTTAATAAGATGTTTGATTTCTATCTGAAAGTTTACCGAACTGGGGTAATAACCTTTTGTGGTAAGATTGTTCAAGTGGATTTTGACATTAACGGTTCAGATGGTAAATTTGGATTTAGAGAGTTTGACAATGGTCGTTTCAAAAACAAGATTCCAACGTCTAGACATCCAAACATCCTGAAGGGTGTTATCATTGGAAAGAAGGGTTGGGGACTTTGGGTAAAGGAATGGACCGAAGGGATTGTTGAATGTTCATTCACAAAACAAGAGTTCTTAGATGAATTCAAAAGTAAGGGTATTGAGATACCAGAGCCTTTGATGAAAGAATGGGACAATTTAATTGAACGTGGAAAGCGTGAACGTAATTTAAAATATTTAGAAAGTCTGGGGTCGCATGTACCAAGGCAAGGCGAAGGAGGTTTGCACCTTTCTTGAGGTGAGTTCGATTCTCATCGACTCCACCAGATGAAATAAGACTATCATTAATTTGGTAGTCTTATTTTTTTGTCTTATATTTGCAGTATGAGAGATATAAAATTTAGAGTTTGGGAGAAATCTAGAAATGCTATGATTTATAACGCAATTGAATTTGCGTTACTAGCCCTTGCAAAGGCTACCCATCACACCGACAATAAGCTTAACCCAATTGGGTTTAGTGAGCAAGACTATGAACACTTTGAAGTCATGCAATTCACAAACATACAAGATAAAAACGAAGTTGACATCTACGAAGGTGATATAATGCGAGATAAGGATTCAAATCTTTATGAGGTGTCATTTCATTGTGGGGGATTTACGAAAACCTCTGATGGTTCCACAACTCCATTGTTAGATTCAATCGGATGGTTAGAATGTAAGGTCATCGGTAACATATACAAAGACCCCGAACTATTGAAAATATAACGTATGACGGCAAATGAAACAAATGTTGAAATATTGTCAGAACTACAGTTTAACGATAGGTGGCTTACTCACGAATATAAACAGAGTACTGAATATCGAAGTTACTTGGCTCAAGTAGCTATAGATTTACAAAAATATTATACATAACTTGGTTATGTGGATTATTTTGTGTATCTTTACATTAATCATAAAACATATTATATGAAACCAGAAGAAATTTTTGACCAAGATAAAAGTTCAAACATAAATACCTTTGAAGAAGGTGATAGAATTGTAAGGGTTGAACGAGCACCATTTAAACAAACTACATATAATGAAAACCTAGGAATAGAGGTTGATGTGATTAAACACACAGATGGAAGTTATCTGGGTGAGGAAATGGAATTCCTAGGAATCTTCAATCGTCAAATCTGTCTTCGTAAAATAAAACCTTTATGGGGTGATGGCATCACAAAATTACACATTGACCAATGGCAAGGTGGGTGGCAAAAATATGTCATTCCAAATTTTGAAATTAACAAAGAAGATGCAGTAGAATAAGATGGTGGTAGCGATAAACAATTCAAAACAATTTACATTAAACGACACTTGTGATTCAATCAAAGATGTCGCTCATTTAGTTGCGATAGTTTTTCAAACAACTGACCTATATACAATAAGTAAGGCTTTAGAAATAATTGGATATCCATTTGGGGCTTGTTGGGATGATTTCACAACAAGACTAATGACTGTACATGGATGGTATCTAGAAGTGGATAGAGATATCAATAAAATAAAGAAGTCTTATGGTGGGTTGGAAGACTATTTTGACTTTTTACATAAATAGAATAAAAATGAACACAATAACAAACAACTGGAAAACAATAGTATCGGTTATAATAACAACCTTAACATCTCTATACCAAGTATTTGCAGACAATGCAGAATATTTAGGGATAGATAATAAGTATGTAATGGGTGCGTCTATTCTAATCACAGCAATAACAGTAATTTTCAACGGAATTAAAAATGGTACTGGTGAAACTAATCGTAAGAAATTACTATCACATTTTAATTAATAAACATAGATATATGAAGCCAATTAAAGGAACAAGAAAAACAAATAAAAAAGAACTTAAGGCAATTGCTAAATATTTAGCAAACGACGCAATGCACCTATACGACCAGCCTTATCCAACAAACGATGAAGCTTATTCTGCGTATAAAAAGGTGTTAAAGAAACTCACAACAATTACATACGAATTACCAAAGACTGCGGGAGTTCTCGTGGTAGTAATCAACGTATTCAAAGTTAAAGATGCAGTATCTGGACTTTGTTACGATAAATTTGTTGAACAATACCTAGTCACTGGGGATGAGGTGAAAAATGTAAGTGAATTGGATTACATCGAATCAGATGAATTCGTTGAAGCTCCACTTCCTTTTGGAGTGCAATTACTTAACGGTGAAATCGCTATGGTTGATGAAAATCCATGTGCTAGGATTCCATTAGACGTTGAAGTTGATGCGAATCAAGAGTAATGGAATGTCCTAAATGCTTAAAGAATTGGGTATGTGGGTGTAGGTCTTGTAAATCTAGACGTAATATGCCTACGTATCGAAGTTCTAAATTGAGTGGTGGTAAAGTAGATTGGGAACAGTGTCCTTATTGTCGAACTAAGTATCATCCAGACCAATTATTGGATTATGAATGGGCTTTGAGGCAAGGTGCTGAAGAAATCACGGGTGACCCACTTGGGGTTGTTTCGGATATTCAATTAAATGAAATTAGAAAAAAAGCTAGGAAGAGTAAATTATTAAAACATTTATTTTAATATGATACTAGAAAAAGTATTATGTATTGTTGGTGAAGCTAACAGAGAAGGTGTAATGCCAGAAGGTAAGACAAGGGAAATTATTGTCTTATTTGACCATCCACATAATGATAAAGAAAATGGTCAATCTAGAAGCCATTATCATGGTGATTCTAGATTTGATGTACCACAACCTCATCTTCCAGAAGATTGGAAGATGAGAATATCTGGTGGTGCAAGAATAAAAGTTAAGGAAGATGGGTCTTTTGTTGATTTCGGAGGTTACTATAAAATGTATCTAGAAGAAATTGAACTATATCGTAATGATGAACCACAAAGAAGTAAAACTACTCTAGACCTTATCACCAATTCAAAATTAAAACATAAATGTATTCACAAAGGTAAATGTCCTCATAGAGGGTTTGACCTTAGTAATGTAAAACCAGTTGATGGAATCATTACTTGCCCACTTCATAGTCTTCAATTCGATGCGGAAACGGGTAAATTGCTTACTGATATGTCAAAAGTAAAGCCTTATGACCCAACACCTTGGGGATAATAAGCAAAGAAATTTCAAATTTACTTGTTTAAGTGGAATATAAATAGTATATTTGAGATGCAAATTAATTTTTAAATGTTAGAAAATAAGATTACCAAATATTTGGTAATCTTATTTTTTTTTAGTATCTTTGCGATATGAAAACATTAGTAATACATCCATATGACCCAACTACCATTTTCCTTGAACAGGTTTATGCGGGTAAGGATTGGACTATCATAACTGAGAACGCATCTAAGCGTTTGATATTTGAATCTTTAAAGGAACATGACCGAATCATAATGATGGGACATGGTACTGGATATGGTTTAATTGGATATGGTCGGTTAATGATTGAATCTAAATGGGTTTACTTACTACGAGAAAAATATACAGTATCAATTTGGTGTAACGCAGATGAGTTCGTATTAAAATACGGCTTGAAAGGGTTTTACACTGGGATGATAATATCTGAGTTAGAAGAAGCTATGATGTTTTGCGTTCCAGCAACAGGAGCTGAAATTGAAGAGTCTAACACCCTATTCACAGATTCAATAACTAAACATATCGATGATATGACCAAAGTCGATGAAATCGTGGCTGACTACACCCTTGCGGATAGTCCAGTAATAGATTTCAACAAGACTAGAATATACCATACATAATGGAAGAAAAATACAGAGTAATAATTGCTGGTGGTAGAGACTTCGATGACTTCAGAAAGTTGTCGTCAGTTTGTATGCATATGCTACAAAATAAGATGAATATTGAAATTGTTTCTGGAACTGCTAATGGGGCTGATAAATTAGGTGAACAGTTTGCCAAATTTGCGGGACATTCAGTAAAACAATTCCCAGCAAGTTGGGATGAATTAGGGAAAGCAGCTGGCTTTATAAGGAATAAAGAAATGGCTGAATACGCTGACGCTGCTATTATATTTTGGGATAAATCGTCAAAGGGGACGAAACATATGATTGACCTAGCTAACAAAATGAATTTAAAGGTTAAATTGGTTATATATAGCAATGAAGTAATTAAGGATGATATTAAAGAGTGGTGGCAATGATAGATTATGACTTACTAAATAAATCAATCATTCATTATGAAGGTTGTGGTTTTACCAGAATTGAAAGTCCTTGGTTAGTAACTGAGTATGTTGACGCTATTACAAGACCTAAAAATGGAATCCCATATAACATACCTAATAAAAATAAGAACTTTGTCGCCAGTGGTGAACAATCACTTCTTTATCTTTACCTAAAGGAATACCTACCAATGGGTAAGTTTCAAACAATTACTCCTTGCTTAAGGAATGACACCTTTGATTATACACATACTAAGTATTTCATGAAAAATGAATTAATAAATACTGAAAACACTTCATATCAAAAATTATTAGATATGGTACAAAATGCTGAAGATTTCTTCAATAACTTATTACCAGAAAAGGTTGATATTGTAGATACTGAGAGTGGTTTTGATTTAGAATATAAAGGAATTGAATTAGGTTCTTATGGAATAAGAGAATGTGAATTTTTAAAGTGGATATACGGTACGGGTTGTGCCGAGCCAAGAACATCAAAAATAATTAAATATGGGGTATCATAAAGTCGAAATTGAAAAGGGAGAACTTGGAGAGTTTTCTAAAATAAGAGAAGAGTTTGAAGAGTTGCAAGATGCTGTTGGTCAAGACGATTCTTTATTAATATTATGTGAATTATCTGATTTATATGGTGCCATGGAAGAATACCTTAAGAAATGGAATTTAAACATGAACGCATTGGAAATGTTTTCTAATAAAACTAAAGAAGCTTTTAGAGAAGGTAATAGATAATATGGAAAAATATAAGGGGGATAGATTAAAAGCAATTCATAGTTTTACTGTGATGCCAAAAGATAATAACTACGCTAACACACTTTTCGGTGGTAAGTTGATGTATGAGATGGATTATGCTGGAGTTAAAGTCGTTAGACGTGCATTGTACGGAACTGGTGTTGATGGTTGTGTAACCGCTAGTGTTGAGAGAGTGGATTTTCTTAAACCAGCGATAACTGGTGATATTATTACCATGGTAGCCCAAATAAAAACCTTTGGGTCATCAAGCGTCCAAGTTAGGGTTACCGTAAATAGAGAAAGTATACACGGGCATGTTGAAATGGTTTGTGCATCTAACTTGACGTTTGTCGCCATAAAAGATGGTAAACCATTTAAACATAAATTAAACTTTGAGAAATTACAATGAGAATAACAAACGGAGCATACATTATAGATAAAAGAGGTCAAATTTTAATAACTCACCCAACAAATCATATCGACACATTGTGGTCAATACCTAAAGGGTTAACTGATGATGGTGAAACTTCGAAGGAAGCTGCAATTAGAGAGGTTTGGGAAGAAACTAATCTTGATTTAGAGTTGTTTATCAATAAAACAACTTATAGAGATATGGGTAGTCGAAATTATGGAAAGAAGAAGCGTTTAAATGCTCATTTCTTTTATATTGACTTACCTCTATCCGAAATGGATTTAAATTTATGGTGTAAAAGTAGATTTGATTGTGAAGAAACTGGTACTAACTTACCTGAGAATGACATAACTAAGTGGGAGTCGTTGAAATTTGCGAGAGAGTTCCTACATTACTCCCAAAAAGAAATATTAAATAAAGTTGAAATTTTACTTGCTAGTGTCGATTTTAAATAGTATAATTACCCAAAATACAAAAACACAAAAACTATATGAATTCTAAAAATAATATACACTTACCAATATATAATGAGGGAGAGGTTACTGAACCTCATCTACGAAGTTTCGATGAAGAAGAACTTTTTGATGAGGGAATTACGACTAAGAATAATTACAAATCAAAGATTAGTTTTTATGATGAAGTTAATAAGCCAATCATGGCGATTTTCTTCAGTCTTTTTAACTTATTAAGTCACAAGAGAACCAATGAAGGTGTTGATACATATAAAGGTGTAACCTTCAAAGGTATCTTAAATAGTGATAATACCTACATTGATTACCTACCAGACCATCCACCGATGATTTTTGAATATTCGGTATTGATAAATATTAACGGTAACGATGTCTCATTTGTTTTATTAGCTTTTAAAGAAGGTGGTAAAGTTAGAAACATCGTTAGATTATCAAGCTTAGATGACGATGAGGTAAAATCTCAAGTGGTTTATGATAACTTATTCAAGTTAGCAATTGATTCTTCTAATCTAAAGGGAAGTTACTTAACAATTTACGATGAGTATCTTGAATGGAAAATACGTGAGTTGAAAGACATCTCTTTTGATGATGTATTCTTACCTGAAGATTTAATGGATGATTTACATATGTACGTTAAGCTATTCGAAAAGAAGAATAAAATTTCAAGGTATATGTTGAGTGGCGTTCCAGGAACTGGTAAAACTGAATTAACACGAGCTGTTAGTAATATCCTTAATCAGAAAGGGGTTACTATAATCAAGACAAACATTTGTAAGATTATAAAAGAGAAATTTGAGTTAGCCAAAATATTAGCACCATGTGTTCTAATATTAGATGATATAGATTTATATCTAGGTGATAGGAATCATGGGTCATATAGCCCATTACTAGGAGCGTTTTTAGATATCCTAGATGGTGTGGATAAATTACCTGATAATGTTGGGGTTATAGCGAGTACAAACGCACCGCATTTGATTGATTTAGCAGCTCAAAGACCTGGTAGATTTGATAAAGTCTTGTTCTTTGATGACTTAACACTTGATAACATTAAGGATATCATAAAGAAATCATTAAAAAGTTTAAATAAGAAGTACGGTAATGTAAGTGAAGATGATGTTACGACATTAACTGATGATAAGTTAGTGGAGTTCTTTAAAGAAGCTGGTATGACAGGTGCATTTATTCATGAGATTGTACAAGACATTAAAAATAAATCAGAAATATTAGAATTACCGTTAGATTTAGATAAAATTGTCGCTGATATCAAGAAACGAAACGATATTTTAGATAAAAAGTTAAAGGCTGCTACCATAGCTAACAAGCTAAGTGGACAAGGAAAAAAGATGGGTTATTAAAAATAAATGGAAAATTATTTGGTAGTTCGAATAATTTTCCTTATATTTGCATCGTAATAACATTTAAAACTATAATATGTCAGAAAAAAAAGGTGGGTTCTTCAATAAGTTGATGAATCTAGTTTCAGAAGAAGTACCAGAGAATGGTACTCCAGTGAAACAAACGAAAAACGCATCAGCAAAAGCTGAGGCAATTCCAACACAAACATTAGATTTTGAGACTTCAGTACCTGAAAGGTTCAGAAGCAAATCTATTACACCTAGCGCAAGTGCCGTAAGAGGTGGTTTTAACGAAGAATTTTATAACCATCTTCAAGAGGAAATCAAGAAAAATGATTTAGAAGGTGCCGATTATTACGAGTTCAGAAAAACCTATGAAGTGCTTAGTAAGAGTATGCCAGAGGTTCAAGCATTAAATGCTTCATTCCAAGCATTATCTGCAATGTCACCCGACTTAACGGTTGACCATTTATTAAAAACCGCCAATTTTTATTTAGATTTAGTAAATAAAGAGCATGATGGTTTCGAAGACCAATTCAACGACAAAATTACAACTGAAATTCATGGAAGACAATCAGCGATTGAAGCTGAGGATGAATTACAAGCAAATATGTTAAATGAAATCCAAGTTCTTGAAAATTTAATTCAAGAAAGCCAAAACAAGGTTCAAGGTATTCAAAATGAGAAAGACGTTGAAGAAAACAAACTTAATGGTGTAAAAGCTAATTGGGATTTCACTATTGAATTAGTAAAAAATAATATTAACACTGACATCGATAACATCGGTAAACACTTAGTTGGTACTAAAACTGTATAATTATGAATGATTTAAAACCTTTAAAAAGCTTTTGGGAAAAGCCACAAGGAACTGTAGGTATGGTAGGTATAGGAGCCTTAGTATTTGGAGCTGGATGGTTAATCCTTAAAAACGCTGCGTGGTTAGCGTTAGCTATGTCAAACTTAACTACTGCCGTCTTTATGGGACTTGGTTTATTCGCCATTGCGTGGTTATTAAGTGACAAACAATTTAGAAACTTAATCTGGTATCTTTACAAAGGTATGATTGAGAAAGCCACTTCAGTTTTCATTGAAATTAATCCCATTGGGATTATGAAAGTTTACGTTAGTGAACTTAAAAACAAACGTGGAAAGATGAACTCTTTATTAGGTGACCTTAAAAAAGAGATTGGGAAACTTAAGAGAGATATTTCAGACAATAAAACTGAGATATCAACTTTAATGAATAAAGCTTCTATTGCATCAAAATCTGAAGATAGACGAATGCAAGCTAGAACGAGTCTTAACACAAGAAAAGCGGGGAGACGTAAAAATTCAACCATAAAGTTAGCTGACATATTAGTTAAGGTTAATGCTTTATATACTCAAATGGATAAGATGTATTTCTATTCTGGAATTATGATTGAAGATGTGGAAGACCAAGTAGATAGTATTGAAAGAGAGCGTAAAATTGTACATGCTAGTTATGGAGTGATGAAACACGCACAAAGTATCATAGCTGGTGATGATAACAAAGCACAAATGTTTGATAGAGCATTAGACTTCGTTGTTGAAGACTTAGGTGCTAAAATGGGTGAAATGGAGAGATTCATGGACTTATCAAAAAACTTTATGGATGGGGTTGACTTAGACAATGAAGTGTTTGAAATGGATGGTCTAGCTATGTTAGAAGCATGGGAAGAAGATAACACATTAGACTTTATTGGTCAAGGTTCTGTTGATTATTTACAAATGATTGACACTAAAATGTATGCTGTAGATGAGCAACCTGAACCAGTGTTGGTAGAAAGAGAAGTTATCAATACACAACCTTTGAAGCAAAAACCATTAGGAAATAAAAACTTTTTTAAATAAAAGTTTGGTAGAACCAAATAAAAGTTATATATTTGCATAGAAGTAATATTTAAATATTAATTAACATTAAAAAAAACAGTAATTATGGCAAGAGCAATTAAACCATCAGGAAAAATCGCAATAGTAGTAGTACTAGCGTTAGTAGCACTAGGTGCGCTATGGGGAACAGGTAATCTAGATTTTACATCTGTATTTCCAAATGAGGATTCAAACTCCAAAACAACTAGTTCAACTAGAAAGGTAAATAAGGACGTACCTAAAGACGTTCTAACAATAAACGTAGGTGTAGTAACTTGGGGTGGATATGTCGGAGGACAGTATTTCAACGAAGGTTTCGACGCTAATACGACATCAAGATTCTATAAAGAATATGGTTTCTTAGTAAACTTTGAAGTTATTGATGACTTTAATGCGTCAAGAGCGGCTTGGAAATCAAGTGATATAGATTTACTATGGGCAACAACAGGGTCATTCTCAACAGAGGCTCCAGGTCTAGCAGAATTTGAACCACAAATTATATTCCAATCAGATTGGTCTAGAGGTGGTGATGCAGTAGTAGTACGTAAAGGTATTACAACAGTGAATGATTTAAAAGGTAAAACCATTGCGGTAGCACCTATGACACCATCACATACCTTCTTCCTAAACTTATTAGAAGCGGGGAGTCTTAAACAAACTGACTTACAAGTTATTGAAGTAGCTAACGCAATCGATGCGGCAGATATGTTCAAGAACGGACAAGTTGATGCGGCAGTAGTATGGTCACCTGACGACATTAGTTGTGTAAACAGTGTTAAAGGGTCTAAGATTCTTCAATCAACTAAACAAGCATCTTATATCATTGCCGATATGTTTATCGCTAAAAAGAGCTTCGTTAATAGTCATAAGGCTGAGTTAGGTCAATTAGTAACTGGTTGGTTAACTGGTGCGGGTGAAATTAACTCAAATGTTGGGTCTAAAAACAAAGCAGTTCAAATATTAGCAACAGGTCTTAACATTAGCGAAAGCGACGCTAGAGGGTCTATTGATAATGTACGATTAACAACATATGGAGATAACGTTAACTACTACGGGTTAAACCCTGACTTTAACGGTGTGACAGGTGAGAAAATTTATGCTCAAATGTCTCAAAAATATAAGCAAGTTGGTTACTTAAACGAAAATACATATTGGAGAACCGTGGGTAATCCTAATATAATTAGAAACATCAATTTAACAGGAACCGCTAATTTAGCTGAGGGAAGCGTTAAATTTACTAAGCCAACAGTAACAATGGCTGACACTAAACTTACAACTGCGGTATCAACTAAGCAAGTGAGTGTATCATTCCCAACAGGAAGTGCTACCTTATCAGAAGACTCTAAATATAAGATTGATAGAGAGTTCTTAGACATCGCACAAAACTTTGCTAACGCTAGGATTAGAATTTCGGGTAACACCGACAATACTGGTAGCTACCAAGGTAACGTAACATTATCAAAACGTAGAGCGCAAGCTGTAGCGAATTACTTAAGTAACGAGCATGGTTTTGATAGAAACAGATTTGTAGTAGTGGGTAATGGTCCTGATAGCCCAACTGCATCAAATGGCACTGCCGATGGTAGAGCACAAAACAGAAGGACTGACTTTGAATTAATTTCAGAGTAGATATATTCATCAAAAAAAGCGTGAGATACGTGCAAACTGTCTACCCACTCACGCTTTTTTTAAATCTTAAATATGAAAAAATATTTTAAATTAAGAGGTGAGTTATCAAAGAAAGCTGAAACATTAATTGGTTTTGGTGGACTTATAGCAATATTATTGACTTGGTATCTAATTACCAGTAGTGGTTTAGTATCAAAGTCAATCCTACCAAACCCAATAGATGTTCTTGCATCATTTAAAACTTTACATTTTGATAAATTTTTAATTAAGAACACTCTTTATTCACTAAAACTTAATTACCTAGGATATATACAAGCTGTGCTTATAGCAGTCCCATTAGGGTTTATAATAGGTTTATTTCCATTCTTTAGAGCGTTACTATCTAAGTATGTAGATTCAAGTAGATTCATTCCTTTAACGGCTTTAACAGGTTTATTCATTGTTTGGTTTGGAATTCAAGATACCATGAAAGTACAATTCTTAGCATTTGGTATTATAGTTTACCTTTTACCAATCGTAGTGCAACGAATCTCACAAGTTTCAGAAGTATATGTACAAGCGGCTCAAACGTTAGGTGGTACTAGATGGCAAATAATTAGACATGTGTTCTTACCAGCAGTTTTGAGTAAGTTATTTGATGACATTAAAGTTATCGTAGCAATCTCATGGACGTACATTATCATTGCAGAAATGTTGAATAGTACAGGTGGTATTGGAGCAATGATATTCAAATCAGCAAGACAAAGTAGGACCGAAGAAATATTCGCACTCTTAATTGTTATAGTTGTAATAGGAATCATTCAAGATAAATTATTCACATGGGCTGATAAGTTAATCTTCCCACATAAACACTTAACCAAAGCGTAATATGGAATTTCACAACGATTTAGCAAAGCCAGACGTAATTGAATTAAGAGGGGTTGAAAAATCATACGGTCTAGGTGATAAAAAGAAAACAATCATCGAAGGTTTCAACTTCTTAATTGAACGAAACGAAGATATTGTTAACGGTAAAAGACAAGGACAATTTAAAACGATTCTAGGACCTTCAGGTTGTGGAAAATCGACTGTCCTAAGAATGATAGCGGGATTAACAAAACCGACCAATGGCGAAGTTCTAATAGATGAAGTGCCAATAACTGAAAGCCCTAAGATAGGGATGGTATTTCAAAAATACTCTAACTTTCCATGGTTAACGGTTCTTGAAAATGTTGCTTTAGGGTTAACATTTCAAGGTATCAATAAGAAAGAACGTCAAGATAAAGCTATGGAAATGGTTAAATTGGTAGGTCTTGAAGGACATGAGAATAAGTTTGCTCAATACCCAACCTTATCAGGTGGTCAACTGCAACGTGTAGCAATTGCAAGAAGCCTTGTGGCGAGTCCAAACATATTATTGATGGATGAACCATTCGGAGCATTAGACGTTAAGACACGATTGCAGATGCAAGATTTGTTGGTTAATATCTATGAGACATTAAACCCAACTATCATTTTTGTAACGCATGATATCCAAGAAGCTGTATACTTGTCAGATGACATATACATTATGGGTACGGCACCTAGTAAATTTGTAATGCATTATGATATTGCGTTACCGTTTAATAGAAAGGGTATTAAAAGAGACCCAAAATTCATGAAAATTGTAGAACAAATTGAAGACACGATGATGTCTATCAATTAAAATAAGTGAAATATGTATAGTTTAATATTCTTTTTAGTGTTATCTTTGGCGCAGTATTTATTCTACCTTTGGAAAAGGTCAGATTTAAGAGATTACCAAGAGGTGGTAAGTGGTGTGGCAAATTTTAGTGGTGCTGATAAGCATCATGTGTATAAAAAAAGTGTCATTTTTTTAAATAACATGTTAGGTGTTTTTAAAGGGTACTTATGGATTCCAGTAGCAATTGTATTGGTTCTTAACGGTGTCGTATCACTTATAATAGGAAGTTTAACGCATTTGATTGTTAGTTTTTTCTAACAATCATATCGGATGTTTATCATCCAATAAGTAAGTCCTGAAAACTTCAGGCAAAATAACTAAGTCCTAAAAAATTAGGCACAATAATTAAAACAATTAAATTATGAGAAATTTAATCTTAGGCTGTTTAGCCTTATTTATGACAGTGGCAGTTTCTGCCCAAAATTATTCTTACTTCGATAACGATGTGAGGTTTTATGATGAAGGTGAAGCGGTGGTAACACTCACTCACTTTGGAGTATTTCCAATAACTGAAAAATTCGGTGTGGCTGATTATGCTTCAATTGAAGGGAATAACGAATATAGCTACGGTCAAGTATTGATTGGTGGGTATTATCAAATTACTCCTGAATTATCAGTTTATTTACTTGCTGGAAAGGAAGGTGGACAAAATTTAGGTCTAACTAACGGAAAAGTTAAATTCGGTGGGATGCTTTATTATACAACAGGAGATAAAATTAGAGCTTACGCATTTTACACAAGAAATGGCGACCCATTTGCAAGCAATACGAAAAATAGTGAATGGTACGACTTTATGGCTAGATACGCCTTGGTCTCAAAAACTAAAAACTCAGTATATGTCGGAGCACGTTTCATGAAAATGTATGGTTTAGGACCAACAGTAAGCGTTAGACAAGCAATGTCTAAGACTAGTAATGCTTATTTAGGTTTCACTATGTACAATGACGTTTCTGACGATTATAGTGATGGTGATTGGACTCCAACGCTAACGTTAGCGATTGAATTCAACTAATAGATAGTAGATATAAAGAGATATAAAAACCCATGTAGAAAGCGTGGGTTTTTTTTAAGGTAGTTTTAACTAAAAACACAAAAATAATTGGGAACAAAAGAAAGTTATCACTTAGAGAAAAAACCTTACGGAAATCATAAAATGTATTCAATTCAAGAAGACTTTTTGGCTCACGTAGATACAAAAAGAATGAATTGGTACTTAGATAGAGATTTAGCTATAATGCTTAACGAGAAGGACTTCAGACTAACATTTAAGAGTAAAGGTGATAGGCGTGATGCTGAAACGGCTTACTATAAATTAGAATTGGAAAACAAGTGTGTGGTTTGTGGAAAAGAAGAAGAATTAACAAAACATCATGTAGTTCCAACTCAATATCGTAAGTACCTACCAATGAATTATAAATCTAAAAGCTCATTTGATGTACTTGTTATATGTTCTGACTGTCATCACGAATATGAAGCAATCGCTGATGTACTAAAATTAGACTTATTGATTAAATATGGTCTGGAAAATCATTCTAAAGATATGATTAAGATTAAATCATTCCATAATACGTTAAATAATCATTCAGAATACCTTACAGATGATAGACGAAGTGAAATGGTCGAATACCTTGAAACTTATTTCGAATCAACAATTGAAGAGATTCTAATTGTTGATTATTTAACGTATTATGAAACAACAACTTCTTTATTAATGAAGAACATTACTGACTATGGGGCTTTTGTAATCATGTGGAGAGAGCATTTTATTAAACACGCTAACCCACAACACTTACCTCAAGAATGGTTTGATGAAATTAATATTGTAATTAGACATTAAAAAATTTGGTAGTGTCAGATATAATGTGTAAATTTGTACCTCAATAAAATTATAAGATATGGAAAAACATTTAAATATAATTGCATTTTTTGCTTGGTTTGGCGCAATAGCGTTGGGTTATCTTATCGCTAAGTATCAAGAAGTATTAAAAAATAGAAAAAAATGAAATGGACAACAACTAATGTAATGCTTGGGATATTAATCGTAGCAAGTTTAGTTACCAGCTATAAGCTACATCAAGTAGTTAACAGGTACGATGAAATGAAAGTTCAAGTAACTGAAGTGGTTGGTGAAGTTGAGGTGAAAATCGATGACTTCAATAAAGTACTTAACGATGTACTTGAAAAACAAGGTGATGCGCTTAGCACCATGCTTGAAAAACATGGTGCTGTAATCCAAGAAGACTTAAAAGAAGAAGGTGCGGCTATCATAATTGACGCACAATTATATGCAGACTCACTTAGAGTTAAAGCAAGTGAATACTTAAAAACAATTAACACTAAAACAACAGAAGAATGAAAAATTTAATGATTATCGGGATATTATCCCTATTTATGTTTTCTTGCACAGAAAACTCACGAGCTAAAACCTTTGGTGGTACGGCTAAGTTAGCGGTTCCTTGTGGGCAGAAAGTTCTAAACATCACTTGGAAAGATAACGAGTTATGGTACAGTACTGTACCAATGGAAGCTGGTTATACGCCACGAGTACACACATTTTCAGAAGAGTCTTCTTGGGGTGTGATGGAAGGAAATTATGTAATTACTGAATCAAATTGTAAGTAATTATGGAACAAATACTTGAAAATTTAACAGGTTTTATCCTGTTCGGAAGCGTGCTATGGTTTTGGATATTCACATCAGCATTCATATTAGTATTATTTTTATCTGACATTTATGAAAACGGTTATTATGCATTTGTATCATTTCTAGTTTTCCTTGGGTTCTTACATTTCAAGAGCAATTTAGATATGGTAAGTTTTATTCAATTATATTGGTATACACCTTTGATATACTTAGGAGTTGGAGTGGTATACGCAATGATTAGGACATACTTTTATGGTAGAAAACCTTATACACCGCCTTATGTTAATAAAGAGGATAGTGCTGAAGAAGTAAGAGAATTAAAAAGAGAAGCGTTAAAGTCTAAATTAAAAAATAACGTATTCAGATGGTGGTTCTTATTTCCAGTATCATTAATAAATTGGATATTTACTGATTTACTAAAAGACTTCTTCAACGCAATTTACAGTAAATTGAGAAAGGTATTTGAAGGTATCTTAGATATGGGTATCAACTCAGTATCAGTAGAGGACGAAAAAGAAGAACTTTAAGATACGGGCTATTGTCAATAGCTAGTGTGCCACACATGATGAGAAATGGAATGACTTTCCATAGTGGATATAGGGGTGCTGAGATGTCCTAGATTAATCATCTACTCAAGAATAGGTAAGAGTTTGTAGTACCTAAACGATTTAGTTCTAACCCTAATTTCAAAGACAAGGGGACAGCCATAACATCTGTAGTTGAATAAAATAGGATGTTAACAATATTTAAGAAGTGACTCGATAGTACTTGTGAGTAAGGGGGACGATAACTGCCTAGGGAATAGTTACAATGTCTGCGACCAAAAAACCGTACTTGGAATAGTGCCCTCAATCCATAAGTTGATTCACCTAGAACTTCAACTTAAAACAAAAGGGGTTTTTTTAAACTTAGAGACAAAAAAAGTGCTTCCTTGAAAGACAGTGTGCATAGTAGACGTGGATAAGCTCACCAAATAAGTTTGTGATTAAAAGGTATATTAATATACAGAAGGAATATCTGTTGATTCGGGGGTTTGAAACCTAGATTGCTGTTAGCTGCAAATGGAACCTGAGAAGAAAACTAACTGTTAATATATTTTAATTACATTAAGGACCATCAAATCACCTGGCTTGCCAGCCGAAGAGAGAAACTTCTGGTCCTTTTAAAAAAAAGTAATAAAAAGTTTGGTAGATTCAATTAATTGTTTTATATTTGCAGTAACATACACCATAAGGTGTTAAAACAAAAAATTATGAAAACAATGTATTTAAAAATTTTTACAATCCTAATTTTCTTAACAGGATTTACAAACGTATCAGCTCAAGACTTTACCTTAGCACCTAATGGTGTTACTTGTCTATGCCCAACAGCAGATGTTGGTGACTCAGGAGTTGTAAATGGCGTTACCTATACCAAAAGAACAAGAGAACAAATAACTGAAGTCAACGCATCGACCACTTGTACAAGTGGTATTACCGATATGAACGAGTTATTCTTTAGTTTGAACTTTCCCTTTGATGAGGATATTAGTACTTGGGATGTAAGTGACGTTATTAATATGTCGTATATGTTAGCCTCAACCCAAACCTTCAATCAAGACATTGGCAATTGGGATGTAAGTAACGTAATTGATATGTCGGCATTATTTGCTGGAACGCCAGTCTTCAATCAAGACATTAGCAATTGGGATGTTAGCAATGTTACCAATATGTCAGGGTTATTCGCTGTAGCGTCAGTCTTCAATCAAGATATTAGCAATTGGGATGTAAGTAATGTTATTGATATGACAAATATGTTCGCTGCGGCAACTTTATTCAATCAGGATTTAAGTAGTTGGACTTTCAACACTAACGTCCAATTTAATAACTATGTTAGGGATTCAGGATTGGACGTTGATAATTACAATTCTTTATTAGGTACTTTTTCAAGTCAAGGTTTGGTAAATAAAAATTTATATTCAGATAATTTAAGTTATTGTAACATATCTGCTTGGGAAGATTTAGTTAATAATAAAGGTTGGACGATTTTGGGTGACACTTACCTTGAAACTACAATAGAAGCACCAGCTAATGTAGGTGTTGCGCCAGACCCGACAACTTGTACAGCTACAAATGTTGATTTAGGTTCACCTATAATCACTAATGGGTGTGGAAGTATAACCGTTAGTAACGATGCCCCAACAGATTACCAAATAGGGGATACTGATGTCATTTGGTCAGTTATTGATGAAAATGGTGTAGAAACAACTGATTTACAAACGGTATCAGTAATAATCGAAGTGGATGTTGCAGAAGTATGTTATGTAAGTAGTGATGATATAGAGGTAACTAAAAATAGATTATTCCTTTATAATATAGATGGTGAAAATGTTGATAACTACGAAGTGTTAAGAGAAACTAGCACTGGTGGTGTTTACGAAACAATTGGTTTTATTATACCGCCAGAAAATTCATTTTTGGATAATTCTTCGGACAATTCTTCTCAAGCATATCGTTATAAAGTTCAAACTTTAGATATATGTGGTACGTTATCAGAAGAATCACCTTATCATAAAACAATATTATTACAAAGTAGTGTCGCAGCAAACCAAACAATTAACCTTAGTTGGACACCTTATGTTGGTACTGATTATACAACTTATAACATTTTCAAACAAGTTAATAGTGGTGCATTTGAATTATTAGTCTCACTAGCGTCAACGAATTTAACGTATAACGATAATGATGTGGATATAACATTAAATTCATACGCATATTTTGTATCAATTGATATTGATACTTGTGTTAGCGGTATTATGTCCACATCACTTAAATCAAATCAAGATGGTACTATAATACTTGGTATTAATGATAATGAACAATTGGAAAAATCAATTGTCTTATTTCCAAATCCATCGAGGTCAATAGTTAACGTTAGCGTCCCTAATGATGTGATGTTTGATAAAGTTACTGTGATAAACAATCTTGGACAAGTAGTTGCGAAACATAACACGAACACCTTTAATGTTGAGAGTTTAAAGGTTGGTGTATATTTCATAACGATTGAAACTGATAAGGGTCTTTTCACTAAGAGATTAATAAAGCAATAAAAACTTGTTTGTTAAATATATTAGTAGTATATTTGCAAAGTCAAGATTCAGGAGTGGCAAATTGGTAAAGCACACGGATTCAACTCTGTGGATATAGGTTCGAATCCTTAAGTTTAGTGAAAGCTAAGCGACTATGGTAGTATTGTAGGTTCAAGTCCTACTTCCTGAACAACTAAATGGTTAATAATCACCCATTTAAAAAAAAAAGATTAAAAAAAAAACGATTTTTGCTTGTTTATTAAATATATATATAGTACATTTGCAGAGTCGAAAGAAAGTAACTCTTATTAATAAGAAAAACTTTTTTGAAAATAAATACAAAAAGACTTGTTTATTACAATATAATGTAGTATATTTGCAGAGTCGAAAAAAATTATTATTGTGGTAAGTTATCACAATAAAAACTTTTTTGAAATTAAAAGCAAAAAGACTTGTTTATTAAAATAATAAGTTGTATATTTGCAAAGTCGTTTAGAAATAGACGATACGTTCTTAAAAATATTGAAAGTAATGGGGTGCTTATACTCCTTCCTCTTTGAGGATAAGATAAACCTAGTGATAGGTATAAAGCGATGTGTTAACAAACATTGCGTTGAGAAGACTTCGGTTTTAACAATCTGTGTAAGCAATTAATCACGAACCAGCATCAAGGGGTAACTACCAGAGATGAACGAGTTCACTCCCTAGCTTCGGGGAGTTGAGATAGAAATATCAATAGATGGTTAATTAGTTTTTGGTTGAAACGTGTAACAAGCGGATAGGCTGGATTCATCATAATTTGTTATGGAATGTTACCTTGAAATGCATATTTAAAAGATGTGTAGACTGATAGGAGTTGAACCTTCGGGTGATACTTTAAACGTAAATCTAAGTAATGAAAAAATGACGTGACTGTAAAAAGTTGCAACGGGATGTTGATAGCTAAACTGTTCAAAAGGCAGCACGCTAGTCAATCGCAAGACACATCCTGTAAGAGAGAGCATCGCTATTCAGTCGGGCTAATACCCCGAATTTAAATGTTAAATTAAATTTGAAAAGAGAAAAGTTCTTGTGGACATGAATATAAAATTAAGTTATTCTGCTGTAATATGTAGATAGTGTATAGGCTCTCAAGGCTAAAGCTAAAACGAAAGAAGTATCGTTAGTAAGAGGTGGGAACCTCTGCACTCCTTCCAAGGGGACTAGGTAATGAAAGTTGTTTATATCAATTCATGGTGAGAAAGGTGAAAGCCTTATCGTTCTCTTCGGAGAATAAAAGAGTTCGCAGTTACTGAAAAACTGTCTTAATGATACCTACCTGACCGAAAGTGATGGTGTGTGAAATAGGGAAACTGAAAGCAAATGGTATTAATAACGCCCAACACTCAAGCGTTAAACGGGGATGTCGTCCAATAGAGGACAACCAGCATTGCGCTGGGAAATGTAGTATCAAGTCTACCATCCCCACAAGTTGAGTGTGGTACCAGCGTAGACGTTCATCCGTTCACTAATTTGTTTAGTGATATCTTTTTAGATATTGAGATGGAATACCACAAAACGGGTATACAATTAAAGTTCTCACCAACTTTAAAGGTTGCATCATAGGTTCAAGTCCTTCTATACCCACTATATAGTTCTTACTGGCTATTAAAATTCATTAAGTAACGACTCCATCACCATGAGTGTGGTTTTCACGACAAGGAACGTGATGTAAACAAACTAGAGATTAGTCGCTCTAGCGAAAAGGCACGATAGCTCAGCGGTCAGAGCGTGGGTTTATAACTATTTATAGTTTGAAACACAAGGTCGGTGGTTTGAATCCATCTCGTGCCACTAAAATAATTGAGCAGCAAAAATGACATACCTTGGGTTGTCCTAAGTGACCTAAGTAAAATGTTAATGGTGTAGAGTCAATTATTTTAAATGCTGATGTCGTCTAATAGAAGACAACTAGTTAACGAGGGGATGAAGTATCGAGGCTTCCATCGGCACTAAAGGATATGCACGAATGCAGTTAAGCGATACCTTTCAAATCGGAGGAACTGTGCAAGGAGTAACTGAAAGAGGTTTTCCAAATGGGGGTATAGCCCACACCTGTCGTGAAGATAGTGAAGTGGTAACTATGCTGAGAATGTAACTGTGAGTGTTGCTACCTCCACTAAAAAGATAGTAGAAATTAAATGACGTAACACGGAGATGTTCACTCCGCTATCTTAGTATATTGAGTTTACTTTTGCGGTTCAGTTCTCAATTAAAAAAAAACTAGGTGGGGATGTTAAAATCCCCATCGTAAACGCCCAAGTGACACTGTGATAGCTTAGCAAAGAGCAGCCCGAAATTATAAGAGGTAGTGTGAGGTATTGAATCCTCAATCAGTGTTTTTTTAAAATAAATGAAAATAAATTAGGATGTTTGAATACTTTTATGTATTTTTGCATACTTATAATAAACGCACTAAGTGCATAACGATTAAAAAATAGAAATTATGACTACATATACAACATATACGAAGCAGTATCAACCGAATGGCGGGAAGCCACAAGGTCAACTGAGTATGCGTTGTAATAACGATGAAGATTGGAATTAATCTAAGTCATAAAAACAATAATAGCAAAACCCAGTTGAAACATTCAACTGGGTTTTTTGTGTTATATAGGTTTTTCATCTCCTGATAAAAAAGATGAGTTCTTTGAAATATTGTATTTTTTATCTAGGTGTATATCAATTGGTAGATGGCGTGCTTTGGGAGTACGAGGTTGATGGTTCGAGTCCATTCACTTAGACAATAATTATCGGGGTGTGGTGCAGTAGGCGATACACGCCTGTTTTGGAAACAGGAGGTTCGAGGGTTCGAATCCCTTTGCCCCGACAAACTACCAATGCACGAGTCGGTTTAAGTGGCTGGGCTTGGACCCCAGTGACAGCTTCATGAGGTTGCTGTCCGTAGGTTCGAATCCTACTTGGTAGACGACTAGACTGTTATTAATTCATAGAAGGAGAAACGTATCCTAGCATAGAATTAAATCTTGGGATATGGTGTAATAGGTAACACGTTTGGTTTTGGTCCAGAAGAGTGTGGGTTCGAGACCCGCTATCCCAACAATAATGCTCTATGGTGTAATTGGTTAACACGTCTGGTTTTGAACCAGAAGAGTCTGGGTTCGAGTCCCAGTGGGGTAACAGAGTGTTCAATATAAGTGACTGTTCATTGTCACTGAACATCGTAAAATAATGAACAGAATAATACTGGGGGTGCGCCAAAGTTGGAGAGTTGGGGCGGTCTGTAAAACCGTTGCGTAAGCTGAGTAGGTTCGATTCCTATCACCCCCACCAAGTATATTCTTCTGAAGCTCAAGTGGACGGGCTTCCCGCTTTTAACGGGAAGGTTGCGGGTTCGAAGCCCGTCAGGAGAACTTAGAGAGTTATTACGTTCTCTTCGACAAGAAAAAACGTAAATTGGGAGTATTGAGCAACTGGTCGCTCAGCAGATTGTAAATCTGTCGCCTTCGGGCATTGTGGGTTCGAATCCCTCTATTCCCACTAGAGTTCGTCTAAACTGAAAGGCACCACCCAGTGAGGGTGGAAATGTAGGAGAATACCCTACACTCTTAATATGGCTATAGTACTACGGTGTACCATTCGATGAGTTTATTCAAGTTGAGTGAGACTAGATGTGTGAGTGTTACATCACATCTGCGGTTAGGTTCGAATCCTTGTGTCGCCACTAAATTTAAATAAGATGAAAGAATTTAAAAGTGTAACAACAATAAATTTATCTTCTAAAGGGAAGGAAAATTTAGACAAATATTTGGTCAAACGTAAAGAACGTTTAGATGAAATGAAACGAAAATATCTCAATGGTGATTATGATGAGATGTTTAAAAATATGCCTTCGTAGCTCAACTGGCTAGAGCATCCCGCTTTTAACGGGAAGGTTGTGGGTTCGAGTCCCACTGGGGGTACCGAGTGTAGATGTCTTTATTAATTTAGCATCTAGGAAGAATAGAAATTAAAACGCACTCTTAGTATAAAGGCGATTACTCTGCATTTGTAACGCAGAAATCTCGGTTCGATTCCGTGAGAGTGCTCCAATATTGTCCTATGGTGTAATTGGTTAACATACGAGATTTTGGCTCTCGTGAGTGTGGGTTCGAGTCCCACTAGGACTTCAAAAGGGAGATGTTTACCTACATCTTTAAAAATAGGTTTATCCCTTCATAGCTCAGCTGGTTTGGCGAAAGTCTTAGAGCATCCCTCTTTTAAAGGGAAGGTCGTAGGTTCGAATCCTACTGGGGGGACCATAAAAACGATGTGTGGTGTAATGTTAGCACGAGGGTCATTGGGACGCTTAGAAGAGGTTCAATTCCTTTCTCATCGACAATAATAATGCGGGTGTGGTGTAATGGACAAATATTCTAGACATAAACACGCTACCATTACAGGTAGAGATAGAGGTTCGATTCCTTTCCCCCGCTCAAATATGCTTTCATAGTTTAATAGAAAAAAATCATTCCTTGGTACGGAATAGAAGTCGGTTTGACTCCGATTGAAAGCTCACGACCAGCTGGTAGTCTGGGATATCAATAAATTAAAACTACCAAATGCGAGATTGGTGTTAACGGCAACACATGACCCTTCCAAGGTTGAGCTTTCGGTTCGAATCCGAAATTTCGCACAAAAAAGGAGAGCTTTAATATAACCAATGACAATAGTGTTATAAATTGCTGAACTTTCTACCAAATTGATTTTTGTCGATGATAAGAGGTAGTTGTCTTTATTAGTGTAAGGGTTAACACGGCTGGCGTTGAGCTGGTCATAGGGGTTTCGAGTACCTCATAGAGAACTAAGGGTATACTTTCGGTGTGATGAACCGACCCTCCGAGAATGGAGGTGCTTTTAATAGCTGAGTATTGAAAACGTTGAAAACATAAACTAAAGTATAGATGTACGAATACTGGGTCTGAATTATGTTACTAGACAAGTAAGTGGATACACGACTTCCAATCGGTATCTAGGTTTGAAACCTTCTATACCCACTGATTACTGGAGTAGAGTACCTTTATGGTCAGGTTGATAACCTCTACAAATGCGATAGTAGCTCAATGGTAGAATACCACCTTGCCGAGGTGGGGGTTGTGGGTTCGAATCCCATCTATCGCTCAAAAGTATTTACTTATATATAAAATTTTATTATATTTGTTTATAAAAATAAAATATTATGTATAGTGAAAATGAAACAAAAACCGTAATGTCAAGTGATGAACCTATGGCAGTACAATCACATTTAGAAACAATAATTATGAACTTCAAAGAAGAGTTATCTAAAATGGGTGAAAATAATTATGAGTTACTTAACAAAGTAGATAAAATGGTTGGTTGTGAACTCTCAGAAGATTCAGGAAAAATGGCACAACCAACGGATGATAATATCATTGAAATTTTTAAAAATTGTATTCATGAATTGAGATATAAAAATGATAATTTTAAATACCAAATAAAAAGATTGGGTGATATTATTTGATAAATTACTTAAATTAGGTTGAAAATAAAAAGAGAATAGTTTAGGTGATTAATAACCATCGGAATATCGTAGTTCCAAACAGGTTATTGGGTGTACTAAATGAATTGGAATGTACTTAGGTGTATTACGAACTTCCTGTATTTAGCGATATTGGAAATTTCATTTCTCTTTAATTGCAGTAGTCGTATAATGGTAGCGAAAGCGATATTATATCTGGCTTCCAACCAGATGACGAGGGTTCGATTCCCTCCTACTGCTCAAATGATTATTCGTGCATTGTACAAGTACGTCTGTAGCCCTTGGTCAAAATCCTAGTGAGTTGCGTTTGAGGTAAAGGTTAAGAATCTAGACATAAAAACCTGAATCAAAATCATTTAATGCCTATGTCCCATAGAGGTCGATTGGACTAGATTTGTAATCTAGAGTAGAAATACCATCGGGGGTTCGAATCCCTCCATAGGCTCATTTGACTTTTTAGTACTTTTGTTATATTTATATATAAACAATATATTATGTCAAGAAAAAAAAATACAATACATTACCTTTATAAAACTACTTGTGATATCACAAATAGGTATTATGTGGGTATGCACTCAACATCAAAATTAGATGATGGTTATTTAGGTTCAGGTAAAAGATTAAGATATTCAATACGTAAACATGGGGCTGATAACCATACCAAGGAAATTTTAGAGTATTATAACACAAGAGAATTATTGATTGAAGCTGAAGTGAAAGCTATTACTTCGGATATGATTAAGGATAATGATTGTATGAATTTAACAGAAGGTGGTTCAGGTGGTCATGGTGCTAGGTTTTTAACTAAAGAACAATTATCTAAAGGTGGTAAAGCAGCTGGGAACATTCATAAGGAGAGACTAAAAACGGATGAAGAATTTTATCAAAACCAAGTAAGAATTGGTACTAAATCTCTTAAAGATTATATGGATTTAGGTAAGCATAACCACAATACTTTTGAGGGTAAAAAGCATTCTGAGGAAACTAAACTTAAAATGAGCAAACCTAAGAATAAAGGTAACGCAAATTCTCAATTTGGGTCCTGTTGGATTACCAATGATATTGAGAACAAAAAGATTATGCGGGGTGATGACATCCCAGAAGGATTTAGATTAGGTAGAACATAAAAATACAATATTATGTGCTGTGATGGAACAGGTTATTACGAAAATGAAATAGATGGAGAGTGCCCTACTTGTGGCGGTCCAACTGTTGATGGGGATGCTTACGAAAGTTGTGGGTATTCACCTCTAGATTGTGATACATGTGGTTGCCGACCATGTGACCTTAGCTGTTAAAATATTAAATAACTCTACTATTAATTTGGTAGAGTTATTTTTTTTTCTTATATTTGTAATCTAATACAATATTATGGATTATAAGAACCATTGTCAAACACTTTTAAATTACGATTTATTAGGAAGAGCTGTATATAAAAACAAATTTCAATTCCCAACTCATGACTTGGCAGTAATAGCTTGTAAGAGATATAATCTTGGTGAGCATCAAATCCACAAATTAGTAACCTATAAATGTAGTGTTTGTCATAAATACCACATCGGTAGAAATGGGAAAGAGATTAATAGTAAATACAAGAGAAAGATTAAACGAGAAAGGACTGCGAAATTTGAGGAACGTCAACTTCGCAAACCTAACATTAGAACACATAGCTTTAAAATAATCGGAAAAATAGAGTTACCATGAGAGAAGAAAGAGAGGCAGTCAAATTAGAAGAGGGTAAATCATATCAACTTAGAACTAGGAATACCCAAGGCATTAAAAAAATACATATTGATAAAGTAATGAAAAATCCTTGTTATTCAGCAAGAGATGAAATGATTGATAACGCTGAAGACTTAATAGTTTATCGAGTGTGGTTCAAACATAAACAATCTTGGTATTGGTATGTTCAAGCATATTGGGAAATCTGTATGTGGAATAATTGGAAATATGAAAAATAATATGAAAAAAATGTTAAAAGTAATTGGTAAAGTATTTATTTGGATATTTTATTTAATGATTACTGGGAAAGAAAGACAAAAGTATCAACACGCTAAACATAGAAAGCGAGAGGTTCTAGATGTTAAAAATGATGCATTCGGAAGTACCTACTCAATGGGTAGATATTTGGGTGATAAAGAACCAAAAAGGAATTATTTAACTTGGAAAGAATACAGAAAAATACATGAATTTTGAGAAATTAGCAAACAAGATAATTAAGCGTTTAAAAAAAGAAGGTGTGGTATGTTATTTATACCATTCAACAGCTAGTGCATATATACGCTTCCAAGATTGTAGAATGGGGTCTATTAGATTAGGTGACCATAAAGGTCGTAGTCAATATGGTTATAAGTGGAATATACGTAGCGATTTCCCAAGAGGTCATAATAAATGGCACAAAATTGAAGGTAAATGGAGATTCTACGCTCACAGTTCAAATTGGATAACGATTCTTCCATATATCTTAGAAAGAAAAACAGAAGTTGAAAAATGGGGTGAAAATAAACGTAGTTATTACACACCTAAACACAAAAGAAAATAATTATGAAAAAGATAAGTTGGAAAAAAGCAAAAGGTGGTAGAGCAATGGAACACCAATTAGAAGGTCATGTTGATGGTAAATTAGCTTTTATAGTTAACGGTAGACATTCTATCACTGACCTTATAGAATCAAAGAAATCTCTAAAAACAGATGTCTATATTCATCCTAAGAATTATAGATTAAATCGTGATGGTCAAACAACCGATTTTAGGAGTGAAGCCACAACAATTGCTTCAGATTTATTAAATGGTTTAAATTTAGAGTTTCATCAAGCTAATTGGCAAAAAGGTGAAGACGAAGCGGCAGATACAATTAAAGTTATTGGTGAGGCACAAGCTTTTTTAGATTCATTAAAAAGAAAATAATTATGAGTGATTTAAAATTTAGTATCGAGGAAATTAAGAAATATATAATGTCGCAAGACAGTATGGGTGACATCATGTATAATTTAAGTGAGGATAGTATTGTAGCGGCTAACGCAACCTACTGTCCAGAATGTGAACTGGAAACATCTCAAACAATGTTGGACGTTTTCAATGGGGTTTGCGATATTTGTTCTGAATAAATGAATGTGAGTAATGTATAAAGTAAGATTTAATTTAGGTCGTGGTAAGAACTATAAGACTTGGAAAGTTGAAAATCTAGCCGATAAGACTAGTGTAAATTATCAACCCAATGAAGTTAGTTTAACCCTTGTAAACTGTACCTTAAAAAACAGTAAGGTCAGTGCCGAAAAGATATTTTCAGGGTCCAACAAATTTGTATGTGCTTGGATTCTATGTGAGCGAGTTCTAATTGATGCTCCACGAGAAGATGTCAAAGGGGTTCACCTTAGATACAACCCTAGAGTTACACCGAATTGGTGTGAAGAAGGTGAAGATGTTGATGGTAAAGAATATGAGTTTTTAATAACTGAAAATCAAAATGTAATTAATATAATATGAAAATATTTAAAGAGTTTAAGAACTTTGCGGTCAAGGGTAATATGATGGATATGGCTATCGGTATCATTATCGGTGCATCATTCAACAAGGTTTTAAACATAATGGTGAAGAAGGTATTACTTCCACCTCTAAGTTACATCTCTAGCGGTGTTAACCTCGCTGAGAAGCGTGTAATCCTACAAGATGCACAAGAAGGTATAGAAGAAATTTCAATCCAGTACGGAGAGCTTATAGAGGCTTTTGTTGATTTCTTTGTAATAGGTCTGGTCCTATTCATTGTGGTTAAGATAATGAATAGAATTAAAGATAAAGCTGACGATGTTTCAGATTTAACATTCAGAACACCTAAAAACATTCAATTACTATCTAGTATTGAAGCCGAATTAAAGAAACTAAACGATAAATAACATGAAAAATAAAGATTTATATATCCAAAAGGGTTTAGTAGCCAATGAAGAATTATCAGAATTGGATTTTGCTATCAGGGATGAATTTGGTTTTGATTGGGAAAATGGTGAGTATCATGAAATTGATAGAATAGTTGGTAAAGGTCTGAGGGTGTGGTATGCCGACACCACACCTATCAAAATTGATGATTTAGAAAATCTAATAACAAAATTCAAAAAGAAGGGTGCGACCCATTTGCAAATGGCACATCATGGTGACCATCATGGTTATTTATTCTCTGGGTTTAAGGTTGAATTAGCCCCGCAAGAGCTTATTGATAGGTATCTTGCTGAGAATGTAAAGAGGAAAGAACTAGAGCGAGAATACTATTTACAAAATAGGAAACTGGAAGGAATTAAAAAAAGAATTGGTAAATTAAGGTCTTAACTTGGTTAAGTCCTTTTTTTTTAGTATATTTGTGAAAACTAAAAGATATGAGAGAATTTTATTTAGGGATTTTATTACTTTATTTCGGATATAAATTATTTATGGGGCTTGTCGTAGTGATAAATTGGGATACCCCCGCAATGGTTGAAGTGCGAAAAGAAGATAACACTACCGACATAAGCATCTATTACAGAGGCGTGTTCGAGAATGTAATATTAATGGGAACATCATATCTATTATATTAACTAAAAATTATAATATGGAACATAAAGTAGTAATAACAAAAGACGAAAGTACTATCAACGGATATCTTGAAGATGGATGGAAGGTTAAAAGTGTAACAGCTCAACGTATTGAGTACAGTACAGGTTCAAATTTTAGTCATACAGAAAAAAGTAATTTTTGTTTTGTTTTAAAGAAGAAAGATTTTTGAATTGGGTTAACGAATGGGTAAATATGCCACATTTTGTTATACCAACTAGAGATACTGAAGCAAGGAACAAAATTGATATCACTGATGTTCAAAAGATTGCAGACCTTAACACAAGCAAGCAACCAAAGTATCCAATTTATATTATATCAAAAGGTCGGTCCAAATACCCACAGACAGCGAGAGCGTTAGAAGGTCTTGGCATCGATTATAAGATAGTAATTGAACCAACTGAATATGATGAGTATTCTGCGGTAATAGATAAAGAACGAATACTAACACTACCTTTTAGTGACCTAGGTCAAGGTTCAATCCCAGCAAGAAATTGGGTATTAGACCATTCAATCGCTAATGGAGATAAAAGGCATTGGATATTGGATGATAACCTAAATGGATTTGGTTATCAAAAGGGTGGTAGGAGAATTACTACAAAGACCAATGGTGATTTGTTTAGAGAGTGTGAAGACTTTGTTGATAGATATAAGAATATAAAAATTGCTGGAATAAGATATAGGTTTAATCACAATTATGTGAAATCACCTTATTATTTGAACACACGCATTTACTCTTGTATTTTGATGGATAACACCATACAACATAGGTGGCGAGGAAAGTATAATGAAGATACCGATTTGAGTCTTAGAGTCTTAAAGGATGGAGATTGTACGATGTTATTTACTTGGTGCTATTGCAACAAGGCTGGAACGTTAAGTATGAAGGGTGGTAACACCAATACAGTATATGGAGATACTGATAATAGGAAAGAATTCGCTGAAAGTTTAAAAGAACAACACCCAGATGTGGTGAAGGTTGTTTGGAGATATGAAAGGTGGCACCATGAAGTAAACTATAAGGGATTTAGAGATAATGAATTAATGAAAATATAATATGACAAGTGAAGAATATGAACGTAAATTATTAGAAGATAATGGATGGACGATTGAATGTGAATCACAGCTTCCATTTTTAATTGGTCAGCTGTGATGTCTCAAAATAAAGATAAAGAAATTAAAATTCTTCTTAAGGGGGATTTAATAAAATTAGGAATAAAAATATAATGAAAAGAGATTCTAACGCTTGGGAGTAACTAGATTATTTTCCAAGAGGAAGTTCAGGACATCTCTCTGAGATGTGGAAGTTGAAAGACGTTATACCACAGCAACATGGGATGCAACACAAACAGCTTTAGTAAGAGACTCAGATTGCAGTAATAAGCGGGTTAGTGGCACCAGTATGAAAAACTGGATGAATCGTAAGGTTCATAGTTAAATGTTAGGCGAAGTACAGAATTCTGGCTATACTTTTTTCATTATATTTTAAAAAAGTTATGTAAAGTCATTTAATTTTAGTATATTTGCAATAATTAAAAATACAATATAAAATGAAAAAAATAATAATTGGTACCAAGTATAGGATTAAACCTCTTAAAGAGATTAATAAATATATAGAGAAAAAGAATATACACGAGTGGAATTCAGATGGGTATAGGGGAATGGCTAGTAAATTTGTGACCATAATTGGGTTCATGAATAGTGGTTATGAAACTAAAGACCATGGAGAAGTTCCAAGGGAATTAGTAAATTTAGAAACTAAGATAAAGGTCCCAAGAAACATCACCATTTTGATAAATAAATTTAAAAGAGATTTTAAATTCATGCACTCTTCGTCAGTGGCTCCAGGAGCTGGTAATGGCTATAATTACCCAATGGATGAAATTGAAATTCATCCAATGATAAATCCTAATAGCAACAAGCAAATTGATATTATGTTATTTGGTAGTGCGTGGAAAAATAGTTTTACATTAACGATGGATGAATATAGGTTTAAGAATTTCATGAATAAACAAGAATACAAATACAAATACCGTATGACTTCCAACACCACAATTAGGTATGAATATACATTAATTAAAGAAAGTGAAGAAGTGGGTTCAGAATTTGATTGGGTAAGAAATTAAAAATATATGAATAGAGGTTACGGAGCCATATTAGGCGATTTAGCGGGGAAACCCTTCGAAAAGAAGTTTGGTATCAAGAAAAAGGATATCAAGGTTTATGCTGAGAATACAAACATCACTGATGATTCAGTAATGACATTAGCAACAATGGATGCGATTTTAAGTGACATTGACTACCAAACGGCATATCGCTATTGGGGAAATAGATACTTCAGTGAGTACTACGGTAAATCATTCAAGTTATGGTTGAAAGACCCAACTATGAGGATGGATTCATACGGCAATGGATGTCTTATGAGAATGTCACCAATACCTCATTTCTTCATTGTCAATTCATTTGATTCAACCTTGGAGTCTATTAATAGTTGTACAACCTCACATGACCATGAAGAGTCTAGAAGGGCTGTGGTTGTATTGAATCATATTTACGGTATGATTTTGAGATTGGAATCAAAAATAGATATTTGGAATTGGATTAAAGAAAATTATCCTTTACCCAAACGATTCAATAAGTTTGTAGAGATAGATGCCACCTCACAAGGCACATTACCATACGTGTTACATTGTTTCTTATCCACCACATCAACACACGCTTGCATTGAAATGGCAATTGGTTACGGTGGTGATACAGATACAAACGCATCAATTGCTGCTGAACTATCAGCAACATTTTATAACGATATCACTGAAGAAGATGTCGAGTATGTTAACAGTCATCTAGATGAATTTCAACTAGATACGTTGACAAAGTTTAACATTGCATTAAATGAATGATATATTAATTGAAAAAGAAGTACAAAAGCGTGTAGCATTTAAGATGTCGGAATTCTGGGATGCTTTTAATAATTACATGGCTAGACATGAGCATTATAAATGGGCTACCATGAATAAAGATACCATTGAACGAGCTGTACATTACATTGAAGCTTATGAGGAAATTAAAGGTATTCTTAAAAAGGAAATTGAATTACCCACAGCTTTAGATGGTCAGATTAACTTCCGACTTTGGGAGGAAAAAGAAGAGTTGGTCGATAAAATATCCGATAGAGTTTTAAATAGGGGTGTAAGAGATTACATGCCCAATAAAAGTTTTATCAATAATTGCATAGAAGAATTCATAGATTTTTAATGAAAATGGTATAAAGAAATTTATATCATTTTTTTTTGTTTAAAACTTGTTTATGTCATTTTTATTGTGTTACATTGCACTGAAAAATAAATTAAACAAAAAAATTATGGAACACTTGTATGACTTAAGCGCAAATTCAAATCACGTTAAATTTTTTAAATGGCTTTGGGGTGTTGACCCAAGTAAAAAATATAAAACCATGTGCCCTTATTTTTGGGCGTTTGTGGGGAGTATCTTAATATTGCCAATTATTCTAGTTTGGAATACGATAATTTGGTTAATTAAACCGATATGTAACTACTTTGAGAGTAAGTCTCAAAAACAAATCGATGAGTTTCTTAACAATCTTTATTTGAAATTGGATTCAGGTTCTTATACTGATTATGATTTATATAAAATTCATAAGTCTAAATGTTATAAAGAACATTACTATAAATTTATATCAAGCGATAGATATAAAAAGGGTATGACAGATAAGATTGATAGTAGTTTCAATAGTTATTGGGATATGATACGAGAAAGAAAAAGAGAAGCTAAACAAACATTAGATAACTTTAAATACGGGTTTTTCGGTAAGGCTATCGCATATATCATTGGTTTAACATTATTAGGGTTTCTTGGTTGGGGAGTTTACGAATTTGTACACTTATTTACAATGGGGCAATTCCTTGGATTTTTAAAGGGTCTTGGATTGACACTTTTAGCTATTGGTGGATTGGCACTTATAATAGCCATATGTGTATGGTTTAATGATAAATATGGTTGTAATTCTTACTTAAATAGAATTGTATTCTGGAAACACATCGGTGATTTCTTTAAAGTAATCGGAAATGGGTTTTTAATTGTATTTGATATGATTAAAAATGTGTATAAGCAAAATTGTCCAATAATTCATTGGGATTAAGATGATAAAGCAATTCAGAGACGAATTCGCATGGTTAAGCAATATGACACCATGCGTAATGACTTACAAGGGTATTGAATATGCTACAAGTGAACACGCATACATGTCGGCAAAGTCTGACGATATGGTGTGGAAATCAAGATGTGCTGATAAACAAGTACCCGCAAAGGTAATCAAACGAGAGAGTAAAGATATCATCCTAGTAGATAATTGGGATAAACTTAAACTTTTTGTGATGACTGAGGTCATTAACATCAAATTCTCGTTAGAACCCTTTAGAACTCAATTGTTAAGTACTGGTGATTTACTTATTGAAGAAGGAAATACTTGGAACGACCTATTTTGGGGTGTTGATAAGTACACTCGTAAAGGTGAAAACCATTTAGGAAATATATTAATGGAAAAAAGAAAGAAAATGGAAAATAAAAATACAATAAACTTTGACAAATTCATCGAATTATCAGAACAACTTGATATTAGAATCGGTGAGATAATTGATGCAGAACTTATTCCTAAGAGTTATGGAATGAAGTTAACTGTAAATTTTGGTGAAGATGAATCCAAAACTGCATTTACTAATTTAGGTAAAACACATACACCACTTCAAGTAATCGGAGTTAGGTGTCCATTCGTTATGAACCTTGAACCGTCTGTTATTAAAGGGGTTACTAGTGAAGTAATGATTATGGTTGGTGAATATGACTTTGAATTGGAAGTTAACCCAATTGAATACGTGCGTGGTGCTAAATTAATGTAATATGTTAGAAGAAATTATAGAACAATATCAAGACGAAGAGTTATTAATAGCTGATGGTTTTGATGAGGCAGTAATTGGAATCGCAACGGATTTTACGGAACCAAGATTGATATATTCAGTGAAGAAATGTATTGAAATTTTAATGAGTGATGGGACCACTAGTTATGAAGATGCTTTGGAGTATTTTACTTTCAATACTTCAGGTGCTTGGGTTGGAGAACAGACACCTATTTGGTGTTGGGATGAAATTTAAGATATGAAAATTTGGATAACATTTGACACTGTAGGTAGCTTACAAAGTGGTGGGTTAGAGAGATGTCGGGTATGGTGGCAAAAACCATATTACCAGTTTATTGATAGGCAATTTGAGTATGATTCATTACCATTTGGTGCCGACCAAACGCAAGGATTATGTAGTATAGGTTGGAGATATTATCTAACGCAAGGGTTTGAAACTGGGAGTGTAAGCCTCGGAAAGATTTTCAAGTACGAAGGTGATATTTGTAATTTGGTATGGGAAAAATTATGTGAATTCTTCCAGAGCGATGACCTAAGACAATGGGACATAAAAGCGGATGAATTAAAGTTGGACCCTAAAGATTTCTTATTAGAATTAGATGTTAATTTCGCTTTAAGTAAATAAACCTTGTTTTTATCAATTATTATTAGTATATTTGTAACATAAAATATAAAAGATATGTTAATACAACTAGTAGATAGAAATGAAGGCATGGTAGATGCTTGGACGAGTGAGTTTTTTGATTGTGAAGATGTTATCATCTATCACGATGATTTCTTCGCTCCACAAACGGATTGCATCGTATCACCAGCAAACTCATTCGGGTTTATGGATGGTGGTTTAGATGGTGTGATTACCAAACGCTTAGGTAGACAAACCCAAGACAACGTTCAATATAGAATAGAGCTACGACCAATGAAAGAATTATTGGTGGGTGAAGCTATATTGGTTGAAACAGGGAATGATGATATTCCATGGTGTATTTCAGCACCAACAATGAGAGTGCCAGCAACAATTATTGAAGGGACTAATAATGTTTATTTGGCTTCTAAAGCTATATTCCTTGAATTGAAATACCTAAAAAAAACTGAAGATTGGATAAATGGAATTAAACTTAAAACCGTTACAATTAGTGGTTTAGGTACTGGTGTAGGACAAGTCCCTTTTGAGATTTGTGCTCAGCAAATGAAAAAAGCGTATAATGAAGTATGGCTAAATATATAAAACTATAGATGAACCCACAAGAAATAATAGAAAACGATAAAATGCTAACAGCTATCCTAAAAGGGTTAACTGATATGTGGCATTTCCAAGAAGAGTTCTTAGCTCTGATAGTGTTTATCACTAGAGACTTTGATACCGCAAATAACACAGTTGAATACTTCGCAGATGAAGATATAGGTTTAGAAGAAGCATTATTCCAAGCAATGGAATTAGCTAATTTTAAAACAAGTTGTTTAACCAGTGAATACTTGGATAACGATAAATGTAAAAAATTACTAGATGAGTGCGAAAAATAACAGTAGATTTTTAAGTCTTGTATTAAGACATAAACCTGAAACAATCGGTCTTAATTTAGACAGAAATGGGTGGGTTACAATTGGTGAATTATTGGAACAAATGGAATCCCATAATAGAAATATTAGTTATGAAGAATTAATGAAAATTGTTAATAGCAACGATAAGAAACGTTTTGAAATTAGAAATGGTGATTCTGGTAATAGTACTAACGGTAAAGATGATTTCATTAGAGCGGCACAAGGACATAGTGTGAAAGTTGACTTACAACTGAAAACAAAACGTCCACCAATGGAGTTATATCATGGCACAGTACCTAGATTTATGCCTGAGATTAGGAAAGATGGTTTAAAGAAAATGAAGCGACATGCGGTGCATCTAAGTGATGATGTGAAGACTGCTGAAAAAGTTGGTTCCCGTAGAGGTAAAGAAATAATATTAACAGTTGACACTGGTGCTATGCATACGGATGGATTCAAATTCACCCAATCAAAGAACGGTGTTTGGTTAGTAGATAACGTACCAAGTAAGTATATCAAAATCAAAGAGTAATATGGCAACAGTTTATAAAGGAGAAATATCAGTAGTATCACCTTGGTGTAGTTTCGATGCAGAAACAATAGAAAAGGCTATTATAATCGCTCTTGAAGGACTTCAAGTGGATGATAGAAATAAATTAGAATGTGTTGAAGTAAATGTAAAAGAACAATGAATGAATTAGTAAAACTAGGTAGTCTATCTTACTTAAGACAACGAAGAGAGGTTCACGATGATATGTTTGAACCAGTTTCAAAGTCTCAATGGAGATTGTTAAGGGAACTATCTCTTGGAAAATCAACCAACAGTTATCTTCAATATGTTGAAAGATGTAATGAAAGTTATTTAAATGAAATTAGGATGAGAAAAGAGTGTTCACTTGAATTATCATCGGTTATGTGGAATTTGGATGAACTAGATAAAACACAAAACGAATTGATTGGAATTCAAGAGGCTAGTGATTTTAAGAATTGGATTAATGATGAGGCTAAAGGTCTTGTTTCAAGAATATTAAAATTGGAAGATGAGTAAGGATGAATTTTTAGCATTTATAGATGGTGACATTTCTCTTGCAGATAAACTTAGAGAGAAATATCGAAAAGTGTGTAAATGTTATGAAGATTTACCAAGAGTATATAATTATCTATTAGATGAAGAAGACCTTTTATTGTCAAGAATAGTTGAGGGGATGATTAAGTATAAACTCTTATGGGAAAATAGTGAAAAAGCGTTTAAATCAATATTTAAATATTGGTTTTTAAATAATTTTAAATAAGATGAGTAAATTAGAAACAGAAGGTAAACTAAGGAAGAACTCTACAAGTGGAAGACGTTTCTTCACTAGCCGAGATATGGCTATTGTTAAACATGATGATGCTGTACGAAATTCTAAGGCTAAAAGAGGTGAAATAACCCTTGAAGCTGTTAGAGAGATTTTCCCATGTGGATGTGGTGCTGAAGGTTGTTTCCTACATTTTACTAGGAAATCGAAACCTATTAAACGTGATGTAAAAGATAAAAAGAATGTGCATCAATTATCACAAGAAGATTCAATCAGATATGATAATTGGTTAAAAGAAAGAACAAGATGAAACAAGATGAATTTGTAAATAGAAATTATAGAATAAAAATGGAATTTAACCTATCAGGTGACGTTCCAGCTCAATTTACTCAAGACCAACTTAAAAATGAAATAGAGAGTCTTTTAGGTGAAATTGAAATTAGTTCAGAAATATTTGAAGGTGAACGGGAAGATTATGTTTGGGCATTATTTCCAAATGATAAAATAGAATTTGATATTTTTAGATACGATTATACATTCGTTGAAAGACCATCATGTGAACATTGTGGGGACAATCATTGTGATTTTGGTGTGCAAATATATCGACATGATAATGGAATTTTATGGTGTTGGAATTGCGGAAGTCAATATCTATCTTATAGTGAAAGACAAACAATCCCTAAGAAGGAAAAAAAAGAACGTAAAAAGTTTTTAAAAGCTAAAATTGAAGCACTTAAAGACGAATTAAAAGAATTGTAATGAAAAAAAGTGATTTAGGAGATAGAATGAAAGGCTACGAAGCCGTTACTAAGTATCAGTTACCTAGGAAAGGGTATACTATGATTAGAATCGATGGTAAGGCGTTTCACACATATACCAAAGGGCTTGTGCGACCATTTGACCAAGGTCTTGTGGATGATATGGATGCAACAGCTAAGTATCTTTGTAAAGAGATACAAAACGCTGTATGTGCATTTGTACAATCTGATGAGATTAGCATCTTGTTATGTGATTTCGAGAAGAATGAAACTAGTGCATGGTATGATAATATCGTACAAAAGATGTGTAGCGTTTCAGCTTCAATGGCAACTACTGGATTTAACAAAGCTAGAATATCTAGATTAATTTCTAGTGGTAAAATTCTAACTGAATTTGATAATATGAAGTGGGGTGAATTTGATTCAAGAGTATATCAATTGCCAGCTAAATATGAAGTTGCTAACTATATGATTTGGAGACAACAAGATACTGTTAAGAATAGTATTTCAAGTGTTGCTCAATCAATGTTCTCACACAAAGAATTGAATGGTAAGAACGGTAATGATAAGCAAGAAATGATGTTCCAAAAGGATGGTACTAATTGGAATGACTTTGACCCTAAATTAAAGAGAGGTCGAATGATTACCAAAGAGACATACGAGAAGGAACCTGATGTGATTAGAACAAGGTGGGTCAGTAATGCACCACCAACATTCACACAAGATAAAGACTATTTAACAAAATTAGTTCCTGATAGGGAAATGAGTAGATTATTATATTAAGATTATGAGAACATTAGTTATAGGAGATATTCATGGAGCTGGCTTAGCACTTAAACAAGTGTTAGAGCGTTGCGAATTCGACTATGAAAATGATTTTCTAATTACCATTGGTGACATTGTTGATGGATGGGAAGATTCCTACATGTGTGTTGAAGAATTACTTAAGATTGAAAATAGAATTGACATCATAGGTAATCATGATAATTGGTTTAGCTCATTTATTGAGTCTGGTGTTCATGGTGAGAATTGGGGTCATGGTGGTTTATCTACCGCCAAATCTTATGCGAGAGCTGCGGGTATTGACTTGTTGATTCAAAAGCAAACTAATGAATACTTTGAGCCAACTGATAAGTACGTTTTGAATTTGAATTCTGGTGATGTTCCTGATTCTCATAAGAGATTCTTTAGAGGACAACACAAGTACTATAAGGATTTTGACGGTAATTTATTCATTCATGGTGGTTTCAGTCGTAATAACCCATTAAGAGAGCAATTAGCTTATACCTTTATGTGGGATAGACATTTAATTACTCAAGCAATGTCGGCTAAGTCAACTGGTACGAAACTAAAGTTTGTTGAAGAGTTCAACCAAATATTTTTAGGACATACCGCTACGAGCAATTGGGGTACTGATAAACCTCTACATGCCGATAAGGTTTGGAATGTAGATACTGGTGCTGGTGGCGGTGGTAAATTAACGATAATGGATGTCCATACCAATGAGTATTGGCAATCCGATAGTGTTCCTAGTCTGTATCCAGATGATGAACATAATTTAAGAAATAAATAATATGAGTAAAGAAAAAGAATTCCTTAAGGAATACATTAAAACCCCATCACCGAGTGGGTATGAAATGCAATTAGGTGGTCAAAAAGTATGGATTGATTACGTATCACAATATGCTCATCGAGTTGAAGTCGATGACTATGGAAATGCATATGCGATATATGGTGGAAACAAGAATGGACAACCAACCGTATTATTAGATGCTCACGCAGATGAAATAGGTTTCTTCGTATTTGATATAACTGATAAAGGGTTTCTTAAGATTGGTTGTTTAGGTGGTAGTGATATTACCATAGCACCGTCATCAAGAGTTAATATATGGACCAAAAATGGTCCAATAAAAGGAGTTTTTGGACATCCAGCAATTCACGTTCATAAAAGAAAATTTGAGTCTAAAAAAGAATCAATGTTTGTGGATATAGGTGTGTCATCTAAGAAGAAAGTAAATAAATTAGGTATTGTAGTTGGTGACCCAATTACTATGGTTGATGGATACATGGAATTAGGTGATTATCACTGTGGTAGAGCGTTGGATGATAAGATAGGTGGGTATGTCACATCACAAGTATTAAGAAGGTTACATGAAAATGGGGTTGAATTGCCATTTCGATTAGTTGTTGTAAATGCGGTTCAAGAAGAAGTTGGATTATATGGAGCTAAAATGGCAGCACAACGTATTAAACCTGACGTGGCAATAGCAATTGATGTTACACATGATACAACAAGTCCGTGTTACGACCCAAACATACAAGGTTCTTTAACTGCTGGTGAAGGGATTGTTATAATGACGGCACCATCATTACACAAAAAAGTTGTGGAACTATTAGTTGATACAGCGACTGAAAATAAAATTAAGTATCAAAGAACCGCAAGTGGTGGTTCATCAGGTACAAATGCAGATGCATATGCGTATCCACATGGAATACCAACAGCATTGCTTAAACTAGCAATGAGGTATATGCACACAACTGTAGAAACAGTTCATAAAAAAGACGTTAAAGCGGCTATTGAATTGTTATATAAGGTGTTACAAACACCAGAATTGATTAAATCATTTAAATATGATTAATTAATTTGTCTGTAAGTGGGACCTGAGACACCCGCAAATTATTATGAGTAACAAAGTAACAATTAAAGAAGAATTAAGAAGAAAATTATTATTAGAGAAAAAAGGAGATTCACATAGCTACGGGTGTGTGATGTTATTTTTCGACATTGGAAAAGGTAACTGGAAAAAGATTCAATCGATGATTGATGATGATGACATTTACACTGAAGAAGGTGACGAAAGTTATGGTAGAGAGAATGAACCTCACGTAACAATCCTTTATGGGTTACACGATGACATTCCAGATGCAACGATTGAAGAGTTGGTTAATGAGATTACCCCAACTAAATTAGTCTTAAAGAAGATTTCAATCTTCGAAAACGATAAGTTTGATGTGGTTAAGTTTGATATCACAGGAGTTAGTAAAGGTAGGTTAGAGAAGATGAACGCTAAGTTCGCTGAATTACCTCACACAACTGATTACCCCGATTATCACCCTCATGCAACGATTGTGTATGTTAAGGCTGGAATGGGTAAGAAGTATGTTCAAACTCTATCTACTGAAGACGCTATTACTGTGGACTGTAACGATGTGGTTTATAGCAAAGCTGATGATACTAAAAATAAATATAAATTGAAATAAGATGGAAGTAATTGAATTATATCAAGAAGGTCATGATGAAATGACTAATAACCCAGCTACATTAACATATGTAGTTGATTCACAAAATGTGACTTATAAAATAATGGGAAATGATTATGAATTTCTTACCACCTCACTTGAACATTTTTTAGATGAGTTATTATGTGATAAGGAAAGTGAATTCATAATGTTAAGTGAACATATAACTAAAGATAAGATAATTGTTGATAAATGTTTTGATGATTTTAATGAAATTGGTAAAAAAATGTTTTATTCTACCACATGGGAATGTGATTTAGATGGTCTTGTTGATAAAATAATGGATATATATGACGTTGACGCTTTAAAAGTGGTATCTAAAAATAGTTTAATAATAGCTAAAAGGGGGGAATGGTATGATTTTTCGTCATTTAGTGAAAATTGAAATAAGATGGGAATGTTCCAAAATATGCTTAGAGAGATGGAAGAAGAAAACGTGTGTAATCATTTATACTCTAGGGGTATTAATGAACCTAGACCAAGACTATGTATTCATTGTAAGGAACCTGAAACGTGTCTAGCATGTGAGAGTGATAGTAAAAATGCTATTCATATGTGCGGTAGAAACCAAAAGCAATTAGAAGTAAATAAGGCTGCCATAGAATATGCTTTGGAAGCAATAAAGGTTTGTGACGAAAAGATTGAAGTTGAGGGACCTGAAGGTTCTCAACAATGGCAAGACTTAAAGGTTGCGTGGCAAGGACATTTAAAACAAGTAAATAAATTATGAGAGGAAATAAGAGAGTAAGTTATGGTTCGAATAAGGACGAATATGTGGTAATAGAATCGTTATCAGATGAAATAAGATTTGCACAATGTATGAAACTGTACAAATCGTTTGATACTATTGAGAAGTTGGAAAAATCATTAAAGACAAAGACGTTAAATAAGATAAAACAAATTTACTAATATGGAAGTACAAGAAATTATGAAAGCAATAAAACCAATTTTAGAAGAAATTGGTAACACAACAGCTGTGATGTATGATGCGGATAAGCTTGATAAGAAAATGTTTATTGGAATGTTAGACGAAACACCAAAAGGAACGATGAAACGATTTATGATAACTATTGAAGATTTTATATAATGAAAACACAAATTAAAAACGACATGGTACAAGCCATGAAAGACAAAGATATTGTCGCTAGAGACGTTCTAAGAGTTGTTCTAGGGGAGATTGAACGAACAGATGATGCTGACGTTACCAAGATTGTAAAGAAGTTGATTGAGAGCATTAAACTAACTGGTGAAGATAACGGTGAAATCGTTATATTAGAGGAATATTTACCTAAACAAATGGCTAATGAAGATATTTTATTTATTGCCACTAGTTATATTGCGGAACATCAACTTGAATCCCCAAGAGAAATGGGGCGGGTTATGGGTTATTTTAAGAAAACTTATGCGGGAACGTATGATGGTAAGGTTTTAAGTGGAATTGTTAAAAACTTATTGGTATGATAGGAATTATTTTATACATACTTTTCATACACTTTGTGGCTGATTTCATTATGCAAACTGATGAACAAGCTAAAGGTAAGAGTACATGTAATTACTGGTTAACTATGCATATATTATCCTACGGTAAAACAATGTTATTTTCGGGGGTTTTCTATGTGTTAATTATGTTTTTATATGGTATTAATCTATTTCATTTAATACCATTGTTAATAGGATATGTTACATTGAACATGGGGTTACATTGGGTGACTGATTATTTTACGAGTAGACAAACTAAGAAATTATGGGAGGCGAAGAAGGTACACCACTTTTTTGTTATGATTGGGTTTGACCAATTTATCCATTCAGTTTGCTTAATTGGAACATATTGGTTATTATTCTTATAATAAATTAGGTTATATGGAATATTATATGTATCTTTGCGGTATAATAATTTAAAATAGAAAATATATGTTTTTAGAAATCACGTTTATAGTATTACTTATTATTGGTATCTTTTTAATATCGGTATCCGATATGGAATCCATTGGTGGATGGTTATTAATGATATGTTCGGTAATCATTTTAATCTGTAATACAATAGAATTACTTTCTCCTGAGTATGATTATGAAATACTTGTCGCAGAACGAGATTCATATCAACTATCATTAGATGGTTTAAGGGCTATTGATAATGATTTTGAAACTCTAGCAATAGGTACTGATATCGTTGATTTCAATAAAAAGATAGCTAGAGAAAAAATCATGAACAAGTCATGGTTTTATGACACATATATTGACGATAGAATTCATACTTTAGAACCTATAAAATAAAATATTATGAGAACACAAGACGAAAAAGACGAGAAAATCGCTGAGTTATTTGAAGAAATGGAAAAATATGGAGATAGAGATATCAGAAATATGCAAGTTGAAATCATAGAAGCTGATGATTATAATGAAGAAGCTGATTTATATGAAATGGATGAAGATAGTAATGTTCATCAAGGAGCCGAAACCGCTAGAGCTTGGTTGGATGGTCAAGATTGGTACTAATATTTAACTTATAACGATTATGGTAGAAATACAAAAAGTAGTTAACCCAAAAGATTATGAAATCGGAGTTGTAATGGCTAGATTTCAAGGGAAGAGAATGCACGAAGGTCATAAACTAATGCTTGACCTTGTATGCGCTAATCATAATAAAGTGATAATCTTCTTAGGTGTGCCTAAAATTGGTAATACGAGAAGAAATCCATTGGACTTCGCAACTCGTTATACAATGGTTCAAAAGTTATACCCTAATGCGGTAATCCTACCGCAACATGACCAACGTTCTGATGCAGTTTGGTCAAGAAATTTAGATGCTCAAATATCAACACCATTCGGAGAAGGAAAAGCTTTACTATACGGTAGTAGAGACTCATTCATACCACACTACGAAGGTAAACATACCACAACAGAAGTAACAGATATTCCAAACGTAAGCGGAACTGAACTAAGAGATAAAGTAGCGACAGAAATCTTACCAAACTCTAGTTTCAGAGCTGGTGTTATCTATGCAAACTATGCACGTAGACCAGTCACGTACTCAACAGTTGATGTAGCAATACATAACGATAAAGGTCAATTCCTTTTGGCTAAGAAACCACATGAGAAGCATTGGCGATTCGTTGGTGGGTTTCTTGATAGAGACGATGTTAGCGATGAAAGAGCCGCTTATAGAGAGGCTATGGAAGAAACTAACGGTTGTCACATAAGCAACATAAGATACATACTTTCACAACAAGTTGATGATTGGAGATATCGAAGAGAAGAAGATGGGATTATGACACGTCTATTCCTTGCTTCATTTGGCTTCGGTAACCCTAAAGCGACTGATGACCTTGCAAATGGCGGTGACTTACAATGGCACGACATATCTTACTTCACAGAAGCTAGACGTATCAAAAATGAAATCATGCCTGAACATCAAAGTATGATGACTCAATTGATTGAGAAAATCTATACTGATAAGATGGTTCCTAACTTGGGTGAGTTTTACGTACCTAAAGTAGAAAGACGAGACCCTGAAGCGGTAGTAGAAGATACAACATTTATACCTAAATAAAAGGTGGTAGAGGCTTGGAAAGTTGAAGATAATGAGTGGGTACCTATCGATTTAGAAACGTTAAATAAAGAGTAATGGCATTAACTTGGGTACAAATACAAAGCAAATTGAAAGCCTTTGACAAAAAGGATATAATAATATATGATGATAACCATGATGATGGTAATCAATTTATAAGTGTAGCACATAAGAAGGTAATCCAATTTAAGATTAGACGACCTTTTATGAATAGGTTAAAGCGTTCTGGCTACAAAATAGAAAGACGCACAATAGAAAAATAAACAAAAATGGATTACAAGAACAACATTAAAGAACTAAGTGGAGTATTTACAAAAATCTTCGCAAACAAAACAAGTAAGTGGACCGAATTTAGAGAGTTCCACAAATTTATTATCGAAAATGTAGATGCTGAATTATGTCGCAAGATAGGTTCAATAAGTGACATCTGTCGTAAAAACAATACATATTCAATGCAATTTACGGCAAAGGATTACCTTTGGTGGGGTATGTTAGACCCTAAAGATTGCGACCTATACTCAGTGGCTAAACTTAAGAAAAAGGTTTATGATAAAATCGTTAGAATGGTTGATAATTTAGGTGATGAGGACATCACTATGGAAATTGCTGAAGAATTATTAGAGAAGTTGAAATAAAAATTGTATCTTTGCATAAATAAAAAATATGAAATTACCTTATTACTCAGAAGAAGAAAAAGTTAAAATCCTTGAAGATATGGGTTATACTGTCGAAACCATTAATACGTATCGTAGTGAGAACGCATATCATAATAAAGTAATTTATACTGACACCACATCAACCGTAGCATATAAATCTACTACAATTAATATAGAAGAGTTTAAATATTCAGAGATTTATAAGGTGGAACAAAAAATTGGGATTAAAAAGGTCTTCAAAGACCTAGGTGAACTAGCTTTGAAAACGCTAATAACGAGACAAATTATTAACAATAACATATAACATTATGGATAAAGAAAGAGGAATTACAATTACTTCTGTAAACCAAGTAGTATTACCACTAAGAAAAGTGTATGATACACCAAGACTATTACAAGCTGATGCCTACACTGTAGGTTCAGATGGTTTCCAATCAGTGAAAGCTAAAGAGAAATCAACTTATTACATTGTCTTCCGTAGACAATTATCAACAGTAAACCCAACCTTATATAACAAAGGTGATGATAGAATGATATTTGAAGGTCTAGGTACTTACTTAGAAAAATTGTTCTACAAGCCAGTTACTCACGAAGAAATTGATACCGCTAAAGAATTCTTGAAAACATTCAAAGCGACTTCATTAGGATTAGCTAATTATGCTTTCCCTGAAGCTATGTGGCGTAGCGTTGTAGACGATTACAATGGTAGACCACCAATCAAAATTAAGGCAATGCCTAACGGTTCTGTAGTTTATCCTAACGAACCAATCATACAAATAGAATCAATGGTTAACGGCATGGGAGAACTAGCCGCTTGGTTTGAGTCAACACTTCTTAAAGTGTGGGCACCTTCTGAACGTGTTACCCAAAACGAACATTGGTTATCTAAGTTGAAAAATATGCTTAGAAAGATTTATGGTTCTACCTTAACCGAAGAAGAAATTCACTTCAAAGCATCGCTGATGCTAACAGATTTCGGTGATAGAGCGGGAATGACAAACGAAGAAAGTGAAGTATTAGGTATGGCTCACTTGTATACATTTCCAGGAACTGATAACTGCCAAGGAGCATATCAAGCATGGGAAAATGCGGGAAGAGTTCCAATAGGAAGCTCAGTTAACGCATTAGCACATAGAAACATACAAGCGTATGATGTAGAGAATGACTGTTATGAAGCGATTTATGATTTCTGTCAAAACGGAGAGTTCATTTCAATGGTTTCTGACTGTTACGATTTCTATACTGCGAATGAAAAATACATCCTACCTCTTGCTAAAAGAAGTATCAAGGAAGGTAACAACAAAGTAGTTGTTTCAAGACCTGATTCAGGTAATGCAAAAGAACAAGTACTTTGGTTATGTAGATTAGCCGTAAGAAATGGTTTATACACTACTCAAATCATCGATAGTGTTGAATGGAAATTTGCTACCTCACTTAGATTTATTGAAGGTGATGGTATGACATGGGCTGATATGTGGGAAATCATTGAAGCTTTATTAGAAGCTGGATTTGCACCTGATGCTTGGGGATTATTCGGAGTAGGTGGTGGATTAAGAAACCCACTTAAACGTGATAACACTTCAGCAAAATATGCTTTATGTGCAAAAGGAGATGACAACGAAGGTGTTGTTAAATTCTCTGACACCCTAGGAAAGACAACACTTCCAGGACCTTTTAAAATCCTAAGAACACCTTGGGCTTTAGAAAATAAGGAAACAATCGTATTCGAACATGAAGAAGGTGAGGATGCAATGGTGGTTTACTTTGATGGTAGTAACATCTGGAAACCATTTGGAGTTGGACAAGATGATAACTTCTTGGTCACTAGAGATAGAATAAGAGCGCAATGGGATTCAATGCCGTTGAACCTTACAACACCTACGAATCATAATTATCCAGCTTCAGAGGCTATTCTAAATGAGCGTAGAAGATTACTTAAGATTCACGCTCCTAAGAAGCAAGCTAAGAACTACTAAGATGAGAGAATCTGAATGGTATAAAATAACCATATGTACAAGTTGTCATAAAAGATTGAACCGCCATAATGAGTTATATTCTGGCGGGGTATGTCCTAAGTGTGGTCGTGACTCCCATAGTACTATATGTGATACTAAAACTGTTATCGTAAAACGGATTAAACATTATAGTTGGTGGCAGATTTTCGATAGAAAATCCACTTACGTGGGTAGGGATGAATTCAGTAAAATTTGGTTAAGCGAAAATTAAAATTTAAAATTATGAAAAAAATATTGATGGTATTAGTAATTGGGTTGATGTTTAGTTGTAGTGACAGTAAACAAGGTGTTACTTGGTCAGAAAATCGAGTAGACGTTAAGTTACTCGATGAAGAACTTGAAACCGTTGAACATGAAGGTTGTGAGTATTTGGTATATACAGCATATGAACCTTATGCTGGTTATGGTTTTGGAATGCATAAAGGTAACTGTAAAAATACTATCCATGAGTGCAGATAAAAAACAATTTTATAGAGTTGCCAATATCAAAACCAATCAAGGTTTATGGTATGATTTCGAGGGTAATTTCACTGGACTGATTCACAACGAATTAGATTTTTGTACCAACAACGAACTACCGATGCCTTATGATAAAGATATCATTGGATGGTTATCGGCAACCGACACCTTAGAAAATCTATGGTTTTGGTTCACTAAAGAAGATATTGCGCAGCTTGAAGAACATGGTTATTACATAACCCTTTTTGAGGCAACCGATTATAGATTTCACAATAATCATTGGGTGATTCATCAAGAAACATCGGTGGTTATAGAACAACTACCAATTAAAACAATAAAGTAAGATGAAAAAATTATGTTGGCGTTTATTAGAATACTTAGACGATAATTGGGGGTATAGTACGCCATTACAAAAAAGGTTTAAGGTTGGTGATAAAGTCTTCATATCAACCCATAGTGAACTTAAAGCGCATACACCAGTGACTATCATAGAGTTTGGTAGACATGACTATTTGGTAAGAGAAGAGAGTTTTGAACAACACATAGTGTATCAATTTGAATTATATGGAGTGGACTAGGATAATATTAAATGACATATCTACATACCCCAAAGAGGGGTATCCTGTTGTAGTGAGTGATGGTACAAATTATGAAGTTGCTTGGTATCTAATGAGTGGTGAATATAAATGGCAAAAAGATGACGTATTAAATGATGATGTAGATGAATTTACATCTTTTATTATCACAAAATGGTCATATATTAAATAAATTAAATTATGGAAGAAATCATACTAATATTACAAACGGGTAAGGGGTTCAGTAAGATGAACACCACAATGAATAAGGTGACTGGTATTTTAAATAGTATGGGTGACCTCATTTCTTGGCAAGTTATCAATCGTTATTCCAACACCAAACATGACCTTATCAAGACAATTGATAGGGAGTATAAGCACATGCGAGACAGAGGTTGGGATAGAATATTTTTATTCTTTGATTTACATGGAACGGTTATCCAACCTAACTTTCAAGAGGGTAATGTGGAATTGAAATACTATCCATACGCCAAAGAAACGCTTCAATTATTAACTGGTAGAAAAGATTTAGATTTAAACATCTACACTTGTTCTCACCAACATGAAATTGTTGAATATCAAAGGCTCTTTAAAGAAGACGGTATTCATTTCAAGTATGTGAATGAGAACCCTGATGTTCAAACCAATGGCTACGGTAATTATGATATCAAACCTTACATGAATGTGATGTTTGAAGATAAGGCTGGGTTCTTCGGAGAAACCGATTGGGAGCCAATATATAATCATTTTAAAGGAATATACAACGAAGACCGCTAAATCTTATGTTAGATAAATTAAAATTAATCGAGAAGAGAGAATTACGGGAATTATTACTGAATTCTAATAACTGGAATACGTTAGATGTGGATTATACACCACCTCGTGTTGAAAGATTATGGATGCAGTATGATGATGAACATCGACTATTGATTCATAAGATTCATCCATGTACCAAAGAGGAAGCGTTATTTCATCCACACCCTTGGAAATCAGCAGTTCACGTACTACCAATTGGTGGTGCTTATGGACATACTGTTGGAACAATAATTCATCCTAATGTGGAAAATCAAATCTATTGTGAAATGGAGGTTCATGGGGAGATGTATTACGAGATGTTAAATATGGAAAGTTGTCATTCAGTTAGACCAATAGGTTTTCCAGTTTATACGATAATGCTCATTGGTCAACCAATTTGGAAAGAACATGTAAAAACTGTGGAAAGAGTTACAGATGCTAAACCCATTGGTTTAAAAGAATTAACCAACAAGGCAAAAGGAGAACTTTTAGAAGTGGTGTTTCATCACTTTCAATTTAGATAAAATAAGATATGAAAAAATTTATAGTAGTGCTTAAACAATCAGGCGAAGGTTGTGATTATATGATTGGCTGTGGTCAAAAAACCATAGAGATATTGGCTGAAGACATTGAACAAGCTGGTCAGAGATTCATTTTAATGCTTAATTCAAGTTGGGATGATGATGTTGATTGGACTAAAGATTATGGTGGTTATAATGGTGAACAAGAATTAGATTCAGCTATGATATATGAAGTTGGTGTAACTAAGGATGTTGATTTAAGGAGTGCTTATGATGATATAGAAGCTGCGAAGATAAAGCTCAAAACATTACTTGAGGATACAAAAGAAAAAGCTGAATATGAACGTTTAAAAAACAAATTTGGATGAAAATAAAGGGTTTATTTAGAATTATGTTAGGTTTACCTGAACATAAAGAAGTGAAGGTTGTGAAACCTAAGAAACGTCATGAGACTGGTCCTAGGTTAAATAAGTTTTCTAAGAGATTAGATGAGATGCTTAAAGAAGCGCAAAACGATGTGGTTCAAAACGTATCATCATATGGTAAAAGCACTATCACCATAAACGGTAAATCTTATGTTGGGAATAACGTAACAGTTAGAAACAATAAAGTGATTGTTGATGGTAAAGTATGGGATGATAAAGATACCAAAGAAATCAATATCACGATTGATGGTAGTGTTGACCAATTAGAAGTTGATGCAGCCAACCAAATTAAGGTCAATGGCAACGTAAATAAGCTACGAACCTCTTCAGGTGATGTAGAAGTATCAGGAAACGTTGAAGCTGGAATAACAACCTCTTCAGGGGATGTTGAAATTGGTGGTACCGTTGGTGGAAACGTAAAAACCATGAGTGGTGATGTGGAATGTGGAAAGGTTTCAGGTTCAGTATCAAGTATGAGTGGAGATATAAATTAAATAAATTATAATGAGCGATTTATCAAGTTATGAATGGGATTGGAAGTCAGCGTTGGATATTAAAAATCCCCCGCTATTTTTCCCTGAACACCCAACCAAAGATATGGATTGGGATGAGGTATACCGAGATATGGCGGGTTGGAATGAAGGGTTTGCTAGTTCAACCTACCTTGAACTTGGAATAAAACGAATGGATAGTTGGATGTGTAATGAGATTAGAGGGGGTAAAAAAAAATCTAAGTATACAAGAGAACAAATGGAGTATATGATAAAGAATAACCCTCATGTTCACGCAATTATAAAAACTAACCTATTGAGTAACTTAAAAACAATATGGGAATGAAAAATAATTAACAATTCATTTGGTTATATCAATTAAGTTTAGTATCTTTGTCGTATGAAACACATCGTAAGAATTGCTCCGTCACCGACTGGACAATTACATATAGGAACATTAAGGACTGCGTATTTTAATTGGCTTATCGCCAATCAGAATCCCGACAGCACATTCATTGTGCGAATCGATGATACAGACTTATCACGTTCTCAAGATGACCTCATTCAACCAATATTTGATTCCTTAACCAGTTATGGTTTAAAATGGGATTTAACTTTCAGACAATCAACTAGATTTAGTCGGTACCAAACTATGGCACAAGACTTAATTAACCGTGACCTTGCCATTAGAAAAGATGGTGCTGTTATGCTTAAAGCACATGGGATAGATGTTGATTGGGTTGATACAATTACAGGACCTAAGATTAACATAGACCCTAACACGTATGCTAATGTAACGAATCAAGTTATCATTAAAAGTGATGGTTCACCAACATACAACTTCGCAAGTGCGATTGATGATATGGACTATGATGTGACGTGGATTGTTAGAGGTACTGACCACATAGTTAATACCTATAAACAAGTAATCTTCTTTAAGTTATTTGGAAAGCCATTACCATTATTTACTCACGTAGGTTTGGTTTGTCATTCAAGCGGTAAGAAGGTATCTAAGAGAGATAGTGATTCAATGGATTTATCACAATACATCCCTGACGCATTATTAAACTACGTGTTAAGACTTGGGTGGTCACCTAGTCAAGACGATAAAACTAATAACATAATTCCAAAGGATAAAGCAATTCGTTTGTTTTTAGATGGTGGGAAAATGAGAGCACCAAACAGTAAATTAGATTTAACTAAATTACAATGGTACAATAAAAAATATAATAATGGCAATTAATTTTGAAAAAATGCGAACATTTCTTGACTCTGAAGAAGGTAAAAAATCTATGGATGAATGGGGATTGAAAATGGTAGAGATAGAGAAACGTGAGAAACGTGAAAAAAAATGGGTTGAGAAATTTAATAGGTATTTTGAAACATTAAATGACTATGACTTTGAAATCCTTATGGAAAACTTTACCATATGGGAAGAGAAGTATGATGATATGTGGTATGACCGTGGGGTTTTAACATACAGTAATATCCTATCAACATTACTTGATATGGCTGAAACATATGGGACCACATTAGAGGTAGACGAAGAAGATTTTTTAGCAGCAAGGCATGAGTATCGAGGATTTGTATTCAGTGTATATCATGGACAAGGAACAATAATAGAAATAACATATAACGGAAAAAGAATATTTTAAATGGCATTAATTAAATTTGAACTTGAAAGTAAACATCTAATCTTACTAAAGTACTTAGATTGGGAACTCATAAAAGAGAATAATAAACTAAGTACGGTAATTGAAGAAGGGGCTACAACACCATTTGGTGGGATTAGCTTGGTTGAAGATATTGGAGTGATGATTTTTGGTAAGCCAGAAGGTGACTTTGACCCAATTAACGAGTATGGTACTCAATACACTGATGAACAAGAGCGTGAGATTGAAAAGTTATTTTCAGAATTACCAATGGCGTTGGAGATAGTACTATTTCTTCAGACATTTGAAGTTGGAGTTTACAAAAGAAAGTGGAACCTTAAAAATTGGAAAAAGATATGATTGAAGCCAAAGATTGCACAGCATGTGGTTGTGAATATTCCGTAGTAAACGGACAATGTGAAAACTGTAAGACTCAATTTTAAATAAGATAAAATAGAAGATAGATAATATGAATGATACGACTAAAAAAAGATGTGACCAATTATTCGATTTGAATATGATATATAATGGAAAATCATATATTGGTAATCATGATATGAATAAAGACTTTAATGTTCATTGGACTGAAATAGCAACTTTTGACGATGATAAATGGGACACATTAATCAAAAAATTAAGTAACGAATTTAACGATAGAATAGCGTAATTATGAAAATAGACTCAGTAATTATTAATTTGAACGATAGTGATAGCCTTATCAATAAAGTCTATGAGCGATTATCTACAATGAGACATAAAGTGCCAATGGGTAAAGCCAACATTCAGGTATTTTCTGATGGTGAAACATGTGTCGATTTCTCAACACCAGTACGTGGTAAAAGGGTTTTATTAGTAACATCACCCAACACAGCTCAAAAACGTGAACAATTGTATTTTGCAATTGACGCTGCAAGACGAGCAAGTGCGGTTGAAATCATACCTATCTTAGCGTATTTTCCATATGCTAGACAAGATAAGCGTGACCAACGTAGAGGTCCAATCGGAGCTAGGGTTTATGCTGATATGTTACAAGACGTTGGAGCAACTTCAATCATCACATTTGATTTACATTCTGACCAAATCGAAGGGTTCTTCAAGATACCCGTAATTCATTTAAGAGGTAAGTATTTGTTCTGTGATTACATATTCGAAATTAGCGACTCTGACACTGTTTTATGTTCGCCCGATGCTGGTGGGTTAAAACGTGTTAAAAAGATTAGAGACCGTATCTATGAGAAGCATGGAGTGAAAATGCCATTCGTTTCAATAGACAAAACTAGAACACAAGCCAATAAGACCGATAGTGTTGAAATATTAGGTGAAGTTAAAGGTAAAAATGTCATCATGATTGATGACATGTGTGATACTGGTGGCACTTTGATTAAGGGTGCTGAAGCTTTGGTAGAACATGGTGCAACGTCAGTAAAAGTATTGGTAACTCACGCAATATTAAGTGGTGATGCAAGTGTTAACTTGGGTGCATCAATAATAGAACAATTCATATGTTCAGATTCACTGACTCATAAAGGTCTTTGTTCTGACATGGATGAGAAAATGAAAGTAATATCAACAGCATCTGACTTAGCAAACGCTATTATTAGCATCAATGTTGATGGAAGTATAAACCGATAAAACATGAAAAGTAATATAAAAGTAGTCTATATAAAAACAGCCGATGGTAAATACGTTGGTTGGGCTGAAGATTATAAAGGTGTAGTAGTAGAAGGAAATAATTTGGTTGAATTAAGGAAAGAAATAATGATTTCTTTAAAGGTAATCTTCCAACATTTCATTGATATCATTGATGATGATACAATATCAGTTCATTGTAATAAGCATCATGTTTCAGTACCAGATGAATCAATAGACGAAATAAACCGATAAGATATGAAAACATATTATTTAAGGATTTTATATCCATCATCGAGTAATAATAAACCAGATAAATCGTATACTGAGAGCATTTATGCTACACATGTGCGATATCATCAGACGCATTTAGAATTTGTGGATACAGAATCTAATTGTATAATAGCCTCATACCCATCACAATATACTATTATTGAAAGTATTGAGGAAGAATAATAGGTTGGCAGACCTTAATTAAAAACAAAGAAGAAACAAATGAAGAATCTTTACGGAATTTCAGGAAAAATTAAGGTCGGGAAGGACCTTGTAGGGGAAATGTTACAATACATGGGTGATGTGAATAACCCTAATTACGATGATTTTCAAAAATATGTCAATTTTGATTCCAAATATGAAATCAAGAAATGTGCCGATAAACTTAAAGATTGTGTATGTGTGATATTAGGATGTACAAGAGCGCAACTTGAAGATAGAGACTTTAAAGAAAAAGAACTAGGTGAAGAATGGTGGGTACATGAAATTTTACCTGAACATGGCTTTGGTAAAATTCTTATTCCTTATACAGGATTAGATGAGGAAAAACATTTAACTATAATTAAATTAACTCCAAGATTAATACTTCAATTGCTTGGCACCCAAGGTGGTAGGATGATAGTTCATCCAAATATTTGGGTATCAGCTCTTTTTAGTGATTATAAACAAATAGGTAGCCCATTAGTAACGAGGGTTAAAGGTTTAGAACCTAAGTTTCCAGATTGGATAATAACTGACGTTAGGTTTCCAGAGAATGAAGGTAAAGCAGTTTCAAGTAGAGGTGGTTTACTGATTGGTATCAAGAGATTATTTAGGTTAAGGTTTCCAGAGTATGAAAATATTACAGATTTAAATGATTCGGATACTGGTTATGAAACTCCTAAAGCATTGGAACTCGTAAACCCTGAGTTATATAAGAACCTAATACATGAATCCGAAACTTCGATGGGTGACCATAGTTGGTGTGATGTAATCATAGAGAACAATGGAACTATGGAAGAATTATTTAATAACGTTTTAAACGCAGTACAATGTCAAAAAGAATTGTTATAATAGGAGGTGGTACATTCCAACCAATAAGGAATCATTTAGGTGATTTTGGAGATATCAAAGCGGTATTCTTAGAGAAGCATGGTATCAATATGATGTTCAAGAGAACAACAAAATCTGAGGATGTAATAGAATTCCTCAAGAATAACATAGAGTTAGGTGTAAAAATAAAATAACATGAGTGAGAGTACAATGTCAGAATTTCAAAGTCAGTATGATAAAATTACAGATGAAATTAAAACGTTAAATAGGAAACAAAGGGAGTGGGTTAAGCATGTTGAAGACATGGGTTTTGAGTTAATAAACGGTGAGTTTGTGAAGCAAAAAAAGTGATAAAAACATTGATTTTAATGGTCTTTTACCAGACTTTTTGATATTTATACTATAGAGAATTAACAACAAAAACAGTTTTAAACATATGAAAATATTAGTGATGATGGATAATGACGGACACTTCAATGCCGCACATCCAACCGACAGAAAAGCGACACTTAATTTATTAAAAAATATCTCAGATGGTGATTATTATTATGACATCATTGGTGACGATGAGGTTAAATATGACGACATGTGTTGTAAGGATTGGGACGATTTCATAGATGAATTCACTCAAAGAGGTACGTTAGAATATGTTGAAATTCCTGATACTGTACCAGTTGGATGTAAATGTGAAAAAACACCCTAATAAATTAGTTTTAACCAAAAAATAACCGTAAATTTGCATTCACTTTAACTATAAAAACACTATATTAAGATATGAATAAAAACGAAATTACAAAGGTAACAGTCATTGATTTTGATGGAACCTTAATAGATACAACTATGCCTGAAATCGGTAAAAAAATGTGGAAAGACGCTACTGGCGAAGACTTCCCTCACAAAGGGTGGTGGTCAAAGCGAGAGTCTTTAAACCTTGATATTTACCCTAACAATACCTTTGATGATATTGTTGCAGAGTTTAACAAGTCAAAGTCTGAGGACAAGACATTTGTTGCTTTATGTACAGGTAGAATCACACCATTAACAAAGCAAGTAAACGCTGTTTTAGACATGCATAACTTGGTGTTTGATGATGTGGTATTAACTGGTGATAAGAGATTTAACAAAGTAGATGGTGTAGGTGCTAAAGATACTTTAGAATTTAAATTAAACTACTTAAACTCTTTACAATCTCAATTCCCGAATCTAGAGCAGATAGATTTTTTTGATGATAGAAATCATCACCAAGAGTCATTCAACAAATGGGCTGACGCTCAACCAATAGTAGTAAATATTCATCACGTTCAACGTGATGGTGATACTAGTCATTAATCAGTACGTTAGTACACCATTAATCAGTACGTTAGTACACCCCTAATCAGTGCATTAGCACACCCCAAATCAAAGAAAAAATAAACAAATGAAACAATTTAAAATTCAATCGACTATCACTAGTCGAGGTACCAACGCATTAAAAGCTTATTTTAATGACATCAAACAAATCAAAATCCTAACATCAGAAGAAGAATATGAAATCGCTTATCTAGCTCACGAAGGTGATGAAAAAGCTAGACAAGACCTTGTAAGACATAACCTACGTTTCGTAGTATCTGTTGCAAAACAATACGAAACATCAACTCTAAAACTTGAGGATTTAATCAATGAAGGGAATGTTGGTTTAGTGATTGCATCAACGAAATTTGACCCTTCAAGAGGTTTTAAATTTCTATCATACGCTGTATGGTGGATTAGACGTTACATGTTAGCTTACATTTCTGATAACGGTAAAACTATTAGAATCCCTAATAACAAAATCAACATCATTATTAAACTTAAAGGTAAGTATGTTGAGTTAGAACAAAAGTTACAACGTGAACCAAGCTATACCGAACTTGTAGACTACGTTAACCCTGATTTTAACGAAGATGAAGTACATTATTTTTTAATGTCAAGAGACAATTACACATCATCGTTAGATGCACAAGTTGGACATGATGACTTTGGTAGCAATACCTTAGCAGATTCAATTGAAGATGAGTCTGTAATCAAGACTTCACATTATGTGGATAAACTAGACAGTGAATATAGAAAAAACACAATGTTAAATCTATTGGATAAAGACCTTGAAAAAGAGGTTATTAGGTTAGCGTTTGGTTTAGATGGTGAAGACGCAATGCCTTTAAAAACAATTGCATTCTTACTAGGACTTACTAGCGAGAGAGTTAGACAAATTAAAGACATTTCTTTAAGAAAACTGAAAGTAAAACTATCTTAATTAGTTTATATCAATTAATTTTATTATCTTTGTCCCTATATGAAAGAACTACTTAAATATAGGGACAATTTTTATTTTAACGACACTGACTATTTCTTAGCGGATAATGGGCTTAACGGCTACTATCTAACCAAATTGGAATTCTCCAAGGGTGGTTGGTCACCCACACAACACACAGCCTTTGTAGGTGGCATCTTGTTTCCTAGTGGACATTGGCAGTCAATGCCTTGGTTCCACAGCGTTGGGTGTTGCCAAATGTTATTTACTTCCACGTTATCCATAAATTGTAACGAACTTCTTGGAAGGGAAGTTGAATATAGGGGTACTGGAATCAAAGGTACTGTCACTAAGTTCTTATTACATAACATGGGTGTTAATTGGCACCAAGGTCAAGGTAAGTTTAAAAGGAAGTTTGGACTACCTAATTTCTGGAATGAACCAAAGTATTTAGAATTCACTTGATTTTTCTCACTTTTTTCCATATTTATAGTATAGACTCAATGAGTTAAAAAGTTATAAAAATGGAAAAAAGCGAGATAAAGAAAGTATTACGAGAAAATACAATAGGGCTGGAAGAAAAAACAGCACCTAACAGACATATTAACCACGCCATTAGTACTAAAACTAATGACGAAACTAAATCAGATAATGAGTATGAGAAGATAGTTAAGTTATTAGATAATGACATGATTAATCATGCCGCAATTGGACGTAGAATGAAAGGTGACGAATGGGGAGGTAATAGTGAAGCTACTAATAGGTCCAAATTCAGAAAAAAAGTTAAGAGAATGCAAAATGATGAAGGTGGAACCTATCACTTTGATGAAGATGAATTGTCACAAGTCCAAAAGATTCTAATGAACTTCTCTTCAACAATAAGTAATTCATTAGGTAGAGAAGGGAAATAATTGGATAAACGATTGAATACCCAAGACATTAAAAGTCTAATCGATAATATCCATACGACTTTTGACCAACTGCAAAAACTTAGAATCCAAGCTAAGAATGAACTATCCCAAATTGATAAAGAATTGTCAAATCATTATCATAATATAGAGGGAACTAGTATAGAATATATGACCGACTCGCATTTAATGGTCATGAAACTAAAAGATATTCTATACCAGCGAAGAGAAGCTAAGATTAATCATACGTTGTTAGAATCATTCGTATCCGCACTAGAAAGACCCATGGACAAAACCAAGAAACGGTCTACAGAAATCGTCAATAAACATGACGAGATTATTAAAGAAATAATAAAAAGAGCCAAATAGAAGAAATTTTATTTGGTTCTTTCGTTTTTTATACGTATCTTTGTGAAAACTAAAATATTATGACAGTATACGAAATTATAGCATTAGTATTATCAATCGCATTAGGTCTTGGTTTCATCGGTGGATTCATATCTGACACGAATAACCCTAACTCTTGGGAAACTTTATATGCCAAATATATAGAGGGTAGAAACGCCACCTTAGAGATTAAACTTCAAATGATGGAGGAAAGGACCAAAATGATGGAGGAAGAAACCAAACAAATGGCTCTAACCATGGGGGAATCGCTAAGAGAAGAAAGGTAAAATATAATGGATTATACAGACTTGGATAAACATTTTACAGCACCTGAAACAATTAGTCCGTTTTATGGGGATATTAGAATCCCTAGAAAATTGAAGAAAAAGGTTAAAGCTTGGTGTAATATCCATTGGGATGGTCTTAGCAATGGACAAGCATTGTGGTATTATCTAGAAAGCTCAAGCCCTAATTATAAACGATTTTTAATAAAAAAGGTATGTCAACAATAAAAGATAGGGCGTTTATGGCACTTAATTTAGGTCAATACGATGACCTTAACAGACCTGATGTGGTTTGTGAAAAGGTTTTGGGTGCTATACCTAAAGAAGATGTTAATGTTCTTAGAATGTTGATTAAAAAACCTTTTGGTTTATACTCATTACCTAGAGAGTTATCATGGGTTACTCATTTGATAGCTAGTGCTGTCCAACATCAAAGTAAAATTGGTGTCACACAACCATTTTGTTATCTTACTATTAGAAGTGGTGAGGTTAAGTCTGTAACGGATGATGAATGGCACGTAGATGGTTTCTCACAAACCATAACCCACTTACCTGAACAAAACTACATTTGGACCAACAAGGTACCAACGGAGTTCTTAAATGGTTACCCGATTAAGATACCTAGAGATTTTGATTCAAGTAGACATAACATTCATAAGTTCTTCCAAAAGGATATTGAAGCATATGATGGGAAATTACCCATTGAGACATTCGAACCTGAAACACTATACTGTGTTGACCCTTATATAATTCATAGAAGACCAGCGTCAAGTAATGGTATGTTGAATAGAACATTCGTTAGAATATCGTTTACGCCAATTGAAATAGAAGATGTGAATAACACACTCAATCCATTGTTAAGTACTGATTATACAAGGGATGGGGTCAAAGAAATTAGAGATAAATTGGTGGAATACCCAAATTAATCCAGGTTTTATTAGGTTGGTAAGTTTATTCTTTGTATATTTGTACCATAATAACGTTAAAACATTTAAATTATGAAAACATTAGAATTCAACTCAGTAAAAACCATTAAAACTATCAACAAGGATGGTATGCTTAAAAAAGTATATAATGGTAAATGTGAGGACTTTAACTTCACGAAATTATTAACTGCCGCTGAAGCCAATACATTGGCTGATAAAGCTATTGAGACCCTTAAAGATATCTTCGATACAATCGTTGTTGGTTCTGATGAACATGTTGAAATATACAATGCGGTTGAAGTTAAAACAAAAACACCAAGACGTTATGGTAAAAATCAAATCAATCTTGATATTGAAACACAAGGTGGTACACCAACTTCAGCACAAGAGTCAATGCTATTATTAGGTGATTTAAAAGCCATAACATCGACTTTGCTTAACAGAGGTGTATCTGATAGATACAAAGGAACTACGAACTTCTCAGATGCTGACCACCGTAAAATCAAATCAGCTATTAGAGAGTTGAAAAAGAGTTTAACACCAGTACTTAAATCTAAATAAGATGGCAAAGAGAAAATGGAAAGGTACGATTAGTCAAGATTTAACATCATTAGGTGGCGGTGGGTTTAAGAAGGGTGATACCGTTGTTTGCTGGAAAAGGAAAATGTTTGAAGACAGTATCATGGATGATAGATTAGAGTTTAGAGGTCGATATGAATATCACTACCAAAATATAAAAGGTGAAAAGCCAATGTTAGTTAGAACTACACAATTTTTAATAGAAGAATTTAATGAACCTAATTTATAAATAGATACGAATTTATTTGCATATGTCGATAAAATTTCGTATATTTACATATAAGAGTTAAATACTAGAATTATGACACAGGGAGAAAGACAGAATTACCAATGGAGACCGAATGACAATTCGTCTACCACAAGGTTAAGATATGACTTGGAAGCTGAACATTGGTTAACCTCATTGAAATCAGCATCTTCAAGAAGAAGTTCAGGTTCAGGAGGAAGTGGAAGTTTTGCGTTTTTATTTACGTTCTTCGGCTTAGTGTTCAATCTTTTGAACATACTTGTACTTTTGTTAACAATGCTAATCAAGTGGATGTTCGGACTTAACAAAAAACCTTCAAGGGTTGTTACCCATGAAGAAGTACGTGAAAGAATGTTAACACCTGAAGAGGTTGACGAAATAAGTAGAAACCAAACACCAACAAGTATATATGATAATTAAAGGAACTTTATTTGATGAGTTAGGAAACTCATATCTAGCCGATAATGTTGAAATATATGTTGGTGAAATGAAAGATAGATTATTGGTTGTAACCTATATGAATACAATCCATTTTCATGAAATTGAACTAGAGACAATGAAAGCTCTACTCAAAGAAGGTGTGATTGAAACTATTGATGAAGATTACGACTCTAGTCTAACTCTTAGCGCAATAGCCTCTATGAGAGAAGAAATCATTGAAAGATTCGATGAAGACTATCACGCTCATGTAATAGAACAACTTAAGAAGAAAATACTAAAAGCTAAAAACTCATAATATGGAAATGGATAATGATTGGAAAAATAACTCACCTGAAAAAGTGGTGGTTGATGGTAAAACTTTTTTGTTAATCCCTGAACAATCAGAGGTTGTTAGTAAAGAAGGTGAATTTATGATGTATGATGATACACAAGGTCATTGTGCGTTATGTGGACGTTTAACTTGTAAACAAACTTGTTTTAAATAATGGATGCATTTCTTCACTTACTAGGATTATGTGGTGACACTCACTCACATTTCGACCTTATCGACTTAATCATCATCTTAGGTGGTGGTGGAGCTGGGTTGGTCACAATTAAATTATATTACAGAACCGTGATATACATGGTTAAAAATTACATAAAAAAAATTATATGAACAAAATATACGGAGAAAATACCAACAATTTGTCAGAAGGACAAACAATAAATGAGTCAAATGGACACAACATTGAAGATAAATTTGTTGATGAACTTTGCAATCAAATCACTGAGATTCTTGGGATAAACTATCAAGATAGAAGAACATTTCATTTAGTCCTAAAGAAAGCAATCGGTAAAGACATTGATTCTGTTAATAACTATGATGGACTTTTACAACAACATGGTGCCTATGTCTTAGACAAGTCATCTAAACGACTTATTGACGAGTTAGAATTGGGTGATGTAAAGGTTAATCATGAGTATGCAGCACACGCTAAATTTGCTGACATTGTTAAAGCAATCAAAACTAAACTAGATGAATCTTCAATCAAAGTGAAAGAGCTTGGTACTGAAGAATTTGCGGAGAAATTGTTAGAGAGATATGGTCCAGAGGTTATATTTAAATTAGCTCAGTTATTAATCAAGATTGTCAATGACGATGTTAATCTAGGTATTGCACAATCAATGGAAGATATCTCAAAACCAATGGCTATTGATTATAGAGATGATAAAGTTAGACAGAAAGAACAGGTAACCCACAAAAAAACAGATAACCCACCTAACATCATGCACATGGTGGCTAGTTATAAAGCTAGAATTGAAGAACTTCAAGGACTTGATGCAATTACACTTGCAGATGCAGTTACTATCACAACTGAAGTTAACACTCTTAAAGGTGTGGTTGCAAACCTATCCAGTTGGATTGTTCATAATTATTAAAGAATAATTAGGTTTATAACTTTATTATCATTATATTTGTACCATGAAAGACGAACTAATAACATTCGATACAGCTAAATTAGCTAAGGATAAAGGTTTTAATATACCTACAAGGAGTTTTTACGCTAATTGGGACGATGGTTTAATACCTGACGAAACAGTATTTAGTTGCTCAAATGTTGGATATCCAGAATTTACTAATGCCAGAAGACCTTAGAGATTCATCCTACACTTGGGGTATGAGTGACACGCCTTGGTGTGACAACCTATATGAATGGTGGGAAACTAATATGATGAATAACGTAGAAAAAGAATCACATTAATATTAAAATATGAAAAAGTTAACTGAATACCAAGCCGAATTTCTATTAGATAATTTCTTTAAAAATTATGAATATGCTGGTTGGCGAGGTATTGCTGAAAAGCTATTGGAAAAAGGTATGTGTATTGTAGCTGGCACCGAACCTATCTGGCGAGGTGGTATTGGAAACTTTATAGAAACATCTGAAGCCTCTGATGCTATAGATTGTCTAGTATATCAATTCGATTTAGATTACTTCCTTTCATCCGCAATGTATAAAGAAATGCATGGTCTACATGTCTCAAATTTAGGGATTAATAGAGAAGAAGCAAATATTAAGTATAACGAAATTAAAGAATTAGCATAATGGCAAAATTTAAAATTAAAGAAAACGTACAAATAATGACAGCATTCATCTATGAGGTTGAAGCTGACACAAAGGAAGAAGCACTAGAGAAATATGTCAATGAACTTGCTGGTAGCTTACCAGTTAAAAATAGTTTTGTTACATGTGAGTTAGAGGAAAGTATTATCGCTTATAACCCAGAAGATTATAAATAAGATGAAACTTTTGGTAGTGTCAAATAAAAGTTGTAACTTTGTAATCTAACAACTAAAATATAGTATTATGAAAACAATACACTACGGTAACACCTACGATACTAGCGCAAAATACAGACCTATTGCTATGTACCCATATCTTTACGATAAGGTACGTGAAGCATGTGAAGGTCATTATGGGATGGGCGGTCAAAACGAAAATGCGTTTTACGTCAATGTCTCAGATTGGAAAAAAGCTATTGAAATCGTCAATGATGGTATCGAGAGTGGATTAATAAGTGTATTCACATTACGAACAACTAAAATAAAACTATAATATGAAATATCTACTATTACTTACGATTATGTTGATGGGTTCTTGTGTAGAACAAGAATCATTATATCCTAGATATACAATAACCAAAATAACACACGTTCCCGATTCTTTAAAGTCAGAATATCGTCTTTGGGTTATCGAAACTGTAAGAGCTGCATCAGAAAATATGACAGGTGGTGATTATGAAGATGTTGATGAAACAATCATTCAAGCAGAAAGAACTGGTGAAAAAATTTATGGAGTTGAAACTATCGGACTCCAACTTGAAATTAACGAAAACTATTGGGACGACATTGATTTGTTACCTAATCAGTTAACAAGTAAAGAACTTAAAATATTAGATAGCTTACGAACACGATAATCTATGGAAGATTTAAAAGTAAAAGAATTAAATTATAAATTCATTCGAAAGTCAACATCACAAGCACATTGGCTATGTGATACAGTACGGAATATCCATTATGCTACAACTGACTTCTCAAACATAGAAATTACCGAGAAATGACACTAAAAGAAATAGGAAAACATTATAGAGTTTTTAAAAGAAATGGTCAATATCATTTAAGTACCTTAGAGGTACAAACTACTGGTAGAGATGTATATAAATATATTTGTACCATAACCAAAAATGATAGGTTTTTCAGGTTAGGTAATAAGATACCAACGGCAAAGATTGGAGTACTTTTAGAACAAATTCAAGAGTATTTAAATGAAATAGAATACGACAGTGCTTATTATAACCCTAACTATCGTGAAGGAGCCGCACAAGACCTTTTTGTTTACGACAAATTAAATGAATATGGTTATAAACGTAATTATATGAATGACTTCTTTTCTCCAACAAGGGATAGTATCTACGGATTAAGTGTTAGTTCTGTTAAAATTTGGTATAACGTCAATGAAGAGAATAGAACGGTTGAAATTAATTTAACTGGCACTGATGATAGTTGGATTACAACTAAAGCATCCTTCGACTTTAAAGATATACACAAGACAATTGATAGTCTCTTAAAACCTCTACTACTTACTGAAGGTATTAAAGACATTGAACAATCAGAAAAGATGGTAATGTCCGAAGTGGAATTATCAATCAGAAATCTTAAAGGTCTTAATATTAATACATCTAAATTAGAATTAAAAGAGAAATTAATTGAAATGGCTAACGCCTTATAAAGTTATGACCAAAAAAGCAACCGAATTTATTACTAAGAATCATGGATAGATATAAGGTTTATAAAAGTAAAACCAAATATGGTATGTTAACCGAAGCCCGATATAACATTGGTATTCATGACGTTAACTATGAAATCGAACTTCATATGGAGCGAGATTGGTATAAACACTATGTGGTTATCCTTAAAAAAGTAGGTAACCGATGGCTTAAAATCCTTACAATCCATGATGGTGAATTAATTAAAACTAAAAACTATCCAACTGAGTCTAATTAAACAAAAACTATGACGCTAACTGACGAAGTATTGAAAACTAAACTAGGAACTGAAATACCTCTGACGACAAGAGGAATCCTATATCTATGTGAGTATAACTATGGAAAGCCTGAACTGATTATACACGATGAAAGGTTATATGACTCATCTTATGAGGCACTTGAAGCTTACACTAACATACCTAATCCTGAATCCCAATTGGTAACAGGTAACACATTCAACGAGCTAATCACCGACCTTATCCGACTACATAAAGATGTGGGAAATGAGAAATGGTTGATTGAATTAGCAGAATATCTATAATATGTTTGGTAAAGTGAATTATATTATGTATATTTGTAATCTAAATATTAATATATGGAAACTCAGACTTTAGCTTTTTGGACCAACGGTGAATGCCTAACAAATCTCTATAGAGATTTTATTCGTGAAGGTAACTTTTCAGTAGTGTTTGAAGAATTTGCCCGACAAGATATACCAAAAGAAGAAATCAAAAAATTCTTCCTACAACAAACCAAATTCGAAGGTGATACTAGAGAAGGTGACCATGATTTAGGTATTGTACCCGACAAAGGACTTTCAAAAGATGAGCTATTCGAGTGGTTTAAAACTGCAATCAGAACCCTATGTACCAATGAAGATGAAATCTACGTTGAAGATGGTGATGGTGAAAAAGACGTAACCAAAGTATTCGACAAGACTTTCCTATATATGGTAGAAGATAAATCAGTTGTAAAAAACTTGAAATGTTTATTCGCTTTATTTCCAAGAGAAGAAATCCAAGAGTATTTCAAAATGAACTTCGCATTAGAAAAAATGAACGTGGTAACTGAAATTACCGACAAGTATTTTAATGGAATCATCCTAGGAGATGGTACTATCATCGAAGTTGGACCTCAAGAACATAGATATTATTACCCAATTCTAACTGAACATGGTTTAGCCAATGATAGAGGTTGGGGATTCGATTGTAACATGACTATCAAAATTACTGATGGTCAACTAAATGGTAATGGCTCTAATGATTTTAAACATTGGAAGTATAGAGGTGATAATTGTAAAATTACCCATGAACAAGTTGCCGTTTTAACGAAATTTCGTAACGTATTAAGTAATTACGGTCACTATGAAGACCCATTAATAATTGCCATCATCAATTACATTGAAATTGAAAGTGGTGGTGGTGCTAAATATGGTAAATTGAAATTCCTAGAAGCTCTCTACCCTGAAGTTAAATTACCTAAGTTTAGTCTTACGGAAATTGAAGGTGTTAAGAATTGCCTTAGAACTTCACCAACAGATTCAATCTCAGGTCTATTAAATAGTAAATTTGATTTAACTGACACCTCAATAGATGAAATAAAAGCAGACTTTGAATTATATAAAGACGTTGTTAAAGGAAACAAATTACATTTCTTCTACCAAGAATATATTGAAGGTGTGAACGGTGTATGTAACTTCTTTGACAATAAATTCAACTGGTCTTGCTCAACAAATAGAGGTGATGTCGTTCTAGGTAAAAAAGGTAACCACCAATTGCTTGATACTGAACAAGCTTACTTGTTCAAATTATGTGAGAAGATAAGTGGTGAACTTAAAAAGAATGTACAACTAGAATTCGTTGTTACAGATTCAGGTGAAATTTATATCGTTCAACTTAAAACAATGGGTGATGCTGAGAGAACGAATTACAGAGGGATGCAATTGATAATTGAAGAGGAAATCATCACAACTGGTAAGTCGTTCTACGGAACTAACGCATTCGGTCTTAAACGTGATGAAGTTTTAGTTATCGATAGTGATTGTGAAAGCAAAGACCTAATAGGTAAGAAAGCCCTTATTGTACGAGATGATGTACAATTCTCACACGCACTAGCACTAAGCTATACAATGAGAATTCCAAGCATCTACGCAGTAGGTGACATTGAATTACCTGAAGTATTTTCAATCGATACATATGAAGAAGTAGGTTATATCCTAAACAGAACTAAACAACAGAAAGTATGAAATATCCTAAATTTATAATAGAGGGAACAAGCCTAGTGATAGGCAAAGCAGAATTACACGTAGATATGTCATCGGTTGAGGATGATGTAATATCTGGCGGTTGGTATATTATTGATACCGAGAAAAAAGAACTTCACTTATACGGCAAGTCCTATGGCTTTGGAAGGTTCACCCCCGAACAAGTTCTAGAATGTACCACTATCGGTACTCGACATAACACTGACAATCTAAATGATTACAAGATATTTTATAGTCGTGAAAGCTATACTGATAAGGAAGAGTTAATTAAAGGTGAATAATAACTTAACACATAATAGCCTTTAAAAAGACCACATAATAGGCTATTAATTGTTGCTAACGATTGTAATATGTTTAGTGTGCCATTAAACTACACTTAGAATTAAAACGAATATTAACTTGGCACATAAATTATATACATTGTTATGTGCTTTAAATTTAGATTATGACCTGTATAGTAGGATTTATTGATAAAAAAATAAAAAAGCAATAATAGGAGCTGATAGTGCTGG
>TARA_R110000850_G_scaffold260795_1_pt1 | contig 92766 bp, 89 predicted proteins | sample TARA_R110000850 | Tara Oceans TARA_R110000850 (sample SAMEA4397586) | marine metagenome | biome: Polar Biome; feature: [SRF] surface water layer (ENVO:00010504); material: water (ENVO:00002006), including particulate matter (ENVO:01000060) such as... | depth 5 m | reverse complement strand
TCGCCGGGATGGACTTTCTTTTCCATCGCGGCATTTTCCGCCGGCATGCCGAAAGCGTCCCAGCCCATCGGATGGAGCACTTCATAGCCCTGCATCCGCCGGAAGCGGGCGAGCACGTCGCCCATCGTATAGTTGCGGACGTGGCCCATGTGGATGCGGCCCGACGGATAGGGAAACATCTCGAGCACATAGCTGCGCGGCTTGCTGCTTGCGTCGTCCGCTTCGAATACGCGCGATTCGTCCCAGCGCTTTTGCCAGCGTTTGTCCGCCGCCAGTGGATTGAATCGCTGATCGGTCATTGCGGCCCCATTATGTGGTAGGAAAAATTAGTTGGTAATCGCACCGCGCCGCAAGTCGCGGGCCTTGGTGAGAATGATCTGCTCGAGCTTCTGCGTGGTCGCTGCCTTGACCGGTGCGTCGACCCAGGTGCCGTTGCTGGCAACCTGACGCGATGCCGCGACGCGCAGAGCGTCGGCGCGCAAATCCTGGTCGAGGATCGAGACATTGATTTTCATCCGCTCGCCGGGATTTTCCGGGTTCACATACCAGTCGGTCAGGATCACGCCGCCATTGCTGTCGGTCTGGGTCAGGGGCATGAAAGCCAAGGCATCAAGCGAGGCACGCCACAAATAGGCATTCACGCCAATGGTCGTGACTTGCGATGCAGCCAGATCGGCTTTGGGTCGCTCTTTTCCGCCGCAGGCAGAAAGCAAAGACAATGTCAGCAGACTAGCGGTTGCAGATCGCAAGAAGAGAGATGTTTTGAGGCGGGACATGAAGCGCTCCTGGTTGCATTTTGCGCCGATACCAAACCCTTTTTACGGGATTTGTTCCGGACATGATATCATTTCAGCGCTCTCTATAAATGCTTTGCCGCAAGGGGCAAGCATAAGCGCATGTTTTGCTCTTGTGGAGCAGGGACTGAACCGCAGTTGAATGACGGCAAAATCATGCCCGGTTCATTTCCAGGCTGCTAGGCTTTGCCAAATGTCCGGACAAAAGCGTAACCGAACTGCAACAGATTGATGTTAGATGTGCAAAATCGGACAAAACGCAAAGTTGACTCGTGCAGAACGCCAATTTTTGGTATAGCCAGAGTCACTTAAAGGGGAATCGCACTCGTCATGAGGAAAAAGGGTAGTCATATTGGTTGGTTAGCGTCGGGACTCGCACTCTCGGGCCTTGCCATGACTCCTGCCTTGGCCAGAGTGTTTTCCGGCGATGACAACATGGTATCGCTCAAAACGCTGGGATCGATCGGTTCCTTCACCGTGGCCGGTGCCGACCCTGATCTCGTAGCCCAGTTCAAACTCAGCGCGTTGCGCGGCAATGCGAGCTTCAAATTTACACCGACCGGCGGCACTCGCGACGGAGAACGTTCCGTGACTGTGGTGGTTCGTCAGAAGGCGGCTGGTGCCGTTTCCATCCGTGAAAATATTCTCGCCGGAATATCCGGATCGGGTGTGACAAGCGCAGCAAAAATTGCTCCTGTTTCTTACAGTCTTGGCTCCGCGAAGGGCCTGAAGAGCTTTGCTATCCCGGTCAGAAAACTGGCTGGCAATATGCCTGACCTGTCGGAAATCGGTTCCGAAAAATTGATGGGCGATGAAAATACCGGCAAGAAGAGCCGTTTCAACACGCGCATGTCGATCGATGCTTCCGCGCCGATCAACGCCGCGCCGCGCGCACTGGATGCCAGCCAGAAAGATTACACACTGGATGTCGGTGGCAGCTACTCGCTTACCCGCAATCTGGCTGTGACCGCCGGTGTCCGGATCAACAACGAGCGTGACCGGATGGCGCCGCTTACTGACAATCGTCAGGATAGCCAGGCCGTCTATGTCGGAACCCAGTTCCGCTTCTAAAAATCTGCAGTCAGCTTAAAGCGTCGATCGCGGCCCAGCCGTGGATGAGGTGATTTTTGCGCGCCCGATAACGGCGCCCATTCATCCCGCCCAAATATATCACCGCGCCGTTGGATAGGGCAGCCAGACGTCGAGCCTGTAACGGATTCAGCGGCCTCTGGCCGGGATGCGACCGGGTGGCAAAGACCGGCGACAGAAAATAAAAATCAGCGCCGACACGATTGGCTTGCTGGATTTCCCGGGCATCATGAACCGGAGCGCTGTGCAGCAGCCTGCCAATTCCCGACCGTCGCAACGCCCGTCGATGCACGCCATCGGCGCCCCAGAGTCTGGCTTGTGCCGGTGATCCGGCCAGCAATATTATATGTCCGCGCCGCCGGGCCAGCTTTCTGACCGTTTCAAATCGCGCCCGTCGTGACGGCTCCGGCAGATGATAATGGCGAAAGACAATCCCGCTACCACGCGGCAGTTGCCTGATGCTATGCTCGAGAAACGCGTCATTCCGCTCGTCGGTGAACAACCATATCCGCGGCAGGATCGAACCTCTCTGGTCCGGCAACAGGGGGCAGGGCTGGTCTCGCAACATAAGCAGCTCTATAGACGCAAGCTTGGCGAAAGAATATGATTGAGAGAGATTCAAACGTGTCAAATCCAGCCCTCGAGAACATCCGCGGCAAGATCGAAAAATCTGCCAGATTAGCGGACCGAAAAACATCCGATATCGCGCTGATCGCAGTGTCTAAAACCCGCAGCAGCGATGAAATTCGGCCACTGCTGGACGCTGGTCATCATGTGTTTGGCGAGAACCGGGTGCAGGAAGCGTCGGAGAAATGGCCGGCATTGAAAGCGGACTATCCTGATATCGAACTGCACATGATCGGCCAGCTGCAATCGAACAAGGCTGCGGAAGCCGTGGCCCTGTTTGATTATATCCATTCGGTGGACCGGCTTTCGCTGATCAAGGCACTGGCGAAGGAAATGGATCGGCAGGAGCGTCGTCTGCCCTGTTTTCTGCAGGTCAATATCGGTGAAGAACCCCAAAAAGGCGGCTGCGATATCAAGGCGGTTCCGCAATTGCTCGAACAAGCCCGCGACGCCGGTATCGAAGTGGCTGGCCTGATGGCGGTCCCGCCAGATGGCACCAATGCGATGCCTTATTTTGCGCTGCTCGCGAAGCTTGCTCGTGACAACGGGCTGGACGGACTCAGCATGGGAATGTCGGGCGATTTCGAAAAGGCGATCAAGCTTGGGGCCACGCATATACGCGTCGGTACGGCCCTGTTTGGTGAACGAGCGCCACAGGCAGCATAATCAGCCCTTGTCGATTTTCTCGCCGTTCTTTTCGCCGCTCTTTTCGCCGCTCTTTTCGCTGTCTTTGGCCGCGCGGTCCGCTTTGCGCTCTTCGGGCGTGTCAGCGGCGACATAGCTGATCACGACATCGCCATCCTCGATTACCGGACGAGCATCTGTTGCGAAAAATAGCAGCCGCCGGTCAGGCTTGAGAACAGCCAGCGGTTCCTCGTCTTTTTCCAGATTCTTCCGATAGTCCTCGGCACTGAATTTCTCGGTAATATTGGTTTTGCTGAATCGCCAGCCCGCCAGATCACGGTCGAGCAAAGTGCCAAAATCCGCACCCGATTCAAACAACAGCCGACCATGTCCGACCCGGCTTTTGCTGTGGCTGTCGTTGGCTAGCCGGCTGATCTGTTCATAGCCCATTTCCGGGCCGAGATCGGCGGTGATCAGCTGGTTCTGGCTGTCATTGTCTGTGGCAGCGATCAGATGCTGGAATTCGCCCATATCGATATTGTCATCATGGGCCTCTTCGAGCACATCGCCGTGATGGATCGTCAAGCCTTCGCTGCGCGCCCGGCGCAGGGCAAATTTGCTATCGTCCGTAATCAGAACATCGATATCGAGAGATTTCAGCATTTTACCCAGAGCAATCGACCAACGGTTGGCACCGGCTATCAATACGCCTTCGCCTTTTCCTTCGGAGATGCCCAGTCGTTCAGCCACCCAAGAAGCGGAAAAACCGTGGGCAAAAATCGTCGCGATAACAACGGCAAAACTGAGCGGGACAAGCGCCTCGGCCCCCGGCAGTCCGTAGTCGACAAGGCGTATGGCAAACAGACCAGTAATCGCGACCGCGACGATACCGCGCGGGGCGATCCAGGCGATAAACAAGCGCTCGCGCCACGGAACCGAACTGAAAAACAGAGCCAGCAGCACCGAGAGCGGCCGTACAACGAACAATAGCAATATCAGGAAGATGATAAATTGCGGCCGGAATTGCTGCACCGTTTCCCAGTCCAGCGTGGCGGAAAGAATGATGAACACCCCGGAAATCAGCAGCACCGCCAGATCTTCCTTGAACCGGTAGAGCGCCTGACTCGAATATATTTGCCGGTTGGCCATGACGATGCCCATCACGGTCACCGTGATCAATCCGGTTTCATGCTTGATCAGATCGGCGATGACAAAACCGGCGATCACCGTGACCAGCAGAAAGGGAGCTTTCAGATATTCCGGAACCTTGCCCCGGGGAAACAGCCAGGTGACGGCGAATCCCAGTCCTGCGCCGATCAGGCCGGCAATGAAGCTTGCCGCAAGCACGTCCATGCTGATGACGGCGATATTGGCATCGGGACCTTCGTAGGTGATATAGGCATAGATGCCGACAGCGAGCAGAGCGCCAATCGGATCGTTCACAATGCCTTCCCATTTTAGGATGTTGCGAACCCGCGACGGGACCCGCAGCGTACGCAGCATCGGCCCGACCACGGTAGGACCGGTGACGATCATGATACCGCCGAGCAAGGCCGAGATTTCCCAGGACAGGCCAGCGCCATAATGCGCGGCTCCGGTGCCCAGCACCCAGGCAATCGGCCCGGCAATGAAAATCATTGCCGTTACCGCGCCGCCCGCTTGTCGCAATTCGCGGAAATTCAGGCTGAGCCCGCCTTCAAACAGGATCACGGCAACCGCCAGTTTGATGATCGGTTCCTGCAGCGCGCCGAAATCGCGTTCGGGATCAATGATACCGAGCACGGGGCCCGCTAGGATGCCGACGATCAGCATGAGAGCTATGGCGGGACGACCGGTCCGCCAGGCAATCCATTGCGCGCCGATGCCGAGGAGGCCGATCAGCGCGATCTTGACCATGAGAGAGTCAACTAGTTCCATCATCTATCCTTGGCGGGTTTTTCGGGCTTATGCAAAAAAACTTTCTGCCGCCTGTGGATCAGCAATCACGGAAATGGTCAATTGCTTCCTCGATAACGGCGTAAACAGCATCCAGTTCCACAGAGCTGATACAATAAGGTGGCATGATGTAGATCGTATTGCCCAGCGGTCGAAGTAAAATCTTGTGATCCCGGAAAAACGCAAGCAGTTGCGGCCCCAGGCTGGACATATAGTCGCCGGCACCATCGTCGATTTCAAAAGCCAATATAGTGCCACACTGGCGCAGACCGCTGACGTTCGATTTCTGCTTCAGCCTGTCGGAAAAGGCAAGATGCGAGGCGATGATGGCATCGATCCTCTGCTGCACCGGTTCGTCGCGCCAGATGGCGAGATTGGCATTGGCCGCAGCGCAGGCGATCGGATTGGCGGTGAAGCTGCTCGAATGGAAGAACATCTGCGCGCGATTTTCGGAATAATGCGCCTGATAGATGGGATCTGTGGCCGCGGTAACGGCCAGCGGGATGACGCCGCCGGTCAGGCCTTTGGCCATGCACAATATATCCGGTTCGACGCCCGCCTGTTCGCAGGCAAAGACGGTGCCGGTGCGGCCCCATCCGGTCATCACTTCGTCGGCAATGAACAGCACATCATGGTCGCGGCAGATGGCGGCCATCTGTGCCAATATTTCGGGACCGTAGATTTTCATGCCGCCCGCGCCAAGAATCAGCGGCTCGACGATCAGCGCCGCTGGCGGGTTTTCGCTATCCTTGCAAAAGGTTTCAAGCTGGTCGAGCGTCGCCTGCTCAGCCCCGGCTTCCGGAAAGCCTATCGTGCCGACGTCGAACAGCAGCGGTGCATAGGCCTGATTGAACACCCCGCGCGCGCCGACCGACATCGCTCCGATCGTATCGCCATGATAGCTATGCTCCATGACGAGGATTTTCTGTCGCGATTCCCTACGATTATGCCAATAGCCGAGCGCCATTTTCAGCGCGACCTCGACCGCAGTCGATCCGCTGTCGGAAAAGAATATATGTTCGAGTGACTCGGGCAGAAAGTCGGACAATCCGGCTGCCAGTTCCCGTGCCGGTTCATGCGTCCATCCGGCAAAGATCATCTGGTCCAGTCTGGTGCTTTGCTCCTGAATAGCGCTGACGATTCTGGGGTGGCAATGGCCGTGGGTCTGTACCCACCAGCTCGATATTGCATCAATGATCTTGGTGCCGTCTGCCTGATAGAGCGCTGCGGCCTCAGCCCGCGCGATTTCCGGGATCGGTTCGCCAAGGCCATGTTGCGTGAACGGGTGCCAGATGTTGATACTCATGATGCAAAGTCTCCGATATCGAAATGCGCAGCAAAGGCGTCCCGCAAGGATGCCGGTGTGAGTTCATCGATGATCGGCAAGCGCCCGAGATGCGGCACAGCGCCGATCCGGCAGATGGTCTGTTCGCTATCGACATTCTCGTCGCCGATAAACGCGATACCATGGATTGGCACGCCGCGGCTGCGCAAAGCCTCGATCGTCAGCAGGCTGTGGTTGATGGTTCCGAGACTCGTCGAGGCGACGATGATAACCGGCAAGGCCCAATGGGCGAAGAGATCGGCGAACAGCAGGTCCGGATTGACCGGAACCAGCGCGCCGCCTGCGCCTTCGATGATCAGCACACCGTCAACCTGCGGGATGACTAGATCGTTCAGACCGATGACAATGCCTTCCTGCGCCGCCGAAAAATGCGGCGAGGCGGGTATCTTGAGCCGGTAGCGTTCGGGCAATATCCGGGCAGGATCGATTCCCCCCAGCCGCGCTATGGTTTCGCTGTCTGTGCCGTTCGCGAGTCCTGCCTGTACCGGTTTCCAGTAGCTGGCGCCCAGGGCCGCCGTCAGCGCTGCGGCAAAAACGCTCTTGCCGATATCGGTATCGGTACCGGTGATGACAAATTGCCGGCTCATGCCGCGTCTGCCAATAACAGGGCTTCGTGCAATGCGGCGGAGAGGTCCCGAATATCGTCCTGCGTCACGTTCAGGGTCAGAGAAATACGCAGACGCGCGGTTCCTGCCGGCACCGTCGGCGGACGAATGGCGCGGACATCAAATCCCTGGCCCTGCAGTCTTGCCGCCACTTCTACTGCCACCCGGTCTTCGCCGAGGATGATCGGGAAAATCTGGCTGTTCTGGTGGTCGCCGAGGGACAGGCCGGCGAAACAGTCCCGGGCAAGCGCGATATGGCCGGCCAGATCAGACTGCAGCGACGAATTGTCCGCGACATAGGCGATCGCTTGCTGGGCCAGATGTGCGGTCAGCGGGCTCGGCGCCGTGGAAAAGATGAATGGCCGGGCACGATTGATGAAAAATTCCCGCAATAGCTTCGGCAGGGTCAGCAGGCCGCCTTCACCACCCAGCGCCTTGCCGCAGGTGCGCAACAGGATCGCGTTATCCTGCCTGCCAATGTCACCGGCCAGACCGGTACCGCCCTCGCCATAGACCCCGACCGCATGGGCCTCGTCGATCACCAGCATGGCGTCATGCATGTCGGCAATGCGCGCGAGATCGACCAGCGGCGCCCGGTCGCCGTCCATGCTGTACAGACTCTCCGCTGCGATCCAGATGGTGCCCGTGCCACCGGACGTGCGCCAGTTTTGAATATCCCGCTCGACAGCGTTGCAATCATTATGGGGAAAGGCTCTGAAGCTGGCGCGGCCCAGCTTCATGCCGTCATGAACGCTGGCGTGGATAAGCTCGTCATAGAGCAGCAGATCGCCAGTCTGTGGCAGAGTCGCGAACAGGGCCGTGTTTGCAGCAAATCCGGAACCGAAGAACAGGCTGGATTCCGAGCCAAAATGGTCTGCGGCAAAGGCCTCGAGCGCTTCATGTTCGGGATGATTGCCGCCGAGCAGACGTGATCCGCCCGATCCGTGTGCGATGCCATTGGCGATCGCGGTCTGGGCGCTATCTTTCAGATAGGGACTGCGGGATAGGCCGAGATAGTCGTTCGAGGAAAAATCCTTGCCGGCGGGAATCGACAGCCGCCGTTTGCGGCCTGCTTTTTCCAGCGCATCAAGCTGCTCGCGATAGGGTGTGAATCGATCCATGACCGCGCCGTTAGCAGTCAGCAGCCGCTGGTGGCCAGAGGCAATGCAAGCTGCCCTTCATCGATCATGTCTATTGAGGCCTCGCGAAACGGAAGCGGGAATCGCACCGGCTTCTTCGCCAGACCGATGATTGCCTCTGCCGGTCCGCCGACGCAGGCTTCGATCGCCGGATCCTGTGCCGCCATACCGCCGGTCAGCGCGCCGAAAGCGGGCATGATCAGATGCTGGCGGCCTTTGACAAAGCAGCGCCGCGCAACATGGCGGCCGCGCACCGCGATGCGGAATTTCGGGTGATAATGGCCCGATATTTCGGGCAACAGGCTGTTAGCGCTGGCCTGGTGGCGGAGTGCTAGCCCTTCGCCGGTCCATTCGTCGACCACGCAGCCACCCCACAGGCCAGCCACGTCACGATCGTGATTGCCGGTTATCCAGATCCACTCCAGCGCGCCGGTCATCGCGACAAGCTGCCTTGCCGCTTCCGGTTCCAGCCTCGCCTCGCCCTCGTCGTCGTGATAATTGTCACCAAGACAGAAAATCGTCGTCGCGCCGGTTTCGGCGACCAGACCGGCCAGCTCCGCCAGCGTTGCCTGGCTGTCATAAGGCGGCAGCATCTGGCCCTGCCGCGCGTAAAAGCTGGCTTTCTCGAGATGGAGATCGGCGACTAGCAGCGCGTTCTTCGCTGGCCAGTAGAGCGCCGCAGGAGCCACGATATCAAAGCGGTGATTGGCGAACATAAGGGGAACCATGACCCGCTATGCGATGAACATCAAAGCTATGCAAGCCGCTCTATTGGAATTTTTGCCGCAACCATCCTATATGCGCAGCCATGACCGAATCTCTATCTCCCGTAAAAGTCGCCGCGCTCTATCATTTTGCCGTGGTCGACGACCCCGCTGCCCTGCGTCTGCAAATACTCGCCCTGTGCGAGGAGCATCATCTCAAAGGCACGATTTTGCTCGCCCACGAAGGGATCAACGGCACGATCGCCGGCGCATCGGTCGATATTGACGCGGTGATTGACGGTTTGCGTGCCCTTCCGCTGTTCAACGGGCTAGAGGTAAAATATTCCGAGGCCAGCACGATGCCGTTTCTGCGGATGAAAGTCCGGCTGAAAAAGGAAATCGTCTCGATGGGTGTCGAGGGTGTCGATGCCGCGACCCAGCAAGGCAATTATGTCGATCCGGCAGACTGGAACGACCTGATCGCCGATCCCGACACGGTGGTGATCGATACCCGCAATGGTTATGAAGTGGCGATCGGCAGCTTTGACGGCGCGATCAATCCGGACACCAAGAGTTTCCGCGACTTTCCCGCTTGGTTCGACGAATTCTCCGAGCAGCTGCGGCAGACGGAAAGCAAGCAGCCCAAGATCGCGATGTTCTGCACCGGCGGGATCCGCTGCGAAAAGGCAACCGCTTATGTCAAGGCGCAGGGATTTGACGATGTCCATCATCTCAAGGGCGGGATATTGAAATATCTCGAACATGTGCCCGAAGCGGAAAGCATGTGGCAGGGCGATTGCTTCCTGTTCGACCAGCGGGTTGCGGTCGGTCACGGCTTGCAGGAATCGGACTATGGCCAATGCTATGCCTGCCGGATGCCGCTCAATGTCGCTGACCGTGCCTCGCCCGATTATGTGCCCGGCGAAGCCTGCCCGCATTGCATCGACCAGCGCAGCGACGAACAGCGCGCGCGCTATCGCGAACGCCAGCGTCAGGTCGAGCAAGCGGCGGAAGAAGGCCGTCAGCATCTCGGCACGGCATGACCGCCATGACCGAAATGCCGGTCCTCTATAGCTTCCGGCGCTGCCCTTATGCGATGCGCGCGCGGATGGCGCTGCTGATCAGCGAGACTCCGGTCCGTCTCAGAGAAGTCGTGCTGCGCAACAAACCCGAAGAAATGATCGTCGCATCGCCCAAGGCCACCGTGCCGGTGCTGGTGTTGCCCGACGGGCAGGTCATCGATGAAAGCCTGGCGATCATGCACTGGGCCTTGGCCCGCAACGACCCGCAAGCCTGGCTGCAGGGCAGTGACGCCGAAGCCGCGCTGATCGCCGAAGCCGATGGCCCGTTCAAGGACCATCTCGACCGCTATAAATATCCGACGCGCTACGAAAATGTCGACCCGCTAGACCACCGCGCCGGCGGACTGGAATTTCTCAGGAAGCTCGACGCGATGATCCAGAAGTCGGGCCAGCTAACGGGCGACCAGCCCAGCTTAGCCGACCACGCGATATTCCCCTTCGTCCGCCAGTTCGCCAATAATGACCGCGACTGGTTCGACCAATTGCCTCTGCCAGCGCTGCAGAAATGGCTCGGCGATCATCTTGCTTCGCCGATATTCGCCACGACGATGGTGAAATATCCGCAGTGGGTGAGTGGGGATGTCGAGCCGGTTTTTGCTTTGGAGGCAGCTGCTTAGGCCGCGCGCGCCTTATCAAATCCCAACTCGAAGCTTCAGCCCAACTTTCGTATCCGGTGCGGCATCTGACAGGCCGACGGCGCCATCGACGCCGATGCGGACCGAGCGGGTGAGATTGGTGCCAAAGCCCATGTTGATGCTCTGGCTGTCGCCGATGCTGGAGGATGCGGATTGTTCGTAGCTATAGGAAGCGGTCAGCGCGCTGTTCTCACCGAGCAGCAGATGGCTGCCGGCGGTTCCTGACAGCGTGTTGCGCGTTTCAAAATTATCCGGCTTTCCGATGATCGTATAGCCGGCGCCTACAAACGGCACGACCGCGCCCATTTTCCTGGAGAGCTGGCCGGAGACGCCATAATCGACCTTGCCGGTTCCGAGGCCTTTCTCCCGCGATGCGGTCGGGACCTTGACCGAAGCCCCGATGCTGGCGTTCACGCCAGAGACCGGTAGCTGATAGGCGGCGTTAAGCGAGAGGTCGCCGATGCCTTCGCGTTTCACCTGGCCTGTTTTTGTGGCGTCCGACGACAGTAAAGACGTGCCGAACAGCCCGCCCTGATTGATGATCACCTCCTGCGGGGCGGTGGAGGAGATATAGGGAATCGACGCGGACGCGCTGAACCGGCCTTTGGTCATCGCTACGCCGGTGGTCGCAAATGTGGTTTTATAGTTCAGGCCTTCGCCGACATCGCCCTCGACATGGTCAACAGCAGCGAGCAGCTGGAAACGGGTTTCGTCCTGCGGGCTCTTGTCTTGTTGTTCGCTGCTGTCCTGCGCGAGGGCAGGGCTGGCGGCTGCGAGCAGGATCGGGAAAGTAAGAAAAATGCGCATGTCGGCTTCGCTCCATGAAGATATCGCAAGCGCCAAAGAGGCGGATGCTTGTCTGTGTGTGGAGGGAACGAACCGGACTGCCGGTTTAATCCATTTTATTTTTTCAAAGGCGGTTTAGGCCCTAAGCTAGACGAATTTCGAGACTTTCCTGCCGTGATCACGAAGCTGCCTGGTCAGAACTTGATCCGGGTGCCTATTGAGTCGCTGGTATATAACGGGGCATTTCTGGGAGTGAGAAAATGGATTTTGCGATTGGGAAAATCGATCGCGACCTGATCGAATTTCCGGAGCATGTCCATGCCCATCAACAAGGTCGGCTTGTTGGCCAAGCCAAAGCGTTTAAACGGCGGCGCATCGGCGAAAGCAACCAGCAGGTTAGCGAAGCGGGCACGACCGATACGAAATTCGCGTAATCTCCCGAATTCCACCCCCAGAGTTTCTCCGGTTACGGCAATCAACAGATTATCATCGCCCAATTCTTTGGCTCGTTTCTGCATTCGTTTTTGCAGCGCACTGTTGCCGATGGACATTTCCGCTCCGGTATCGATGATGACGTTGACCTCGATACCGGCAATCGTCGCGTCTGTAAAAATCAGCTGGCCGGACCGGCGTTTGGCGGTCACCACGATTTCGCGCGACGGTGGCCGGTTGCGCGCTTCATCTGCATCCTCGATGATAATCTGGCTTGTGACAAAATCGAACAGGATGCGCTGGTCCTGCAAACCGTCGAGGCCCAATATACCATCGGCGCCGATATGCTGTGCCGCCAATACGGGCGAAACCAGCCCGTCATAATTTTTTTGGCCCAGGGTCAGACGGGGCACGTAGACCATGTCGACCATGGAAATACCGGCGATGCTCATCAATTGGGCCGGCTCTTCGCCTTCCAGAGCCAAATTGTCGGCGACTTTGCGCGAAATCACGGTCCGTTCCGCCCCGGTGTCGATGACGAAGGAAAACGGGCCGTTGCCTTCTATGCTGACCGGTACGGTCATCCGTTTGGCACGATCCTGATCGATATCGACTATTTCGCCTGCGGGCGTCGGCAAGCTTTCGGGCGCCACCGGCTGACCAAAGGGTACAGGATAGGCCATCGTCAGCGCCGACGCCAGGAAAGCGGGAGTCATGCTCGTCAAAAAGGCAGACATAATATCTCCTATCAGTTTGCTCCGGTCAGCGACAAGCTACGCTCCCGGTTCCGGCTTGTCACAACTATATTACAAACAAGCCTTCTGATTCGACCAATAACGTCGCTAGAGACCAGCAGGCAGCAGGAAATAGATCTTCCGGTTGGCAAAATCGATCGCCAAACGGTCAAATTGGCGCAGGGCATCCATGCCGAGAAACAGGGCGGGCTTCTTGTCCAGTTTTAAAGCCTTGAACGGTGCAATATCGGCAAAAGCAATCGGAATGATACCAAAACGGGCGCGACCGATTATCAATTCCTCGGCAATCGCATAATCGGCCCCGATCGAGCGGCCGGTGACATCGATGAGGCTGGTTTGCACGACGTCGGACGATTTCAGGCGTAGCCGCTTTTGCAGCGCCTTGTTACCGACGGAAAGCTCTCCGCCGGTGTCGATGATCACGCTGGTCTTGATCCCGGCAATCGTGGCGTTGGTAAAAATCAGCTGTCCTGACCGCCGCCTTGCCGTCACCACGATTTCCCGGCGAGACCGGCTGACCAACCGTTCGCTGGTGTCGCCGACGGAGATTTGTTTTCCGACAAAATCGAACAGGATCCTTTGACCCTGCAGGCTGTCGAGACCAAGAATGCCGTCTGCCCCGATATTGGCAGAACGGAAAGTGGGCGAAATCAGGCTGTCATAGCTGCGTTTGCCGAGGGTCAGGCTGGGCACGTAGACGGTCTGGACAATGGTCGTGCCGGCCAATGCGGTAATCCTGACATCATCTTCAAGATCGAGCGCCAAAGCGCCGGCAATTTCCTTGGACAATATGGTGCGCTGCGAAGCCGTGTCGATGATGAACTGATAAGGGCCGCCATCAGCGATGCCGACCGATACCGTCATCCGTTCGACCCGGTCCTTCGCGATGTCAATCTGTTCGGAATCGGGATGGAGAAACTGGTCGGGCAGGGCATCGGCAATATAGGCTTCGGCTTCCGGCTCAACCGGAATGGACGCTGCAAGCTGGGCTGCAAACAGCGAGGTGCAAATGGGAAGCAACATTGTTGAACAAACCATTTTGCCATCTTACGCTATTATTGGCGTCCTTCCTAATATCGTGCGACGAGACGCCGGACGCTAATCCATTTTCATCGCTTCGTTGATCAGCGATTCCGCTTCGATCAGCAGCGCATCATCGGTCGCCCCCTGCGCGACATGTTCGCGGCCGATCATTACCAGCAGCGGCACCGCGAGCGGGCTGACTCTTTCCAGATCGACATGGATCAGGGAGTCCGCTGCCCGGTCGAGCAGATCGCCCAGTCGCCCGACATCGGTCATCCGCGCCCGTGCATCGGCCCAGGCGGCCTGCATCAGCAGATGGTCGGGCTCGTACTTGCGCAACACGTCGAAGATCAGATCGGTCGAGAAAGTGACCTGCTTGCCGGTCTTGCGCTTGCCCGGATGCTGCCGCTCGACCAGACCGCTGATCACCGCGACCTCGCGGAACGCGCGTTTGAGCAGGTGGGAACCCTCGACCCAGTCGAAAAATTCCTCCTCCAATATATCGGCGCTGAACAGGGGGCGGGGATCGGCCACCGGCTCGACGCTGTAACAGGCCAGCGCATAGTCATTGGCGACAAAGCCGACCGGCTTGAGCCCACGATCCTCCATCCGCCGGGTCAGCAACATGCCGAGCGACTGGTGCGCGTTCCAGCCTTCGAAACTGTAGGCGACCATATAATGAAGCTTCTTGTGCGGGAATGTCTCGACGAGCAATTGCCCCGGCTCGGGCATGACCGAGCGATGGTCCTGCATCTCCAGCCACTCGCGCACATCATCCGGGAAGCGCGCCCATCCCGCGCGATCGGTCAGAAAAGCGCGGACCCGGTCGGACAAATGGGTGGTCAGCGGCAGTCTCGCCCCGCCATAGCTCGGGATCATCGCCGCCTTCTTGGCCGCGCGGACAATGACATCGCTGCTGTCCATCCTGATCAGTTCGAGACTGAGACCAGCAAAGAAAAACGTGTCACCGACCGAGAGCATGGCGGCGAAGCCTTCCTCGACCTTGCCGAGATTGCGACCGTTTTTGAACCGGACATTCATCATCGCGCCGTCGACGATGATCCCGGCGTTGAGCCGGTGCTGGGCGGCGAATTTCGGATGAGTCAGGCTCCACACGCCCTTGGCATCGCGCCGCAGCCGCTTGAACTTGTCATAAGCCTTGAGCGCATAGCCGCCGTCGCGGGTGAAGCTCAGCACCCGCTCGAACTGTTCCTTGGACAGAGCGCTATAGGGCAGGGCGCTTTGCACCTCGTCGAGCAGGTCATCCTCTTGAAACGGTCCGGCGCAGGCGCAACTCATCACATGCTGGGCCAGCACATCAAGCCCGCCGGCGCGAAACGGCTCGCCATCGCGGCGTCCTTCGTTGACCGCATCGAGCGCCGCCTGCGCCTCGAGATATTCAAAGCGGTTGCCGGGCACGAGCAAAGCCTTGGACGACACATCGAGCCGGTGGTTGGCGCGGCCAATCCGTTGCAGCAGGCGCGAGGAACCCTTGGGAGCGCCCATCTGGATAACGCAGTCGATATCGCCCCAGTCGACCCCGAGATCGAGCGAGGCGGTGCAGACCAGAGCGCGCATCATTCCTGACGCCATGGCGTTTTCGACCTTGCGCCGCGCTTCCCGGGAAAGGCTGCCGTGGTGGACGCCGATGGCGAGATTATCCTCGTTAATATCCCACAATTTCTGGAACGTAAATTCGGCCAAAAATCGCGTGTTGCAGAAGACCAATGTCATCCGGTTCTTGCGAATCTGCTCCATCACCTGCGGCATCGCATAGGTGCCTGCATGGCCTGACCAGGGCACGCGCACCGGGTCGCCTTCGGGCGTTTCGGGCAGCATGATCGATACGTCGGCCGGCGCGCCCTCCGCGCCAAGCACATGGGTCACCGTGTCGATATCACCATAAGGGGCGAGCCAGGCGCGGAAATCGTCCGGCTCGGCGACCGTGGCGGACAAGGCGACCCGCTGCATCGCCGGCGCAATCCTCTGCAGCCGCGCCAGCGACAGGGCAAGCAGATCGCCGCGCTTGCCGGTGGCAAAGGCATGGACCTCGTCGATCACCACCCGCCTGAGACCGGCGAAGAGAGTGAAACTCTCAGGCTGGCTGAGCAGAAGGTTGAGCGATTCCGGCGTCGTCAGCAGGATCTGCGGCGGTTTGACCCGCTGGCGCGCCTTGCGGCTGGCCGGCGTGTCGCCGCTGCGGGTCTCAACTGTGATCGGCAGCCCCATTTCCTCGATCGGGGTCAGCAGGTTGCGCTGGACGTCGACGGCAAGGGCCTTGAGCGGGGATATGTAGAGCGTGTGAAGAGCGCTCTGTCTGCCCGGAGCCGTTGGAAGGCTGGCTTGTGTCTGGCCAGATGCTTCGACAGGCTCAGCACCAACGGGTTTGTCCTCGGCATTGTCAATCAGATCCACCAGCGTGGGCAGAAATCCCGCCAATGTCTTGCCGGCACCGGTCGGCGCCGTCAGCAAGGCATGGCGTCCCGCCTGCGCTGCCGCGAGCATTTCCAGCTGATGCTCCCGCACCGCCCAGCCGCGTGAGGCAAACCAGTCGGTCAGGATCGGCGGGATTTTGTCGTCGGCCATTATACTGATCTTGCTCCGTCTTACCTCCCGTCGATGTGCTTTCGTGCGTGTACTGCACTATAGATAGTGCAGATATCGCGACTGGCAATGACGCCTGATCCTTGCCCGCCCTGAATTATTCCCGTATCTGCAGACCATAGAAATATAAACACGGTCGCGACAGCAGACCCAATAAGAGCGACACAAAATGAACAATCCAGATGCATCGAAGAAACGGGTTGAATGGGGCTTTCTGATCACGCTTCTGGTGATCGTCTCGCTGGCATTTGCGGTGCTGGTCGAGCCATTTTTCGGCGCCATCGTCTGGGGCGTCGTTGTCGCCGTTCTGTTTCGCCCGGTCTACGAACGTCTGCTGGGTTATCTGCCGGGCCGGACCAATCTGGCCGCGGTGATCACGCTGGTGCTGATATTGCTGCTGGTAGTGGTGCCGACGATCCTGCTGGGCATGGCTCTGGCGCAGGAAGCGGCGAGTCTTTACGTGCGCGTTCAGGATGGCGACATAGATTTCGGAACGGTGTTCGAGGCGTTTGAACGTTCGCTCCCCCATTGGATGCAGGTCCAGTTGGCCGCATATGGATATAATGATTTTGCCGCCATCAGGGCGGAGATCGAACAGTCGATTTCCGCCATTCTCGAATTTCTGGTCACCCGGTCGCTCAGCGTCGGTCAGGGTGCCTTTCAGTTTTTACTCAGTCTTGGCGTCATGATGTATCTGACCTTCTTCCTGCTGCGCGATGGTCGCGTGTTGGCCGAAAGGATCGATCAGATCATTCCATTGAGCGAGGAAAATGGCCAGATTCTCAAGGAAAAATTTCTGGTCGTCATCCGCGCGACGATCAAGGGCAGTCTGATCATCGCGATCATCCAGGGCAGTCTCGGCGGTCTCGTCTTCTGGGCGCTCGATATCCGGGGCGCTTTGCTATGGGCGGTCCTGATGGGGATCTTCTCGCTGATTCCGGCGATCGGAACAGGATTTGTATGGCTTCCTGTTGCGCTGTTTTTGTTCATCACCGGTGATGTCTGGCAGGGTGTCGTGCTGATTCTCTGCGGTGTGTTCGTGATCAGCATGGTCGACAATCTTGTCCGCCCGACTCTGGTCGGCAGGGACACGCGGATGCCGGACTATGTAGTGCTGATCTCGACGCTCGGCGGGCTGCAACTGTTCGGGATCAATGGTATCGTGATTGGCCCGTTGGTCGCCGCCCTGTTCATCGCGCTCTGGAGCATTTTCTCCGATATGCAACAGGGGCAGGCAGAACCGGAAAAAGCGGTCGAATAGCCGTTCAGTCTGTGCGCAGATGATAGGTTAGAGCCATGGCGACGCAATGTTTGACCGCATCGACGGGCAGGGCGTCTGACAGATCGAACAGGACGGCACGGCTACCTTCAAATTGCAGAACATCACCGTAGAGGGCTTTATAGCGTTCGACGAGATCGGTGCTGCAATGGACATAAAATGCATATTGTGTCCGGGAATTCTTGTGGGCGTTGATGCGGACGGTGGTGCCGGATTTGCTGGCGGACGGGAGAAAAGCGGGCTCTCCCCATTTCAGTGTTTCCTGCAATGGCCCCACGGCGGGGTTTTCCGCCGCCGTTTCCAGAATGAGCGCGCGAAGATTTCGCAGCGCGCCAGCCATTTCCTCCGGCAGCCGATCGAATATGTCCGCTGTCTCTGCCGGAAGCGACTGTTCCACGCTCTCTATGCCCCCCGGATCAACCGTCCCGGTCGCGCGCCGGTGGACTGGTCGAAGCGCCGGATGATCTCGCCGGACACGATCGTTGCATCATAGCCGGTTGCGCGCTGGTGCAGCCTTTGGCCACCCGCTGGCAGATCCCGGACGATCTCCGGCAGATGCAATTGCAGCTTGTCGAGGTCGATCACATTGATATCCGCCTTTGCGCCGGGCTTGAGCAGGCCGCGCTGGTCCAGCCCGATCGCTTTCGCGGCCTTGTGCGACAGCATATGGATGGCTTCCGCCAGTTCAAAGCTCTCGGCTCCCGGATTGCGGACATATTGGGTCAGCAAATAGGTCGAGTAGCTGGCGTCGCAGATCGCGCCATAATGGGCGCCGCCATCGCCAAGACCGGGGATGCAATGCGGGTGGCTGAGCATCTCGTGGGCGCTGGCCAGCGTGCCATTCTCGTAATTGCCCAAAGCGGCGAGGAACAGGCCCTTGCCGTCGGTATCGAGCAGCCGGTCATAGGCAATCTCCTGCGGCGTGCAGCCCTTGTCCGCCGCCTGCCCTGCCATGCTCATGTCTTTCGGCGGCGCATAATCCGGTGGATTGTCGAGCGGGAACAGCCAGTTCCAGTCGCGGGCCAGCGCGTTGAACGGATGGCCGGGCTCGAATTCTTCGCTCAGCAGCGCCTCGCGCAAGTCCGGATCGCGCATCGCCGCAACCTGCTCCTCTACGGACAGGTCGGCAATCTTCGCCCAACTTGGGCAGAGAATGAACGGATGGACGGTCAGCTCCAGTCCGGCGATCAGGCCGATCGGACGCGGCATGATCTGGGCGGTTGCTTTGCCGCCATTGGCATGGGTAGCGTCGATCATATCCAGCACCTTGCGCCAGCGCGGTGGTCCGTCATTGCCGGATGCGAGCGTGAAAGTGGCCGGCCGGCCGGAGCTTTCCACCACCCGTTCGATCACCTTATATTCCTTGTCCCAGCCGACAAAGGCGTCGAGCACGACCTGAAAGGTCCCCGTGCCCGCATCCTTCATGCCGCCGCAGATCGCTTCCAGCTCGGCCACATCGGCTTCGAATGTCGGGATTGACCCGCCGTCTGCGGTCTTGTGAATCGACAGCCTCGAGGTGGCAAAGCCGATCGCTCCTGCTTCCATTGCTTCGCGCGCCAACCTGCGCATCATCGCCAGATCATCATCATTGGCCGGTTCGCGGGACGCGCCGCGCGCGCCCATGGCGTACACGCGCAAGGGAGAGTGGGGCAGATAGGCGGCGATGTCGATATCGCGCTTGCCCTTCTCGACCACGTCGAGATATTCGGGAAATGTCTCCCAGCTCCACGGCAGGCCATCGGCCATGACCACGCCGGGAATATCCTCGACGCCTTCCATCACGTTGATCAGCATGTCGTGATCTTCCTTGCGGCAGGGCGCGAAACCGACGCCGCAATTGCCCATGATCGCCGTGGTCACGCCGTGCGAAGAGGATGGGCTGAGCTCTTCCGCCCAGATGCACTGGCCGTCATAATGGGTGTGCACATCGATAAAGCCGGGGGTGACAATCTTGCCAGCGGCATCGATTTCTTCGCGGCCTGCACCGGAAATTTTTCCGATTTCCGCGATCCGGCCGTCTTTGATGGCAATGTCTCCATCGATCAGTTCACCGCCACTGCCATCGGCAATGGTGCCGCCGCGTATTACCAAGTCATAGTGTATCGCCATGATCGCTCCTCACCCTCGTCCATGCCGGTGTATCCCGGCTTCGCTTTGGATCATCTAAACAGAGACAGCACTATCGCGCCATTGTGCATTTGAACAGGCACATCGGATCTGCCGGGCAGCGTCAGACTAAAAGTTGGGAAATATTCCTACTAGTCGGGATCTATATAGGACAAGTGATTGGGACAAATTGCATAAGCCATTGATATATATGAATAGATAGAAACTGGCACAGCCCATGCAAAGCTCTTGGTATCTTCGCTAACAACAGGTTTCGAAGGCCCAAATTTGAAAAAGGAATTTTAAAATGTCGAACGTCAATGTCCAGAACCAGATCGCCGCCGCTTTCGCCGCTATTTTCTCTGCTGCCGTTTTGGTCGCTGCAAGCGTCGGTCCCGCAGTTCAAAATAGCGCATCGTTGATCGCATAATGCCAACCAGCAGGAAGGAAAATATCATGCCCCGCTTCACTTTTCGTCAGGAAATCGCCGCCAGTATCGCCGCTATGTTCTGCTCGGCAATTTTCGTGATCTCTGCGGTTGGTCCGGGAACCAATGGCGCAATCTTCGTCTGATAGCTGCCAGATGGTTTACACCGTGCCGGATTTAATGCCCAGCCTGCTCGCCGCGCTCCAGTCCGGATAATGCCAACTGTTCGTCAATCTGTGCCATCAGCCGGTCGAGCCCGTCATGCGACTTGGCTTCGGCCCGCGCGACCAGCACATCCTGGGTGTTGCTGGCGCGGAGCAGCCACCAGCCATCTTCGGTATTGACCCGCGCACCGTCGGTGTCATTGACTTCCGCGCCGCTGGCCGAAAGCCGCGCCAATACTTCGTCGATCACCGCGAACTTGCGGCTTTCGTCGACCTGAAAGCGCATTTCCGGCGTGTTGATCATCGCGACCATATCGCTGCGCAGCTGGGTTACCGACTTGCCGATATTGGTCGCCGCCTGAATCAGGCGGATCGCGGCATAAGGCGCGTCATCAAAGCCATAATAATCATGTTTGAAAAACACATGGCCGCTCATTTCGCCGGCGAGTGGCGAGCCGGTTTCCTTCATCTTCGATTTGATCAGACTATGGCCGGTTTTCCACATCAGCGGTTCGCCGCCCAGTTCCGCAATCCGGTCGTACAGCGCCTGTGACGCCTTGACGTCTGCGATGATCGTCGCGCCGGGCTCGCTTTTCAGCACATCCTCGGCATAGATTTGCAGCAACTGGTCGCCCCAGATGACCCGGCCCTGACCATCAATCGCGCCGATCCGGTCGCCGTCACCGTCAAAGGCCACGCCGAAATCGAGACCTTTCTCTGCGACCAATGCTTTCAGATCCTCAAGGTTCTTTTCCTCGGTCGGATCGGGATGATGATTGGGGAAGGATCCGTCGACATCGGTGTAGAGAAGATGGTGCTTGCCGGCGCCGCGCTCGGTCAGCAGCTTGGTGAGTTTCTCTATTACCGGTCCCGCCGCGCCGTTACCGCAATCCCAGCCGACCTTGAACGCCTTGCCGGTGAAATTCTTCAGCAGGCGCTCGACATATTCATCTTCGATGTCGATCCGTTCGAATGTCCCGCTGCCCTGATCCCAGTCGCCCTCGGATGCCATGGTGCCAAGTCCCAATATGTCGGCACCGAAAAAGGGGCGGCCCTGAAACACCATCTTGAAGCCGTTATAATTGGCCGGATTGTGGCTACCGGTAATCATTATGCCGCCCTGGACCGTTTTCAGGACGGATTCGGCATAATAAAGCATCGGAGTGGGGCCCATTCCGACAGAAATAGCATTGATTCCGGCGTCATTGAGACCGCGGACCAGCGCGTCTTCGAGCATCGGAGAACTGGTCCGGCCATCAAATCCGGTTGCCACCGCACTACCGCCGTCCCGGGCGATCAGCGTCCCGAAGCCGCGGCCAATCGCATAAGCATCGTCCGCGCCCAGCGTCTCGCCGATGATCCCGCGGATATCATATTCGCGCAGCGAACTGGAGTGGAAATCATGCGAGGAAGGTGAAGTCATGATGGAAGTCCCGGATTGTTGGATTTTCCGGTTTGTAAGCGGCAAATGCTTAAAAATCCAGCATTACCGTCGATAGGAACCGCAGGTCTACTGCCGGTTAGATGCTTCCAAATCTTCCAATAACAGGTCCCGCGCCCGGTTGATCATCTTTGCCAACTGCTCGTCTCCACCGTTGTCGGGATGATGTTCCGCCAACCGTTCCTTCCAGGCTGCATTGATCTCGATAAAGCCGGCGCCATCGCTGACTCCCAGTAAGGATCGCGCCCGGTCGAGTTCGAAATTGCGCGGTTTGCGCTTTGGCTCAGCCCGATCGCGGGCCGGTATCAAGATCCGCCAGCCGCTCAGAAAAGCCGCGCCGGCAATCATCGCCCCGCCCATGATCCACCCGCCGCCGCGCAGGAAATTCGCGCCCACCAGCGCCATTACCAAGGCCAGCCACTGGTTGGGAGTCATGGTCTTTGCCTTACCCGACAACACCAGCCAGGCGAGAATGGCGCCGCCGAATATGAGCAATGGCACCATTGGTCAGGCCACCAGCTTGGGTTTGCCGAGAACGGGCTTATTCTCTTCCGGCTGCCTTAGGGCGGCCGGCGGCAGCGCGAGATGCTTGATCAGTTCCCGCAGTTCCTGACGCGCAGCCAAATGGCTGGTGGCCAGGCGGCCGAGATGCTTCTTGTCGAGCATCGTCAGGCCCGAAGGGAAAAGTTCGCGGTAGATGACCCGTTCGCTGAGACCGGGAATGATGCGGAATCCGACGCGCTGCGACAATTCGGCAAGCGCTGCCACGATCCGTTTCATATTATGTGCTTCGACATATTGGGTCCGGTTTCTCAGCAGCACCCAGTCGATCGTTTTGCCGTCGGCCTTGGCCCGTTCTTTGCGAGCCTCCCAGATCAGTTCCGCGTAGAAACTCAATTTGCGTACCTTGTAGGTTTCCGGATCAACCTGTCCGATCAGATCGAAATCGACAAAACTGTCATTGATTGGCGTGACCAGTGTATTCGCGCGGGTTGCTACATAGCGGGCAAATTTGTCGTCGCGGCCCGGCGTATCATAAAGCAGAAAATCGACGCCGTGCGACATCCGTTCGATCAGCTGTTCGAGCCGGGGCACACTGTCCTCTTCGAAGACTTCAAAAAAAGGCTGCGGAATATCAATATTCAGCCGCTTCATCGTCGCGTCGCGATTTTCCAGATACCGATAGGTGGTGCGTTGACGCGGATCGAGATCGATGATCCCGACCTTGTGACCCTGATGGGCAAGCGCAACCGCGACATGAACCGCAGTGGTGGACTTGCCGGTCCCGCCCTTTTCATTGGCGAAGACGATATGATGCGCATTATTGGTCACGTTTTCAGTTAAATCCCTGTTCTTGGCCCTTGCGGAGGGCGGTTCACCGTCGCATAGCCTACCAGAGCTTTACAGAAAAATCTAAACGCAAAGAGTGATGCATGCAAATTGTTCGACAGCTGAATCCGCTGCGCAATGCTTTGGCGGAGTTTCGCACAGCGGGCCTTAAAATCGGGCTGGTCCCGACCATGGGTGCGCTGCACGCGGGGCATATGCGACTGGTGGAAGTGGCAAAAGAACGATGCGACGCGGTGGTCGCCTCGATCTTCGTCAATCCGACCCAGTTTGGCGAGGGCGAGGATCTGGACGCCTACCCGCGTCAGGAGGCCGCTGATGCCGCGCTGCTAAAGGCCGCAGGTGTCGAATTGCTATGGGCACCGACAGCGGACCAGGTCTATCCATCGGGCTATGCCACCAATGTCAGCGTCAGCGGGATCAGCGACGGGCTTTGCGGCGCGGCACGACCGGGCCATTTTGACGGCGTCGCCACGGTTGTTGCAAAACTGTTTAACCAGACCCGTCCCGATGCTGCCTTTTTCGGAGAGAAAGACTATCAGCAGCTTGCGGTCATCCGGCGGATGGCGCGCGATCTTGACTTCACCCATGAGATTGTCGGTGTGCCGACCGTTCGCGACCCCGATGGTCTGGCCCTGTCGTCGCGCAATGCCTATCTGACGGCAGAGGAAAGAGGAAAGGCCGTAGCGCTCCCTCAAGCGATGCAGGAGGCCGCGATAGCGATAGCATCGGGCAAGCCGGTGGCAGCAACATTGGCGGATGCAAAGGCTCGATTGCTGGGGTCGGGATTTCACCAAGTCGACTATTTTGAGCTGCGTGATGCCGATACGCTTGCGTTACTGCACGATTTTACAAAATCGGCCCGTCTTCTTGCCGCCGGCCATATCGGCCGCACCCGCCTGATCGACAATATCCCCGTTTCCTAAGGCTACACTGTTGTTATGTTAACCATCCAATAGTGTAAAATTGGTTGATTTCTCGCCATTTTTGCGGGACCGAATCGATTTTCTGCAATTCGCGTTAACCATTTCTTTAGGAAAATCCGGTGAAAGTCGTCCTGTCGCCAGTAATTGCGGCAACAAGAACAGGGACTGACAATATGGGCAATAGCATGAAAAGCGCCGCCTTTCTTATAGAAAGCCGCCTCTCCGAGGCAGCACAAGGCAGCAGCAATGCATATTTTGATCTGGGTATGATCTATTCTAGCGGATCCGAGGGCATCGATGTTGATTTGATCGAAGCGCATAAATGGTTCAATCTGGCCGCTTTATCGGGCCATGATGAAAGCAAGATCTGCCGGGCAGAAATTTCGCTGGAAATGACGGCTCGTGAAATTGCCGAAGCCCAGCGGGAAGCACGCAGCTGGTTGCAGGATAATACACGCCGCGTAGCTTAGATTAAGACGATTTTTTAAACGGCCCCATATCGGCCAGAAATTCAATATCGGCAGCAACCGCCTGCCGCTCGCGTTCCAGATAGTCGGCAATCGCCGACCGAAATCCCGGATCGACGATATAATGGGCTGACCAGGTCGGCACAGGCTGATAGCCACGCGCCAGTTTATGGCTCCCTTGCGCTCCTGCTTCGACTGTCTTCAATCCTCGCGCTATGGCCGCATCAATCGCCTGATAATAGCAAATCTCGAAATGCAGAAACGGGATATCGCGCGTGCAACCCCAATAGCGCCCGTAGAGCGTCTCTTCGCCGATGACGTTGAGCGCGCCAGCCACCGGAATACCGTCCTGCATTGCAAATATCAGCAACAGCTTGCTTGCCATTTTCTGGTGCAGCAGATCAAAGGCGCTGCGTGTCAGATAGGGCTGTCCCCATTTGCGCATCCCGGTATCCTGATAAAACTGCCAGAAATGGTCCCAATGTTCCGGCTGTATATCATCGCCCGACAAGTGGACGATTTCCACTTCTTCTTGGGCTTTTGCCCGTTCCCGGCGGATCGCCTTGCGTTTCCGCGAAGACAGGGCAGCGAGGAAATCATCAAAGCTCTCATAGCCGTCGTTGCGCCAGTGGAACTGGCTGTCGGTGCGGATCATCCAGCCCGCTTCGCGAAAATAGTCGAGCTGATCCTCGCTGACAAAGGTCGCATGCACCGACGAAATCCCGTTATTTTCCGCGAGTTGTTCCGCTGCTTTCAATAGCGGCAAAGCCAGTGTTTTGTCGCGCAACAGCAAACGGGGTCCGGGCACCGGCGAGAAGGGCGAGGCTATCTGGATTTTAGGATAATATTGGCCGCCCGCATGTTCAAACGCTTGCGCCCATTGTTGGTCGAAAATATATTCGCCCTGGCTGTGCGATTTGAGATAGCTGGGCAGGCACGCAGCGATTTGGCCGGCATCATCTTCGATGATGATCGGCAGGGACTTCCAGCCGGTACCCGGACCGACGCTCCCGGATAACTCCATCGCGGAAAGAAAAGCGTGGGAGACAAAAGGATTGGCCGAGCCAGCACAGGCATCCCATTGTTCCGGCGGCAGGCTGGCGATATCATCGGCAACGCGGGCGTGAATTTCAACAGGACCAGTGGAGGAATCAGCCATCGCGATCAGCTCTGTGGCATCTCGTAAACCGGTTCGTCGGCATATACTGACGCGATTTCTTCCTGTTCGGCAGAGCGTACCGTCCAGGTCACGATTGGCAGACCGCGCGCGCGTTGCGCAGCGGCGAAGCGGGAAGGCAGGTCGCGGATATCATAAGCCAGAAAATCGGGCTTCGCTGTCCAAAGATTGCGGTGGCGTGCAATTCTGCCGCGCCAGTTCTTGCTGTCCTCTTCCGTCACTACCAACCCGCGAACGATATGGTCGGCATTTTTGCGAAACCATGCGCCGACCAGCGGATTAAAAGACATGATAGCCGCTCTGCCGCCATAGCCTTCGAGAGCGCGGCGTACCGAAAGACACAGCGGACCAACCCGCATGTTGCGTGACTTGATTTCGATCAGAATTGGTACCTGGCCCGCCACTTGCGCCAGCGTTTCGCGCAAACGCGGAATCTTGCCATGCCCGTTTTTCAGCTGGATCTGGTCAATATCGTCGGCGCGCAATTTGCCGATTGAACCGGTTTGGTCCGTCAGCCGGTCCAGTTCATAGTCATGAAAGACAAAGGCGCGGCCGTCTTCTGCTGCCTGAACGTCACATTCGATTCCATGACCCAACTTGATCGCGGCCGCAAAGGCGGCGGGGCTGTTTTCCAGCACGCCATTGCCGTGCAATCCCCGATGGGCATATGGTTGGCCCTTCAGGAACGCTACACGGCCAGGCGCCGGAGCGGGCGCGAGTGCATCGTCTAGCAGGCCCCCGATCACTCGGGTTTCAGGGCAATAATGGCGTCGACCTCGACCGCTACGCCGAGCGGCAAAGACGACACGCCGACGGCGCTGCGGGAATGCTGTCCTGCGGCACCGAAAATCACTTCCATCATGTCGGAGCAGCCATTGGCGACCTTGGGATGGTCGGTATAATCCGCGGTGCTGTTGACGAAAACGCCGAGTTTGACGATCCGGTCAACCCGGTCGAGCGATCCGGTCGCTTTCTTGATCTGCGCCGCAATCATCAATGCACAGGCCTTGGCGGCCTGTTGCCCTTCTTCCAGAGACATATTTTCACCAAGCCGTCCGGTGATCAATTGGCCGTCGGCCATCGAGACCTGTCCGCTGATATAGAGCAGGCCGTTCACTTCCACAGCGGGAACATAAGAGGCTACGGGGGCAGCGGGCGTCGGCAGCTTGATACCTTTGGCTGTCAGGGCGCTTTCAATATTGTCGGTCATAAGGCAAATCTCTCATGCATGGTTGGCGGGGTCAAGCTCTTGCGAGGACAGATCGATCGCCGGAGCCGGTTGGGCATTGTCAAATTTTCCGGATATCCAGGACAGGGCTTCGCCCCAGACATCAATACGGGCGCTGGCAGCAGGGTTGGTCGTGATATGCTTTGCCAAGATCGGCTCGCCGACCAATTGTAATCGCCATACATAGGGTGCATGTTTGGCGACGCTGCCATGCTGATGACCCAGATCATCGACAAATACGGTGACGCTGGGTTCAAATTCCGCGATTATGCCGGTCAGCAGCTCTCCCTTGCCCCCCTGATTGGTATAGACGGGAAAATCGATACCGACGGCCTTGAGCTGTTCCGCCCGCGCTTCGCGGCGATCATCCAGCAGATTGGTCAATATCACGACGTCAGCAACTTCGCTCAGCTTGTTGATCGATTCTACCGCGCCTTCGATCGCGCCCTGGCGGTGCATTTCGGTGTCGAAAAATTCCTTTAGCATCGGCCAGATCTGCTCCGGCAGAACCTGAGTGCCATCATGTTTGTGACGCAGTGCTTTTGCGAAATCGCTGCCATTTTCAAGATCGAAATGGATATGCTTGTCGCTGTCCAGCCATTGCTGGAAGGGTACTACCATATGGAGCAGTACTTCGTCGCAATCGCTGATCAGAAGCGGCCTATTACTCATAAAAATCTCCGGTGGCGTTTAGATAATTTGCTGCAGCGGCCAGTTTGGCGGGGGGCACGCCAATGGCTTCCGCGCATGCAATTAGATCGGGTTCGTGATTGGCGAGAAAACCGAGCAAGGACGCGAGCATTGTCGGGTCTTCAAGACCTGACCGCAGTTCGCGAGGGTCTAGACCGGTCAGGGCCAGTAAGCGTTCGGCGCGATCCTGATCCTGCAACACCCAGCCGAGTGCCTGCAAAGCGATGATGTCGGCGTCGGGTCCGAGATTGGGATTTGTTTCCATTGCCGCTTTCGCCTAATGGGTCGGCAGCAAGTTTGAAAGGGCAAAACCGGTCGTGGCAAAAAGAGTATTGGTGGTTGAGGACAATGAATTGAACCTCAAACTATTTTGCGACTTGCTGCGGGCCCATGGTTTTGTGGTCGAGCCGGTCAGCGATGGCCGGGAAGTGCTCGAAAAGGCGCGCAGCTTTGTCCCGAATCTGATCGTGATGGATATCCAGTTACCTCACATCAGCGGTCTGGAGCTGATCGAGCAGATCAAGAAAGACGGTCAGCTCAAGATCATACCGATCATGGCCGTGACCGCTTATGCCGGCAAGGGTGATGAAGACCGGATATTGAGTGCCGGAGCAGAGGCTTATGTCTCAAAGCCGATATCGGTCGCGAAATTCATCGAATCGGTACAGCACGTTCTGCACCGCTAAAGTCAGGCCAAAGCCGGCTTATTTGATTTTGGCTTCTTTAAATTCGACATGCTTGCGCACAACCGGATCATATTTGCGCTGCACCATTTTTTCGGTGAGATTCCGCGGGTTTTTGCGGGTTACATAGAAAAAGCCGGTATCCGCCGTGCTGACGAGTTTGATCTTTACATTGGCTGGTTTCGCCATGGTGCATTCCTTAAGGCAGAAGCTGAAATAAAAACAGCGACGCTATCTGGCGCCGCATTCGTTCCCCGCGCTAATGGTGAAAAGACCGATCAATGTCAAGAAAAAGCCTGCACTATGATCCCGCCGGGCAACTTTACCTTGTTCACCGGTTCTTAACCATGTTTTGCAATGATATCATTGAAACAGGGGTAGTTGCGATGAACCATGATCAGAATCTATTCGTGCAGGCAGAAATGCAGGCTTTGCTCGACGATCTGCCAGTAGAATTGGTTGCCAGGCACCCGGTGCAGTTTCTGATGCATCTGGACCATGTCCGGCAAAAGGCCACACAGCACCACCTGTCCGCGCTCCATGCCCTTAGTTGCGCCTTCGAAACCGCCTTGCAGCCCGCCATTCAAAATGGTGGAGCGACTACGGTAGCGCGCTTCTATCTTGAAGCGATGCGCGCGACTCTGGATTGCGAAGAGATTAGCCCGGCCATGACCGAAGCGCTAATGGCCAATGTAGCGCTTCGCCTCGGCGGCCAGCCTTAACCGTATAATATAGTGGATGCGTTTCTAACTTCTCTTTTTACCATGGCACTCGCTGAATTTGGCGACCGCCCGCAGATTCTTTGTGCGGCTCTGGCGATGAGATACGGGCGCATCTCTCCGATCATTTGGGGACTGGGCCTCGCGACCCTGTGCAATTGCGCGATTTCGGCGATAGCGGGATCTGCTGTCAACCAGTGGATAAGCGAAGAACCTTTGCAGCTTTTTTATGCCCTTTCCCTGATATTTGCCGGAGTCGGCATGGTGGTATGGCGCCGCCCGACCGATTTGCTGGAAGGCTGGAGCCTCGGGCCTTTCTGGACATCTTTCCTCGGACTGTTCATTCTGCAATTCGGCGACAAGGGCCAATTCATTCTGGCGGCCACAGCCGCGCGAACCGATATGGGGATATTTGCCGCTGCCGGAGGATGGGTTGGTGTGATGATCGCCTGTGTGCCCGCCATTTTATTGCGACGGCGGATGGCTGATGAAATCCCCATGCGGGCGGTTCGGTTTTTCGGTGCCGTCAGCTTTCTGTTGATCGGCAGTATGTTGGCACTCAGCGCATGGGGCATTCTCTAGTTCAATCACGGGAATCCTTAACAGCGCCAATCTGATCGATATTGTCGATCTGTGACAACCAGTTTTCCCGTTGGGAATAACCTCTTCGCACCTGTATTTCTCCTGATATGGAAAAATGAAAAGGAGCAAGATTATGACCACCGGAGACAATGCAAAAAAAGCCGTAGCGGAAGCACTTAATGGGGTTCTGGCCGATAGTTTCGCACTCTATCTCAAGACCAAGAATTTCCACTGGCATGTATCGGGTCCCCATTTCCGTGATTATCATCTGATGTTCGATGATCATGCGGCGCAAATTCTTGCCACCACTGACCTGATCGCCGAACGGGTTCGGAAGAATGGCCATCGCACGCTTACTTCCATCGGCGATATCGCCAGACGGCAGAGCGTGTCCGACAATGACGATGCGAAAGTTGCAGCGGCGGATATGCTGGAGGAATTGCGTTCGGACAATCTGAAGCTCGTGGCAAAACTGCGGGAGACGAAAGAACTGGCCGCAGATGCTGGCGACAATGCGACCGACGGCCTGTTGGACGACTGGACAGACCAGGCGGAAGAACGCGCCTGGTTCTTGCTGGAGATTGCACAGAAAGATTAAGCAATCTCAGCTGGATTGGGTAGAATTCGCCAGCCCACTCGCATTGCCGCCGTCTGGGTGCATAAGTAAACAGACGGCGGATATTTTTGGCGGAAATTGGCCAAAGCCTGTTGCCCAATCATCACATCCATAACAAAATTTTAACTTTGTCGTTTAAAGGAAATCCCAGAAATCTCCCATTTACCCGGCCATCATTAATCCAGTGAACTATTAACACTTTGATTTGGATAGGAAAATAAAGCAAGGCCGCAGCCGGGGTCTATTCTAACAGAATATTACAGGGGGCTTTCTTTCATGATCAAGCATTTCGGACATTCCACGCGAGCGATACTTCTGCGTACCGCAGCTGCCGGAGCAATTGCTACACTCGTTCTGGCAACACCAGCACAGGCGATTGTGCCAAATGACAATTTCACACCGGATGATATTGTTGACAATGATGGCGGTGTGAACGGTGTTGGCATGTTTTTCCGCAATGATGGTTTTGTCTGCACTGGTACCTTGATCAACCCGCGGACCGTGTTGTTCGCTGCGCACTGCGTGAACGATCGTCCTGAAAGTGATTATGAAACCAACGGCACGATTTCATCTGCCTTCTCTTTCGACGTAAATGCGCTTCCCGGTTTTGTTGACTGGATTAACAATGGGTTCGCATCCAACCCCGATCTGTTTGTCTATAATATCAGTCAGATTGCCTATAATCCCGATTCTGTAGCACGGGCCGAAAGCTTTGGTTTTCTCGAAGGTGATATTGCCTTGGCAACGCTGTCCGATCCGGCAGCCAATATCCCGACATGGGCCCTGTTATTCTCTCCGCTCCCCGACCCTGGCGCAATCGATGATACGGATGGCACCGGTTATCATGTTAACATCACAGGCTACGGCCGCACCGGTAGCGGCACGGCGGGTGATAATGTGGGCATCGACTGGCGACGGAAAGCCGCCGAGAATATGCTCGGCGCGCTGACCTCGTTTGATGACCGCAACACGTTTCTTTTCGGTGATCCCTTTGGTGATCTGCCGCAGGTTCTTTATCGTATCGACTTCGACGATCCGAACCAAGCCGATCCATTTGACTTCAATCTCTACAAAGATGAAGCCCGTGTCGGCGAAGGTACGACGGCTGGCGGCGATTCCGGCGGTCCGTTGATCCTCGATGCGGCGAATAACAGCCTCTCGACCGAAGATCTCCAGATTGGTGTCCTGTCCGGCGGTTCGCGCTTCTTTGGCCCGCAGGTTTTCAGTTCCTATGGCACCGAAAGCTTTTACCAGCCGCTGTTCCTGTTCGCTGACTATATCGCAGCGAATAACCCCTATCGCTATGTAAGTGCGAAGGCCGGTGACGGCGCTTGGGAAGATGCAACCCACTGGCAGACGGATCTCGATCCGGCCTATCGCATCATCGATGCCAGCGGCAATGTGGTAAACGGGTTTCCCGATGCGCAGACTGATGGAATCACGCAGTCAACGCCGCAGTTTGGTGAAGTCTGTTTTGATGAAGCCGGCGATAATCCTGGCGATGCTTGTTTCGATTTCGCGACTGGAACGGATACACCTCCATCGCGTCCAGCACCTACGCCCGCGGCAACATCAGCGATAGGCGTTGCGGCAGTTCCGGATGTGCAAGATTCAGCAGATATCGCGGTCGATGGTGAAGCCATGATCGTTGAAAATGTGGCAATTAGCGGTGCCACGCCGGTTGGTGATCTTGTCGCAGAAGCCAATGGCGGACCGGAAGGCGCTGAAGAAGTGGCGCAGGCCGCAGGCGATCCATTCCCGGCAGCGACACTGGATAATGGTCTTGTCGGCGCAACGGATTTTGTCCCCGATAACATAGATGCCGATGTCGCAGGCGGGGTCAAGGCTCGTTATTTTGAAGTCACATTGGATCAGGCAGGCGCAACAAGTCTGAACAGCGACGTGACAATCGATCGACTGAATGTTGGCGGTGCCGCTGGATTGATGATCAATTCCGGATCGAGCCTGTCGGCTCAGATTGATGTCAACCAGACTGCAGGCCGGATTGCTGTTGACGGTACATTGAACAGTGTCGGGGACTATTCCCTGTTCGCAGGATTGCTGTCGGGTTCCGGAACGCTGAACGTACCATTCCTGACCAGTATTGCCGGTGGAATCGCTCCCGGCACGGTTGGAACAATTGGAACATTGACGGTAAATGGCAATGTCATCCTGTCTTCGGGTTCCACATTGATGGTTGATATAGGCGCTTCGGGAGACTCCGATCTGTTAGCTGTTAACGGCGTCGCCGATATTGGCGGTAACGTTGTGTTTTCGCCCGTTGGCGGTTTTGAAACAACCGAAAGTACCTATCGCATTCTTACCGCAACCGGCGGCGTGACGGATCAGTTTGATAGTGCATCCCAAATTTCCGCGGTTTTGACTTCTGAATTTTTGTATAGTGCAAATGCAGTGGACATGACGATCAGCGTTCAAAGCTATCAAACGGCTGTTAACGGAAACAATCCGCTCCAAGTCAGCTATGCAGCATTAATGGATCGCAATCGCGGGAACGCCGCGGTTTCTGGACTGTTCGACTTTCTTGACTTTGCAGATGCAGGAACCGTTCAGGCCACATTCGACAGCTGGGCTCCAACGACAGAGGCTGGTGTCCAGAACATGGCCCGCGGTTCTTTGACCAATATCGGCCGGTTCTATGACAGTCGTATGAGCTTTGCCAACCGTTCCACAAATGGTGGTACGATCGCGGTGAGTGGTAAACCGCTGCAATTGGCTTCAGCCTCTTTTAGTGGCGCCAATATTCCAGGTTCTCCGGCATTCATGAGTGATGCGGCTATAAATGCAGCTGACAGCGTGGTGACTTCCGGTGGTGTCAATGAGGATTTGGCAGTTTATCTGTCCGGAGGCTTCGTCGACGGCGATACGCAGACTATGCCGGTGGGCAACGCATCGGCGTCAGATGATGAATTTGACGGCTTCTTCATCTCTGGCGGCGTCGAATATTATCTCGGTGAAAACAGCATGATCGGGGTGTCGGCATATTATTCGGACCTCGATGCCGGAGTGGCTTTGGGGCAACAAGCAGAGAGCCGCACCATCATGGGATCTGTCTACGGCCAGTCGCGCTTGGGTGGGGACTATGTTCTGGATGCCCGGTTGAGTATTGGTACGTTCAACGCGCAAACTTTGCGCAACGTCGCTGTGGGTGCGCAGACTTTCGCTTTGACCACCGATGATGACAGTCTGATCTATGCGTCTGAAATTGGTCTTTCGAAAGAACTCGATATTCTCGATACGATTATAGCGCCGGGAATTGGTGCACGATCCGCCCACATCAATTTCGACACTATTTCCGAAGCTGGTGGCGGACCCGCTCTGACGATTGTCCGGCCTGATTATAACAGTATTCAGGGACTGGCTGGCGTCGAGTTCAAGAGCAAGCCCGGCAAGAAATTGCAGGCGCGTGTTTCGATGAACTATGTTCATGAGTTCCTGAACGATAACCCAAGCACGTTCGGCGCAAATTTCGTTGGTGGTACCGGGGCTCTGGCAGGCTTCGCTCTGGCACCGGTTGACCGGAACTGGGGTGAGCTGGGTGTTGGCCTTCGTTACAACGCGGGTAGTGCGTCGTTCGACCTGATGGTTGATACCTCGGTCGGTCGCAGCGATGTAGAAAGTCAGGTCTATTCAGCGGCGGTTACCTTCCACTTCTGATAGTTGAAAAGGCCAGAAAAGCCCGTCGGACAGGTCCGGCGGGCTTTTCTGTGTCCGTTTACAGACCTGTCTCGAAAGGGATTCAAGCTGGCAGGGAGGCAAAAAAAAGGCGGGCCAAAAAGCCCGCCTAATTCATGATGTAGTGGATATACTCTGATCAGCTATTTTGCGACCAGGTTCACCGCTGCGGTCTTGCCGCGCTGATCCACTTCCAGTTCAAATTCCAGCTTATCGCCTTCTTCCAGTCCGCGCATACCGGCGCGTTCTACGGCTGAAATATGGACGAATGCATCCGGTTGTCCGTCATCACGCTGAATGAATCCGAAACCTTTGCTGCCGTTAAAGAATTTGACGGTGCCAGTGGCTTTCTCTCCGGTAAGTTCTCTGCGAGGGGCTCCGCCGCCACCGCGTTCTTCACGCGGAGGGGCGCTATCGGTAACTTCGATAAGATCGCCTTCGATCTGAATGTCCGAAGCCGAAACCTTGCCGCCACGATCAACCAGCGAAAAGCGCAATGTCTGACCTTCTGCAAGGCCTTTCAGGCCCGCGCGTTCGACCTGACTGATATGAACAAAAACATCTTCGCCGCCGCCATCTTGCACGATGAAGCCAAAACCTTTTTGCGCATTGAAAAATTTTACGGTCCCGGTGCTTTCGCCGACTACCTGATCCGGCATGCCGCCGCCCCGTCTGCCGCCGCCCGAATCACTGTCTGGCCGCGTATATCTTTCTACGGGCGGACCGTTATCACCTTGATATCCATCGAAGTTTTCGTCACCGAAGCCGTCGCGCTTGTCCCGGCCTCTACCTCGCCGGTTTCTGTCAAAACCCATTCTTAAATCGCCACTTTCAATTCGCCCTATCTAATAATCCCAATGTCACAGCGGACGATTTCCGGAACATTGCTTCGCGCGAATCTAATTGCCGCGCGGCTCAACTATATAGAAAAAAGGAGTAATAAGCGAATGAAATCGGCGTTTGCGTGGCAGCTTGGCCGAATCTGACATTCTGACGGCTCCGATCAGAACAGCCAAGTTTTCGGATCGGCGATGGATTCCTGTTTCTGGGCTTTCAACAATGCAATCACGGAACGGACCAATATCCATATGAAAAGTGCGAGAAGAATAGGAATCCCGATCAAAACGAAAGAGAGAATAATGCCAATAATACCAATCACCAGTCCGATGACAAATGTCCTGATATGAAATTGCAAATGGCTTTCTTCCCATGTCCCGGCGACCTCATCCTTCCAGATCAACGCAAGTATAAAGCCGATAATTCCGGTTATCCCGATAACGAATCCGCCAATATAGAGGAGAGAGATTATGGTCGATTTGTTGAAATCGAAGCCGGGAGCGACTGTTTCTGGCATTTTCTCTGTCATATCGGCAAACTCCTGTTTGGGCGCTTTAGTGTCAGACGCGATTTGATGGTCAAACTAAACTTGCTGTTTGAACCCGCCTGCGGCACATAGCATATCCAAGGATACGGGACTGTCAATTTCCCCAGCTGGCGTTCTGATCATGATCCAGAACCAAATGTTAAAATGGTTGTTGTGCCAGCGTCACGGTTGAGAAAATGGATATGTTCCAGCAATAAAAACAGACAGGTAAAATATAATGGCAGTTTTTTTTCATGAAGAAGATCTTCCCGCTGACGTTCTGAGCGATGGACCGGTCGCGGTGGATACCGAAACCATGGGACTCCAGACGCCCCGTGACCGCCTGTGCCTGCTTCAGATATCAGATGGTGGCGGTGATGAGCATCTCGTACGTTTCGGTCCCGATAGTGACTATGCAGCGCCCAATCTCCGCGCGATCCTGTCCGATCCCGATCGATTGAAACTTTATCATTTTGCCCGTTTTGATCTTGCGGCCATTGAGCATTATATGGGCGTGACGGCGGCTCCCGTATTCTGCACGAAAATCGCTTCCCGTCTCATCCGCACCTATACGGATCGCCACGGACTGAAGGAACTCGTCCGTGAACTGCTTGGCCAGGACATTTCGAAGCAGCAGCAATCCAGTGATTGGGGGAACCCCGAACTGAGCGAGGCCCAGCGGGAATATGCCGCATCAGATGTCCGCTTTTTGCACAGATTGATGGACGAACTCGTAATCCGGCTCGAACGGGAGGGTAGAACTGCGCTCGCTCAGGCTTGCTTTGAATTTTTGCCTGACCGCGCACGGCTGGATCTGGCGGGTTGGGCGGAAACCGATATTTTTGCTCATGCTTAAATGGTTGGATCTTTCGCTCAACCATCGTAAATTCTGATTTTTGGGATTGTAGTTCATCTATGTCGACCGCCGCCAATCCAGTCCGGACGAAACGTCAGGAATTCGCTGCTCCGAATGGCAAGCATGACCGGAACGTAAAATGGTTGCGTTTCATATTGCCTGTCGGGGTTGGCGCACTGGGGTCGATGCTGGCGCTGGCGCCCTTCACCATGTCTGGCGAACTGAGTTTTGTTCTCGACAAGAATAGTGTGGACGTAGCCAAGGAACGGATGAGGGTCACTGAAGCGCTCTATCGGGGTGAGGATAGTGAAGGACGTCCATTTTCGCTGAAAGCGGGCTCTGCCGTCCAGAAAAGTTCCAGCGAAGCCGTCGTTGAGTTGCAGGATCTCTCGGCTCGCATTTTGTTGCAAGACGGCCCGGCCCAGATACGGGCAAACGAGGGTAGCTATGATATGGATCAGGAAAATGTATTGGTGCCTGGGCCAGTGCAGGTTGAATCAGCGAGCGGTTACCGACTTTCGACCAACAATGTGACGGTTGATCTCAAGCAACGCACATTGAAAAGTGGCGGCGCGGTTGAAGGCCGGACCAATATCGGTACATTTCGCGCCGATCGGCTGGAAGCAGATTTGACTGAGCGCACTGTAAGCTTGGACGGCAATGCGAGTTTGCGGATCGAACAAAATGGATTAAGAAGGCCTTAGATGAAATTGAAACTTTTCCTTTCCCTTGCTGGTACGGCTTTTGTAGCTTCGGGACTATTGCTGCTCGCAGGCCCTGCTCCGGCACAGGTTTTCGGGAGCCACAACAGCAACGCGCCGGTGAACTTCGATGCCGGTCGTATCGAGGTCCAGGATCGTGCTGATCGTGTCGTGCTTTCAGGTGCTGTTCGGGTCGAGCAAGCTGGCCTGGTGCTCAACGCGGCGCGGATGACGGTGGCCTACCGGAACGCCGGCGGGATAGAGATTGACCGGATCGATGCGTCCGGCGGCGTCACCGTCCGCAAAGCCGGAGACACCGCGTCGGGAAATGTCGCCATATATGATCTCAATCGACGTTTAATCACTTTATTGGGTAATGTTACGCTTACCCAAGGTACAAATCGTCTGTCCGGTGGGCGCGTCATCATCGACCTCGCATCCGGGAAATCGACTATAGACGGGCGTTCGACGGGGGGATCTTCTGTTGGTACGCAAGATTCCGGCGGGCGGGTATCGGGTACGTTCACCGTTCCACAGCGTAAAGACTGAGATCACCAGCAATGAATGTAAAATGTCAGTCCCGATCGGGCATCAGAAGAATCATGCTTATTCCGACCCCGGCCTTGCTTGATTTTTTGTAGCGAAAAGGCCATTTTCAATCAACCATGCACAAAGCTTGCCAATTTGGACCAGATTGGGGCATGCTGTTAGGCAGCGAATAAAACTGCCCGTGCAAATGAGGACGAATAATGACCGACACAGCCGCTAGTGACATTCCGGCAATGGCCGACCCGGGGGCCGCTATGGCTAGTGATGCCATGGAGCACGGCCTCGCTGTGGTTTCGATCGCCAAGAGTTACGACAAGCGCTCGGTCCTGTCTGATGTATCACTGTCTGTCGGACGGGGCGAAGTAGTAGGGCTCCTTGGTCCCAATGGTGCAGGAAAAACGACCTGCTTCTATTCGGTGATGGGTCTGGTTCGACCGGATGCGGGACGGATCATGCTCGATGGCGAGGACATCACTCCACTCCCCATGTATCGCCGCGCGATTCTCGGAATCGGCTATCTTCCTCAGGAAACGTCTATCTTCAGAGGGATGACGGTTGAACAGAATATCATGGCGGTTCTGGAAATGGTGGAGACTGATTCCCAAATCAGGCATGAAACGCTTGACCGTCTGCTGGATGAATTTGGTTTGACCAAGCTGCGGAGTTCGCCAGCAATGGCACTGTCCGGGGGCGAACGGCGGCGATGCGAGATTGCCCGTGCGCTTGCCGCGAGTCCATCGATCGTTCTTCTGGATGAGCCTTTTGCCGGTATCGACCCGCTTTCAATCGCGGATATCCGCGATCTGGTGTGTCAGCTGCGCGAGCGCGGCATCGGTGTGCTGATCACCGACCATAATGTTCGCGAAACGCTCGATATCGTTGATCGGGCTTGCATCATTTATGACGGTCAGGTGTTGTTCGCCGGCAGCCCGGAAGATTTGGTTGCGGATGCCAATGTACGACGGCTCTATCTGGGTGAAGGCTTCGCCCTCTAGACATGGCACTCGCGCCTCGTCTTGATTTGCGGCAGAGTCAGTCGCTGGTAATGACGCCGCAATTACAGCAGGCGATCAAGCTGCTGACCTTGTCCAATCTCGAGTTGGAAACCTTTATTTCCGACGAGATCGAAAAAAATCCGTTGTTGGACACCGGCGAGATTTCGACGGAGAGCGGTGAAGCGAACGATAGAGATGTTGAACCTAGCGAGGCGGCAGCGCAGGGTAGCGATGAAATATTGACCTCCGGTCCGGCAGAATCGGAATCCACTCTCGACATGCAGGGTGACACGGACAGTTTCTCCAATAATAGCCTGTCGGAAAGTGATGGGACGCTCGACGGCCAGCTGGGGTTGAATGGATCGGGTTCCAGCTCCAGTTCGACTGCTAGCGGAGATGCGCCCGACTTCGAGAATATGTTGGTCGCCGAAATTACCCTGACCGACCATCTGATGGATCAGGCAGGAGCCGTTCTTTCGGGCATGGAACTGTTCGTCGCGCAGCATATCATCGACCAGATCGACGAGTGCGGATATTTGCAAGCCGACTTGCTCGAACTGTCCCAGCGTCTGAATGTCAGGCTCGTCGACGTTGAACGCATATTGGCTATTGTCCAGACGCTTGACCCTGTAGGTGTCGGCGCGAGGGATTTGGCAGAATGTCTGGCGCTGCAAGCCAAAGATGCAGATCGCTATGATCCTGCCATGGAGCGCCTGATCGAGAATCTGGACCTGCTGGCCAAAGGCGCATTGCCGCAGCTCAAGCGGATATGCAGTGTCGACGATGAAGACCTGATGGATATGATCGGCGAATTGCGCAATTATGATCCAAAACCGGGTTGCAAGATTGGCGGTGGCGCGGTGCAGGCGGTTGTGCCCGATGTCTTTATCGCCGAACGTGCGAACCGCTGGATTATCGAAATCAACAGCGCCACTTTGCCGAAGGTATTGGTAAACCGTAGCTATTATTCCGAACTGAAAGACGGCGCGCAGGACAAGGAATCCAAGGACTGGCTGAACGAATGCCTTGCGGACGCGAACTGGCTGGTCAAGGCGCTTGATCAAAGACAGCGCACGATTGTCAAGGTCGCAACGGAAATCGTCAAGCAGCAGGAGGAGTTTTTCCGCAAAGGTGTGGCGCATCTCCGGCCTTTGACGCTCAAGAATGTTGCCGAGCAAATCGAGATGCACGAGTCGACGGTGAGCCGGGTGACATCGAACAAATATCTTTCTTGCTCGCGCGGGACGTTCGAGCTCAAATATTTCTTCACCAGCGGCATCCAGTCGTCGACCGGTGGTGAGGCGGCATCGGCAGAAGCGGTCAAGAGTCATATCAAATCCCTGATCGACAACGAGGACCCCAAAAAGATCCTGTCCGATGACAAGTTGGTCACGCTGCTGAAAGACAAGGGCTTCGACATTGCCCGGCGCACAGTTGCCAAATATCGCGAAGCGCTCGGCATGGGCAGCTCGGTCCAGCGTCGCCGGCAGAAGGCGCTCGAGGGCAAGGCCGCCTAGATAGGCTTGCGCAGCACCGCAAATTCCAGCTCCGCAGATTTCGGCCGGCCGAAGCGCGGGTCACCGTGGGGGAACGGGCGCTGTTCGCCGGTCCGCACATAGCCACGGCGTTCATAATAAGCGATCAGGTCATCGCGCTGGCGGATGACGGTCATTTCGATTGCTCTCGCCTGCCACTGTTCCCGGACAAATTGCTCCGACGCCGCTAGTAGTTCCCTGCCCAGACCAGCCGCCTGCAAAGCGGGATCGACGGTCAGCAGCCCCAGATAGGCCAGCCCGTCACCGACATGGGAAAGCTGGACGCATCCGGCGATTGCATCTCCATCCTTCGCGAGCAGGATGACCTGCTTGTCCGCCGCGATAATCTCGCGCAGTGCCTTGGCATCAGTCCGCTGTCCATCGAGCAGGTCCGCTTCGTGGGTCCATCCGCGCTTGGCGCTTTCCCCGCGATAGGCACTTTCGACCAGCGCGTGGAGCGCGGTGATATCATCGATTTTTGCGCGGTCGAAATTCATGCCAGTCTGATCCCTTCGGTTTCGAGAATTGCGCTATCGATGATCCGGCCGGTTACCACTACCCATTTCTCGACTTCGTCGATCGGCGTGCGCAACAGTTCGAGCCGATAGCGCTCGCCATCGTCACATTGCAGAAAGAAGCCGGTCGCATCACGTTGCAGCAAACCGGCATATTCTATGGTTTCGTAGTCTTCCGTCACCATCATGCAGCGGCGAGCAAGGTCTCGCTGATCTCCCAGAGTCGCTCGGCGTCTTCATCCACCGTGATATGCGGCGCGCAATGCTGATAGGGCAGGCTATCCTCGCCCATCAGCTGCGCAACATCGCCATCCTCGCAATAGACGCCCGGCATGTCATTGAGCAGCGGCGAAGTGGCGGCCCACAGGCTGGTGGTGCAACCCTGTGCCGGCGTCTTAAAAATTTCTGCGACCATCGGTGGTACAGTGCCGTCCTTGTTCAGCCAGCCCAGTTCCACTTGTTCCTCGATGGGCAAATGGCGCTGCAGCGGTGTAAAAATCCCGCCCGGATGGACCGAGAAAGCGCGGCCTCCAAAGCCTTGCATCCGGCGGCTCAGCGCATTGGCAAACAGGGCATTGGCGCTCTTCGCCTGGGCATAAGCGACCCATTTCTGATATTCGTTTTTCTCGAACTGGATATCATCCCACGATATGCCGTTGCGCCGGTGGGCGACCGAGGAGAGCGCGACCACGCGAGGCGCGACGGCTTTCTCCAGCGAGGGCATCAGCGCCTTGGTCAGCGCGAAATGGCCCATATGGTTGACGCCGAACTGGCTTTCCCAGCCGGGCCCGACACGCTCGAGCGGGCAAGCCATAATGCCGGCATTGTTGATCAGCAGGTCCAGCGCATCGACATCGTCAGCAACCGAGGCAGCAAAATCACGCACCGAAACGAGATCGGCGAGATCCATTTTCGCCGAAGAGACATTGCCGTCCACGGTCGCCAGATTCTCTTTTGCTTTTGCCGGATCGCGCACCGGCACGATCACTGTGGCGCCAGCGCCCGCGAGAGCCCGGGTGGTTTCCAGACCAATGCCGGAATAGCCGCCGGTGACGATCGCGGTCTTGCCGGTCAGATCGATGCCGGCGAGTATCTCGTGCGGCTCGCTTTTGGCGTGAAATCCCGAGCCGAGCGGTTTCTGGTCTGCTGCTGCCATTTGTTATTTCCTGTCTTGCTACCGTTCGTCCTGAGCTTGTCGACCCGAAGGGCGAGCAAAGCTCAACGACATCTATCGTCCGAGAGGCGTGGTTCGACAAGCTCACCAAGAACGGACAAGACCAACAGATATCAACCTTCTGCCTTCAATCCCACAATTTCCGACACCGGCATATAGTCATAGCCCAGATCCTCGGCGACGGCCTTGTAAGTAACATGACCATTCCAGACATTAAGCCCCTCGGCCAGATGGTGATCATCCCGCAGCGCTGCTTTCCAGCCTTTGTTGGCAATCGCCAACGTGTGCGGAAGGGTCACATTGTTGAGCGCGTAGGTCGATGTCCGCGATACCGCGCCTGGCATATTGGCGACGCAATAATGGACGATATCGTCGACGACATAGGTCGGGTTTTCGTGCGTTGTCGCCTTGGAGGTTTCGAAACAGCCGCCCTGATCGATCGCGACATCGCACAGCACCGAACCGGGCCGCATGGTTTTTAGCATTTCGCGGGTCACCAGCTTCGGCGCTTCCGCTCCCGGAATCAGCACCGCTCCGATTACCAGATCAGCTTCGGCGACGCATTCGGCCAGATTGGCCTTGTTCGAGAAGCGCGTTTTGGCGCGCGATTCGAAATGTGTGCCGACCGATTCCAACACGTCCGGATCGCGATCCAATATCGTCACATCTGCGCCCAGACCCGCCGCCATTTGCGCTGCGTTGAAGCCGACAACCCCGCCGCCGATGATCGTCACCTTGCCGGGAGCAACGCCGGGGACGCCGCCGAGCAAGATGCCGCGGCCACCATGGGCTTTTTCCAGCGCAGTCGCACCGGCCTGGATCGACATGCGTCCGGCGACCTGGCTCATCGGTTTGAGCAAGGGCAATCCGCCGGTACCGGTTACGGTTTCATAGGCAATACAAATCGCCTTGGATTTGACCAGATCCGCAGTCTGTTCCGGATCGGGCGCGAGGTGGAGATAGGTGAACAATATCTGGCCTTCGCGCAGCATAGCCCGTTCGATGGCTTGCGGTTCCTTAACCTTGACCACCATGTCGCATTTTTCGAAGACCTCGGCAGCGGTAGCGGCAATCGTCGCGCCCGCATCGACATATTCGGTATCTTCTGCGCCAATACCGAGTCCAGCGCCGGTCTCGACCAGCACATCATGGCCGTGGGCGGTCAATTCCCGGACTGACTCAGGGGTCAGGCCGACCCGATATTCATGGTTCTTGATTTCTCTCGGGGTTCCGACACGCATGGGGAGGTTCCTTTTTTTCGAGTCTATTCGCTAACAATAACAGCAAATATCGGCGTGCGCGAGATACGTTGTAATTTTGTTACCCTATCTTGAAACTTTCCTAACAGGTGTGGCCACCGTGCAAATATTGCCATAGCCGCCGTGGGCCTCGATATATTGCAGCAGCGCCGGGCTGTAGCTGGCGAGATATTCATAAGCGGGCTGCTCGGCGAGCGGCAACTCGCTGGCCAGCCGGATCGACCGGATCTCGATATGCTGGGATTTATTGGCGTAAAAACCGCCCGAGTCCGTGCCCAGCGGCAGATTCTGCAAATGCTCCAGCCCGTCAATCACCCGGCCGACCATGCCGAATGTCGTATCAAGACTGCGCGCCGCTTCGCCGGTGATCACCGACATTTCCGCGCCCGTTCCGGTGTCTGGCGGGTCATAATGGGCGGGCGACAAAGATCCGCGACATGTGAGCGGATAATATTTCGTCTCGCCGTCAACACTCTTGCTGCCAATCGGCCAGCCGCCGCCGAAGCCGACTTTTTGTGCGCCGCCATTTTCATAGATCATCTTCATCAGTGGCCGGATTTTGGTGCCCTGATATTGATTGCTGTAATCGACCGCTGCCTGCAGGGCCACCATATCGGCATCGCGCTTCACCCCGAGCGCCGCGTTATAATATTCACTCTCCGGAACCGTCTCGAGGCCTTTGGGGATCTTCTTGGCATCCGGATTCCCACCGAATTGGGTGACGAAGTCCTTGGCGACGCGATAGATTTTGGTGCCGTCCCACCAGCGGGTCTTTGCGAAGGTCCGAACGTTGCGAACGTGGCCGCCCGAGAGGTTCGCCGGCAGCAGCTGGATCACCGTCTGGCGCTTCGTTCCGTCGGTAGCATCGGGCAGGGTGAATATCAGAAGATCATTGAGCGGGACCGGCAGCCAATGCTCGGCCGGGGCAGCGGCGAGGGCTTCAGCCGGTGTGAGTTTGGGTGTGTCTTCCGCTTCCTCTTGTGCCAGCACCGGAGAAGCCAGTGAGAAAGAGACTGCAACCAGCGCACAAAGAATAGAGGGTCGCGCGTTCCAAAGATATTTTTTCATCAGGCTGTTCCCGTTGCGAACTTTACAAACTTTACAGTGTTAAAGAAAAATAAGCTGTTTCCCCAAGCTGAGCCAGAAAACTGCCGAAAATCGAGCATAAAGAAGATGCTGGTGTGCCTATCATCATGGCTTCGGTTTACGCAATTGGGCCGGTGTAGGAAAGGTGACTCTCACTCCCCGCTCACTCGGCGCACCGGCACCGGAATATTGCAGATATCTGCGCCACCAGCCGGTTTGATGAAAAACGGATCACGGCGATTGGCGCGGGCATCGGCATATTGGGCAAAAGCCTCGCTCTCGGTATCGAGATATTCGAACGCGGGAGACGGGTCTTCGGCCAGTGCTTCACCCAGCCGGATTGAGGTGATCGGCACGCGCTTGCTCGCATCCTCGTAAAATCCCAATTGCCCCTTGCCACGCGGCAGGCTGGAGAGATGTTCGATTCCCTCAATGACGCGGCCTACTACCGCAATATTACGGTCGAGATGGCGCGGCGCATGGCCGATCACGGTGTAGAGTTCTGCGCCGCTGCCTGTGTCAGGAGAAAGATTCCGGCCGACACCGACTGCGCCGTAGCAGTGGATGGGCCATTGACTAAATCTGCCGCTTCCGATTGGCCAGCCTTGTTTGTGTCTGACCCAAGTTGCATATCCATCGCCTCGTTGATCTTCCCGAGCTTTGACCATATTTTGCGGTAGTTTAATCAAAGCAACCGGCTGTTGTATCATTTCATATTGCCGATCCGTCATTATCTCCAAACCCTCCGGTAAAGCCTTCTGCTCCGTTTCGCCCGATTCCGGATTGTCGTATCCGGCGTCCCCCCATTGCACGACATAATTGTCCTGCACCCGGTTGATGCTGGTGCCATCCCACCAATGCGCGGCGGCCAGCTTGCGGATATTGCGAATCCATCCTTGCGAAAAAGGTTTCGGCATCAATTGGATGACCACCCGGCGAGCATTGCCTTCTGCGTCGGGGGCCAGGTCCATGACCAGCAGGTCGCTCGGTGAAATTTTCACCCAGTCTCTGGCCGGAGCCGTATCAACAATGGCATTGGGGCTGGGATATTCGGTTTTTTCGGTTTCCTGAGCCAGGGCTGGTGCAGATACGGCAAGCGCCGCCAGTGACGCGATGGAGAGCAATTTGTTCATATAAGATTTCCCGTTTCCTGCCGTTAGTGGTGAGCCTGTCGAGCCACGCTGTTCGTCGTGAGGCGTCCTTCTACAAGCTCAGGACGAACGGTTTAAATTCCCAATATTCTGTTCCTCGGCACCCTAACCCGACACTATCGCTTGCGAAAGCCCGTTTCCCGCATTAGGGAAGCGGCGCTGTCTGATATTCGACCAGATTCACGGGTCAGACGGTATATGCGGAGACGTGGCAGAGTGGTCGATCGCGCACGCTTGGAAAGCGTGTATAGGGCAACCTATCGAGGGTTCGAATCCCTCCGTCTCCGCCACTTCCCTATTTCTGCCCATTCCTGAAAATACCAAACCCTTAGTTTACCCTTAGGGTATAAGCGCCTTTCGTGTAACTGGCTGTCGCTTGCTATTCCCTACTAACCCGCTTACGATGTGGGTAACAGTGTGGGAAAAGTAAAATGGGTAATCTGACAGCAACTGCGGTAAAGGCAACAAAGGCGGCTGGTCGCTATGGCGATGGTGACGGGCTTTATCTGGTTGTCGGCAAGTCCGGTTCGCGTTCGTGGATGGTTCGCGTTCAAAAGGACGGACGGCGGCGCGACATTGGATTGGGGAGTGCCAAGAAAGTCTCGCTGGCCATTGCGCGCGACCGTGCGACCATCGTGCGAAGCCAAGTTGAACTGGGAATTGACCCGATAGCCGAACGGCGCAAGTCGGCTGGCATTCCGACATTCCGCGAGGCAGCGGCTCTGGTCTATGCCGAACAGCGCAAGGCATGGAAAAACAAGAAACACAATGCCCAGTGGATTTCGTCTCTGGAGGCTTACGCTTTTCCTGCCATTGGGGACAGGGCGATAAACCAGATCGATGGTCCAGCCGTTCGCGACATATTGGCGACTATTTGGCTAACCAAGCACGAAACTGCAACACGGGTGCGCCAACGTATCAATACGATTATCGATTGGGCGGTGGCAAAAGGCTATCGGGATGCGCCTTTGTCTATGGCCATTATTAACAAGTCGCTTCCCAAAGTCCCCAAGGGCCAGAAAAAGCACTTTGCCGCCATGCCGTATCATGACGTTCCCGAATTTTGTCATGCCCTAAAAAAGAAGGACAGCATTGGCGCACTGGCCTTGCGCGCGGTGATATTGACGGCGGCGCGGTCGGGTGAGGTGCGGCTGGCTACATGGGATGAAATCGACTTTGAAGTGGCAACGTGGACGATACCAGCTGAACGGATGAAAGCAGGGCGAGAACATATCGTGCCGCTATCTCCAGCCGCTCTGGCCGTATTAGAGGAAGCCAAGGGTCATCGCGTAGCAGGCAGCAACTTTGTGTTTCAGGGAACGAAAAAGGGCAAGCCGCTTTCCGATATGACGCTGACCAAAATATTGCGGGACCAAGGCTTGCCGTTCACGGTGCATGGCTTTCGTTCCAGCTTCCGCGATTGGGTGGGAGAGGAAACCAGCTTTGCCGGTGACGTTGCTGAAATGGCTTTGGCGCATACCATAAAGGACAAAACGGAGGCGGCTTATCGCAGGGGGAGTATGCTCGATAAGCGACGGATATTAATGGATAATTGGGCTGATTACACGAACGCTTCAAGCTCGCAAAATATAGTTAAAATTACCATAGGAGGCAAGTAAATGGAAGACGACTATGTCCCGGCTTGGCTTCCAACTGGCGTTGCCTATGAATTGGCAAAATATCTCGTTGACAGCAAAGGAGGTATTGAAGAGCCTATTGGACAAAGGCTTATTGGCTTAGCGATAGCTGGGAAGGTCGTTGCTATATGCCGAAATATTCTTGGTGTAGAAAGAATTCCCGCCGATGAGCTGGAAAAAATCCGAAGCCTAGAAGCGACTATGGATGAAGAAGAGTTTCAGATATGGTCCGAGCAGAATAGCAAAAAAAGGGACGCCGCAATCCGTAAGACGCTGCCTGAATATAAATTGTTATCGCCTGCATTCTGGTTGCACTTTCAGGACGAAGTCAAGTTACCGTATAATGTTGCACATTCATCGACCAATTGGAAAGGTGGAGGCAGTTTCGGATACTCCAAAACTGGGGTGAAGGATGCTAACGGATACTCACCGTTTTATGAGCTATTTGACGATGAATTTGACATGCGGCTCGCATCGGACGTTTTCTTTTTAGAAGATACAATCTACCATGTTACCGTTCCTCCAAAAGAATGGAAGTGGCTCAATAGCCCTGAATTCGACCGCGAAAACTTCAAAATATCAGAAACTTCAAGCCTTCTTGAACACCGTAAGCGAAATGCCACGGGCTTGGAGGTTGCAGGTGAAAAAACTAAAAAACTAAAAGGTGGTAGACGGGGAGCCAAGCATGGCGATGCTATTGCATCAATGACCTTAAAACTTGCCAAACTTCATAGTGAGGAGTTGGATTTGTACACGGTAGATTCCTTGTCATTAGATTTAAAAGACGAGTATCTTAAAATTTCCGAAACACCGCCAAGTCAGCAAAATTTGGAAAGATACAGTGCGGGAATTTTAAGGGTCTTGAGAAAGCAATTGCGTACCATTTAGTACCCTTGCGTACATTGAAATCATACGACATTTCTTGTTGTGAAGGTGACACCGGCAAACGCTGGTGCGCCGAAGGATAACCTTGGCGCTTTCACAGACGCCAGAAAGGGAATTCGATGGCACAACTTTTGACAATAAACGATTTTATGGAGCGCTATTCGATTAGCCGAACGCAAGTCTACCGGCTGGTCAATCAGGGCAAAATCCCGCTTTTGAAAATGGGAACAGCCAGCCGCATAAGATGTACCGATGCGGAAGCATGGGCAGCAAGCCTTCCCACTTATCAGGGAGAGGCAGCATGAATATCCAAAGAAAAACCCCTAAGGCCGGTGGTGCGGCCAAAGGGGTGAATTCCGCAAGTCTCTCAACAATTGGAATGGAAGCTGATTACACGCAGTTCCTGCGTCGACGCAAGCGTCTATTGGCAGAAGGCCCATCCGGTGAATTTTCAGTAGCGGGTAAAAGGGCGATGACGCTTTGCGCCTTGGTCAGCAATGGTGACAACGGCGTAATTGCGCTGGAGCTTTCCAACACCTGGGCCTTGCGGTTGGGAGCCTATGTGCATGACTTGCGAAAGCAGGGGCTGGAAATAGAAACCATCCGAGAACCGCACGACGACATCGGTGGCTGGCATGCTCGATACGTGCTTCATTCGCCTGTCACCATATTGGGAGAGATCGCATGACCGCACCCAACGACAGGGAGTTTATCTTTGAACAGCCATATCGCAACAATGTCTGGCGGGTGCAGCTTTGCACCTTTGGTGGCAATGTTAGGGTGTCGCTATGGCCTTGGTTCAAGGATGCCGACGGGGCGCTCCAGCCGTGCAATCCGAAATATATCCGTAACGGACTCCAGATGCCGCCAGAACGGCTCTGGGAGCTTGGCGAGGCCATTACGGCGGCCAAGGCCGAGATCGACTCTAACGGCGCTTAAAATCGCTTTGAATAGCGGTGCTATGGCCATGACTGATGGCTGTTAGTACAGCGCAATAACAGGGGCGGCTGGCAACGGTCGCCCTTCTCTCCAAATACCAATCTTGAAACTTGGGAAAGTGAATTCAGTTGTTATGCATTGTTATCGTCAAAAATTGGCGAGATTTCACTATTTTTCACTACTTTAGTGGGAAATGGCACAAGCCTTGCTATTATACCCGCGCGTTTAGAGTGCAGGCCGTTTCCCATGACTAAGGTTAGCTGGGGCGGTGCGCGCAACAGCAAAGAGCGATATTCCGACGCCTTAACGCGAGCGCAATGCGAGGCCATTTTGAAAGCCTTAAGCAGCATGATTGCCAAAGACGTTCCACCTAACCGTTTCCTTACCGTTCATTGGGAGAAACTTGGCCTTGCTCCAGCCGATTGTATGTCTGCAATTTCAAGTTTTTTCAGGCTGGCGAGAGACTGGGCGCGCAAGCGTGGACACGAGATCGGTTGGCTCTGGATACGCGAAAATGACTTTGGCGATGGTATGAAGGGTGAGCACGTTCATATCTTGCTGCATATTCCGGAGCCTATAATAGGCGAATTTACGAGGCGCATGACGCGACGCTGGCTGCTGAGGGTGGCGGGTGGCAAATATGTCAAGGGTGCGGCAAGGTTTGACACAATCGGACCACGGGCTAGCGACTATCGCAGTGCGCCTGAGATATACCGCGAAAATCTTGGTAAGTTGGTTGTCTGCTATTTGCTCAAAGGGGCATCGAAGGAGGTCGCACGCGAACTTGCCTTGCCACGATCAAATGACGGGGGCAGGATAGTCGGCAAGCGATGGGGGCGGTCGCAGAGCCTAAAGTGAGTCTTAAGCATGTCGACGCTTGAGAGTTTTTGGTAAGATGAGTGCACTATGGAACAAATTGGATTTGAGTTTAAATATTCAGGGCGTGAAAGCGCCCGGCATATGTCTGTCGATGAAATATACGATAGAATGTCGCAGAAAATCGCCGTCGACATTGATGAGAATCTAAGAGTGGAGCGCAAGTCCGCCCAGTATGGGCAGAAACAACTCGGTGATTATTTTTCTATGTGGGCTAATACAGCTCCTTTCGGTGGCGTCATAATCATCGGCGTTGAAAACGATGGTAAAGTGACTGGTTGTGCGAGGTACGAGCAGTCTCACATTAACGAACTTCAACGGGCAGGCGACATTTATTGTCCTGAAGCCCGTTATGTCGTCAAAGAAGTGCAAGTCGTTAATAATATGGGAAAGCCTGATTCTATCATCGTATTTCGAGTACTTTATCGTGAAGATAAAGTGGTGGAAACGACAGCGGGTAAATCTTATATCAGGCGGGGTTCGTCAAAGCGATTGCTTAGAGGCGATGAGGTGCGTGAATTGCAGTTGTCCAAGGGGCAGCTGGAAATTGAACAAGAGCCTGTTCCCTTGGAATATCCCGATGATTTTGACATGAGCCTCGTGAAAGGTTTTGTGGAATCGGTCCGTGAATCCCGTAGTATGTCAGATGCCCATACCACCGAAGAGGTGCTGGAACTTAGGCGGTTAGGAAAGATAAAAGATAAGCAATTCGTTCCCAATTTGGCTTGTGCTCTATTATTCTCAAAAGACCCCCAGCTTGTTGTCCCGGGATGCAAAATACGTTTCCTTAGGTTTGACGGGATCGATGAAAAAACAGGGAAAGATCACAACGTTGTAAAAAGCTTTTGGATAGAAGGCCCTATTCCGAGTCTTATCCAGCAGTCAGAAAAAATTCTTGAAGCCCAGTTAAGGGAGTATATGCGGCTTGGCCCAAAGGGCGAATTTGTCTCAACATCAGAATATCCAAAAGATGCTTGGTATGAAGCGGTTGTAAATGCATGCGCGCACCGGTCATACAACTTACGGGCCATGCACATCGTGATTAAAATGTTTGATAACCGACTTGAAGTTGAGAGTCCCGGAGGGTTTCCGCCGTTGGTTACCCCTGAAAATATCTACGATATTCATTCACCCAGAAACCCTCATTTGATGGATGCGCTCTTCTATTTGAAATACGTTCTCTGTGAACATGAGGGCACGCGTAGGATTAGAGACTCAATGAATGAAATTGGCTTGCCATCACCATTGTTTCAAGAGATCACATTTAACTCAGCAAGTGTCAGGTTGACCTTGATGAACAATGTTGAGCATCGTCGCCAATTTGTTGATACAGATGCTTTTGGTGTTCTAGGAAAAGAGCTTAGTCAAAGCTTATCCGCACAGGAGCGGAGAATCGTAAACTATGTTGCTGAACATCAAAATATCAATGTGACCGAGGCCGTGAAATTGACCGGAACCAGATGGCATACGATCAAAAATACTCTAACGAGTTTGGTGGATAGAAATATTCTAGATCACATTCATAGTGATGAAGTTGAGCGCGACCGACATGCCTATTTTGTCCTTAAAAAGCGTTATGTCGACAAGCTCAAAGCTAGCTAATTGTCTTGGCAATGCTGAGATTAGGCCTAATTTCGAACTAAGCGATTGAAGGTTGAACGTTAGCTTGGGATGATGTGTCGCAGAGGGCGGGTAATGTGCGGTCGTAAATATGCCAGCGAAGAACTGACTTGGGCCGAATATCGGGAGATACTCGATATCACCCAAGCGCCGCCTGACACAAATTTCCAGCCGAATTACAATATTGCGCCGACGCACAAGGTTCCGGTTTGCATTGAACAGGACGGGGAGCGTTCGCTTGAATTGTTGCAATGGGGGTTGCTTCCACATTGGGCAAAGGACAAAAAAGTCGGCTATAAAATGATAAATGCGAGATCCGAAACGCTGGAGGAAAAAGCGTCGTTCAAGCCATTGCTGAAATCGCATCGCTGCATTGTTCCCGTATCAGGTTTCTATGAATGGAAACTCGACGGCAAAGACAAGCAGGCGCACAAGATCGAGCATGCTGATGGTCGTCCTATGCTTTTGGCCGGTCTATGGACTGAGAGCAGCTCTCTGGGCGTCAAAACTTATACTGTGGTCACCACGGGAGCCACGGCAACATTTGAAGCGATACATAACCGCATGCCTGCAATTTTGGTCAAAGATCAAATTGGCGATTGGCTGGCAGGGGAATGGAAGCAGGCGGCTGGATTGTTAGAACCGTTTGAAGGGGGGCTTTCCATCGTGCCGGTGTCGAACGACGTTGGAAACGTGAAGAACAATTATCCCGAATTGCTCCAGCCGCTGGGCTGATTTTCCGACCAATACGCGCACGCGTGTATATAGGGCTTCCCTTTGCGTTCTCCATGTGTTCTTTCGTCCAAATGCATCGACTCGATAATGGCTATCTGGAAACGATTGTGGCTGTGGCAATCAAGACCGCTCCCAAGACTGTTAAGCAGGGGATGCGGTCGAAGCTGCCCACGGTCAGCGATGCGGCGGTGTCTCGTATTGCCAAGCATATTGCTGACCAATTGAGCAATGATAGCATGATGGTCATTAAAACCGAGATTGTGGGCGCAATAGGCTGCAATGGCAGGTCAGGAATCTGGGGCGTGGATGAACCGGACCCGACGGCTTAGAGCGAATTATTTACACCCTTTACGCGCGCGGGAAGGGGGCAGGCGAAACGGTTGAGTGCTAAGTTGAAAGGTCGGTTTGCATCCTAAGAAAGCCGCATAGGAAGTGCTTATTTCTTCCAAAATGTTACTAATTTCCACATTTTTTTTAGGATGCCCCAAACTACCATCAACATAATAATTGCAAAGGGTATAAGCAGGACTGCGGGTGCTTGGCTGATTATGAATGTGATGCGACCAAATGGGGTAAAAGTCGATAACAACAGAAAAATTACCACTATTACCGCAACGATTTTTAAAAATTTCATCTCATGCTCATCCGTAGGACCTATCTACCATAACGCTTGTCGCCTGTTAGGAGTGCGGTCACGCTGACGCCAACTGAATCCTTTTAGGACCAATACGCGCGCGCGAGTGTAAATAGCGGCGGGGGGCAGTCAAAATCTTTCCAGCCGCTAATCCGGATACCGGCTCCAATCACCAGTGATAGCGTTAATACAGTTTCTCGCCCGCGCGCGTGTAATTAGGAGCGCGATTGGTAAGGTAAGCCAATATTGATTTAGAAAATAGGGAAGGCCCAAGGTCAGCGGGTCGCTAGTTCATCCTTTAGACCTTCCCTAGTGAGGAAGTAAAAATTACGCTTGTCGGCGAGTCGAGTCAAATCCGTTAACGAGTGTCAAATCTGCTTGTCGTGTTTATCGATATGCGGTTGACCGCAAACGCATCGGAGCACGTTCTGACCGGTGCATTGTACTATGCGACCGATGGCCGTTTTATAAGTTTTAGAAGTGGCTCGGCATTCCGGAAACGAGAACCAATTTGATAGTGACGACCCTCAAATGTGGGAATAAGTGTGGGATTAGATTAATTTACGTAAATTATTTATATAATATTCAATATCTTAATCTAAAACTTATACGGACTCCGTCTCCGCCATTTATTTATCACTGAAATGCAATGGGTCTGGTGGTTGAGATGCTTGGCGGCAGGCTTCTTTTCGGAGCGGGTCGCGTATCAAGCCGTCCTGGACGGCTCCAGCACAGCAATCGATTTACCAGATCATGTATGGATTGGAGCCGGATTGTTGGTGTCTAGCTATCCTTATGGAACAGTGCTGCTCGGCCGCGATTAGCTTAAAAAGCGGCGACCATGGTTTCCGGGGGTGGTTAATGATTATTTATGAGGAGGATGTTACAACTCGATCTACACAAAATCCGAGGTACAGATGACGCGGTTGAAATTCTGTTTGCTATTGGGCACCACCGTCAGTCTGGTCGCCGCAACACCTGCCTGTGCGCAGTCGAGCGGGCAAAGCGAGAGCGCGTCGCGCTTTACGCTGTCGGCCAATGCCGCGATCGTTTCCGATTACCGGTTTCGCGGGATAAGTCTTTCTGATCGCGATCCCGCTGTTCAGGGCGGTATCGATGTCAGCATGGACAATGGCCTGTTCGTAGGCAGCTGGGCCTCCACCGTTGCTGATACTGGCGGGTCCAATGTCGAGCTTGATCTCTATGGCGGATATGCCGGATCGGCAGCAGGTCTGGACTATTCGGTGACCGCGCTGGGTTATCTCTATCCCGGGGGCAGCGGCGTAAACTATTATGAAGTCAGCGCCGGTGTGGAAAAGGGTCTGGGTCTGGCGACTCTGGGGGTCGAGATTGCATATGTTCCTGACCAGAAGAACTATCCCGGCGATAATGTCTATGTTTCCGGTACAGCGGCAATGGCCATCCCGAAGACGCCATTCTCCGCAACCGCGCGTGTTGGCCGTGAAACCAGCGATTTCATCAAGAAATGGGACTGGGAAGCCGGCATTGCCTATGCTTTCGGCAAATTCACCACGTCGCTATCCTATGTCGATAGTGATTATGGTGGCGTGGGTGAGGCTGGCAGACTTGGCCGCAGCGGTCTAGTAGCGTCTATTGCAGTGGATTTCTGAAGGTCGAATTGAACATGCTACGTCTATTCCTTTCCGTCGACATGGTGGGTTCAACCCAGTTCAAGGCAAAATTCAGTGGTCGCGCCAGCGATGGCTGGCTTGATACGTTTCATACTTTTTTCACCCATTTTCCTCTGATGCTTGCCGGCCAGCTGGGTTTTGAATTTCTCGACAAGGAAGAGACACCCGCGGTTGATGTCTGGAAGATGATGGGCGATGAAGTGATCTTCATGGCGCAGCCGTCGAGCGCGGAGGAATTGGCGTCGATCCTCCGGGCTTTGCTGCGCACCATGAAGCTATACGAACAGCAGCATTATGAAAAATTGCCGCTGCGATTGAAGGGCACCGCATGGCTTGCCGAATTTGGCGAGTATAATATTGAACTCGATATTCCCGAGCTTTCGTATAGCGACGCGGCTCCTCACGTTGATTTTATCGGCCCCGATCTCGATCTCGGCTTCAGGCTTTCCAAATTTGCGCGGCCTGCCAGTCTGGTTCTTTCTCTCGATCTTGTGGAACTGCTGCTTGGTGCTGACAATTTGTCATCGGTCGCGCTCTATCTGGTCGGAAGCGAGGAGTTGAAGGGGGTCCTGTTCGGCAGGCCCTATCCGATCATCTGGATGGCAGATGCCGAGACGGGTTTCGATTTCCTCCCATGGGAGATAGAAACCTGTTCGATGACCGCTTCAGTGACCGATGCTTTGCCCACCGACAATGACACGCTGCGTCGCGCAATAGATGATATGCGACTATATTTGAGGAAGATGCACGGGATCGAGCGGGACGCTTTCCAGATCGGAAAGTGAATGCGCCGATCAGCTGTCGGGGATGGATGTTCCCTCGTAACAGACAACCAGAATCGCAATATCATCCGATTGAGGCACGGCCCCGACAAAGCCGCTAACGCTATCAGCCAGGCCTTCCGCAATAAAACGCGCCGAGAATTCGGATCGCGCGGCAGCTAGGGCGGTTTCGATGCGGCTGGTGGTGAACAACATGTCTTCGGCATCCGTCGCTTCCGAGACGCCGTCCGTGAACAGGACCAGCGCATCTCCCCGGTGAAGCGGGAAATGGTCAGTCTTGAACGCAACGTCGCCAAATACGCCCAGGGCAATGCCTTGATGCTTGGTCAGCCGCTCGACCGAACCATCGGCCCGGACGATGAAGGGTGCCTCATGGCCACCATCGCTATATTCCACCGTTCCGTCACGCAGGTCGAGGATGCAGGCGAAAACCGTTACGAACATTTCCGCTGCATTCTCGCGCGAAAGCTCGGAGTTGACCTTCCCCATGATTTCGCCGGTCGAGCTGGACGACATGGCGTGCGCTTTGAACAGGGTGGTTGTCATCGCCATGAACAGCGCAGCGGGAACGCCCTTGCCTGACACATCACCGACCACGAAAAACAACCGGTGATCGTCTATCAGGAAATAGTCATAGAGGTCGCCGCCCACTTCCTTCGCGGATTCGAGCATTGCAAAAACGTCCAGCTCGCTATGTTCCGGAAAGGGTGGAAATTTGCGAGGCAGCATACCGATCTGGATGTCACGAGCGGCGGACAGTTCGCCTTCTACGCGTTGGCGTGCGGCGGTGGCGACTTCCATTTCAATCAGATAGCGTTGCAGACGTGAAATCATGGCGGCCATGGCCTCGGCCAGACTGCCGACTTCGTCACCCCGGCTCTGGCTGATCTTATGCATTGCAGCCATTTCCTCTTCGTCAGGCTCAAAGCTGCGCTGCTCCATATTCCGCGTATAGGCTGTCAGACGCACGAGCGGTCCGACAATGCGCGCTATCAGCAGCAATCCCACAGCCATGGCCAGAGCGAACATCATGATGCCGATAAGGATCGATTTCACCAGAGCCTGATGCAGCCGTTTGTCCAGACTCGCGAGATCGATGTCGGCTCCGATGACGTGAATTCGGCCGTCTTCACTGCGGATCGGTTTGTATATCGATCTGAAGGAGCCAAAGGAGTCATGATATTCGTCGAACCGGACACGGCCGTCTGCAAAGCTCCGGAAGAGTTCCACCGGAGCCGTATTGTAAAGGGCGAAATATCCGGTCTGCGCGCCGTCTTTCAGTTCGGATGATGTTGCGCTGGTGGCGACGGTGCGGATTTCGTCGCCGAACTTCATATAGGAATAGACGTAAACAAAGCCGGAATCGTTGGCGAAACGGGACAGACGCTTCTGCACCTCGTCAAATTCATCCTGTGGAATAGAATCCGCGCCTTCGACTCTCCGATGATAACCTTCCGGGATGATCTCGCGTCCGGCATTCACCGCAGCGGCCAATCGGCCATCGATACCTGCAATGATCTCCGATTTGCTGTTGGTATAAAGTGCGGTGGTATAGGCAAAGGCGGAAATGAGGTTTAGGGAAAGCAGTAACAAAACCAATTGTGGCTTCAGGCCAAACCTGCGCTTCCGCTGTACCGTCTCGACCATGATTGAAATGAAACCCCCGATGCCCCGAACCGACTGGATAGCCTGTTCTAAAGAATTTAGTAAAAGGAATTGATTAAGAAATAACGGGTACCAGCGCCATCAGGGGGATAATTGCAAAAATTCGTTAATCATATCTTCCGTCTGGAGCATGGGGAATGGCCAAAGCTGGTTCAGTTCGGGCTTTTCGGGTTCCTGCTGCAAATGGGTATGGGTATCGGTTTCAGCGCGGGCGATGCTGCATTTCTCAGCAATGTGGGCGCCGATAGCCTGCCGGTCATTTTCTTGCTTACTCCCGTTGTCATGCTGCTCTACACAGGAGTCTTCTCTTATCTTCTGGTCCGGTCTTCCATTGGCAACATGGTCGATTTCACGCTGGGCGCGCTGATCGCTGGCGGCGCGACGCTTTGGGCGCTGCTCGATGCGGGACTCGATCCCGAATGGCAGACAATTTTATATTACATGCTCAAACTGTACCTGGCTGTCTGGTATATCGCACTTTACACGCTGTTCTGGAACTTCACGGATACCTATTTCGATATTCAGGATGCCAAACGCCTGTTTCCGCTGTTTGCAGCATTTTGTGCGCTTGGCACAGCAACGGGGGCGCTGTTTGTCAGCCTGTTCGCCGGATCAATCCCGATGCATTATTTCCTGCTTATATGGGCCGCAATCGCATTGATCACCGCACCGCTCGCCCGTTATTTGAGGCGGCGCTGGGGGCAGATCGCCGAAAATGATATGACGGCTACGGAAGATGATGGCGGCACAGTGAGCCAGCTGGCCGAAGTGGGCCGGGCATTTCGCAATTCCCGCTATGCGATCGTCCTGACAATGACATTGTTCGTCACATTGTTGATGACCAATCTTGCCGAGTTCCAATATTCGAAAGTTTTGCAAGATGGCCGGAGCGAGGCCGAACTGGCATCGCTTCTGGGCGCGCTTTACGCGGCGGCCAACCTCTTCAATCTCGTCGTATGTCTGTTTGTCTTCAACCGGCTTGTCGCCCGGTTCGGCGTGCGCAATGTCGCCTTCATCCAGCCGCTCACCTATTTCGCGGTCTTCGGCTACTTTTTTCTGCAAGGCGGCACCGGAGCCGCCCTCGCAGCATTTTTCGCCTATCACGGCGTTCTGACCTCGATCCAGTACAATAACGAAAACCTGCTTTTCAACGCTGTGCCCTCCCATGTGAAACGGCCTCTGCGAACGGTGATGGAGGGCATGTGCGAACCGGTTGCCAGTCTCGTTGCGGGCGGTTTCCTGCTCTATGCGGCAAACTATCTCGATATGCGGGAGCTATCCGGTATCGGTGTTATCACTGGTATCGTGCTGATTGCTGTGGTCGTGGCGCTCCGCCAGCTATATCCTGCCGCCTTGGCTGCAAATATGCGGTTTGGCTGGCTGAACTTCGGCGATCGCAGTGCCCAATCTCCACAATATGATCCAGACGCATATGAATTGCTCGAGACGATTGCGCGGATCGATGACGGAGCAGAAGGCAATATCGCCCGGGATTTATTACAGGTGGAGGAGCCGTCGGCACTGCCAGCGGAGTCCGCCGTCGATCTCGAACGTCTTGTCCTGCAATTGGATGCAGGTCCAGAGGATCGGGAGGTTGCGCTAAACATATTGGCTACATCTGCGACTGCCGAAGATTTCTACCTGATTCCCGAACTTGCTGCCCGGTTGCCGGATTTGAACCAGAAACAAAGGCTGATGATCATCGATCTCTTCGGCCGGATCGGCGACGTCGAGGCCATACCAGAAATCCTTACCGCAGCTGGCGGGCTTTCGCCGCGCGACCGGCGAGCGGTCGCTGCAATCCTTGCGGCAATGGGCGAAACGGCAATCCCGCGCCTGTTGCTTGCGATGGGCGACGGAACCCAAAGCTACCGCATCCGTTCGATCGCGGCACGGGCTTTGGTCGAACTGTCCTTCGCGCAATTTATGTCGCATTTGGATAAGCTGGTGCAAATGGAGCTTCGCGACACCGGCAGGCTGCTTGCCAGTGCCGACCGGCTGGAACGAAGTGATCGGCAGTCTGCTTCTCTTGTCTTGCTAGCCCGTATCCAGCGTGAGCGGGTTGCCGCATCAATCGATTTTGCGCTTGAATTGCTCTCGCTTGGCGGGCGGTTACCCAATGCCGACCTGCTGATCGTGTCGCTCCATTCCGCCAATGCGAAAGTGCGTGGCAACGCCATCGAAACCATCGAGAGTGGCGTAGATAATGCGACATTCCGGCAGTTGAAACCGCTGCTAAGGGCTCATCGCCCGGTGGCTGGCGAGGAAAGCGGGGAGGGCGATATAGACGATCTTCTCGAAAAAGCCCTGCGAAGCGGCCGATCGACCGAAGCGGCAGCAGCGGCAGATATCCTTCACGAGATGCTGGATGATGCGGCATTCTCCCGCCGCATGCAGTCGCTTGTCTGCCCGGACATGCCGTGGGTCTTGCGCGGTCAATTGCTGGCGCTTCACGGTCTCGCAAAACCGGGTTGTCCGCCAGCCCTCCAAATTCTTGAGGCTTTGAGCCAATCAAAGGAATTTGGTGGCGCAACCCTCGAATCCTTGTTGACGCTTGCGGAAAAAGCCAGATGGTCAGAACCCGATGGATCCGCGTTGCAGATATCGGTCAAAGATACCCCCGGCTGGATTCTGCACAGCGATATACGCGATATAGCAACGCGCTATTCTGATCTCGCTCTCGTTCTGCTCCGGTCAATGGATGGGCGTCGATATGCAGCGTGAGACCGTCCCGATCAAAACGCTTTTATTGCGTATTTTTGTGCCAGCCGTCGTCCTTGTGTCGATGCTTCTCGCCATATTCGTTTACAACTGGCTCTATAACACGATCATCGACGGTTTTGACCGCAAGCTCACTACGACCAGCGCACTTACCGGAGCGTTGATCGATCCGGTCGATCACGACCAACTGATGCGCGCAGCGTTTGCCAAAGAAGCTTCCGATATGGTCGAGCAGTCTGCACCCTATTTGAGAAATGTCCTCCCGATTCGACGGATCCGGTCGAAACTGGATTTGACCTATCTCTATAGCCAGGCGGTCGGCGGCTCGCAGGACGTAACCTATATTCTTGATGGTTCGGAAGGAGATGACCATTCGCCGATCGGTTCGGAAGATGACTTGTCCGATATGACCATGAAGGGGCTCTATAATGCAGAGGCCGGCAGAGGGATTTTTGTCTCGCCGATCGAATATCAGGAGCAGTGGGGCTTGTTGAAGACTGCCCTTGCACCGGTCTATGGCAGTGACGGGCATATAACCGCGACCGCAGGCGCCGATGTGAATATTTCGGTGATCCAGGTGGCCACGCAGAACACCCTCTTTGCCAGCGCCCTCATCGGCATTGGCTCGATATTGGCATGCCTGCTGGTCGCGCTGACGATTGTGCGCAGGGTTGCCGGGCCGATTGAGGCACTCAAGGACGATGCGCTAAAATTGGCAACAGGCGATGGCCATGCGTCGTCGCTGGCAGCGGGGCCGCGCGAAGTGGCCAGCTTACGCGATGCGCTCGCGGCGCTGGCCGAAAAAATGGCCCAGGCCAGAGCTTCGCGCGAAACGGCTGCAGTACGCCATGAAAATGATGCCGATGCCGCCTTGCTGCTGCAAGAGGTCCGGCTGAACAGTGATGAGATCATAATGCTTACGCAACGGGACGGTGCGCGCATCTTCTGGTTTTCGGGTGGCGACCAGAATGTCGAAACTGTGCTGGCGTCACAATCCATGGTCCGGCTGGCCCAGAGTTTCCTGAAAAACCCGGAGCTGGCGAAACATTGGCGGACCCTCGTGGATAGTGATCACGGCGCATGCCTTGTCATGCATGACCGGGAACAGGTGATCGAACTTGTGGGAAATGCAGACGTTACCGTCCGTTGTGATGGTCGGGAGCTTTCGCTCACTCCCGGATTTCCCATCGCGTTCGACGCGGCGGTCGATGCCGTGCGGGTCGCTGCGGGTGGTTATGTGAGCCTTGCGAAAGGTCGGATGTAATGATTGCGATCGACACGGTTCGCAAGCTGCTCGCGCTCGGCGCAGTCAAGCCGTTTGATGTGCTGACCCAGAGCGAACTATTGCTGATCGCAATGCACGCGCTCCAACGCCATTATCCGCCCGGCGCAACGGTGTTTGCCGCTGGCCAGGTTGCGGACATGCTGGTTATAACCATTGCCGGCGAGGCTCATGTTCTGGGTGAGCGGGCGCCCACCATATTCGACCCCTCATCCGCGCTCTTTGGCCTGCCGGTTCCAGATGCCATTCTCGCAGGCCCCAACGGGTTGGAAGCCCTCTGCCTGGCGAAACCGCACCTATTCACGATTGCGCGGGAATGCCCCGATTTTGTGGTCGGACTGGTTGCGCTGGCAACGGATGGCATAGCATGAAGATCCGATCGATTATCATTCTGCTGACGGTTCCGCTGTTTCTCGTCATGGCGTCCGTGAACGGGGCACTGCTCTATTTTCAACAGAAAGCGGAAATGTCGCGGGCCCTCGGCGAGCAGGCACTGGCAGCAGCCGTGGTTACTGCCGAATTTGTCGCGGCAATGGATGCGCCGCAACAAGAATTGGCCAAGCCGCTCAGACGTCAGGCAATGGATGCAGCAAGCCGTCAGATCGTCGGCCTGCAAGCCATTTACCTGGTTGATGCTGACGGTGCAGCGATGTCGCTCACGACAGACTCGATTGACTGGACGCCGCAGTCTTATGCTCCCGTTACCGAGGGGCGCATTGTCAGGACGGGTGCAGGCACCGACAGATCCCGCTTTGTTGCAGCCTTTGCTCCCGCTGGCAACAGACGTTTCGTGGCTGCACGGCTGGACGCCGAACCGATGTTTGCGCAGATCGAGGAAATCAAGCGCGCAATCCTGTTTATCGTGCTGGTTTCCTGTATATTTTCCGCCGGGCTTAGCTGGTTCGTTGCCCGTCGTATCGAGCGCGAATTGCGGATTAACGGCCAGTCGCTCGCGGCGATTGCAGCGGGTGAAACTGTTTCAAATGAAGATGGTTTGCGGATCCGGGAAACGCGTGACCTAGCCGATGCTGTCCGGCTGATGGGGGCTAGCCAAGTTGCTACCGAAATGCGGGACCGCCGGGTTATCGCCAGGAATGACCGGAAGCGGAATCTTGGCGAAGCGGTACTCAGATCGCGGGCCCTACTATTCAAGCCGTTCGAACGGGAAGGTGCCGGTACCCGGATTGCGATGCGGATCTGCGGTGACGCACAGCCAGGCGCATTTTTTGCCCTCGCTGCTTCGGATGATGAGGCGTCAGCGGTGATTGGCTGTTGTGTTGCCGAAGACCCGTTCAGCGCGCTGGCCCAGGCCGCAGCAGCGCGGCGCTTCATCGAAGATAACTGGATCGATATGGGGGCAGAAAAATGCCTTGCTATCGCGCGTGAGGCCTATCGGATCGAAGAACTGGCTAGCATTGCCTGGCGAAGCGACGAACCGTTACCGCAAGATACGCGGTTACTTTGTATTGCCGATGCGCACACGGCTGCCGCACCAAAGCGCTATGTATCGGCAAATCCTGGAGCGATGCCGGAAGAATGGCTCGCCGCGATCGAGTTGCTGCTTGCGCCTTCCGGCATATTTGTAGCGGTCGGCGCGTCCGGCTCAGCTGATCGCAACCAGAGCGCTTGAGATATCGGGTTCGATAGCAAATATGCTGGTGAAGCCGCTGATGTCGAAAACTTCCTGAACCGATGGCGAGAGGCCGGATAGGACCAGCTTGTGCCCTGTGGTTTTTGCGATTTTTGCACCTTTCAACAATACGCGCAGTCCGGCCGAGCTGACATAGGCAACATCGCTTAGATCCATCACGGTTGCATCATTGACCTGAACCCGTTCGGGAAGGACAGCTTCGAGTTGCGATGCCGTGTTGCTGTCTATCCGGCCAGAAGCGACAATCACCAGCGCCTCGGACTTCAGTTCTTCGCTGATCTGCATCTATCGCCTCTGTGCCAATGGTTTTGTTTATAAGTTCTATGTTAAAGAGATTGAGAAATTTTTCCACTCGATTAAGCTGGTTTCGGGAAATTTATATGGCAGGTGCAGGGATCGAGGCTCATGATGTCCAGTTTTGAGCGCACCCTGAAAGACGGGCAGGGAGGCTTTGCGGGGTTCCTTGAGGCCATCGAATCCTATCTGGATGAACAATGCGTTCCGTCCGCAACCGTGGCACAACTGATGATTGTTTTTGACGAGGTGATCAGCAATGTCTTTAGCCATGGAGCTGATGGCCGTAAGCCTGCCGTGCATGTTAAGATTGATGTTCGGGAAGATTCTGTCAGCGTCGAAATTGCCGACGACGGAACCGCATTCGATCCTCTCTCCCAGCCGGATCCCGCCACCGATCTGCCTGTCGAAGACCGGCCGCTTGGCGGACTGGGCCTGCATATCGTGCGCAAACTTATGGATGATATCGTTTATTCCCGGAAGGATGGCTGGAACAGGCTACGATTTTTTAAAGTCTTCCCGCTAGAAGCCACTTAGTGCAATCATGCGCTGTTTATTAATTGCGTCAGACAGGGAAAATCTTGAGATGTATCAAGAATCATCATCCGAGTTATTTGCCCGTCGTAATACGAATGATGATCTGGCGATTTGCTATGATGAAGCGGTGGGCGTTGGTGTGGTTGCCCGGGTAAATTTTTCCAAGGGCGATCTGCTTGACCGTTTTACCGGTAAAATCGGACCGGAACTCACCCAACATAGCTTGCAGGTGAGCCCGGGCTGGCACATTTCCGGTACCCGTTTCGTCGGCTATATTTCCCATGGTTGTGATCCCAATTGCCGGCTCGACATGCAGCGGCAGGAGCTGGTTGCCTTGCGTGACATTGCTCCTGACGAGCTACTCAGTATCGATTATGCAGAAACAGAGGACCGGCTGTTTATCAATTTTTCCTGCAGCTGCGGCGCCGAGAAATGCCGCGACTGGATCGTCGGCCGCATCGAAGCGGGGGAGCCGCCCGAAAACGATATAAACAACGCCGATCATCGGCACTAGACCGGGTGATGACAATATCGCCAAGCCTGCCTCCCCGCGAAGAATTCTGGTGGGAGCGGAATGATCTGCATTATCATGGCGATCGGCTTCAATTCGCCGGCCATGATGTCGGCGGCTTGGCGGCGGAAGCGAACGGACCGCTTTATCTTTACTCCCTCGACCGCGTAGCTGCCAGGCTCGATACCCTTTTGCAGGCGCTTGATACAACCGAATGCGAGCACCGCGTCTATTATGCGATGAAGGCAAATCGTTTTGCGCCGCTCTTGCAGATGATGGCCCGTTCCGGAAAATGCGGCGTCGACATTTGTTCTCCCAATGAACTCGATCTCGCCCTGTCCTGCGGTTTCCGCGCCAACCAGATCAGCTTTACCGGCACCGGCGTCGCCAATCGCGATCTCGATCGGCTGATCGCTCATCCCGAACTGGCAATCAATTGTGATTCCATCGGCATGATCCGGCGGATCGGCGAGCGCGAGCCAAGGCGCGCCATCGGTATTCGCGTCAATCCCGGACTCGGTACCGGCTATGGTGATAGCGCCTTGCTGACCTATGCAGGTGCGCGCACCACCAAATTCGGCATCTACCGGGAGCAATGGGCCGAAGCACTGGATATGGCGCGCAGGTTCGATCTGAAGGTTACGACATTGCACTTTCATGTCGGATGCGGATATCTTGATGATCAGCTCGCAAGCTGGGGCGATGCCGTCGCTTCCGCGCTTTCCTGTATTGCGGAATTGCCAGATCTGGAAATGGTAAATGTTGGGGGAGGCCTTGGCCTGCCTCACCGCGAAGCCGACAGGCCGCTCGACCTGACACGCTGGTCCGGCGTTTTGCGGTCGCATTTTTCCGGAACCGGTCTGACCGTTGCGGTCGAGCCGGGTGATTTCTTGGTCAAGGACGCCGGTATGCTTGTGCTCGGTGTCACCGATGTAGAGCGCAAACGCAACACGCTGTTCGTCAGCGTTGATGGCGGCTTCAACCTGCACCCCGAACCGGCCTTTTACGATATGCCCTGTGAGCCGGTCGCCTGTCTTATTCGAAGCCGCGATCCCGCTGATTGGCAAAGCGCCACCATTGCTGGCAACATCAACGAGGCCCTTGATATCTGGGGAGAAACCGTCGCCGTACCGCCGCTTTTCGAAGATGATTATATCGCGCTTCTCAACGCAGGGGGCTATGGCGCGTCGATGAGTTCAAACCATTGCATGCGCGGGGAATTCATCGAAATGGCTCTCTGAACAGGTATAGGGCGATTACCCGATAGAGAACTGTTCCCCCATCTTGAGCTATCAACCGACAGATTGGCTACTATACGGGGCGAGCATCCAGGATTTCAACATAGCGTAATCCGCATTGTGACGCTGGCAATGTTCAAGGCAGCCACCACATTTGGGTTCGTGCAGGCCTATATTCGGAGCCGGCGTAGATGTCGCAGTTCTTGACATAGGCCAATAGGTCTTCGGGCGTGCCATTGTCGTTCACGGGTTCCGGTAATCTGCAGTTGATGTTTAAACTAGCTAGGGTCCGTCTCCATTTGTGAGCGATAGCCACCATTTCACATTCTTTCCAAACATAGCAGACCGAACCATTCGACCGTTTTGATGGAGCAACTTTGGAGGGGCTTTGTAACGCTAGGACGTCGCGATTGAGGTGCTTTGGTATCAAATGTATAGTTCGAGGTGAATCCGACAATTTTGATACAATTGAGGCTTGCCGCAACATAGTTTAGATAACTTCGCACTCCATCTTGGGATTGTCCGCTTGAAGGCTGACAGCAATTAAATGACCAAATGGAGAATTTGGATGACTAGAATTACATTGATTTCTTCGCTCACCGCGATTGCGCTGGTCTCAGGTCTCTCTGTCGCACCGGCTCGGGCTCAAGATACGAACGCTGGTGGATCAGCCATTACAACGACGCCAACGGTTCAGACTACGCCGAAAGTGCGTGCCGTCAAGCCACGTCTGGCGACGCCGCGTGCTGTTAAGGTGCAGGCCAATGCCGGAACCCAATCCAACGGTTTTGATAATACGGCACCGGCATGGACTGCGGGCTGCTATGCAGAATTCGGGCCTAGCGCGAGCAATCCAGACGCTGCGCTTCTTCAGAAATGTCTTGATAGCTGAAAATCCAGAACTGGCCTTTCCCGAAGCGGCTACACATAGTTGCGTTTCTCCTGTGAGCCGTCTTCAGGACCAGCAAACAGGGTCGCGGAGAAAACGCGACCCTGTTGTGACAGATGCGGATCCTCTCGAGAGGCCCCAATTAAAAGCGAAGAGATAATGCGTAACCACATACTGTCTGCCCTCGCGATTTTAACGACCGGCTCAGACACAAGAAATAGTTTCTCAGTGCGGCCGCTTAAGCCGCTCCGCAAAGTAGAATGCGCGGACGGTACAACGTTCGAACTCGGAGACGAGGTGACAGACGTTAGTGCCTGCCAAGGGCATGGTGGTGTAAAAAAAATACAGACGCCGTGCGATTAGAATAAGGAGGATGGGATAGTCGCATCGCCGACAGCCGCCCCTCACTCGAAAACATAGCCCAAACCCCGAACCGTTCGGATCACTTCCGGTTTCGTTGGATTAGCCTCAATCTTGCGACGGATTCGGGAAATTCGCAGATCAATGGATCTATCGAACGGTTCCCAGCCTCTATCATGCGCTTGTTCAAGCAGCTGATCCCGGTTTAAGATCCGGCCTTTATTTTCAACAAAGACCCGGAGAAGGCTGAATTCCATCGCGGTAATTGCGATTTCATTGCCGTCCGCGCCATAGAGTTTAGCGCCGTCAATATCCAAACGGCATTGTCCAATGGCCACAGTCCCATCTATCCGAACCTTCTTCTTCACTTCTTCGCTGGAGAAGATTTGCCGCCGTAGCGCAGCTTTGATGCGGGCTTCGAGCTCCCGTAGATCAACGGGTTTGCCAACATAATCATCAGCGCCCATTTCCAGTCCCAATACCCTGTCGATTACGTCGACCGCTGCCGTCAGCATGATGACCGGAACGGTCGATGATGTACGCAATTCCCGGAGCGCCGACAATCCGTCCATACCCGGCATGTTGACGTCCAAAATGATAAGATCGGGTAGTTCAACTTCTACAGCGGCCAACAGCATTTTGGCGTCAGAGGCTTGAGTTGTGCCAAATCCGCGCTCCGTCAGATATTCGCATATCATTTCACGCAAATGGGGTTCGTCATCACACACAAGAATGCGCGTCATCCGATCATTCATTTGATTTCTCCCCCCAGCCGATCAACAAGTTCAATCAGTTCATGCGTAGATATCGGTTTCTCGATGTAAGGGCGCCGTGTGTCATCAAAGAAACTCGCGACCTTCTTCCCCATTGCATCGCCTGTAATAAAACCGATCCGTTGGGCATAATGCGGCATCTCTTCCTGAATGATCTGAAAAAAGCCTGCGCCGTCCAGTCCAGGCATTTTAAAGTCGCTCAAGATCACGTCGAAGGAACGTTGTTTCATGAGCTTTAACGATTCTCGTGCGTCAGTCGACACGATAACCGCATGCCCCTTGTCCTGTAGAAGGTCGCAGACAAGTTCGGCGACCCCTTCTTCGTCATCAACTACCAGGATATTATAGACCTTGTGGTTTGTGGTTGCCGAGACGGTAGCCTCTTGCGAAAGCAGTTTATTCTCTACCGAGCGCAGTTGGACAAAGAAACTTGTGCCTTTCCCTACCTTCGATTGCACGGTCAGAAATCCGCCATGCGTATCAATGATTCGATGGCAAAAGGCCAGGCCGATCCCAGTTCCCGATCCGACATCCTTGGTGGTAAAAAACGGCTCGAAGATCTGCGCCTGTATATCACTCGCTATGCCCGACCCATTATCGCGAACCTCGACAACTGAATGGTCGGTTTTTTTATCGTAATAACTCCGCAGTTCCAACCTGCCGTCTTGCTTTTTATCGGCCAAGGCATGTTCCGCGTTGACGATAAGATTGGTGAACACTTGAGCCAATTGATCGATATCAGCCGAAACCAGGGGCAGATTGTCGTCGAAATCCAATATGATCTGATTGCCGTTCGAACGGAGACCGTAACCAGCCATCTCGAGCGCCATCAGCACCGCTTCGTTCAAGGAGCATTGTTCGATTTTGGTCGGGCGTTGCCGGGCCATGGCCAGAAAGGTTTTGACAATTTTTGCGCTTCTGTCTGCGGCTTGACTAATGCGTGAAACACGAGTGTTCAGGACAGGATCGTCAAATCGTCCTTCGAGCATCTGTGCATAGCCGACCACAATAGAAAGAGGATTATTAAGTTCATGGGCGACGCCTGCCAGAAGTTCGCCCAACGCTGAAAGCTTCTCGTTCTGATGCGTGATTTCGCGCTGCCGTTGCAGTTCTGCTTCGGTTTTCCGTTGTTCCGTTATATCTGTGAATGCATTGAGATATCCGCCCAGCGCCGTTTTATGGATCGACGAATTGTAAATGCGACCGTCGGCCATCATCATCATTATATTTTTTTGATATTTTTTGATCACCGACAGGCAGGTCTCGATATAGACTTCGTCCGGCACACCTTTGGGTACTTTGAAAAAGCCGTCGGCAAGTAAGCGCTGCATTATATCGCCCAGATTTTCCCCGACTTCGGGCACCGGATTGTCCGCATGAAACATGGCAATATGTTTGTCATTATTCATTACGAAATTCATTTCTGAATCCCAGAGTACCAAGCCTATATCAAGTGTCTGGATCACGTCGTTGACGGTTGCGAGCCTGTTTTCCTCGGCGAGGTGTTTTTCCGTCACGTCCTTGAAGACATGCAAATATCCGTCGAAAGTGGTTTTATGTGAGGACGCCTCTAAAAACATACCATCGGCGAGTCCCAAATCCACGCCCTGCTGGTGGGCCTTGGTCGCAGCGATCCAGCCGCCGGAAATATCCTCGAATGACATGCCTTCGGGTATTGAATACACACCGGCGCGCGCCTGCCTTTCGACAAGCATCTCAAAGGAATCGCCCAACTTTGGCTTCTCGATATCGCCAGGATAAAGCATATCGAGACTGCGTTGGTTTGCCATGACGAAACGCAAATCAGAATCCCAGAGGGCGAGGCCATCGTCCAACGCTTCGAGCGCTTCCTGATAGCGGGCGTTTGCCTGTTCCGCCTCTGCGCATCGACGTTCCAAATCTATTTTCGCACGATGTTGCTCGGTAATGTCCGAGAAGGCGAGCAAATATCCCTGCGTCGCCGGCTTGTGAACCGAAACACTCAGGACAAGGCCGGATTCTGTTTCCACCGGAACATCTTTTGCATAGGATTTTATGTGGTTGATCATGGCGTCCATGAAATCTTGCTTGGACATGGTATTCGGCACGGCATGCAAACCGACCGCCATCAAGCGCTCCATTTCTGCGTAGATATTCTCTCCAGCTTCAGTCGTCGGTGTTTGACCACTTTTGAATGCTTGACGATATTTTTCGTTGCAACTGGCGAAGTTCAAATCGACATCGTAAAGCACCAGCGCGACATCCAGCGCGTCAATCACGTCCTTTGTAGGCACATATTCCTGAGCCTGTGCGCGGCCTTGTACGTCGCGCACTTCTGGCGTGCCATCGATATTCGCAATCTTGCTGGTCATACGCACCCGTCTTTGATCATCGCGGCTTCGCCTTTAGAATCTTGATCTACCATAATAAAGCATGGCTGCGTATCAAAACGACGTTCCTGAATGTACCAATTGTGTCAAAGCACATCCTAAATGTTACGATTGAAACCGATCTTAACATCGGGATGACAAGATAAAGTTTCATCAGTTCTTCAAGCGATGGCCCAATGCCAATCGGATTTGAAGGAGACGTGAGATGAAGATCAACACCATATTATTAGCTGGCATCGCTGTTACCGCGATGACCGCCACGCCCAACAGTGCGTTTGCCAAGGACTGGATAGACAAGGTTGAGCTCACAAAGGATGGTGTCGACATCAAAGAGATCGAGATTGCATCTGATGGAAATAGCTACACCGGCATAAAAACCAAAGACCATAGATTTGCGCTTGCGATCAAAGTCGAAGCGAAATCGGGCAAGCGGATTTGGGACGTTACCGTCGAATCAGGAGACGGCGCGGATGCTTTTGAAGCACCGGATCCGCAATTCTGGAGCTATCAGCCAAATAAAACTACGCTGGGTAGTGGAAACAATAGAACCTTGAATATGCAACTGTCTCCTACCATCGATTTGGACAAAGTGATCTGGATCGGTCTCATCAGCCCGACGGGCCTATGCCAATCGAATCTCGAAGAGAAGATGCAACAGGGAAAGTCCAGGGCATCGGTATTGTCTCAGGACTGGGTGGTCCCGGCAAGAGTGTCTTTCTCGATGAACGCCGTGGTTACCCGTCCTGATCTGGCCACAACGATTCCGGATATTAGCAAGCCTTATAGTTCTGAGAGTAGTTCGCTTGTCTATCCCGTGTCGCTTCGCTGCCTTGCGAGCAAGATAGCCACCGCGCCCCATTCGAGCGTGAATACGCGCAAGACCGGCGACCGGTCAAAAATTCCCGCTCGCACAAATGCTGCCCCTGGGAATAGCGCGCAAAGCGACAGAGAAATATTGCCGGCTCGCCCAAAAATCGTTCGCAAGCCAGTCAAAGTGGTTCCGCGGGTGACCACGCCCCGGGTTCGCACTCCGGATTGAAACCCGGCGTAAAACAGATCCGATGCCGCGACGCACCGGTAGCATAGATTGAAGAGTTTCACCCGCTTCTTCGATCGACCCCACGACGGGTGACGCGCCCTCCCCATGGCTGCGTCACTCGTCATTTTTTTGCATTTTCAGGGCCCGTCGGTCGATTGGACTCACTACAAAACCCGCCAGAATTCAGGGATGATACATGGTTGAATTGGTCGCCATACAATTGATACAATTGAGACCTGCTTGGTACTTTATAGAGATTGCTCCTACAATATACATCTTCCAAACGGCTCTCAATCAGGCGAACACCAAGTGTCCTTACTAGAGGGTTACTAGAGACCGCTTGTCCATATTCTTGAGGAGAAGCCAAATGACAAATATCAATCACGCTGCAATATCCGACGCGAAATCGGCTAAGCAAAAATCCAACATGGTTCAGAAATTCCTGGCATCAGCGTCAGTCGGCGTCATCACCATGATTATGGCGGGCTCGGCTCATGGTCAGGTCTTGCCAGGCGAATGCGCGCCCAATCCGCTCATTGATGGTGGGACGGCGACTTGTGTCGCTCCAGCGCCAATTGTCATCGACCCAATAGAGACCGATACGGATAATGTAACGCTGAACATCGGCAGCCCGGGAACCGCCACAACCGTCGTCAGCGGCGTTGGCGATGCGGTACAAATGACCGGAAGCGGGAACCAAACTCTTAACATCATTAATGCGGGCTCGCTGGTCCGCGGGCGTGATAATGGCGCTGATATCCAGATAACAAACGGAATTGGCAATCTTACTATCATCAATGGCGGAACCGTTATCGGTGGAAATTCCGGGATTGTTGCAAACCATAATGGCACCGGTGATATTTTCATTCGGTCTACAACCGCAACGGGTTTCAATAACGACGGTATCCACGCGGAAATTACCAACATCGTGAACACCGGTAATATCAGCATTATTTCCGAAGGCGATACGTCCGGCGGTGAATACGGCATCTACGTCGAAAATGAAGGCTTGGGCGACATTTCCGTGAACGCGAATAACGCAACCGGCACGGCGGAAGCAGGTATTAGTGCGGTCAACACAAATAATATCGGCACTGGCGATATCACCATAACAGCAACCGGCGATGTGAGCGGCGGCGGTTCGGGCATTCAAGCAGCTACAGATGGGCTTGGCGCTATTAATATCATGGCGACGAACGTATCGGGCGCAACCAAATTTGGCATCGGCGTCGTCAACCAGAACAACGCCAATGCTAGTGCCATTTCGATCAGCGCAAACGGCGACGTTACCGGCGGAGAGCATGGAATTATTACCGCCTCTGCAGGCACTGGGTCGATTTCGGTTGTTGCAGGCAATGTAACTGGCACCAACGCGATGGGCATTAGTGCCGATGGCCGTGGCGATATCTCGATTGAAGCCACGGGCGACATTTTTGGAGGTAAAACCGGCGTTTCTGCCATTAGCCAAGGTCTCGGACGGATTAACGTTGACGTGACTGGCGTCACCGCGGTTATCAACAATGCGATAGTTGCAGCCATAGGTGACAGCAACAACGTAACGGATATCACCATCGCGGCGACTGGTGACGTGTCGGGCGGTGAAGGCGGTATCATTGCCTACAACAATGGCTCGGGCGCCATTACCATATCGACTGCTGGTGTTAACGGTACCTTGAACGATGGCATTAACGCCAACAACAATAACTCCAATGGAACTGGCGACGTGTCGATCATTGCCAGTGGTGATGTGGTTGGTGGACATGATGGTATTAGAGCAAATAACAACGGTACAACAGATCTGATCGTCGAGGCGGGGACCGTTACCGGTGGGACCGGCGATGGCATATTGGTGACCACCCAGGGATTGGACATGTCTGTCACCGCTACCGGTCTGGTCACTGGCGGTGATGACGGAATTGAAGCAATTAACAACGGTTTCGGTGACCTGACGGTTGTAGCGACCGACGTTACTGGCGTGAATGATGCGGGTATTAGAGCCCGGATCGGCGAACTGGGAACAACCGGCAATCTATCGGTGACGGCCACCGGTACGGTTAGAGGAGAAACTCTCGGTGCCCGTATCCAAAACCTGGGCCTGGGCGCGACTGATGTTTCAATATCCAATGTAGTTTCGGCGACCCAATCCGGGGTAATTATCAGTGCCGATAATGTTCTGAACACATCTGACACCTCCATCACTATTGGGGACATAACCGCCGACAATTTTGGCCTTTCGGTTACGAACAGTGGGTCGGGCAATACATCCGTCACAGTCGGCAATGTGACCGCGGCGGGCGGGGTCGGCATTGCCATCGACGCGGGCACCGGTGATCTCGCGCTTAATGTGTCAGGAAATGTTAGTGGCACATCCGGCGGGATTCGCACCACCACCCGGAATGGTACGGCATTTACCCTCGGCGCAGGACAGACGGTATCGGGTGGCACATTAGGTAGTGTAGGCATCTCCACAAAGGCGCAGGGCGGTAGCATAACCTCCAACGACAATCTGACCATATTGGGTACCGTGAACAACGGGATCAGCACGTTTCAGGGCGATGATATCCTGACGCTTGGTCTTGGCAGTACGGTCAATGGAGACATTCGCGGGGGTGATGGATTTGACACGATCAACTTCAACGCCGCTGGCGATGTCATCAACAATAGCGGCGACCCTGCCGACGGGATTGCCGAATTTGAAACATATAATTTCAACAATGGCAGCTATACGGTAGCCGGTAGTCATATCGGTTTGACCGCAGCCAATTTCAACGTCGGAAATCATATCTTATCCGGTTCGTTGCAATCGAATGATGTCACTATCAATGATGGCGCAAGTCTTCAGGCTATGGAGGGAGCGGCGATCATCGGTGACCTTCACAACGCCGGCGAGTTCACGGTCGTTTCGAACAATGGCGGTACGGTTAATATAGACGGTAATCTCCTCCAGTCAGCAACGGGCAGCATGGCCTTTGATTTGAGTGGTCCTCTTTCATCGGATCTGCTCACCGTTACAGGCGGAGTGGCGCTGGCCGGCACCCTGAACCTTACCGGTGCCAACGTGTTCGTCGACAGTGTAACGTTGATCAACGGCGCTATCGCACTAGCCGGTAATTTTGACACGGTAATCGGCCTTTCCGACGGCCTGCTGGTCTCCAGATCGATCGAGCTGGATGGCAATGCATTCGATGTCAATCTGACGAGCAGCATCGTCGACGCTGCCACGATCCAAGGGTTGAGTCCCAACCAGATTGCACTTGCCAATAATCTGACGACGCAGCTGGCTGACGGCGATTTGAACAACGGTCTGACCGACATTGCCAATGGCTTGGCATTCCTGGACAATGCGGGTGATCTGGGTTCCAGTCTTGATCAATTGAGCCCGGAAATAGCGGATGTCGGCATCCAGGTTTTTCAAAATTCGCAGCTAGCGTTCATGACGAATTTGTTCAGCCAGCAGAATGTGCAGGGGCATAATCCTGCCAATATGAAAAACGGCGTAGCAGGCGGTTCGAAGGCTCCGGCACAAAACGGTACAAATGTCTGGGGAAGCATGCAGTTCAATCATGTCGATCAGAACGGCAGTTTCAATAACATCGGTTTCAACACCAATGGGTTTGAAATCGCGACCGGCGTATCGGATCTCGGCTCGGGACCAGTAACCTTTGGTATAGCGGGTGGTTATGCTCGGCTGACGTCTGACACTCGCGGATTTGGTTCCGATCGTGTGGTCACCGATATATTCCGGATCGCCGCCCATGGTACGGTTGGCATCAATCCTGAAGGATCTGGACTGAACGCACGTTTTGACGGTGCTCTGGGGTTTGCTACCGGTTCCACTGATATTGATTTGAATATCGATGCGCCTGCTATTGGTCTCGATGTTGAACAATCGGCATCGACGGATATTGATAGCTTCAGTGCGGTTGCGCGGTTCCAGGTCGATGGAACAAATGGCAAGAGCTGGCCGATAAAGCCCTATATCTTGGGTGCGTGGGAAACCGTCCATCAAGACAGTTTCAACATCGGTGACACAGCAGCCACCTCGCTGGACATTAGCGGTGTGAAGGCTGATCGCTTCACAATCGGTTATGGAGCGGTGGTTGATCATGCGTGGGATCAAGGAACATTTGTGCAGCTTCGCGCATCGGGTCTGCATCATTTCGGCGACACCCAGACCGTGCTTGCCTCGCAATTTACTTCGGTGAGCAATGGTGGTCTCAATTTCACAACCACTGGCTCGAGGGTCAATGATCAATATGTGATCGAAGCCAATGTAGGCCACCGGTTTGGCAACGGCTGGACAATCGCAGCGGAGGCCGAGGGCCAGTTTGGCGATCTGAAGGGATATACCGGACGGCTCAGGTTGACCAAGCGTTTCTAATAGCCTCTCAATCTTCCAAATGTTCAAGGCGCGGCAAATTAATTGCCGCGCCTTTTTGCTATCGCTCTAAATGAATATATCTAGTGGCGGATTTCGACAGCATGGACATGGTCGCGCAATAATATGATGCATGATGATCGATATAATGCGGCCGAAAACTTTAGACCGTGACAGCGATAGCGAAAAGTTATAGCATTTTACATGTAGCTATCGGGCAAATGTCGTCTGAACATTCGATCGCGGGGCAAAATTGGGAGACGCAGAGAAATCTGATCCGCAAGCGGTGCGTTTTCGCGCCTTCGTCAGTTACAGCCATGCCGATGCCGCGATCGCGCAAAAGCTCCACAGGAAAATCGAAACCTACCGGCTGCCGCAGCATTTGCGGGATCGCCGAGACGCTGATCCGGACAATGGCCGCCTGGGTCAGATTTTTCGCGATCGCGAGGACTTGCCGGCGGCCGAGGATCTTTCGCAATCGGTGAAGCAGGCGTTGGCGGGATCGGAAGTGCTGGTTGTGATCTGCTCTCCCGACGCCAAGGCGTCGATCTGGGTGGCGCGGGAGATCGAATTGTTTCGGGCGTTGCATCCCGGTCGGCCGGTGCTGGCGGCGCTGGTTCGCGGCGAACCGGAAGAAGCTTTTCCTGACGCGCTGCTGCACGGCGCAGAACCGCTGGCGGCGGACCTGCGCAAGGAAGGCGATGGCTGGCGGCTGGGCTTTCTGAAGATCGTCGCGGGCATTGCCGGCGTCCCGCTCGACGCGCTGGTCCAGCGCGATGCGACCCGCCGCATTCGCCGCGTGATGGCGGTCACGGGCGGTGCGCTCGTCGCGCTGCTAGTCATGATCGGGATGACAATATTCGCAATCCAGTCGCGCATCGAAGCGCAGCATCAACAGGCCCAAGCCGAAGGGTTGGTCGAATATATGCTGACCGATTTGCGCACCGAGTTGAGGGGTGTCGGCCGGCTCGACGTGATGACCAAGGTCAACGAACGGGCGATGGACTATTATGAAGATCAGGGTGATCTATCCGATATGCCCGCCGAGAGTCTGGAGCGGCGTGCCCGGATTTTGCACGCGATGGGTGAGGATGAGGTAAATAGGAACGATGGGAGTCTTGAAAAAGCTCTATCCATTTTTAACGAAGCGCATCGGGTAACAGAAGCGTTGTTGTTACGTGACCCAAAGCACCCGGATCGGATCTTTGGTCATGCACAAAGCGAGTTTTGGGTGGGATCAATTTTCTACGCACAAAACCGCAAGATAAATACGCTAGATCGTTGGGAAAAATATCGGAATCTCTCATTGGCATTGGAGGAAATAGAGCCAAACATGAGACGCTCCATCCAAGAACTAAGCTATGCGGAAGGAAACCTATGTGCCTTGGCATTGGACAAACCAATCGATCCAACGGAGGCACTCGAAAAATGCACTATCGCCCTGAAAGAGATGCAAAAGATACAGACCAGAGAGCCTGATGATCCGGAGATTTTGCAGAATGTAGCAAATCGTTTCGCCTGGCTGGCCGATGCATGGAAAGCGAACGGGAATCTTGATCAAGCCCTGTATCAGAGGCGAAACCAGGAACGATTGTTGGAAAGACTCTTGGCCGCTGAACCGAACAATTTTCAACGCAAAGAGCTATTGATGAAATCCCACTTGGCCATGGCAGAGACTAGTGCTGAGGCCTGTGATTCCCAAAACGCGCTGCGATACGAAGAATTGTTTCGAGAATTGGTTGCAGATTTAACTCAACAAGATCCCGACAACAAAATTTGGGAAAAATTTGCGTCGCGGAAACCAATATTGGCAAATAGCATGAAAAGGAGTTGTAATAATGGCGCGAGAACTGCCACCCCATAGAAGCCTGTCAAGCGGTAGCTTCCCTTGGCCGAGCCACAAACCTGAATTGAGGGTGATGTTGACTTATGAACCGGAGAGCCCAGGTTCCGAGCATATTTTATTCCGTTTTGAAGTTACTCCCGTAAATCACCCGGCAATGCCGTCAGGATTGCCGCCGTTGTCCTTTTTGATCCTTGAAGATTGCAAAGTGACAATGTTGCTTGATCCCAAAAAAAAGTGGAGATGGTCTAGTCAATACTTTGTGATATCTGGGAAAGACAATTATCGTTCAGTGTACGGCGATGTGAATATCGTGAGCGATCGAGAGTTTTATTTTTTTGCTAAACACAACAAAAAGAATCAGCATCACCACTTGGACACTCATAGCTTTAATCTAAATATAGATTATCAACAGGGTAACAATAAGTGGCTTCCAATCACCATCGATCCGGATGTTGGTAATCCAAAGCCGCCTGAGTCTATACTGGAAGACAAGACGATCATTAAAGGCGACCAAAAGTCATTTTTTACAACATTAACTGGAACGATTGACGAAACTTGACCCCCCACTATCAAATCCTCTCCATAGCCCGTGGGGGTAACTCCGCGCGAGCCTGGGCTTTATTTCTATCTTTGGGCTGGGATGAACGCAAGGACGATCCTAAGGCGCTCACCTTAAAAGGACGTTTGCTCAAGGATCAGGCGAAAGCGACGCAGGGCGCAGATCGTGTCCGGCTATATGGGGAGGCGGCGGAGGCTTATGCGGCGGCTGCGGCGTTGGAGCGGGATAGCTATCCGCTAATCAATGCTGCGGCGCTGGCGCTGCTTGGAGGCAAACCGGAACGGGCGCATTCGCTTGCGCAAGAAACCTTGGCGTTGCTTGAGAGCGGTCCCGATCAAGGTGAAAATGCCTATTGGCGGGAAGCTACAAGGGCGGAGGCTTTGCTGTTGCTCGGCGATGACACCGGTGCCCGCGCAGCGCTGGCGGATGGAATTGCGCAGCTGCCCCGGGCGTGGGAAGATCATGCGGCAACCATCGGGCAGTTTGAACTGATCCTCGCCGAACAGGGCAGGGATGCGGGGTGGCTTGACCGGCACCGCCCGCCGCCCAGTCTCTATTTCAGCGGTATCATCGGGCTCGACGACAAGGATGAGGCTATCCGGCAGGATATCGATGCGATCATCGCTCGGGAACAGCCCGGTTTTGGTTTTGGCGCATTGGCGGCAGGCGCGGATATATTGATCGCCGAGGCACTGCACAAAGCGGGCGCAGAGCTTCACATCATATTGCCTTATCCGGTCGACCGCTTTCGCGCATTGTCGGTTGCACCTTCTGGTGACCATTGGCTCGCCCGCTTTGATGCACTGGTTGAGGTGGCGGTCCAGCTGGATGTGTTGACCGAATTGCCGGACGAGGAAGAGCGGTCGATCGGGGTTGCGGTGGAACTGGCCGATCTGGTTACCATGGGCCAGTGCGTCCGCAATGCCGGGGTGCTGCAGAGCCGGCCCAAGGCGCTCACGATCACCGGTATTGGCGATGAACCGAGACGGCAGCATCTGGTCTGGGCCGATACGGGGCATGATCAGTTCATGATAGCCGTTGCCCGCAAGGTGGATCACCATTCGATGACCAAGCTTGCAGATGCGGAGACCAAGAAGATTGCCGCCATCCTGTGGGTGGATGGCCTAGACATGGATGCACTGGCTGCGCTGCCTGAGGGTAGGCGTAATTTTCAGCCTGCCGGCGATGCCCGTTACAGGATTTCAACCGATCTGGCGGACCTCTTGGCGACCAGTCGATCGCTGCTGCAGCACAACGTTGACAACCGGATCAGTCTGCTGATCGATATCATTGACCCGCAAAGGCCCGCAGCCTCGTTGCTGGAACAGGCCAGTGATATGGCACGCGCATCCAGCGGGGGAGCGGTTCTGACCGATTATAAATCCGCGATGGTTTTGACGCTTGAACCGGGCAAGCATACGCTCGAGGAGATTGGTGAACTGCAGACGGCTAACGGGCCGCTGCCCTTGTGGTCATTGGCGTAAACGGCGCGGTTCAGACGACCAGTTCTTCCAGCAAGCCATGCGAGATGATTTCCAGCCTTTGATCGTCGCGCCGGATGATCCCGCGTCGTTCCAATGCATTGATTGCCCGCGATCCGGTTTCGCGGGTGGTTTGCGCAGATAAAGCCAGCGCTGCGATCACCGGCGGCGGTGATATTCTGCCATCGTCCCCTGCTTCGCGCAGCAATTCGGCATAGACGCGGCCATTGGCGGTCAAGGTGATGCGCGCTGCCATCCGGTCGAGCACCGCATTATATTGCCGCCCCAATATTCTCGACAGACCGCTGCCAAGCCGGGCTTCCGCTTGCAGCAGGGCGGTCATGTTGGCGGTGGGGATTTCCAGGACCGACAGCCGGTTCTGGGCCACGATATCGGAAATCACGATCCGCTCGTGCGGGAAAGCACCGAATAATTCTCCGGGGCCGTGAGACGCGAGCAATTTAATCTGGCCGTCCATGCCGATGATCTGCAACTGGGCCCGCCCCTCGAGAACGATCCACAGCTTGGCTCCGAGATCGCCCTGATGGGCGAGAATTTCCTTATGACTATATTGTGCCATCCGGGTCGCAGCATCGACCTTCGCGGCTTCTTCCTGCGAGCAGGAGAAAAACGAGGCGAGGGCGGCGATGCGGTCGCTGGCTGTCATCATCTCCTCCATATCAGCCAGTCGCGATAGTCCGCGTTCCCTTGGCGGGTGGTGTTTCCGGGGCGCCGGCAAAGCACTGGGCGATTTCCATCCATTGGCGAGCGGTATCGCCGACCGTTTCGAGCGAAGTATCTTCGATATTGCGGGTCTGGGTCACGACCTGCGAAAATTCGACTGCGTTGCCCCGAACGACATTGTCTTCTTGCGGGTCATTCCATTCCCAGACGGCACCCGATGGTGCGGTCAGCTGGACGAAGGGTTTCGGTGCGGGCGGTTCCTGACGGCGATTGCGGAAGGTCCAGCCATAAGTGGTGACGCCAAGATGGACGATGTTGCGGATGCGGTCGCCGTCGGGGCGCTCTTTGCCCAATATGTCGAATATCTCCTGCCCGTGCGACCACGTCTCCATCTGGCGGGCGATGATCTTGGAGCGCGTGGTCATGTCGGGTCCGGCCCAGGCCACGCGGGCCTCGGGATCGGCTTCGCCATAGGCAGCGGCGAGCTTTGGATAATAGTCGCAATATGCATCGAACAGAGCCTTGCCGCGGATCCCGCCCGCATTTGCGTCCAGCCATTCATATTGCACCTCGACATGACCCTTTCCGGTCTTGAAGGCGCCCATGATGTCGCGGAGAAACTGCTTGAAAGCATCCGGATCCTGCAGGGTCATCAATGCTGCTGCGTTCCAGATATGCAGATGGCCGATTACGTCTTCGATGGTCCAGTTCTTGAACTGGGTGACTGTGGCGAACAGGTCTTCACCAGCATCGGCGAGCACGGCTGCGAGCGTATCGCTCTCGTCTTTGAAATCCTGGGCTTCCTGCATCATCGAGATATTCCTTATTGATCGTCCAGCTTATCGGCCAGCGCAGCCGGTATGGCAACCGGATGAGCGAGCAATATCTGGCCATAGCCTTTGCCCTGGGCGTCGTTTCTTATGCTAGCCATACCGCCGCCGCCGAGTATCGTGTCGATCAGGAAATTGATCGCGTGGGAGCCCGGCAAGCTGAATTTCTCCACCTTGGCCGCATCGGCACCGCCTTCGATAAAATGGCCAAAATGTTCAGCCACGGAGTCCGGGGTCAGAGCTGCCCAGATATAGGGAAGATAGGCCGGGTCGCGCGCGATTACGCCGATATTGGCCTTATTGCCCTTGTCGCCCGAGCGGGCCCAGGCCAGTCGGATCAGGGGCACATTGATAACGGCATTCTGTCGATCCGGCGCTTGTGGAGGCTGCGGGCGTGAGATGGCAGCGGAATCAAAAGCTACGCCGTTGGCATCCTGAAACGCGATTGTCTTGCCGTCGACGTTGATCTCGACCGGCAGTGCATTTTTCGGAGTGAGATAGGAAAATAGCCGCACTACGGGGGACGGTTTTGCGCGCGCTCCGGAAAAGCCACTGAGCCCTGGCGGGGTTGCCAGGCCGAGGCCGGTGAGTTCGCGGAGCAATATGCCAATCGCTGCCGCTTCGCTATGTTTGGCGGCGATCTTGGCAACCACTTCGCGGGGTTCATGGCCGGGCGTAAAATCGCCAAACTGACTGCCCGCGCCGATGATCTCTACGCTGGTCTCGCTATAGTCGCCGAGATTGTGGCCACGGAGAATATTATTGGCGCGGACAAGAACATTGTCGCAGAATTTCTGTGCTTTTCTGGCCGCGTCAAAACCGTAAAAGCTGACCGAAGTCCCGCCACGAAAACCTTCGCCATAGGTCAGGCAGGTCTTGTAATGGTCGGGTGCGGGATACCCTTGTGCGGGTGAAACGTGAACCAAATCCGGACCGGTCTGGACAATCTCGACATTCGAGAAATCGCAGACCACGTCCGGTAGCACATAGGCCTGCGGATCGCCGATTTCATAAAGCATCTGTTCGGACACCGTACCGACGGTCACGCAGCCGCCGGTACCTTCAGGTTTGCTGACAGTGAACGACCCGTCAGCGGAAACCGCGCCAATTGGATAGCCGATATTGGATATGTCGCCGGCGTCTTCCCAGTCGGTATAATTGCCGCCGGTCGCCTGCGGACCACATTCGAGCAAGTGACCAGCGAGGCTACCGCTGGCGAGCAGATCATAGTCGCCCGGGGTCCAGCCGAATTCGTGGATACAGGCGCCGAGAGTCACTGCGCTGTCGACGCAGCGGCCGGTGATCACGATATCCGCTCCCTCTGCCAGCGCCCGTGCAATCGGGAACGCCCCGAGATAGGCGTTGATGCTGGCGATTTTGTTTTTGTCGGGAAAGGCCGCACCGGTGAACATTTCGGTTGGCGCATTGGCGGCGATTGCGTCCAGATCGGCCAGCAAATTATCGCCGGTGATCACGGCAACTTTCAGATCCAGCCCTTGCTCCTTGATCAGAGCGCGGGCCGCTTCGCCACAAGACGCCGGGTTGACCCCGCCCGCATTGGCAATGACCTTCACCCCTTGCGCGGCAATGGTTTTGGCATGCGGCTTCAGGACCGCGCTGATGAAGTCGCCAGCATAGCCTGCTGCTGGATCCTTTGCATGAGCGCGCGCCATGATCGACATGGTGATCTCGGCAAGATAATCATAAACCAGATAATCCACGCCTGCCCCGAGCAGCTGCGGAGTGGCCATGGCGCTTTCGCCCCAAAAGCCACTCGCACCGCCAATGCGTATTATTTTGTCGGGCACGTGCCTCAACCCATGCGGTGCAAGGCGCAGAGCTTATTGCCATCGGGATCGCGCAGATAGGCGAGATAGAGTTTCATGCCCGGATTGTCGCGAACACCGGGAGGATCTTCAATCGCGGTGCCGCCAGCTTCGAGGCCAGCCTTGTGCCATGCGTCGGCCTGTTCGGGATTTTCCATTGCAAATCCGACGGTCATACCATTGCCACATGTGGCACCCTCGCCATCAATCGGGGATGTCACCATGAATATGCTGCCATTATGGATATACATCAGCCGACCTTTTGGGTCGACCATGGCCTCGGGGCCGCCAACGCTTTTAAACAAGGCGTCATAGAATTTTTTCGATCGGTCCATATCGTTTGAACCGACCATCATGTGACTGTACATTTTTCTCTCCTTTGTTTCATCTCGGTAAACCGCACCAAATTCTTGCACTTTCAACATTGCCACCCGTTTTATGGCCTGTGTCGCTTTGTTTCGGGTTAGACTTTCGGGTGAGTCTCGGTCCGAAGGCAATCTTGCTCTTGTTCTAGCCCGTTCGCATCTTTAAGCGAGTGATTAATTTATTCAAGCAGGAGTGTAGGCGAACATGGAAATCAGAGGCAAAATCATCGTCATCACCGGCGGCGCAAGCGGTATCGGGGCGGCGATGGCTCGCCGGTTCGCAGCGGAAGGGGCAAGGAAGATTGTCTGTGCTGACCGTGATCTTGCCGGTGCGCAGGCAGTGGCAGACGAAATCGGCGGCGTAGCGATCAAGACCGATGTGTCGCTGGCAGCAGATATCAGCCATCTGATTGAAACGGTCGAATCCGATATCGGTCCGATTGATCTGTTTGTTTCCAATGCCGGTATCATCACCGGCGGTGGTGTCGAAGTGGACGATGCGGACTGGCAGAATATCTGGGACATCAATGTCTTGGCTCATATCCGGGTCGCGCGGATATTGGTGCCGAAAATGCTGGAACGTGGCGGCGGCTATTTGCTCAACACTGCTTCGGCGGCCGGGCTTCTGGCGCAAATCGGTTCCGCGCCTTATTCCGTGACGAAACATGCCGCGGTCAGCTTCGCCGAATGGCTGGCGATTACCCACGGCGCAGAAGGATTGAAAGTCTCGGTCCTGTGTCCGCAAGGCGTCGACACGCCGATGATTGCCGGTGTCGACACATCTACCGTTGCCAAGGACGGGATCGTAACGCCGGAGCATGTCGCCGATATCTGCGTCGGGGCAATCGGCGATGAGCGGTTTCTGATCCTGCCGCACCCGAAGGTGGGGGATTATGTCAGGCAGAAAGGCGCCGACCCAGAACGCTGGATTTCGGGTATGCAGCGCTGGCAGGCGATGCTGACCGAACAGACTTCCTGACAGATATTCGACAGAATCTGCCCCTAACAAAAATGTCCTGACAAAAAGGAGCATTGGGACTCGGCTTTTTCGGCTCTAGCGTCGCATGCAAATGCAACAGGAGAGAATATCATGGCATTAGTATCAGTCGTGGGTGCAACCGGTCGGCAGGGCCTCGCACAAATACGGCAATTGGCAGCAGCCGGTCACAAGGTTCGCGCCTTGTCGCGTAGTGAAACGCCAGATCTGGGCGGCTCCAATGTTGCCGATGAGTGCCGGAAAATCGACCTCGCCGATGAATCCACGTGGATCCCGGCTTTTGAGGGTTCTGATGCCGTTTTCTATACCCACCCGCTGCAGACGCGGGAAGATCGCGCCTCGATGGTCGGGCGTGTAGCCGCCGCTGCCAAAGAAGCCGGCACCGAGCGTTTTGTCTGGAATACATCAAGCTGGATTCCGGAGCGTCCCGGTGACCCGTTTACTTATGGCAATAACACGATTGCGCTGAACGAGATTTTCCGTTCCGGCATGCCTGCGACTGTATTTGGCTCGGTATTGTTCATGGACAATCTGCTGACCAATTGGGCGCGGCCGTTCATTATGGACGAAAAGCGCTATGTCTATCCACACAATGCAACTCTGGAAGCGAACTGGATCAGTCTGGATGATGTCGGCAAATGTATGGTTGCCGCGATGGACCGTCCGGACTTTGAAGGTTCCTGGCTCAATATTGGCGGGCCGCAGCGCATCAAACCCCCGGAAGTCGCCGAAATTCTGTCACGCGTATTCGGCCATGAGATCAAATATGATCCCTGCACACCAAAGGAATTTGGAGACTATCTGGTCAAGGCCTTTGGCGATGATGTTGCACCGGAAAATCGCGAATCCATGGCTGCCGGGATCACTGCCTTCTACGAATATAACAATAACAACGTAACAAGGCCCTTTGAAGTGGATACCGATTTCATGCAGCAGCGTCTGCCGGAAGTCGAATTCGAGACACTCGAACAATGGGCCGCACGGCAAGACTGGTCAGAAGACGCGCACAGACCGCCGGCGGGATAGTTTCCCTCCCAGCCTGTTATTGATGACATGAATATTTTGGCCTTTGCTCCGGTCGTTGGAGCGGAGGCCAAATTTTTTGTTCGCCAGTCGAAATGGTTGACGTCTCAGGCGATCATTCGTTCGACGAACCAGTAAGTGGCGATGATCCCGATGCCATAGGCCATTGCGGTTTTGGTTGGCTGCAACCATTGGCCCCGCAGTTTCCGAATTCCGTATAGCGCTGCCAGAGCGACGGCTACGATCGCCAGCTGTCCGATTTCCACACCAAGGTTGAAGGTCAGCAGCGCCAGAGGAACATCGTCTTGCGGCAGTCCGATTTCGGCAAGCGCGCCGGCGAAGCCGAAACCGTGGAGCAGGCCGAACAGAAAGGCCACGATCCAGGGAAAGCGTTCCGAGAGCCGGAGATCGCCGGGTTTGGATTTCACGACTTCGACGGCGAGAAAGATTATCGATAGCGCAATCACCGCTTCGACCGGTTGGGACGGCAGCGACAGCAAGCCTAGCGTCGTTCCGACCAATGTCAGGCTATGCGCGATGGTGAAGGCGGTGACGGTCTTGGCGACGAGCCAGCCGCCCTTGAGCAGCAGCACCAGAGCCAGCACAAAGAACAGATGGTCAAAGCCCAGCAGAATATGCTCGAAGCCGAGGATCGTATACGTCGCCGCGACATTGGAGATTATCGAGGGCTTGGCCAATGTGGCCGTCGGCTGGTCCGGTGTCAGACGTACGGTCTGCATAGCAGCGTCGATTGGCGCAATACGTACCAGTGCATCGGTAGTCGACAGTTCCAGACCCTTCAGGCCAATAGACTTCCCCTGCACCGATCCGTCGCAGCGCAGCGAAAAACGGGTGAGAATATTGCTGCCGGAAAACTCGCGCTGGCGCTCGCCTTCGATTTGGCAATTGTCGGGGATTGAGACTTCGCCGCTATGGCCGAGACGCGAATTGGCCGACGCCTTCCACAGCAGCAACCATTGACCCGGCGATTGTTCGGTCATCTCGATATAGGCTGGACGCAGTTCGTCGGCACGGGCGCTGGTCGGACAAAGGGCGAGCAACAGACATGTCCACAGGACAGTATACCAGCGTTTCATGGCCGACCGACTACGGTGATTTCATATTGCGCCCGGTAACGGGAAAGTGCTTTTGCTTTCTGTTCGGTTTGTTGGGCCGCATGCCAGTCATTGACCACCCGCTGCCGGACATCGTCCAGAGCAGCCGCTTTGCCAGGTGCCTTCGCGGTGACCTTTACCGCATGCACGCCAAAACCCGATGTCACAGGTCCGCTCCAGACACCGGTTTTCAGCCCTTCCATTTGTCCGGCAAATTTATCGCCAAACTGGCGGCTAATATCTTCGGTGCTGGCCTGCTTTAGAGTCTTTGGCAGGGAAATCGATTGTGCAAAGGTCCCGGACCCGGCGCCGGCGTTCAGTTGATCGATCCGTTCGGCTGCTTCCGCCGCGCTAATCTGACCGAGATAGATTTGCTCGAAATCATAGAGTGGAGACAAAGCATATTTGTCAGGATTTTTCTCCATCCATTGCTGGAGCATGGTGTCGGTAGGAGCGACATTATCTGCGTCCTGGCCATCGACGAAGCGCATCTTGGTAAACAGCCGACGCCGGATCATGGGATCATTTTTGTCGAGCCCCAGCCGCAAAGCTTCGCGATAGTAAATTTCTTCGGCAATTTCCTGATCGATCAGGCCATCGAGTTCCTGCTGGGTCGGCGCACGGCGGAAACTTTGGACCCAGTCCGTCTTGAGCCGGGCGATATCCGTTTCGTCGATGTTAATCGCATAATCCGCCGGATCACGGCTACTGCCGGTGGCCCAGAAGAATGCAAAAATCAGGAGCGCGCCGCCGAGAAAATGGACCAGCGGTTCTCGGATAAACTTACGCAACATATTTCGTGTAACCCATTATATTCAGCCGCAGCCAGTCGATGGATCACGGACCCGTCCGGTGACGGGCGCCGTGAGATAAGGTGAAGCTGGCTTACGCGGTCGGTGTATACCAGATCGGCGAGCTATAGGCCCGTTCCTGCTGAATCTTGATCACCTCATCGGGCAAGATCAGACTGAATTTGAGCGCATCATAGACCGGCCATGTCGGCGTCGGAATTTCCAGTACGCGCACATAATAAAATGCATTTTGCGCAGCGTTGAAATCCGGATCCTGCCAGAAAGTGACCAACTCAGGCGCGCCGGTCGCATTGTCCCAGGTGCCCTTGGTCAGGTCGACCGTATTGGGAACCGGGCTCAGCTTGCCATCGGCCCCGAGTTTGCGCGTATCGGCATCGCTCCAGCTGACATTATAGATTTTTTCCTGGCTCTTGCCGGTCGCATCGACCCATCCCTTGATAACCTGTACGCGATCCAGGCTGGCGCTTTCCGGATCCATCAGCGCACTGATCAGGAATTTCGGCGCTTCGCCGTCACTGCCACTCAGATCGCCGCCCATCGGAACTCCCTTGGCATAGCCGGTTTTGACCAGATCATTGATATCGTCGGCGGAGAAATCAAAGCCGCCGAAAAAACGGACCTGCATCCGCGGGCCGGTGGTTGCGTAGACTTCGCGGCGCATCATCGCATCGAATATGGCTTCGCGTGTGTTGCTGGTCGCCCAGACGGCCGCATAGCCGCTGGACAGATAATTCCAGCCGAAACGGCCTTCCCGCGTACCGAGATTTTGCGGGTCTAGCGCGCGCGCCCTGTTGTTTGCCTCGTTTCCAGTGTGCTTGCCAAAGAAATTATTTTCATCCGCTGTCGCCAGCGATGTGTGGCTGTCGGTCGAACCGATCATGCCGAATTTGAACGGGTTGGCACCCATAGTGAGGGTCAATTCCAGGCCGTGCTTCAATGCTTCACGAACATAGCTTCCGGCGTAGGTTTCTGGCGGCATGTCCCTTGTGCAGCTCAAATTGCATTCGTCCCAGCCAGTGACACCAAAATCGGCGAACTCGTCATTGGGGGACAGAAACGGGTGAGTTTCGCTATCCCCCTTGATCTGGGTTACCTCGACGAGCGGTTCGCGCAGAGCACGGGTCTTGATATAGGCCGCGTCAATCGGGCTGCCGTCAAATTTGTTCATAGCGAACATCCGGCCATTGGAAACGTTGCTGTTGTGCGGAATGGCCAGCACCTTGCCACCGGTATTTTTTTCATAGGCGTCCATATAGGCCCAGAGCTTTTCCGGGTCCTGCGAACCTAGCGCGCCATAAGGGAGGGTATCGCCCATCTTTTTCGGACCATCACGGAACATGACAACCCGGTGGAGATTGTCGCCATCCGGCATCGAGGTAAATTCAAATCCCATGAACGCCGTGAATTTCCCGGGTTCATTATACTGGTCGACGGTTTCGCCATGCTTTTCCCAGAGATCCGCTGTGCGTTTTTTGCTTTGTTCCGGGTCGGTCAAGGCCGCCGGCAATGTGCCTTTGGCGGCGCCATCGATAAGTTCTGACGTAACGCGCAACGAGCCCTCGTCGCTTTCGTTCATCATATCGTGCCAGCGGAGCAGGAATTTATTGGTGAGCAGGGCAATACGCGGGGCTTCCATGATCGCTTTGGTCGCGCCCATTGCGTCGCTATGATCGGCGATGACGAGAAAATCGAGCGGCCGCGATAATTTGGCCTTGGCGCCTTTACTCGCAGTGACTTCCTCCCCGCGCGCAAATCTGAGGGCGTTCTCGGCATCCAGTCGATCGCCAAACCCGAATGCGTCGATGCTGTTATCTGTGTGGAGATGGGTGTCGCCCCAGAAAACCTGTTCGGGATATTCGGTGTTGGTGACCTTTGCGCTGTTGCTGTCATTGCTGTCGGTTTTCGAACAGCCTGACAAAGCCAAAGCGGCCGTGCAGGCTGCCAATATCAATGGTTTACGCATCTTGAATCTCCCAATCCCTTTCTCGCGAAGCTATCCCTCTCGAGGAGAGACTGCAATAGGCAGCTGGTTAGGCAAGCCTGACGTAGCGTCAAATGCGCCATCGACCAGAAAACTGCGGTCTCGCAGTATGGTTTTAGCGGGATTTTGAACGGGTGCACTGACCAGAGTGTTATCGCTCCTGTCGATGATCAACGCGTCTGGTGAATGCCTGTTCATTGGGGTTCGAGATTTACCGTCGCGCCATCGTGACAGCAATCCGCAAACGCCAGAATGACTTTGTGATCGGGCTGCCATGTCCGCGGTGTGGAAAATTTGTGCAAATCGAAACGGAATGATAAGGACCGGAGAAATTGGAACCAAATAAGGGATGTTTTTGGATGAGATATTTTTTGCTGACCGCCGCTTCTGCTCTGGCTTTGACTGCCGTCGCCATCGCCCCGGCATCTTATGCGCAGACCGGTGAAACCGCGACCCAGGCGAAGGAGGATATCAACAGCCAGTTATCGGCATTTTTCAAAGATTATGATGATCAGGAACTGGCTCATTCCTTTATGTCCAAAGCCTATCGCGGCATAAGGGATGCTGACTATGGCAAATGGGACGATCCGAGCGACGCCGCTGAAGTAGCGCAATATGAACGCGGCCAAATGGCGCGCGCACAGATGGAAAAGGAATTTTCCAAAGATCAATTGAGCGAAGCCAGCCAGCTGAGCTATCGTCTGTTTCAGGCGCGGGCCGAGCGTTCCAGCAACGCCTTTCCGTTCCGCCACAATGCCTATATTTTTGACCAGATGAATGGCGCACAAAGCCAGATTCCGGCATTCATGATCAACATTCATCAGGTGTCGAACAAAACGGAAGCGGAAGCCTATGTCAGCCGCCTTGATGCAGCAGGTCCGTTGATTGAGTCTCTGGTTGTCCAGTCGGCCGAGCGGGCGGACGACGGCATCATCGTTCCGGACTGGGTGTTTCCCTATGTGATAGCCGACGCCAAAAATGTGATCAGCGGCGCGCCTTTCGGTGAAGGCGATGACTCTCCCATTTTTGCTGATCTCAAAAAGAAGGTGATGGCTCTCGATATTTCCGATGCGGAAAAATCCGAGCTGGTCGCGGGTGGCACAGCGGCGCTGAACAATAGCCTTAAGCCGGCTTACGAGAAATTGATTGTCGAGATGGAACGTCAGCAGGCAAAGGCGGTCGAAGGTGACGGTATCTGGCGGTTCAAGGACGGCGCTGCTTATTATGCCGAGCGGCTGAACAATTACACGACCACCGATCTGACGGCGGACGAAATCCATCAAATCGGTCTCGAGAATGTCGAGCGGATTCACGGGCTCATGCGCAAAATCATGACTGATGTCGGCTTCGACGGTGACCTGCAGGATTTCTTCCAGCATTTGCGGACCGGCGATGAATTTTATTATGACACACGCGAGGCCTATCTGGCGGATGTCGACAGCAAGCTGGCGGCGATGACAGCGAAGCTCCCCGAATTTTTCAACACCTTGCCCAAAGCGCCATTGATCATCAAACCGGTCGAGGCGTTTCGCGAGAAATCAGCGGGCAAGGCATTTTATAACAGCCCTGCTGCCGATGGTTCACGCCCCGGTACCTATTACGTCAATCTCTACAATTTGCGCAGCATGTCCAAGAACGAACTGGAAGCACTGGCGTTTCACGAGGGGTTGCCGGGTCATCATTTGCAAAGAACAATCCAGACAGAACTTGGTGATTTGCCGCCCTTCCGGAGATTCGGCGGCTGGACCGCCTATACCGAAGGATGGGGGCTCTATTCTGAGGAACTCGGCAAGGATATGGGCTTTTACGAGGACCCGTATAGCGACTTTGGCCGGCTCGGGATGGAATTGTGGCGGGCTTGCCGGCTGGTTGTCGACACCGGCATCCATCACAAGCGCTGGAGCCGCGAGGAAGCCATTCAATATCTGACGGACAATACGCCCAATCCCGAAGGTGATATCCGCAAGGCGATCGAGCGCTATGTCGTCTACCCCGGTCAGGCGACGGCCTATATGATCGGCAAACTCAAAATCATCGAGCTTCGTGGCCGGGCGCAGGAAGCGCTGGGTGACAAGTTCACCATGGGCGAGTTCCATGACGTGATCCTGAAAAGTGGTCCGGTGCCGCTCGATATTATGGAAGAGCGGGTGAACGCCTGGATCGCCTCGAGCAGCTGAGTTGAGGCAGCGATCGGGTGCCATGGCCTGAATAGTCAAACGTTCTGAATGAATCTGTCGTTTTTGTCCAATTAATCGGAGCCACGACATGTGCATAGGGTTGGTGCGACCCGAAGGGCTCTCGCCATCGCCAAGGTGATGGCATGTGGTTCTTTTCCTTATCGGCCTGACTATTCATTTAGTCAGGCCTTTTTTTTTAACTTTGTTTTTTTTAACTATGTTTTCGGGCTATAAAGGCGCATCGGTGTGTAATCTGCGCTTGGGGGGAGGGTAGATCGAGGGGTCGTAACTTGGTTAGTTTGAGATATTTTGCGCCTGCAGAGGATGTCCGGGATCTAGTCTCGGTCTATTATCTGTTCGAGGTGGATCAGGCACGTTTTGCCGATAACGAGCGAGCGGCGATCGCGCAATTGCGCTTTCTTCTGGAAGGCAGCGCGGTCATCAGTTTCGCAGATGGTAGCCGTTTTCCGGCCGAAGATGCGATGTTGCAGGGACCGTCGACGGGGGCGATGCATTTTGACGTGACCGGGCCGTTCCGGATGTTCGGAGTGGGCATATTGCCAGCGGGCTGGGCAATCTCCACGCGAAAATCGGCAGCGGACTATACCGATCGGGCGGTTAAGGCCGCCGAGGTGTTCAGCCAGGAAATCGACAAAAATCTTGAATATTTCCGGGGATGCAAGACCCCGGAAGAGATGGTGGCCTGGGCGGACAAGATCTACCGGGCACTGAAACCGCGCCTGAAGCCGGAAACGGCTGCATTCACCAAGATGATCGACGAATGGCTGTCGTCGGAACCCTCGCCGCCGGTCGGCCGGCTGATGGAACAGTCGACGCAAAGCTCTCGGCAGGTTCTGCGCACGGTGAACAAGCTCTACGGCATGCCACCCAAATATCTGGCGCGCAAATATCGCGCATTGCGTGCGGCCCGGGCCTATGCCGAACATAATGAAGAAGAGCTGATCGAGCTGATCGATGCCTTTTACGATCAGTCGCATATGATCCGCGAAGTGAAATTCTTCGCCGGTGTGACCCCGACCCAGCTTCGCGTCGGCGAGGGCGAAACCGCCCGGCTGATCGACCAGCGCGGTGATCTGAAGGGCAAGATTGCACCGCTCACTTCCGATACGTGATTGGAAGAATTGGAAGCATGTTTTTGCTTTTTTCAAACCGCTTGAAGCCGCGCTGCGCTTGCAATGTTGGATAAATGAGACTAAATCAGTCTTGTTTAGTTTTTAACCCCCAGCGATTCGAGAAATATGCGCCTTTCCAACCTTGCCGACTATGCCGTAGTCCTGATGTCCGCCGCCGCGCGCCATTGTGGTGCTGCGCTGCTCGCGGAAGGCAAGCTCAACGCAACCAAGCTCTCGCAGGAAACCGGCGTCCCGCTGCCCACGGCTAAAAAACTGGTTAGCCGCTTGACCGCCGCTGGCCTGTTCGAATCGACCCGCGGCATCGGCGGTGGCATCCGGCTCGCCCGACCACCGTCATCAATCAGCCTTGCTGATATTGTCGAGGCAGTCGAAGGCCCGTTGGCGATCACCTGCTGCACGATCGACGGCAATCATGATTGCGTGCTGGAGAGTGGTTGTACAGTGAAACCCCATTGGGGCGTGATTAATCGGACGATCCGCGAAGCGCTGGACGATGTCAGCCTGGCCAGCCTGTCGGATTTGCCTTCAACAAACATGAACCATCGTTCGTCTCGAGTGAAATCGAGAGACGGTGACAGCGGGCGGAGTGTCTCGACTTCGCTCGACACGAACGGGATAATGCTATGAGTGATTCAGTCAAAACCTCTGACTATGACGCAGAACGCACGGAAATGAATGCCGAAGCGCAGGAAGCGGTCGACAAGGCGAGTGCCTATGAATTCGGCTGGTCGTCGGACATCGAACAGGATTTCGCGCCCAAGGGTCTGAACGAAGACACGGTGCGGTTCATTTCCGACAAGAAGGGCGAGCCCGAGTGGATGCTCGACTGGCGTCTCAAGGCTTTCCGCCAGTGGGAAAAGATGGAATCGCCGGACTGGGCGAAGCTGGAAATCCCGATGATCGATTATCAGGACGCTTATTATTACGCCGAGCCCAAGGCCAAGGAAAAGCTGGGTTCGCTCGACGAAGTCGATCCGGAAATCCTGCGCATCTATGAAAAGCTCGGTATACCGATCGAGGAGCAGAAGGTCCTCGCCGGCGTCGAAGGCGCGCGCAAGGTTGCCGTGGACGCGGTGTTTGACAGCGTGTCGGTGGCGACCACCTTCCGCAAGGAACTGGAAGATGCGGGCGTGATTTTCCGCTCGATTTCGGAAGCGATCAAGGAATATCCCGAACTGGTCAAAAAATATCTCGGCAAAGTTGTGCCGATGCACGACAATTATTTCGCCACGCTCAATTGCGCCGTGTTTAGCGACGGCACCTTTGTCTATATCCCCAAGGGTGTGAAATGCCCGATGGAGCTCAGCACCTATTTCCGGATCAACGCGGAAAATACCGGTCAGTTCGAGCGGACATTGATTGTCGCCGAAGCAGGCTCTTACGTCTCCTATCTCGAAGGCTGCACCGCACCGATGCGCGACGAGAATCAGCTGCACGCTGCCGTGGTGGAACTGGTCGCGATGGATGATGCGGAGATTAAATATTCGACCGTGCAAAACTGGTATCCCGGCGACGAGAACGGCAAGGGCGGCATCTATAAT
>TARA_R110000850_G_scaffold41765_7_pt1 | contig 93470 bp, 84 predicted proteins | sample TARA_R110000850 | Tara Oceans TARA_R110000850 (sample SAMEA4397586) | marine metagenome | biome: Polar Biome; feature: [SRF] surface water layer (ENVO:00010504); material: water (ENVO:00002006), including particulate matter (ENVO:01000060) such as... | depth 5 m | reverse complement strand
GCTTAGCGGGTTTTATGGTCATTTTATATGTGCGCATAATGTATATTATGTTAAATATAATAATTGGACAGATGCTTGGTCCCTTTTCTTTTGGTTGTTGGGGAATAACCTGCCCGGAATACGTCTGATTAAATGGAATCTCTGCTGATGTTCTGGCAAAATTTCCGCAGCTTGTTTTTTGGCAAGTCTAACCACTAACCGTATTTTTCCCTTCTCTTCTCGCGATTCGTTATACAGGTGAAATGATGTCGTTCAATAGCTTTCCTGACCCCAAATTGATTGCTCAATTATCTGCAAAGATGCTGATTGAAATTGGTGCAATCAATTTTCGGCCAGATGATCCCTTTCAGTTAACGTCAGGAAAAATTAGCCCTGTATATATTGATTGCAGAAAAATTATTTCATTTCCCCGAGTTAGATCGACATTGATGGATTTCGGTGCCTCGACGATTCTCCGCAATATAGGCTTTGAATCTATTGATGGCATTGCTGGCGGTGAGACCGCTGGAATTCCTTTTGCAGCCTGGCTTGCAGAGCGTTTGTCTCTACCTATGCAGTATGTTCGTAAAAAACCTAAGGGTTTTGGCCGCGATGCGCAGATTGAAGGTGATTTAAAGGAAGGTTCGAGAGTTCTATTGGTTGAAGATCTGACCACGGACGGTGGCAGCAAGATCAAATTTTGCCAGGCTTTGCGCGATGCTGGTGCTACTGTTAGCGATACATTCGTTATCTTCTTTTATGACATATTTCCGGATACACGTAAAAACCTGAGTGAAATTGGTATCAATCTGCACCATTTAACTTCTTGGTGGGATGTGCTGGAGGTCTGCAAAAGTGAAAGCTTTATGGACACTAAGGCTATTGCAGAAATTGAGTCGTTTCTTCATGCCCCTGTTGAATGGTCAACTGCTCACGGAGGAACAGAGAGTTAATTAAAATAGTTCTATAACTATATGATTTTAAATAATTAACTTTTATAGGTTTTTAGAGGCCGTTCAAGCTGTAATCGTGAAAGTAGTCGATTTTACCTTGAAAGCCCAATAAGTAGAGAGCCAGTCGATCATCTGCATAGTGGGCAAATACCTTAAGCATCATTTTGTCGTCTTTGGCAAAGTCAGAGCGGTATTGACTGAAAATACCTGCAGCAATCAGTTTGCCATTTTTAAGGGTTACACCATTTTGGTTGTTGATAAAATCACGTCCTGACTGTTTTAACAGCGTTGTAACATTTTCTCCGGTGAAAGCTTGAGGTAACAAACCCGGGCAGGTCATATTGGCGCAGTTTAAGCCAAAATGAATTGTATGATCTTTCCATATCGGTCGAAGAATGTGATTTTCTATGTCATTGAGACTTATCGGGTTGTTGGCCACCTGAATGAGCGGTTTACTCAATAAGCTGTGTCCGTCCATTTTTTTACCGATATCCCTGATGCTTTTTATAGGGTAGTTTTCAGAAATAAGTTTGACGGTTAATGCATTATAGAGATTTAGCCAGTAGGCCTTTTGCTCGTCCCGACTGTAGTTTCGTGGGTCAATTTTTGCCAGATAGGCAATATAGCCCGACAGGCGTTTTTGTTCGTTTTTATCCACTGAGCCATACCGGAAACGATTCACCCCCTGCCCTGTGTTGACGACATGTGTACGGAGCAGCTCATCCCATTGCCGATGATTAACAGTGTCCGGGTTCGACTCATTGCTCTTTGCCCAGAACATTGGCGATTGCCCTGATTCTGCAGCGACTGCTGAAGATACGCCCAATAATCCTGTCATCAGTGCGATTATCAGTGGATGCTTTAGGTTCATCATTGCTACCCGTTTGAGTGATGGCGTTGCTATGGTGCTTTGATACCATGAAGATCCTTATCATACAATATACGTTTTCCTACCTGTGAATTGCATCTACATGAAACACTTGAATGCGTCTCAAATATTGGCCATAGATAAAAATCACATTTGGCATCCCTATTCGTCTTTTGTGGATCCTTCGCCGGTTTATCCTGTGGCCAGCGCCGAGGGTGTCAGACTATACCTGTCCGATGGACAAGTACTAATTGACGGCATGTCATCCTGGTGGAGCACAATCCATGGCTACAACCACCCTGCCCTCAATGCAGCTATAACCGCCCAGATCAGTAAAATGTCCCACGTAATGTTTGGTGGTATTACCCACGAGCCAGCAGCGAAGCTCGCGCAGACATTAGCCGAGATCACTCCGGCCGGACTGGAAAAGGTTTTTTTATCGGACTCGGGGTCTGTCAGTATAGAGGTAGGCATGAAAATGGCTCTCCAATATTGGCAGTCACGGGGAGAAAAAGAAAAATCGCGTTTCCTGAGCCTTAAACGTGGTTATCACGGTGATACCTTCGGCGCCATGTCCGTATGTGATCCAGTTACAGGTATGCACCATCTGTTTCGTGACGTTCTGACACCCCAGTTTTTTTCAGAATCCCCTCAGTGCGGCTTTGATGATGCCTGGAGTGAGGATTACATCCTCAGTTTCAAGCAAACTATCAGTGCTCATGCCGATGAAATCGCTGCCGTAATACTGGAGCCAGTGGTTCAGGGTGCGGGGGGCATGCGTTTTTATTCGCCGATATTTCTGAAGCGTGTTCGTGAATTGTGTGATCAGTATGATGTGTTGTTAATTATCGATGAAATAGCCACGGGTTTCGGTCGCACAGGAAAGCTTTTTGCCACTGAGTGGGCTGGGATCTCGCCGGATATCATGTGTCTGGGGAAAGCGCTGACGGGTGGCTACATGACGCTCGCTGCTACTTTGTGTACGGAGAAAGTCAGCAACGGTATTTGTCTTGGTGAAGCGGGCGTATTTATGCACGGTCCAACATTTATGGGTAACCCCCTGGCCTGTGCCGTGGCCAATGCGAGTATTGAATTACTGCTTTCCTCAGATTGGTCAACCCGTGTTATGAATATCGAGCAACAATTGATTGCAGAGCTGACACCTGCCAAGGATTATAGCCATGTGGAAGACGTGCGAGTGCTTGGGGGTATCGGTGTCATTGAGATGAAGAACCCGGTTAATCTGCCGATCATTCAGAAACAATTTGTCGATAAGGGTGTTTGGGTTCGACCTTTCGGGAAGCTCGTGTATGTCATGCCCCCTTACATTATCAGCAAAACCGATTTGTCATTCCTAACCAGTGCGTTGGTTGAGGTTTTGAAAGATGCTGCACACTGTGAGCGAGGGTGAGCACTAATACCTTTCAGGACAGAGAATGTAGGCCGACGGCACGGTTAAGTGTGGCCATAAATGGGACACTTACCGCTCTTGCTTTCTCTGCTCCTTCATTGAGCATGTTCTCTATGTGAGATGGGTTTTCGAGTAGTTCATAATAGCGTTGCCGTGGCTCTCGCAGCTCGGCTTCAATCAACTCAAACAGTTGCTTTTTGGCTTCCCCCCAGGCGATACCATTTTCAAATTCACGACGCATTGCGGCGGTTTGCTCGCTGCTGGCAAATGCCCGCCAGATTTGAAATACAGTGGAGGTGTCTGGGTCTTTGGGCTCGCCGGGTTCCAAAAGGTTGGTCTTGATTTTGTTGATGTGTTTCCTGAGCTGTTTTTCAGGCAGAAACAGGGGAATGGTATTGCCGTAGCTTTTACTCATTTTGCGACCATCCAGCCCTTGTAATACAGCAACATGGTCATCGATCACGGCTTCCGGCAAGGTGAAGTGCTCGCCGTACACATGGTTAAAACGTTGTGCGATATCCCGAGCCATCTCAATATGCTGAATTTGGTCCCGGCCCACCGGCACCCTGGTGGCGTTGAACATCAGGATATCGGCAGCCATGAGTACCGGATAGGAAAAAAGGCCCATGGTAATACCATAATCCTGGTCCTCCCCAGCATCCTGATTTTTTTGAACAGAATCCTTGTAGGCATGGGCCCGGTTCATTAGTCCCTTGGCGGCAACACAGCTCAGGAACCACATTAGCTGAGTAATTTCGGGAACGTCTGACTGTCGATAAAATACAACATTGTCAGTATTGAGACCCAGAGCCAACCATGTGGCAGCAATTTCTCTGCTCGACTGGTGGACCATGGCGGGATCCTGGCATTTAATCAGTGCATGATAATCCGCGAGAAAATAGTAAGCATTGATGTCAGGTTTCTGGCTGGCCTCAATGGCTGGACGGATCGCGCCCACGTAGTTGCCCAGATGCGGTGTTCCTGTGGTTGTAATACCCGTTAAAACAGTATTTTTTTCAACAGTTGAAGCTGGATGCTGACTCATGATTAGATTCTTTGGTCCGGTCTCGATTGTGGTCCACATCATACGGGTTTCAGGGGTTGAATAAAGCCTGTATTCAGGTCTCCTGAATCACCAGTGTTGATTGATGGTTATAGAACCCCCGTAGCACCCGGTATAAATTGAACGCATCATCTGCACCAGCCATCTCGCGGATAGAGTGCATCGCAAATGTAGGCACACCGACATCCAGTGTTTGAACACCAATCATTGCAGCAGTGATTGGTCCAATGGTGCTCCCGCAGCTTAAATCAGTCCGGTTAACAAACGTCTGCACTGCAACGCCCTCCTTTTCACAGAGGTGACGAAACATAGCGGCGCTGATGCTATTGGTGGCATAACGCTGGTTGGCATTCATCTTGATGACCGGCCCTTCGTTTAGGCGTGGTCCATGATTACTATCATGGCGATCCGCAAAGTTTGGGTGAATGCCGTGGGCATTATCTGCAGAGACCAGTAGTGACTGACGCATAACGCGGGTAAGCAACCCCGGATTCGGGTACAGACGCTGCAACACTGATTGCAGCATCGGGCCGTTTGCGCCGCAGGCTGAGATGCTGCCGACTTCTTCATGGTCGTTACAAATCAGCATACAGGTAGCTTGATCGCCAGCTTCCAGAAGCGCCTGAACACCGGTAAAACAACTCAACAAGTTATCCAGTCTGGCGCCGGAGATAAACTCATTATGCATACCGGTCAGGACCGGCTTCTGACAATCATAAAGGTACAGTTCATGATCGAGAATTCTGGCTTTTTCCGGTAACTCACCGGATGAGGAGAGTTCTTTTGCTAGGAACTCGAAGAAGTCTGTCACTGATTTATCCGGATCCCTGAACAACAGAGGTGGAATATCTGTTTGAGGGTTCACCTTGCGCTCATTGTTTGCATCCCGATCCAGATGTATGGCGAGGCTCGGGATGACTGCCACAGGTCTTTTCAGGTCGATCAGTACCTGGTCTAACGAGCCCTCACCATTATCGAACACCAGACGCCCGGCGATGCTGAGATCACGGTCAAACCAGGGATTGAGAAGCGCCCCACCATAAACTTCGACACCCAATTGAAAATAGCCCTGACGGTTCAGTTCCGGTTTTGGTTTTACTTTAAGGCAGGGACTGTCCGTATGGGCCCCCACCAGGCGTATTCCTGATTCAAGAGCAGATTGGTGCCCTGCGATAAAGGCGATAAGGGATGAGCCATTGCGAACGGTGTAATAGCGACCGCCGGGTTGTATGTCCCAGTCTGTTTCTTCTGGGAGCCGGGTAAATCCACCAATTTCCAGTATTTCACGCATGTTTTTAACGGCATGAAACGGTGTTGGGGACTGATAGATGAAATTCAGCAGCTGCTGGTTGTAATATTGCTTGTTCATTATTGACTAACTGCCAACCTCATTTTCTGTTTTTTCAAGCCTTGCTAACAGGCTGGATGTGTCCCATTGCCCGCCACCCATCAACTGGACTTCCCGATAAAATTCACTGATCAGTTTTGTGACGGGAAGGTCGCTACCATTAAGCCGGGCCTCTTCCAGCACTATAGCCAGATCCTTACACATCCAGTCCACTGCAAAACCGTGATTGTACTCACCAGCTAGCATGGTTTGATAGCGATTTTCCATTTGCCAGGATTGTGCCGCCCCCTTGGAGATAACCTCAATAACTTGGCTGGGGTCAAGACCTGCTTGACGAGCAAAAAACAGCCCTTCAGCAAGTGATTCAATAATACCCGCCACGCAAATCTGGTTCGCCATTTTACAAAGCTGTCCAGACCCGGCTGGGCCCATCAGAGACACCTTGCTGGCATAGTGCTTAATAATAGGCGTTACTCGCTGGAAATCTGCTTTCTCCCCACCGATCATCACTGTTAGGGAGCCTCGCTCAGCCCCCTGCTGTCCACCGGATACCGGGGCATCCAGATAAGCCATTTTGTGTCTGCTGGCCTCTTTGGCGAGCTCTCGACTGACTTTGGCCGATACGGTGGTGTGATCGACAAAGAGTGTCCCGCGAGAAGCCCCGCTAAAGCCACCCGAAGCCCCCAGTAGAACCTCTTGCAAAGATTCGTCACCACCGACGCAGGTGAAGACAATATCGGCTTTTTTGACTGCTGCTGCTGGGGTCGGTGCTGAAAAACCGGTGTACTGTTCAAGCCATTGAGCTGCCTTTTGTCGTGTGCGGTTATACACACAAACTGAAAAACCAGCCTTGCTTAAATGGCCCGCCATCGGGAACCCCATGACACCGAGACCAATGAAAGCAATATTTTTCATAAACGATGTCCCTGGTAGTAGTTAGCTATTAACAAGGATGGCGATCAGCAAGGCACCCAATAACAGTCGGTAGATGACAAAAGGCATCATCCCAATCCGGGTGATCCAGATAAGAAATACACGAATACAGAAGTAGGCTGCGATGCAAGAGAGTACTGCACCCAGAACAATATCACTCCATGGCACCTGTGGTAGCTGCATCAGTTGAGCACACTTATAACCACCACTGAGAATAATGACGGGAATTGCCATCAGGAAAGAAAAGCGGGCGGCCGACTCTCGTGTAAAACCCAGAGCCAGCGCAGCTGTCATGGTAATTCCTGATCTCGATGTCCCGGGAATAAGGGCCAGCGCCTGTGCCATCCCGATAAAAAGTGCTGAATGCCAGGTGATTTGATCAAGCGTTTTTACGCGGCGTCCCCAGAAATCAGACATACCCAGCAGCAAACCGAACAGGATGGTTGTTGCAGCAATCACTGCAATTGAGCGCAGTTGGCTTTCAATAAAATCACCCAGCAGCAGACCTGCCAGGCCAGCGGGAATAGTTGCGAGAATAAGCAGCCAGCCCAATCGGCTCTCAGGCGTGGCTTTGCCGCCAATCAAACTCTGGCACCAGTGCATTGCCACTTGCTGGACATCATGGCGAAAGTACCAGAGTACAGCGGTCAGGGAGCCGACATGAACGGCGACATCAAATGCCAACCCCTGGTCTGTCCAGCCCAGTATGGCTGAGGGCAAAATAAGATGCGCAGAGCTTGAAATGGGCAAAAATTCGGTCAGCCCCTGAATAATAGCCAGAAAAAAAACCTGTAAATTATCCACTTCTCTAGGTTCCTGTTCCGCTTATAGGGTTATTTGCACGTAGTCGTTTTCGTTTTTGCCAGGAAACTTTATCTCTGAGATAGAGCGGCTGCACTTCATCTATAGCCATTAGAGCACCTTTCTCAATTTGCGGCATGGCAATAGTCAGCACATCACGAGCATCGGGCAGTAGCGTCGAAGCCTCAATGGTGGAAAATAAATCGATCCGATCGGCGTAGTGCCAGCCATCACCAATCACCGCAAGAGGCAAATCGCTGTGGGGGAGTATTATTGTTTCAGGGGGAGAAAGGTTGTCGGGGGTCAGACGGGTTAAGCCGACACCATTCCATTCAAAGACCGACCAGTAAACTTCATCCATTCGGGCATCAAACATCGGTAAAAGCCGATAACTATCCTCTATAATTAATTTCCTACAGGCTGTATGAGCCAGGGTTTCCAGACTGGACACGGGCAATACAGGAATGTCACCACCAAGGGCCAGGCCCTGTACGACACTGAAGCCAATCCGAATGCCCGTAAATGAGCCGGGCCCCCGGGTAAATGCGAGTGCATCGAGTTCGCTTAACGTTATTTCTGCCTCTGACAGCAACTCATTTACCATTGGTAATAACAGACGGGTGTGCTCACGGCTGGCAAGCTGGAAACGACTGCTCACACTATTCCCTATCGACAGTGCTACAGAACATGCCTGAGTCGTCGTATCAATGGCCAAGACTTTTTTCACAACGAACAATTCCCCCCTGAATCGGGGGGAATTGTAACCTGTTTGCTTTGAAGAACGGAGTTAGATTGGGGGCGGTTCACACCGTCACGAATGAGCTGCTACTCCGGCGATGTATCCGGTTTATTACTGGCTGGCGGCGAGCTGGTGGGTACAGCTGTACTCTTCTTCGCTGTATGTGTTGCCCGTGTCGTCGTTTTTTTCGTTGGTCCCGAGGTGCTGGATCGTCTGGATTGGCCAACGGTGGTTTTTTTTGCGGCGGGCTTTCTAGCTGGCTTCTTCGCTTTGTTTGCGGTATTGGCCACCGGCTGCTTAGTTGTAGCCTTAGCCCTGGATGGTTTCTTTGCTGCTGTTGCTGTTGCCGAGGGGCGACCGGGGCTTCTCCTGGATTTTGTTGGGCTGGTTTTGGCCGTGCGAGCGGTTGATTTTACTGACGGTGCCTTGGTGGCTGCCGAGTTCTTCGGTGGGCGGCCGGGGCCGCGTGTGGAAACTGTTTTCGTGACAGCCTGCTTGCGGGAATTGATTTTTTGTTCAGCATTCTTGATGACAGCTGTAGCCTGCTTGTGCAGTCGTTTTTCAATGGCTTTGACTCGAGTCAAAGCATTCCTCTCGACTCTCTTGACCTGTCTGGCAATGGTGCTGGCGCGTTTTTTGAGCCAGGACTTTTTATAGCGAGCCACTGCCCTGTCTAGATCGTTAGCAGTTTTCTGCTCGAGTTTTTGTTCTGTTGCGATAATACGGGCTCGGGCTTTCTCTTCTGCTTCTGAGACTTGAGACAGAATTTTTGCTGCCCTGAGTTCGGCTTTTACCAGCGTATTTTTTGATATGAGACTGTTAAGTTTGCTGATATTTGTTTTGACATCCTGAGCACGCTTTTTAAGTGACGCCTCAGAGGCTTTAGTTGTCTTTCCAGTGACCCGGTTTTTCGCAGCGGTTAGCTTTTGTTTTGCGTCAGCAACTTTTTTCTTCTGTACATTGATTTCCCTCTCGGTCCGCTCCAGGGCGACAGCTGTTTTATTGACTACTGAAGATGTAGTTTTTCTAGCAGATACAGGTACAGTTTTTTTATCAGATGTTTTGGCTGTACGCTTTTGGGGAGCTTTGGCCATTGTGTTTCTCCTTGATATTGGAAGAGATACGTTTTTTACTGGGAACACAGAAGATGGTTAAAGTTTATTCAAAAAATAGAATATTTCCACTTTAAAACAGAGAAATTATTATTTTAATTTTAAAATGGGGTATTAATTGTAAAATTTAGTGGTTCAATAACAGGTTTTTTGCGGTCATTTCGGCGAGTGCATTGATAAATAACGGCGTATTATTGACGCAGGGGATGTAATGATACTTCTCTCCCCCCTGTTCAAAAAATAGTTCACGGTAACTTATATTCAGTTCTTCAAGGGTTTCGAGACAATCTGCAGTAAATGCGGGACTAACAACGTCCACCGACCTGATACCCTCCTCGATCCATTGCTTAAGTTTGTCATCGGTATAGGGCTGAAGCCATTTTTTTGGGCCAAACCTTGACTGATAGCTCATCGACCATTCAGAAGATGCAAGCCCAAGAGCACTGGCAATGGCATGAGCGGTTACCCGACAATGTTCGCCGTAGGGATCACCTTTATCGACGTAATCCTGAGGGATTCCATGAAAAGACATCAAAAGTTTTTCATTGCGTCCATGCTCAGCCCAATAGGCTTTAATCGTTTCGGCGATTGACTGAATATAGCCAATATCATCGTGAAAGGACTTTATGACCGTCATGTCTGGAACATTGCGGCTTCGCCGGATGATATGGGCCACCTGGTCGTAGATCGCTCCTGAAGTTGATCCCGAGTATTGGGGATACATGGGGAGGATTAAAAATTTCTCGATACCTTTTTCTTCGAGACGCTGGATGGTTTCATCCAGCGCTGGTTTTCCATAGGTCATGGCTTCCGCAACGACAGGCGCTTCCTCATCGTAACGGTCTGTTAATACCGCCTGTAAGTCGGCAACCTGGCGACCGCTGATGACCCGCAAAGGGGAGCCGTCCTCCCACCATATTTCGCGATAAGCATGGGCAACTCTTTTGGCGCGCAAGGGGATGATCAGCAGCCTGAGTAGAAACCACCAGATCAGTCTGGGAGCCTCAACCACTCGAGGATCAGATAGAAATGCCCTGAGGAAACGGGCTATTGAGGCAGGTGTCGGTTCATCCGGTGTGCCCAGATTAACCAGAATGACAGATGTTTTACTCATCGGACTCCAGACTTTTAACCGGCAAAAAAAATGGGCTCTTCCTGAGCCCATTCTGCATCAGATGCCGGCCTCAGGCTAGCGCTTCTTCAAGGCGTGCTTCAACTTCCGGGAGCTTCCCAACGCCGTTGACACAAGCGTAGGAAGGCGCTTTCTCAGGTTGAGTTCTGGCCAGATCCTTATAGAAACCAACCAGAGGCTGAGTCTGCTCGTGATAGACAGAAAGACGGTTGCGAACAGTGTCTTCCTTATCATCTTCACGCTGTACAAGTGGTTCACCGGTAATATCGTCCAGCCCCTCTTTTTGCGGCGGGTTATGTGCCACATGATAAACACGGCCAGATCCTTCATGAACACGCCGTCCACTCAGGCGCGAAACAATTTCTTCGTCTTCAACATGGATTTCAATGACTTTATCGATGGCCACACCTTCGTTTAACAAAGCCTCAGCCTGTGGGATTGTTCTAGGAAATCCGTCAAAAAGAAATCCGTTGACACAATCGGGCTCTTGAATGCGTTCTTTTACCAATGCGATGATCAGGTCATCGGAAACCAGCCCGCCAGAAGCCATAATATCTTTAGCTTTGAGACCAAGCTCCGAGCCCGCTTTTACTGCTGCCCGCAACATGTCGCCCGTGGATATTTGGGGGATCCCAAATTTTTCAGTTATGTATTTGGCCTGTGTACCCTTACCGGCACCCGGTGGGCCCAATAAAATAATTCGCATTCGTGATCTCCGATTATCTGGGGTTGAGTTTTTAGAGTGATTAGTCAATTACCCAAACTCGCAATTGAGGGCGCAAACATTACACAGAAACGACCATAACCACAAGCTAGACGGCGCTGTTACGGGTGTTTGGACACAACTGAAAACTTGGCTTCTGTCCATAAATCGTCGAGTTGCTCCATGGACATATCGACCATCGTTTTACCCCGATGATGCAAGCTTTGCTCGATGTGATTGATCCGCTGCTCAAATTTCGCCGATGACCTCCGAAGAGCGCTTTCAGCGTCAACTTTCAGGTGACGACAGAGGTTGACTACTGTAAACAACACATCGCCAAGCTCTTCTTCAATGGCGTCCGCTTCTCCCCCTGTGATTGCCTTATTGAGCTCATGGGTCTCTTCATGGACTTTATCCAGAACGCCCTGTATATCTGGCCAATCAAAACCGTGGCTGGCAGCTCTCTTTTGCAATTTTGTCGCGCGGGTCAAGGCAGGTAAACCCAGGGGAATATCGTCAAGGATCGATGCCTGGCCCTTGTCTCTTCTCTCGCCTTGCTTGATGGACTCCCAGTTATCTTTGATGGATTGCTCTTTGGGCTCTGCTCCTCCCGGTTGACGCTCACTGGTCAGCGTCCCTTCAGGGAAAACATGGGGATGGCGGGAAATGAGCTTTTTTACCAATAGTGAAACGACCTCCTCAAAATCGAACAGATTTCGTTCTTTCCCCAACTGGGAGTAGAAAATGACCTGGAACAGTAAATCACCTGACTCCTCTTTGAGCTGGCCGTAATCCCCATGTTCTATGGCATCAATGACCTCGTAGGCTTCCTCCAGTGTATAGGGGGCTAGAGTTTTAAAAGTCTGTTTCAGATCCCAGGGGCAGCCGGTTCCCGGTCTGCGAAGTCGCTCCATCAGATAACACAAATTGTCGATGGTATAAGTGGTATCTTCCATAGGTTAGCCCTCATCAATACGTTGCAAGCCAGTGACATTCGGAATTTGTCTCAATTTTGTCATGACATTACTCAACTCATTAATATTCATGACTTCCAGGGTCACTTCCATCCTGACGGAAACGCCCTTTCTGCCCTGATCGCTTCGTGAAGACATGGCCAGAATATTGAGCCCTGCTTTATCCAGAACCGCACTGATATCACGTAACAAGCCACTCCTGTCGTAGGATTCAACTGCAATTTTAACGGGATAAACCTTTTTCGGTTCACCGCCCCAACTGACCTCAATGACTCTTTCCGGTTCAACATTTTGCAGGCGAAGAATTTTTCCGCAATCCTTGCGATGCACTGAAACACCCCGGCTGTTGGTGATATAACCGACGATTTCGTCGCCAGGTACAGGCTTGCAGCAACCGGCAATGTGAGTCAGCAAGTTACCCACACCATAAATATAAATATCGGATTCCTGATAGCGACTGGCTTTTGGTGGGGTGATGAAAATAGGTTTTTCGGGCTTTTTATTCAAGTCAAGCATGGCCAGAATGGCATTCACAACCTGAGTGACACTGGTGTCTCCCGCTCCGATAGCGGCGTAGAGCCCAGTCTCTCCGTGCTTATTGAACTTTTCCGCAATCGATTCGAGATTGACTTGCTTGATATTTAATTGACGAAGCTCCCGATCCAGCATGGATTTGCCGGCCTGCGCATTTTTTTCATGGTCCTGTTTTCTGAACCATTGCTGTATCTTGGATCGAGCCTGGGCTGAGTGAATATAGCCCAATGCTGGCGACAACCAGTCACGACTGGGTGATTCCTGCCTACCCGTAAGAATGGTTACCTGATCGGCGGTTCGCAATGACGCATTCAATGGGACAATCCTGCCGTTTACTTTGGCGCCCCGGCAGCGATGGCCAATCGAGGTGTGAATGCGATAGGCAAAATCCAGTGGAGAGGATTCGGCCGGCAAATCGACCACATGTCCTTCGGGTGTAAACACGTATATCCGATCGGTTGTACTATCCCGATTAATCAGCTCTTTGACATGGTCTTCCTCGATTTCCTCGTGCCATTCCAGAACCTGCCTCAGCCAGGCGATTTTTTCTTCGTAGCGGCGGTTGGTGGTCCTGGTATCGGTACCTTTATAGCGCCAGTGAGAACAGACGCCCAATTCAGCTTCATCATCCATTTCATGGGTCCGAATCTGAATTTCCAGCACCTTGCCCCCCGGACCAATTACGGCTGTGTGCAGGGATCGATAGCCATTTTCCTTGGGGAAGGCAATATAATCATCGAACTCATTGGGAATATTGCGCCAATGTCCATGCACGATACCCAGTACGGTGTAACAGTCCGCTACCGCGGGCACCAGGACTCGCACTGCACGAATGTCATAAATTTGCGAAAAGCCAACATCCTTGCGCTGCATCTTTTTCCAGATGCTGTATATATGTTTTGCACGGCCAGCGATTTGTGCCTTTACGTCTGCTTTTTCCAGCTCCGAATGGAGCGTATCGATCATTTGGTTGATATAGTGTTGACGATCCATACGACGTTCATCGAGCAATCGTGCGATCTGTTTATACTCCTCTGGCTCCAGATAGCGAAACGCCAGATCTTCCAGCTCCCATTTGAGTTGGCCAATACCGAGTCTGTGCGCTAAGGGTGCATAAACGTCAAAAATCTCACGGGCAACGCGCTGACGTTTTTCATCGGTAGCTGTTTTCAGTGCCCGGATAGCACAGGTGCGCTCTGCAAGTTTGATCAAGGCCACACGTACGTCATCGATAATAGAAACCAGCATTTCACGGATTTTCGATGCTTGCTGAGTCGCCGTGTGACCAAACACGAGACCTTCGCTGTCAGCACGCATGGTGCTGATAACCGCCATTTTCAGAACGCTTTCAATGAGAGCAGCGATTGGGTCACCGAAGCGGTTTCTGACCGTTGCGACGGGAATGCGCCCTTCTCTTACAACCCGGTATAAAATGGCAGCAACCAAACTGGCGATATCATGAAGGTGGAGTTCAGTGAGAATTTCAGCCATTTCGAGGCCGGTTCTGAAGCTGCTGACAGTCGGTGTCCAGCGTTCACTGCCTGATTTTTCTTCTGCATCGCGCGCCAGTTCACAGGCGGCGATCAGGATATCCCTGGCACCTGCTTCAGCGAAGATTTTGTCTCTCAGGAGATCGTCGACCCAGCATTCTATTTTTACCGTCCCCTGCTCCTGAACGGGGTGATGGTTTCTGACCTGTACCATAAACAGCTCTCGTCTGAATTATTTGTATGCCAGGCCAGAAGGCGTCTTTAACTGGAGGAATAGCTGTCTTGACTAACGTTGACCTTTGCAGCAATTGTGCACGTTGTATGAGGTCATGCAACGGTGTCAGCCTGCCAAACTACAGTTTTTGATCTTCCTGATAAAGTCCCGATGAGAGATAGCGATCACCGCGATCGCAGATAATCGCCACGATGACTGCATGCTCTACTTCACGGGATAAACGCAGTGCAGAGGCCACAGCGCCGCCCGAGGAAACACCACAAAATATGCCCTCTTGCCGCGCAAGAGCCCGCATGTAGTCCTCTGCCTCCTGTTGTCCTATATCCATAACACGATCGACACGTGCGCTATCGAATATAGCCGGCAGATAGGCCTGTGGCCAACGCCGAATACCGGGAATACTCGCCCCTTCCTCAGGTTGCAATCCAACAACCTGAATCTCGGGGTTTTTTTCTTTGAGGTAGCGGGACACACCCATGATGGTGCCGGTAGTGCCCATGGAGCTAATGAAATGAGTAATCTTTCCGCCACTCTGCCGCCAGATTTCAGGGCCGGTATGCTCATAATGAGCCAGTGGGTTATCGCTGTTGGCAAATTGGTCCAGGACGATTCCCTTGCCCTGTTGCTCCATGGCTTTTGCAAGATCTCTGGCGCCTTCCATGCTCTGTTCACGGCTGACCAGGATAAGCTGCGCCCCATAAGCTTGCATGGCCGCCTTGCGCTCTTCAGTGCTATTCTCCGGCATGATCAGGGTCATCCGGTAACCTTTGATGGCTGCGGCCATGGCCAGTGCGATACCGGTATTGCCCGACGTTGCTTCGATAAGCGTATCGCCCGGTTTGATCTCCCCTCTCGCTTCGGCATGCTGGATCATGCTGATTGCAGGCCGGTCTTTTACCGACCCAGCAGGATTGTTGCCCTCCAGCTTTACCAGAATAACGTTACTGGTGTCTCCCGGAAGTCGTTGTAGCCTAACCAGCGGAGTTTCACCAATACAGGATTCAATGGTTGGATAGATCATCAGTTTTCCGGTAAAAGGAAGAATTCAATATTCACTAAACAGGCTGTTATTTTAGCCACCCATGATCTGCTTGTCTTGGCGGAACAGACTATAGATCAAGATTGTTTGTATATAAACGCCAGCCAAATTGTTATGTAGAGCGATTCACGCGAGAGCCTATGGCTATTGCGTCTGAGTGAGCACCACAAAGGCGACCGCAAAATCACGTTCATCAGATAAACTGAGCAACACATTGTTGGCGCCCAGTTTACACAGATATTTTTCGGCATTGCCAGTTAGCAGGATTGCGGGTGCGCCAGCGGGATCGTTGATAGTTTCCATGTCTTGCCAAGAGACCTTGCCAATACCCGTACCCAGGGCTTTGCTCAACGCCTCTTTGGCGGCGAAGCGTTTGGCAAGGTAGGCAGCCGGATTAGGCTTGCTATCGAACAGGTCAAGCTCGCGGGGACAAAGTATCCGCCTGGCAAATTCACGTCCGTGACGATTCAGTGCCTCACTGATTCTGGCCACCTGTACAATGTCTGTTCCTATGGCAACAATCACGAAGTTTTAGCCCCGCTGGTCTTTTGAAGGTTAAACAGTTCACGACTTCGCAGAGGTTTGTTCCCAAGATGTTCCTGAATGGCCAGCCGCATCAGTCGCTTGGCTGCTTTGGCGATGTCAAGGTCATGATAGTCACCGTTGCCGATAGCCAATAACGCTTCACCCCAAAATAGGTAAGGTGATGTTTTATCCTGTTCCGATGGTTGGCAGTGGGAAAACCCAGTAGATGGATCCAACCAGTACCACTGGTCCGGCAATACCGGATGACCGGAGACGATATCGGTATCGATCATTAACCCGTAGCCAGCCTCATCTAGCAAGTTGCGCTCGAAAAGCCGCAGAGCAGGTTCAATCGGTTCGCCATCGGCGAGACTTGTCATGATATTGAGATAGTGGTCAAACAGGTGCTGGTGAGGATCGTGCTCTACAAGTAGCCGTATCAGCAGTTCATTGAGATAAAAGCCGCTGTACAGACGTTCGCCAGAAAGCATCAGCGAACGCCCTGAGTGCTCTGCACTGACCAGGGTTTTCAGTTCTGCTTTTCCGCTCCATCCCACCAGTAGTGGTGTAAACGGGGCAAGTATCCGACTGCCATTTTTTGGCCGCCGGAATCCTCTGGCGACCACGCGCAGACGACCATAATGGCGGGAAAACAAGTCTACCAGCTGGCTGGTTTCCCGATAAGGTCGCGTATGGAGAACAAAAGCTGGCTCTGAGTCGACACGCAAATTGGTCATATCGCGATGATACAGGCTGTAGCAGTTCGTCGGATAGTATCACTGCCACTCTTCGACATATTGCCAATTCTAACGTTGATGGTGAATAACCCCGGTCCTGGAGTAGACCGGTTAATCGTCGTAGCCGAGGCTGCGCAGTGCCCGGTCGTCATCTGACCATCCACGACGCACTTTTACCCAAAGGTTGAGCATGACCTTTGATTCCAGCATACGCTCCATATCGAGGCGAGCCTGCTGGCCGATTTTTTTCAATCTACCGCCTTTTTCACCGATAATGATTTTCTTCTGGCCATCTCGCTCGACAAGAATCAGCGCACTGATATGACATATTTTTTCAGAGGGTTTGAATTCCTCAACCTCTACGGCCACCTCGTAGGGAAGCTCGGCTCCCAGCTGACGAGTGATCTTTTCCCGGATAATTTCAGCCACCATGTAGCGTTGACTGCGATCTGTAATCTGGTCGTCGGGGAAGAAATGAACACCCTCCGGAATATACTGAAGAATGGCACGTTCAAGTTGGGCTAGTTGCTGTCCCTGCAGGGCTGAAACCGGGATCAGTCGTGCTTTGGGAAAGCGCTCGGCTAACATTCGCAGATGAGGCAGCAGAACCGCTTTGTTCTCCAGTCTGTCCAGCTTGTTCAGGGCAATAATAACTGGTACGTTACTTTTCATTACCTCCTGCGCGACCTTTTCGTCAGCTTCCGTCCATATGGCACGATCGACAACGAAAACAATAACGTCAACGTCACGAATTGCACTTTCAGCAGCGCGATTCATGGACCGGTTGATCGCTTTGCTTTGATTGTCATGTAGTCCCGGAGTATCGACAAAAACGAGTTGCGCGTCACCTTCTGTCTTTATGCCAAGCATATTTTGTCGAGTCGTCTGCGGTTTGCGTGAGGTAATGCTTATTTTTTGACCCAATAAGTGGTTCAGTAATGTGGACTTTCCAACATTTGGTCGACCGACAATGGCCACGTATCCACACCGCTTGATAGATTCTATTTCAGTCACTTGATGAGTCCGGCTAATGCGTTTTCAGCTGCTTTTTTTTCGGCCGTACGGCGGCTACTGCCTTCGCCAAGGGCAGGAGTTTTCAGGCCATCAACCTTGCACTCTACCGTAAAGAACTGGCTGTGTGCTTCGCCGGTCACGGAAATCACTTCATAATTAGGCAATGGTCTCCCTTGAGCCTGCATAAATTCCTGTAAATGGGTTTTCGGGTCCCTGAGCGTATTTTCTGACAGGTTGGCAAGACGTCCGCTGAATAACTCCATGACGACTTTTTCGCAGGCAGCCATACCGCCGTCCAGATACACTGCTCCGATGATAGCTTCTACTGTATCTGCCAATATAGATGCCCGTCGGTGGCCGCCACTCTTCAGCTCGCCGGCACCCAGATTCAGACATTGACCTATCTCCAGCTCCTTGGCTATTTCGGTAAGTGTGGCACCTTTGACAAGATTGGCACGATAGCGACTCAAGTCACCTTCTTTGACCTGAGGAAGACGTTCGTAAACAGCATGACCAATAATAAAATTCAGCGCCGCATCGCCGAGAAACTCCAGACGTTCGTTGTTGACCGAACCATGGCTGCGATGGGTTAGGGCCAAATCGAACAGGCTGGTATCCCTGAATGGGTGATTAATACGATCGAGTAGCCGTTTTTTTGATTCTTTCACGCCCAAGTTCTGCAAGTGATCTGATTATCTGGCGCTGTCATAGGTATTTTCAAAGCGTACCACCACATCCAGATTTCCCATGAAATTAATTCTTTTTTCATAATTGAGGCTGACCGTTGTATGCGTCTGTTCACGCTTGATTTTGACCAGCTTTGTGTCGATATCGCGTACATTGTTGATATCAAAATGGGTTAAAAGCTTTCTGCGGACTTCGGTATCACTCATATTATGGATATTCTCATCCGCCAGTGAATCTATTGCTGCTTTGACAAAAGAGTTATCGAGATACAGTGGTCCTATTTTTAATGCTGCGGTAATAAAAAAACCCACTATCGCAAGCGACAGGAGGCCACCAAGCACCGTAATACCCTGTTGATTAGTATGTTTCATAGCATTGGCTCCAGGTGTCTACCTGTTGATATTAGTTGATTGTGCCGGCCCGGTCGAAGCTTGGCAGCTCGCCAAATGATTCCCAATGCATCCAGATTAATACGGCCTTGCCAACAATATTCTCTTCCGGTACCGGACCCCATACCCGGCTGTCACTACTATTGTCACGATTATCGCCCATCATGAAGTAATGATTTTCCGGAACAACCAGGGCATAGTTTCTACCCAGTGGTCCCGCCACTTTATTTTTTTGCACGGTATGAACGAGGCCATTCAGATTCTCAGTAATCAGCTCGAATCTTGAGTCTTCTGCAGCGTCGGGCAATAGTGTCTGCTCAGCCAATAAGCCATTTATATATAACATATTATTCCGTAATTGAATTTCATCCCCGGGAAGGCCAATGACTCTTTTGATGAAATAGCGGTCATCATCGGGTGGAAAAAAGACCATCACATCCCCTCGCTTTGGCTCATTAATCGGGACAACCTTGGTACCGATCACAGGCAGCCTGAGGCCATAGGTAAACTTGTTTACGAGGATGAAATCGCCAACTTTTAAAGTTGGTATCATTGATCCGGAAGGGATCTGGAACGGTTCAAAGAGAAATGAACGAAGCACAAAAACCAGCAGCAGGACGGGAAAAAATGAACCGCTGTATTCAATCCAGCCCGGAACTGGCTCATCCTCGCCGCGTTTTTTTGAGAGTACAAAACGATCAGAAAACCATATTACTCCGGAAATCATTACCAGAAACAATAAGATTAGCGGAAAATTAATATCCATTTACAAGTCTCAACTATCCGTTTTAAGTACAGCCAGGAATGCTTCCTGAGGGATTTCTACACTGCCCACCTGCTTCATCCGCTTTTTACCCTCTTTCTGTTTTTCCAGCAGTTTTTTCTTCCTGGTCATATCGCCACCATAACATTTTGCGGTGACATTTTTTCTCAGGGCTTTCACTGTGGTCCGGGCAATCACATGACCACCAACAGCTGCCTGAATAGCCACATCAAACATCTGGCGCGGAATCAACTCTTTCATTTTTTCTGTCAGTTGACGACCTTTGTACTGTGAGTGTTGGCGATGAATGATCGAGGCCAGAGCATCTACTTTTTCGCCATTAATCAGGACATCCAGTCTCACCAGAGGAGCCGTCTGGAAACGTGTAAATGCGTAGTCCAGTGATGCAAATCCCCGACTGACCGATTTTAGGCGGTCGAAGAAATCCATGACAACTTCACTCATGGGCAGTTCATAGGTTAGTGATACCTGACTAGTGGTAAACACCATGCTTTTTTGAGTACCACGTTTTTGCTCGCAAAGTGTAATGACGTTGCCCAGATAATCCTTTGGAACGAGAATACTCGCTTCACAAAGAGGTTCCCGCATTTCTTCTATACTGGCCGGATCTGGAAGGTCGGAGGGGTTTGAGATGTGCAAGATTGCACCATCTGTTTTTATTATTTCATAAACAACCGTGGGTGCAGTCGTAATGAGGTCGAGATTGTATTCCCGTTCGAGGCGTTCTTGAATGATCTCCATATGCAGCATGCCGAGGAAACCACAGCGAAATCCAAAACCCAACGCGTCAGAGCTTTCCGGTTCATAAAACAATGAAGCGTCATTCAGCGTGAGTTTGGCCAGTGCCTCACGAAAGTCTTCAAAATCATCTGAACTAATCGGGAACATGCCGGCATACACCTGCGGCTTGACTCGTTGAAAGCCGGGTAGCGCAGGAGTATCCGGGGTATGACTGTGAGTAAATGTGTCGCCTACTGGCGCACCATGGATATCCTTAATCCCTGCAACGACGAAACCTACTTCACCCGCCCTGAGAACCCCGGTATCTTTTCGCTTGGGAGTAAAAACGCCGATATTATCTACCACATGTGCTTTACCGATGGATTTGGTAATCACTTTGTCTTTCGCTTTCAGAGTACCCTGGGTCACCCGCACCAGGGAAACGACGCCGAGGTAATTGTCAAACCAGGAGTCGATGATAAGTGCCTGTAAGGGTGCATCCAAATCGCCTACCGGGGCTGGTACTTTAGCCACAAGCTGTTCCAGTATGTCCTCTATCCCGAGCCCGGTTTTTGCACTGCAGCGCACGGCATCCTGGGCATCAATACCGATGATATCCTCTATCTCGGCAATGACCTTCTCGGGTTCTGCCTGGGGTAAATCCATTTTATTCAGAACAGGAATGACTTCGAGGCCCTGAGCAATGGCGGTGTAGCAGTTGGCGACAGACTGAGCTTCAACACCCTGCCCTGCATCCACTACCAATAAAGCACCTTCACAGGCAGCCAGTGAGCGCGACACCTCATAGGAGAAATCCACATGGCCTGGTGTATCAATGAAGTTGAGCTGATAGGTTTTGCCATCTCTGGCACGATAATCAAGTGTCACGCTCTGTGCCTTGATTGTGATGCCGCGCTCTCGCTCGATATCCATCGAGTCGAGAACCTGCTCAGCCATTTCACGCGAAGAAAGCCCACCGCAAATTTGAATAAAGCGGTCAGCAATGGTGGATTTCCCATGATCGATGTGCGCGATAATAGAGAAGTTTCGGATATAACTAAGGTCGGACACAGCGATTCAATCAGTTTGCAGCCGGTCGGGCTGGGGGGGTTAATTTTAGGCCATGCAGTCTAGCGTATTTGCTGTGTGGACGCCATGAGTACCACGCCAAACAGCCAAACGCTCTGCAAAAAGTATGGGATTCCACAGAAACTTATTTCTTGATTTTCTTGGATATGGAACGGGTAAATAGCAGTAGTTTAAGGATTCAGCCCGTCCGGTAAAGTACCAACGATCACATCAAGCGTTTTCTTCTTTTTTCCCCGGATCAGTTGAGCCTTGATTTGGCTGCCAGGTGACAACAAACCAACCACATGGGGCAGATCCCCTGATTCGATAATTTCTTCATTATCAAAGTACAGAATAATATCGCCGGCCTGAATGCCGGCTACATCGGCCGGACTTCCGGCTTCAACCTGGACAACAAGCGCCCCCTGCGTTTTTGTCAGCCCCGATGATCGGGCCAGCGACTTGTCAACCTCCTGAACGTAGACACCAAGCCAGCCACGATCAACACGGCCCTTTGATTTGAGCTGTGACACAACATCTATAGCGACACCTGCAGGTACAGCAAAAGACAGGCCTATCGATCCGCCGGAGTGGGTAAATATTTGAGAGTTTATACCCACCACCTCGCCATCCAGATTCAGTAAGGGGCCACCGGAATTACCTGGGTTGATAGCAACGTCACTTTGAATAAACGGCACATAATTATCGCCATTTTCGGTAGGTATACTGCGGCCAATTGCGCTGATAATCCCGGCGCTCACCGAATAATCAAGACCGAATGGTGAGCCTATCGCCAGGGCCCAATCGCCTACTTTGACCTTGCCGGGATCGGCAAAGTTGATTTTTGGTAGGTTCTTGGCATCAATCTTGAGTAACGCCAGGTCCGAGCGATGGTCAATGCCGATTACCTTTGCTTCAAACTCGCGGCGGTCTATTAATCGAATGATCACCTCATGGGCATTTTCGACCACATGTTCATTAGTGAGAACGTAACCGTCATCGGAAATGATAAAACCGGAACCGGTTGCATGTGCCTCCCCTGCCTTGCCATCTTCATGGGGTTCACGGAACATATCAGGAATATTTCGCTCGTGCATCTGGGTCATTCCCGCCCCAATGATTTTTTGAACGGAATCAATTTTTACGACCGCGGGGGATGAGGTTTGAATTAATTGATTGAAATTTGGCAAATCCTGCCGATTAGATTGGCTGAGGGTCAGTGCTATAACTACAAAGAGCAATGCCCCCAAAGAAAACCACTTAAACATATGTGCTTCCTCTTTATAGACGAGCCACCCTTTTATATATTCCATCCTTGCCATATGACCACAGGAAGTGGCGCTGCAGGCAGAGACTACTCAGGCAGAAACCGATGCATCACTGGATGCGACCAGTCTCTCCAGCAATACGGGGTGGACTCGACGGTTATTTTTATTAAGCCAGGAATGCAGTCTGACAAAAACTCCACCCAGAATGAAGCCGATCAAGGCGCTTGTCAGAACGATGATGTCGTGGGAAGAAATCAGGGCTCCAATACATACAGCCCCCACCATTGTCAGTAGTGGAAAAAGGTAAACCAGCAGCGTGCCTTTGACAACAACATCCTCCGGGATGCCAATCACCACCTGGTCATGGGGTTTGAGTGACTGTAGCTCACCGTGCCCGGACAATACCCTGATTAACGCAGTTTTACCGGAAAGCCGACTGAGCAGCTTCTGGCCACAACCTTTTTCAGCCACACACACCTGGCACGCCGAACGTTGAATCGTCTCGACCCAGAAACCGTCTGACTCCACGGTGGTGATCCTGCCCCGCTCTTCAATCACTTTAGTTCAATGCCTGCGATGCCATGAATTTTTACCAAAAGGTGCCGATGCTATATAGAAAAGATACACCTTGAATAGAAAAGATACACCGATTGTTATTGGTAGTTATGTTGAACAGGTATTACCGCATGTGCAACGGCTCTGGCGGTTTCAACCGGTATTTCGCCAACCACTGAAATCAGAAAGTCTTGCTGTTTGATTTTAGCCTTGGTGAGATAAGCCACAGTTGCACCGCGCTGGGCTTGCATTTTAGGGATGTCGATGGCTTCACTGCTATCGATAAACACAGAAAAAATTGCCAAACCATCAGTGTAAATCAATGTCTCTCGGCCAGAGTCACCAGATTTCAGATAACCAGCCAAACCGAAACCCGGCGGAAGCCAGGACTGCTGCCAATTGGACTGGGCTACGGATGACTCCACATTGTTCAGACAGGTAGAAACCTTCGAGGAAACCCTATGCACTTCCGGTTCGGAAGGATCTAGTGACGCCTCGTTAATTGCTTTCCCAATTTCAACATCTGCAAATTGAAATCTTTCCAGGACGCGATTGTTGTCGCCAATCAGCATGGACTGGAGTAATAACCCCGTTTCCTGATCAATCCCCAGTATGTATCCATAGCGGTAGCTGTCTTTTGGGATTACATGAACCGTTAGCGTCTCACGACCGGCTATACGATCTTTGGCCTTGGGGTGTACATGGTAGAGTTTTTCCAGGTGGTCTTTCGGTACAGAGGCAGCTGCTGCAACAGGGCTCCTCAGCATAAGATCTCCAAGGCGTTCGCATCGACGTTCGCCACTTTGACGAGTGACTTCCTTTTTCGGTCCACTCAATAAAAAAAGGCGCTCAAACTCCTGACCATCCCTCACAGAATGAAAAACCTTAATGGTCCTTAGAATGCCGCCGTGTTCGTAGGTGAATATCCCGCTGTAGTCGAGCGTTCGGTTGGCATCCGCCATTTTGGCAAGAATGGTCGTTGGAGAAGCAGTCTCTGCGATCACGCCAGATGGCGCAACAATGAGAAATAGGCATATAGCCACAAAAGACCTGGGAATAGACATGATTTCCAGTGAATTACTGATCATGCGTAGTGGGCATGCGAGCAAATGGCAACATACCCTGATTGGTATTCATTGCCGCGTGGCCGGTATGTTCAACCATTAAACTGTTGAGGTAAGCCTGTACCTGTTCGCGAGTGACGTCAGGCTCGGTGGACTGATCGACCACAATGACCGGCTGGGACTGGCTGGCCCGGTAACTCTCAGGATTGTTGTTGACGCTGACGGTTCGGGCTGTGACAGAAGGTATTCCGAAATCGGCAGAAGTTCTAAGTTGGGCTGGAGAGAGCTTGTTGTCAACAGTTTTGGCTGAGGCGATAGCAGGTTGATTGGTAGTCGGCATGTTGTACTGTTGAAAACCAATGATAGCAACGGTGGCCACTGAAGCGGCAATGGCAAAACGACCGAGGGGCTTAAGCATGCGGGCAGACAGCGAATTTACCTGTAGGGCTTTTTCATTTTCCAGGGCCGCACTTATGCCGGCAGAGTGGTCAACCACCTGCTCCGGAAGATCCCGCCTCATAGCAGCAGCTGCCATCTGATAGCGACGCCAAGTGTCACGAGACTGGTCATTATCGGAAATACTTTTCAGAATCCGACGGACCTCAAACTCGCCTGCCTGACCATCCATCAATGCTGACAGGGGCTCTTTCTCGCGATCATTGTTAGCGGTCATAAGCAACTACCTCAAAACTATTAGTAACCATGCCACGGTACATCGTGGCCGTAAAACCTGTTTTTAATTCATCAATACGAACAATGGTACCCATACAGCTATTGATCAAATAATTCTATATATGACAGCCCGTTGGCTGAAAAAGTTCATCAATACGGGAGGTCAGCCCTCAAGTAACCGAATCTTTTCATCTATGGCTTCTCTGGCGCGAAAGATGCGTGACCTTACAGTCCCTACCGGACATCCCATTATCTCTGCGATCTCCTCATAACTGAGACCCTCAAACTCTCTTAAAGTTACCGCAGTACGCAAATCTTCCGGAAGATTTTTTATGGCCAGATCCACTACGGCCTCCAGTTCATCCCGATAGAGAAGATTTTCAGGCGAGTCAATGTCGCGGAGTTTCTCGCTGCCCTCATAAAAAGCAGCCTCTTCAGCATCAACATCGTTGGCAGGTGGGCGCCGATTCCGAGCGACAAGATAATTCTTTGCCGTGTTGACGGCAATACGATACAGCCAGGTATAAAAAGCACTTTCACCACGAAATTTGGCCAATGCCCGATAAGCCTTGATAAAGGCCTCCTGCACAACATCGTTAACCTCATCAAAATCTTTGACATAGCGACTGACAATCGCATGGACTTTGTACTGGTATTTCATCACCAACAAGTCAAAAGCGCGTTTATCGCCTTTTTGAACACGAGCGACGAGTAGCTTGTCAGTATCTTTTGCCTGCTCGTTATCCATAGTCGCTCCGATTGTCCCCGAATCGCCTCGTGGTGATTGCGCCTCAGGGCATTCAATTACAACAAACCCGCCGGGTAAAGGGATGATTCTCGGGTCTGTATTTATTTTTGGCCCGCTATACTATCATGCTCCTCAATGGTTTCGAGGACTTTAGGCAGTTAATGAAAAACCCCCATTGTCATGATGTATTGGTGATTGGCAGTGGCGCTGCAGGGATGACCGTAGCGCTTGAACTGGCTGATAATTATCAAATTGCGCTGATCAGTAAGAGTGCCATTCAGTCGGGGTCTACCTGGTATGCGCAGGGTGGCATCGCCGCCGTTTTTGATACTGAGGACTCTATTGAGTCCCACGTTGGAGATACCCTGGAAGCTGGTGCGGGGCTATGTCACGAAGATGCCGTGAGATTCACCGTTGAGAACGGGCCAGATGCCATCCGCTGGTTAGTCAGGCAGGGCGTCCAGTTCACCCGCAATGAGGATAACGTTGATTACCATCTGACACGGGAAGGTGGCCACAGTCACCGTCGAATTTTGCATACTGCCGATGCCACAGGTAAGGAAGTTTCATCCTCTTTGGCAGATAGGGTACTTCAGCATCCCAATATTCAGGTTTTTCCGAGTCATGTTGTTGTTGACCTGATCACTCAGGCCGACAAAGGCTCCAGCCGCATGCGGTGTACGGGAGCTTATGTGCTCGATAACGAACAGGACTGTGTCCGCGTTTTTCAGGCAAAAGCTGTTGTATTGGCAACCGGTGGTGCCAGCAAGGCTTACCTCTACTCCACCAATCCCGACGGTGCCACCGGCGACGGCATTGCTGTCGCTTGGCGTCGCGGTTGTCGGGTAGCCAACATGGAATTCAACCAGTTTCATCCCACCTGTCTCTATCACCCCAATGCCAAGGCATTTCTGGTTACTGAAGCCCTGCGTGGTGAAGGCGCTTACCTGACGCTGGCCAATGGTGAGCGGTTTATGGACAAGTTCCACCCGAAGGCGGAATTGGCTCCCAGGGATATTGTTGCCAGAGCCATTGACTTTGAAATGAAGCGGCTGGGCATCGATTGTGTCTATCTGGACATATCACATCGGCCGAAAGAGTTTCTAAAAAACCACTTTCCCACGGTTATGGCTCAGTGCCTGAAGTATGGAATCGACATCACAAAAGAAGCCATTCCCGTGGTTCCCGCCGCTCACTATACCTGTGGTGGTATCGTGGTAAACCAAAAAGGTCAGACCGATCTTTGGAATTTATACGCGATTGGTGAGACAGCTTTTACGGGTTTGCATGGGGCGAACCGCATGGCCAGCAATTCGTTGGTTGAGTGCGTGGTTTATGGGCATTCAGCCGCCACGGCCATTCGCGAAAGCATTGAGTTGATTCCAGAACCGGATAAGGCGAGAGCTTGGGATGAGAGTCGTGTCACCCATTCAGACGAAGACGTCGTCATCGCGCATAACTGGGATGAGTTGCGCCGCTTTATGTGGGATTACGTAGGCATTGTCAGAACCCGGAAACGACTGGCCAGAGCTCATCACAGGGTTAAACTGCTGCAAAAAGAAATTGATGAATATTACAGCAACTATAAAATCGGCCGGGATTTGCTGGAACTGCGCAATCTGGTGTTAGTGGCGGAGCTTATCATTCGCTCTGCAGAGCAACGCAAAGAGAGTCGCGGTCTGCATTACACACTGGATTACCCGGACCTGTCTGCAGTTGCCAAAGATACCATCATGGTGCCAATCAATTTCGCCGGACAAAACTTTATTGTCAGCAAACGTTGACCTAACCCAACTGTAGCGTTACGTGAATCCTGCGCAGGTTTGCAGGCGAGGTGCTGTCAGGCAACACCAGAACAGAATAACGTCTTTTCGCGCCGTGAAATCGAAGTAGTAATAGCCTGCCCAGCCTAAAAAAATGCTGTAAGGTGACATCCTCTCGCTGATCGGCACGATTCAATTGCCAATGGCCGTTTGTCCAGCTCAGTTGCTTGACCGGCTGTCTGTACCACATAAGCCAGGTGTGCGCGCCACCCACCAATACCGGAATGATTGTTAAAACCTTCAGCCATAGAGGTATTGCCGAGACAATCAGGAGGCATGCGGCAAGACTGTGAATGGACAGAATCCAGACCAACAGCAGCAACGAACGATAAAGTTCCATCTCAACCCGGACGGGATCTTGAGTCACGAATGATCTGCACAATTTTTTGCAAGTCAGGGTCTACCGGGGTTTCCCGGCGGAGGAACCAACCGAACATATCCTGATCTTCGCACTCGAGAAGTTTGTGGTAGCGTTCCTGGTCTGCCGTTTCAAGTGTAGGATAAATGTCGTCCAAGAAAGGCTGCAACACCAAATCCAGTTCCAGCATTCCGCGTCGGCTTGCCCAAAATAGTCGATTTCTTTCCATCGGCGGTCGCCTCTGTCTCAATAAATAGAATGTCAGGCATTATAATGGAACAAGTGAGTTTAAACTCATCAGGATGGTTACATTCACCTCAACCGGGCAAATCATGAACGATTGGCAAAGATACCTATCCACTCAGGGCGCGGTCATCAATGATGACCAAATACATTTCCATGAATCACCAACAGACTTCCAGGCATTGTTGGCCGAGGACGATGGTATCATGAGCCCTCTTCTTCACCAGGGTTTGATCTCAGTAAAAGGCCCGGATGCGGCTCGTTTTCTGCAAGGACAGATAACCAGTGACGTACTTCAGCTGGCAATTGGTGAGTCAACTCCTGGTGCTCGCTGTAATGCCAAAGGTCGAATACTGGCCAGTTTTGTCCTGTTCCATGCTGATAATCACCACTTTTTGCTTCAATTACACCGCAGCCTGATTACCCCGCTGGTCAACGAGTTGACCAAATATGCGGTGTTTTTCAAAGTTGAGCTGACTGATACCAGTGATCACTACTGTTTGTTGGGGAGCGCCGGAAAATCTGTTGAAAAAATGAGTCTGACTGACACGGCCTATCAGTATCCATTGGTCGATGGCAGAAAAATATTTATCGTTTCCAGTGAAAAAGTACCGTCTGTTTGGGAGGCACTACGGGATACAGTAAAACCTGTGGGGACCGAGCTCTGGCAACTCATGGATATTCGATCCGGTCTTGGCCATGTAGAAGCGGACACCGTTGATCTGTTTATACCGCAAATGCTGAATTTTCAGGCGATCGGGGCAATCAGCTTCAAGAAAGGTTGTTACACAGGGCAGGAAGTGGTCGCACGCATGAAGTATTTGGGAAAATTGAAGCGCCGCATGTACCGTATCGGAGTCCCCGCCCCCAAGAATCGTTTGTTACCGGGCATGCCCTGTTATCTGCAGGACCAGAATCAATCTGTCGGACAGGTCGTATCTACAGCACGCTGCGCTGCTGAACAATTGGAGATGTTGGTCGTATTGACTGAAGAAGCGGCAGGGAGCGTTGAACTTGTGATAGGTTTACAGCCATATTCTGCTATTGAAAAACTACCTCTTCCATACAAAATTGAATAAAATCATACTATTGAAATTAAAACTTAACTCTATTTATCAATATAGCACGAGGTAGCCGATGCTGGCTTGGTTATCTGAACATCAGATGCTGTTGACATGGCTTAGCATTGCATCTCTTGCAACCTTCATTGGAAGCCTGCTCGCTCTGCCATGGATGGTGGCAATGATCCCAGAGGATTATTTTCTTTACGGAAACCGCGAAACAACAACATTGAAAAAAAGACATCCGGTCATCCGGGGTTTATTGCTTGTTGGGAAAAACCTGTTGGGTTTAATCCTGTTGTGTGGTGGTTTTCTGATGCTGTTCATGCCCGGACAAGGCATCCTGACTATGGCGGTAGGTTTATTACTGCTGGACTACCCTGGGAAATACACACTGGAAAAGCGTATTGTCAGTACCCCCTCTGTTTTAAAAGGGTTGAACTGGTTGAGGGCAAAGCGGCATTTACCCGCACTCAAGGTGGATAAACCCTAAACTTTGCCCTGGGCCACCTCATGCACCTGCCAGTCCACTGGCTCCAGGCCCTGTTCCTTGAGGTACTGATTTGCCTTTGAAAAATGCCCGCAACCCAGAAAACCTCGATGGGCCGATAGTGGCGACGGGTGCGGCGCTTTGAGCACCAGATGCTTATCGGTATCGATAATAGCCCCCTTTTTCTGAGCATAACTGCCCCATAACATAAAGACCAACCCGCGACGTTCATCGTTTAACAATTGTATTACCCGGTCGGTAAATTGCTCCCACCCCTGCCCCTGGTGAGATCCGGCAAGGCCCTTTTCAACGGTCAATGTCGCATTGAGTAAAAACACACCTTGGGCAGCCCAGCCCCTCAGACAACCGTGTCGAGGTGGCTGAATCCCGCAATCCTGCTGTAACTCCCGAAAAATATTTCGCAGGGATGGCGGAATATCCACGCCGGGCAGCACCGAGAAACAAAGACCATGTGCCTGATGGTCGCCGTGGTAGGGATCCTGTCCGATAATGACCACCTTGACCTTATCAAAAGGCGTACTATCGAACGCTGCAAACCAGTTTGATCCACTGGGATAGATGGTTTTACCCGCTTTTTTCTGGGCCTGCAGAAACTGTTTTAGCTTGACCATGTAGGGCAATTGGAACTGGTCTTCAAGTTTGGCCAGCCAGGAAGGATGGAGTTTGATTTGCGGGATTTCTGCCACAGGTTTCTTCCGGTTATGATGGTAAAGCTGCGTAATAAACCGGAATTTCTACTTCAAATCAACCAACGATCATCGTGAAAAACCGCCGGGTGAACCTTGTATGACAAAAATTGGACTCGCATTGGGGGGAGGTGGAGCCAAGGGCATCAGCCACTTACTGATTCTGGAAACACTAGAGGAAATGGGACTGAAGCCTTACTTCATCACCGGTACCAGCATCGGCGCATTAATTGGCGCCATGTATTGTGCGGGCATGACAACAGGTGACATGAAACAAATTTTTCTCCAGTTTAGCCTTCGCGATAATGAATCGCTCAAACATCTAGTCACCAGAAAACACCTCTTCAAATGGCTGGATTTTATCAGCCCGCAATTTCGTGGCCGGGGACTGATTCGGGTAGAGAACCTCCTGAATTATCTCTTTGAATCCGTTCATGCTACCCAGTTCTCCGAACTCGACACGCCTCTAAAAGTTGTGGCATCGGATTTCTGGAGCCGGGAACAGGTTGTTCTTCAACATGGGGCGCTGATACCTGCCATTCGTGCGAGCATGTCCCTCCCCGGACTTTTTCAGCCAGTCACTATAGATGGACAGGTGCTGATAGATGGTGGCGCGGTAAACCCTGTGCCCTTCGACTTGTTGCCCGATGACTGTGACATTACGATTGCTGTTGATGTGATTGGCACGCGCACCGTCTCCAATAAACTCCCATCCCTGTCAGAAGCCGTATTCAACACCTACCAGATCATGCAAAAAAGTATCATTAGGGAAAAACTGGCCAAGGAAGCCCCGGATATTTATATTGAGCCAGATGTAGCCGCCGTGAGGATGCTGGAGTTTTACAAGGCGAATTTGATCCTCAATAATGGCTCAAAAACCAAGAGTGAACTGAAGCGCAAGCTCAATCGCCAGCTCAAACAGCTTCAATGAAACGCGCTATGGCTTCATTGGTCTCCCCGGGCTTCTCAATCGGTGTGCCGTGGCCGGTATCGGCAATGACCACCAGTTTGGCATTTTTCATGGCATCGACCACCGCCTGTTTCAGCGCTACCGGTGAATAGTCCCGGTCACCCGTCAACATCAGGGTCGGTACCTCAATGTCGGCCAAATGCTCCAGAACCCCCCAGCCAAAAAGAGACTTGAGATTTTTTAGATAAACTTTTTTGGGGTTGGAAGCAATCTGTCGGGTAAAGATATCAATCAACGCCTCTCTCCCCTCCCCCGGAAACATACTCTCTGCCACTTTGCGGGCATAACGGTGCATACCCAGCAGATGAACTGACAGCACTCGTGTCCAGAGCATTTTTTTTGCGGCGAAGGTGTTGTCGGGGAGCGCTGGACCAGAATTGATGATTGTCATGCTTTTTAATCGTTGTGGCGCTATGGCTGCAATCTGAAAAGCGACCATCCCTCCCATGGACAGGCCAACAAGGTGTGCCCGGTCGATATCCAGCTGATCCATCAACCCGAGAACGTCCTTGGCATGGACCGATATATCGTAATGGCTATCGGGTTTATCTGACGCACCGTGCCCCCGAAAATCCGGGGCAATTACCCGCCAATGGTGACAGAAATAATCGACCTGTTCGGTCCAGTCTCTACTGCTGACTCCTAGGCCGTGTAAAAAAATAATGACATCACCACCCTGCCCTTCGTCCAGGTAGGCAACCCTGACGCCATTGACGGTCGTCTGTTGCATTTCAGTCTCCGAGTCTCTTCAAGTCTCACTGACTTTGCAGGATTGCGCCTTGTTCAGCAAGGCTTGGCAAACAAACTGACGGACTGGAATTGTCAAAAATATTTCTGCGAGGGACATTTTTGCCGGAAATGCACACCTGTATTTGGTAATATTGGATCGCTGGAGTTGATGCTAGTAAGCCGCCTCGAGGTATTTTAAAAACCACTTAATCGGGGTTCCCTCGCAAAGATCCATGTCAATGGTCTTCCCCACTGGACAGGAAGGTATAAATCTCTTATGGATTTGCAGACTCGATATGATAGACAGTTGGCTTCCTGGCTGATTGTCTGCGCTGCCGTTATTCTGAGTATGATTCTTTTGGGGGGCGTTACCCGGCTGACAGGTTCGGGGCTTTCCATTGTTGAATGGGCGCCCATTTCCGGCGTTCTGCCGCCATTAAACGAACAGGAATGGCAGCAGACCTTCGACAAATATAAGCAGTTCCCCGAGTATCAGAAAGTCAACAGCGGCATGGACCTGCCTGAGTTCAAGCGAATTTTTCTCTACGAATATGCTCACCGCCTACTCGGCAGACTGATTGGCATCCTATTTCTGGTACCTTTTCTGTTTTTCTATTTTAGTCACCGTATCAAACCCGGGTTGACGCCAAAACTTATGGCCATGTTTGTTCTGGGGGGCCTGCAGGGCTTACTTGGCTGGTATATGGTCAAAAGTGGCTTGGTAGATAATCCGAGTGTTAGCCAATATCGTCTGACAGCCCACCTGGGTACTGCCGTCATCATCTATGGCTACATTATCTGGGTGGCTTTCAGCTTACTTTATCCACCAGAGTCTGACCTGCAGAAGGGCCAACCGACCTGTCGGCATTTCGCCGTTGCCCTTTTGGGCTTGGTTTTTTTGATGATACTTTCCGGAGGTTTTGTCGCGGGTACAGATGCGGGGTACGCCTATCCCACTTTTCCGTTAATGGGTGACAGCTTTATCCCGCCCGGCATTTATCAAACAGAGCCTTTCTGGCTGGCGGCTTTTGAAGATATCACGACAATTCAGTTCAACCACCGGATATTTGCCTACCTATTGATAGTGGTGATTCTCAGTTTTGCGATCAGCACACTGAAACATGGCAATATTCGCCCGGAAGCGCGGACGGGCATCAAGCTGGTACTTCTAATGCTGGCGGTACAGGTTACGCTGGGTATTTCAACCCTGTTATTGCATATGCCGGTTCCTCTGGCGGCGGCGCATCAGGGGGGAGCTATTCTGCTCTTCACCAGTGTGTTGTTTGTGTGCCACCGTTTAGGGAACTAATGGCCTTTTTTGTTATCTTTTTATATCTCAAGTCTGGAGTGATCAAATGAAAAAACTGACTGGAACCATCCTGGCATTAGTGCTGACAACCGCTGCGGGCCACGCATTGGCTGCCGGTGACATAGAGGCTGGCAAAAACAAAGCCATGGCCTGTGCCGGTTGTCACGGTGCCAATGGCATCAGCAACAACGACATGTGGCCCAACCTGGCGGGCCAGAAAGCTGGCTACACTGCTAAACAGCTAAGAGATTTCCGTGATGGAAACCGTACTGACATGGTAATGTTGGGTATGGCAAAACCCCTGTCCGATCAGGATATTCTGGATTTGGCTGCCTATTTTGCCAGCCTGTAGTCATACGTCGAATAACCCATAAAAAAACCCGGCCGGTTGCCGGGTTTTTTTATGGTCAGAAGCCCTCAATCTACAAATCGGCGAGCATTGCGGAACAATCGCAGCCAGGCACCATCTTCCTCCCAGTCATCAGGATGCCAGGAATTGGTCACTGTACGAAACACCCGCTCTGGATGCGGCATCATAATCGTTGCGCGGCCGTCCTCGCTGGTCACACCCGTGATGCCCAGAGGTGATCCATTGGGGTTTGCTGGGTAGGTCTCTGCAATTTCCAGGAAATTATCGAGGAAACGCAGTGCTACCGCACCCGAGCCATCAAATGTTTCCTGATCAAACGACGATGCGAACTCCGCTCTTCCCTCTCCGTGGGCAATCGCGATCGGCACATGGGAGCCCGCCATATCTGCAAGCAGCACCGAAGGTGATTTCTCGACCCTTACCAGAGAAAACCGCGCTTCAAACTGTTCTGACAGATTCCTGACAAAGCGGGGCCAATGATTCGCTCCCGGAATGAGAGATTTCAGGTTGGATAACATCTGACAGCCATTACAAACACCGAATGTGAACGTGTCAGGCCGATGAAAAAACTGCTCAAACTGTGCACGGGCTAAAGGGTTGAACAGTACGGTTTTGGCCCACCCCTCCCCGGCACCGAGCACATCGCCATAAGAGAAACCACCACAGGCGGCCAATCCCTTAAAACTATCAAGAGCGATACGACCAGCGAGGATATCACTCATGTGGACATCGACAGTTTCGAAACCGGCCCGATCAAATGCAGCGGCCATCTCCATCTGCCCATTTACTCCCTGCTCCCTGAGTATAGCCGCGCGAGGACGGGCCCCACGGTTGATATAGGGGGCGGCAATATCCTCATTGATGTCATAGCTGAGGGCCGTGCTCAATCCGGGGTTATCAAAAAACAGCCCGTCAAATTCTTGCCTGGCACAATCTTCATTGTCTCGACGTGCTTGAATCTCGTAGCTGGTTTCACTCCACCGACGCAATAATTCGGTGCGGCTGGAACTGAACAGACAATCGCCATCCTCATAAATCTCAATGCCGTCAGTGTCATCAAGCGTTGCTATGACACTGACCGGAATAGCGATATCGGCAAAGCGCTGCTTGAAAGACGCGGCCCTTTCTTCGAGCACTTGAACAACGGCCCCGAGTTCTTCGTTAAACAGAATCGAGAGTGCATCGCCTGGCCGCTCATCGAGGTAAATTCTGATCCCTGTATTACCGGCAAAAGCCATCTCTACCAATGTGGCCATCAAACCACCATCAGACCGATCGTGATAGGCGATCAGTTCGCCGCTTTGATTGGCGGCCTGGATAGCGTCGAAAAAGGCTTTGAGTTTCTCTGGGCTCAGCAAATCGGCCGGGGTATCGCCCAGCTGGCTGTAGGTCTGGGCCAGAATTGAGCCGCCCAGGCGATTGCGATTTTCGCCGAGATCGATGTACAACAGCACTGTATCGCCAAGATCGGCGCGCAACTCCGGTGTTAGTGTTTTGCGAACATCGGAGACAGGCGCAAAAGCGGAAATAATCAGCGACAATGGCGCAGTGACAGCTTTGGATTCCCCCTGTTCCTCCCAGGTGGTGCGCATGGACATGGAGTCCTTACCGACCGGAATCGCAATGCCCAATTTTGGACAGAGCTCTTCGCCAATCGCTTGTACCGTACGGAACAGCTTTTCGTCCTCACCAGGATGGCCCGCGGCACACATCCAGTTAGCAGATAATCTGACGTCTGCAAGTCGGTCAATGGCCGCTGACGCAATATTAGTGATCGCTTCCCCAACCGCCATGCGGCCCGATGCTGGGGCATCCAGCAACGCAACCGGTGAACGCTCGCCCATCGCCATTGCCTCACCGCAGTAGCTGTCATAACTGACCGTAGTGACCGCACAATCGGCGACAGGGATCTGGCAAGGCCCCACCATCTGATCCCTGACAACCATTCCGCTAACACTGCGATCACCGATGGTAATAAGAAAACTTTTACTGGCTACAGCCGGATGGGTAAGTACACGATCAATGGCATCATCCAGCGCGATGTCAGAGCGCTCAATGGATACCTTTGTTGCCGTCAGTTTTTCTGCTGTACGGTGCATTTTCGGCGGTTTTCCGAACAACACAGACATGGGAAGATCCACTGGCCTGGCGGAAAAATGCCTATCGTTTAGCAGCAAATGTTTTTCGGAAGTGGCTTCGCCAACCACTGCGTAAGGGCAGCGTTCGCGCTGGCAAATTTCCTCAAAATCCGTCAGTTGCTCAGGTCGTACAGCGAGCACATAACGTTCCTGCGCTTCATTGCACCAGATTGCCAACGGTGACATGCCGGGTTCATCATTGGGTACATCGCGCAGTTCAAACCTGCCGCCGCAACCACCATCCTTTACCAACTCGGGGAAGGCATTGGACAGACCGCCGGCGCCCACATCGTGGATAAAGGCGATGGGATTACCATTACCCCGCTGCCAGCACTGATCGATCACCTCCTGACAGCGGCGTTCAATTTCAGGGTTCTGCCGCTGTACCGAGGCAAAATCAAGATCTTCGGCACTGCTGCCGGAGCTCATTGATGACGCGGCACCGCCGCCGAGACCGATCAACATTGCCGGCCCGCCCAGCACAATCAGCCTGCAGCCGCTTTCAAAGGGCTTCTTTTCAATGTGTTCTTCACGAATGTTGCCGTAACCGCCGGCAATCATAATGGGTTTGTGATAGCCGCGGCGTTCGCCATTAAAGTCCTGCTCGAATGTGCGAAAATAGCCACAGAGATTGGGTCGACCATATTCATTATTGAATGCCGCACCACCAATAGGCCCCTCAAGCATGATCTCCAGGGCATTGCTGATCCGGTCGGGCTTGCCGTAATCCGATTCCCATGGGCATTCAAAACCGGGGATATTGAGGTTGGAAACTGAAAAGCCGGTAAGACCCACTTTGGGTTTTGACCCTGTACCCACCGCGCCTTCATCGCGTATCTCACCGCCGGCACCCGTACCGGCACCGGCAAAGGGGGAAATTGCCGTCGGATGGTTATGGGTTTCAACCTTCATCAGGAGATGAACCGGCTCTTGCGTGAATTGATAGATTTTGCTGTCCGGGTTCGGGAAAAATCGGCCAGCATGACTGCCGACGATCACAGACGCATTATCTGAATAAGCGGACAAGACGCCTTCACCACTTTTTTCAAACGTATTTTTGATCATGGCAAACAAGGATTTTTCTTGCTTATGACCGTCAATTGTCCAGGAGGCATTGAAGATTTTATGGCGGCAATGTTCTGAATTTGCCTGAGCAAACATCATTAATTCTACATCGGTTGGGTCCCTTTGCAGGTCATGGAAACAGGCCGTCAGATAATCGATTTCATCATCCGCAAGGGCCAGCCCCAATGAGACATTAGCGCGGGATAACGCCTGCCGTCCTTCTGCGAGCAGAGGGACGCTGGTCATGGGTGCCGGTTGCTGGTGCTGAAACAGGCTCCCTGCCTTTTCCAGGTCAAAACAGACCATTTCCACCATACGATCGTGGAGCGCATCGGCCAGCCCTACCCTGGCGTCTGGATGAATATCGCCCTTCAAATAGTAGGCAATGCCGCGCTCTATCCGCCCGACCGAGTTCACTCCGGCATTGTGAATGATCTCTGTGGCCTTACTCGACCAGGGAGAAATCGTTCCGGCACGGGGAGTTACCAGTATCAGCATGCCATCGTTATTCTCAGGGGGAATTTTCGGGCCGTATTCCAGTAATGAGTTCAACGTCAGATGCTCGGTTTCGCTCAGGGGCGAGACCAGATCCACAAAATGTCTATATTCAGCGTAAACGGATTCCACAGCAGGATCGACTGACTGAAGAGACGCCAATAACTGTCGTTGTCTGAAACTGGAAAGTACGGGGTTTCCGGGAAAAATCTGCATCTTAAGGTAACTCGTATGGGGGCCATTCCGAAGGGGCAACATTGTACTGGAATTGCCCTCTGAGCGTCATCGGGAGATTCCGGACCGGCATATGCACAGAAAACGGTTGAACCCTGAGACCTCTCTCACTAACCTAGGCCCGGCATTAAGCTATTATCAAAAGCGCATGGGCGTGTTATCTGCAGGGCTGTTCTTTATTTATAGCAACAATCTTCACCGGGCCAGAGGCTTTCCGAGAATGCGTGACACATTGGGTGTATAGGTGCTGGGTTTCTACTTCCATCTGAAAAAAACCACAAAACGCATCTTGTATGGCTTACTGCTTTTTTTGTTCGCCCTGACGCTTTCCACCAGCCGCGCACCCACTCAACTCGAAGAGGTGATTAATCGGGGAGAGTTGCGTGTTATCACCCTCATGGGCTCGACCACCTATTTTCAAAATGCCAAGGGCGAAGGCGGCTTCGAGTATTGGCTAGCCAGTGCTTTTGCCGAGTATCTCGGTGTTGAGCTAAGGATGACTCCCAGGGAGTCCGTCAGTGGTGCGATCATTGCTATCGGTGGCCCATTGGGCGATATGGCCGCAGCGGGATTAACGGTGACACCCCAGCGTCAGAAAGCGCTTCGTTTCAGCGAGCCTTACTATGAGGTTACCCAAAAGCTGATCTACCGAAATGGATCGAGGCGACCCCGCGATATAGAGGATCTGGCCGGTGGCCAACTGCTGGTCATTCCCCAGAGTTCCCACAGCGAACGATTGGAAGATCTGAAAAATGATGAGTACCCGTCACTCGAATGGCGGGAGGCATCTGGTCTGGAAATGCTGGATTTGATGGCAATGGTAGATTCCGGTGAAGTGGAGTACGCCATTGTGGATTCAATCTCCTTTCAGGTGGACAGGGGCATTTATCCCCGGGCTCGAGGCGCTTTTGATATTTCTGAACCACAGCCAATCGCCTGGGCTTTTCCCCGTCACGGCGACGATAGCCTGGTGGAAGCAGCAAATCGTTTTCTGGAGGGATATGAAGCATCGGGAGAGCTGGATCGATTAAAAAAACGCTCGCTGATTCAAACCAACGAATTTAATTTTGCGGGATCCCAGCTCTTCATGAAACGCGTCAGCAGTCGACTGCCCGATTATCAGGAAATGTTTCAGGAGGTAGCACAAAAATATGGCATTGAGTGGCAGCTTCTGGCAGCGATCGCCTATCAGGAGTCGCATTGGGATCACAAGGCAACATCCCCGACCGGGGTTCGTGGGTTGATGATGCTCACCCTGCCCACGGCTAAAGAAATGGGAATAAAAAATCGTCTTGACCCCAGACAGAGCCTTGATGGCGGCACTCGATATTTCCTCCAGACCAAATCCCGTATTCCCGACGATATCACCGAGCCAGACCGCACCTGGTTTGCCATGGCAGGTTACAACATTGGTCTCGGTCACCTTGAAGATGCAAGGGTGCTAACTGAGCGAGCGGGCAGCAACCCCCACCTGTGGAACGATGTCAAAGAGTTCCTGCCACTGTTACAACAGAAAAAATATTACAGCACGGTTAAGTACGGCTATGCACGGGGCTACGAGCCCGTCAGCTATGTCAGGAACGTGCGCCATTTCCGTACCATACTCAACTGGCACACACTGGATGAGAAACGTCGACTGGAGAGGGAGAATCGTCTTGAACTGCCAAACTCCAGCGATTGGAATACCGGTTCCATGTTGTCGCTGTAACCGTCAAAAAGGCGCTATAACCTGGATTGGCCGGACTGTTTGCGACGCTGACGAAAGAACTGGCTGACCAGTTCTCCGCATGGCTCGGCCAACAGGCCGCTGACGACCTCAATACGATGATTGAAATGCGTCTGTTCGGTTAAGTTCAACTGGCTCGCCACTGCACCGGCACGGGGCTCTGAAGCACCATAGACCAGGCGACCAATTCTGGCGTGAATCATTGCACCAACACACATGGTACATGGCTCAATGGTGACATAGAGCGTCGTGTCGGGAAGGCGATAGTTGCTGACAGATTTTGCCGCATCGCGCAGGGCGACAATTTCAGCGTGAGCGGTGGGGTCACAATGGCCGATCGAGCAATTCCAGCCACGGCCAATCACCGAACCGTTGCATACCACCAAAGCGCCCACCGGCACTTCACCGGCAACCCCGGCCCGTTCAGCCAGCGACATAGCCTCCAGCATCCACTCCCTGTCCTGTGGTTTGTAACCTTTACTGGTCATTACAGACCCTCGTTGAGATGAGTCATTTCACTGCGTCCATTTCACTGCCCTGCCGATCCACCGCATCCTGTAAAAAGTCATTGAGGTTTTCGACGCGCTCAACTTCCCGCTGATAAATGGCCGCCGGTTGCTCAGGGGAGACAGACGTTTTTTTGCCGTCGATCAACACCACATAAAGCACGCCAAGTACAACTAAAGCCAATAACAGGAATTTCATTCACTGAGCCCCTATTCTGTTTTGCGTTTCCGAGCCCGATTACCCGTCATAATACAGCAGACAGACAAACCGCAATCTATTATCTCTCTGGATGCGCCTTCAACCGAAACGAACGCATCCCGCAACGGGTTTGCCTATGATACGCTGGCAATTCGCCTTGTCGGCAGACAGCTCCCAACTGTTTGTGAAATACCGAAAGCGGCCGGTTGGCAGATGGTGAAGCCAGAACATTGTATTACCGGGAACCGGTTATAGCTGAGAAAACGAAAATGCAAGACAAATACCAGAAACTGAAACAGCCACCCTGGTTACAAAACAGCCATGGGGAGAGTCGTCGTGTCGGTGTCGAACTCGAGATCAGCGGGCTTGATCTCGATGCGCTGGCTGGTAGTGTGGCGCAAGTCCTTGGACTTGATGTAGAAACCAAAGGGCGTTACGAGCGTATTCTAAAGGGCGACCCCGATGGTGACTGGCTGGTAGAGCTTGATTTCGATCTGCTCAAACGGCTCGGGCGGGAGCCGCGTTCCAGCGATTCTTTTGGCGGGCAACTGGAAGAGACATCCGAGGACATATTAGCCTGGGCTGCCGAATCACTGGTGCCACATGAGGTCGTGAGTCCACCGTTGCCGCTGACCAGGCTTGGCGAAGTCGAGGAGCTCATCACTCAGTTGCGCGAAAGGGGTGCCAAGGGTACATCGGATCGCGCCACCAATGCCTTTGGTATGCAGTTTAATCCTGAACTTCCGAGTCTCGAACCGAGGCTTATTACCGCTTGTCTGAAAGCTTTTCTCTGCCTTTACGACTGGTTATACGTTCGCGCCGACATCAATCTCACCCGCCGTGTCACCAGTTACGTCGACCCCTTCCCGGCCAACTACGTGAAAAAAGTCATTGCAGCGGATTACTGGCCCGATCTTTCAACCCTGATTGACGACTACCTCACCGATAACCCAACGCGCAATCGTGCGCTCGATATGCTGCCGCTATTCATGTTTCTCGATGAGGAGCGCGTCCGTGCAGGGGCCGACGACGCCCTGATCAAGGCACGCCCCACCTTTCACTACCGCCTGCCGGATTGCGAAATTGACATGCCCGGTTGGGGGCTTTATGTGTCGTGGAATGACTGGGTAGAGGTGGAGCGCCTCGCGGCGGATGAAGCCCGCCTGCAACGCTGCTGTGCAGCGTATCTGCAATATCTCAACAGCCCGCTCAAGCGTCTTTTCAGTAACTGGGCAACCGCGGTGGAGAACAGGTGGCTCGACCAGTAATTGCCATTACGGGACCCCAGCGTGGGGCGATTGGTCCACGGTTGCTGGTGGCAATGGCGATCCGCCTTTATGGCGGGAATCCGCTACAACTCCGTCCGGGTGATGAGCAGCGGGACCTTGAATATCACGGTGTCGTTGTGACCGGCGGCCACGATGTCGAACCGGTACTTTATGCAGCGGAACCTGAGATTGAACCCAACTACGATACAGCTCGCGATGCGCTGGAAATCGCAGTGATCAACGATGCGCTCGAACGAAAGCTACCCTTGCTGGGTATTTGTCGGGGCAACCAATTACTCAATATTTGCCGGGGCGGATCACTGCACCAGGAATTGCGCTCCCGGCGTAGGCAAACTTCCAACCGGTGGACCATCCTGCCGATCAAGACACTGTGTATTGCCGCTGAACCGGAAACAGGGAGCAGTGTGCTGGCCACACTTTTTGAGCGTGGTCGTTCACGGATCAACAGCCTGCACAATCAGGGTATCGACCGTGTTGGTGACGGTCTTGTGGTCACCGGTCGCGACCTTGATGGCATCGTACAGGCCATTGAAGACCCTTCCCGGGATTTTTTGCTGGGCGTGCAATGGCACCCTGAATTTCTGCTGTATATGCGTCGTCAGCGCGCCCTGTTCAAGGAAGTTGTCAGGCATGCAAAAATACATAAAGAATACATTGACAGACTGAAGTATTGATAAGGCGATGTATCTATAGTTGAACAACCGTTTATCGACTATCAGCAGGTTTCCTTCCGTTTTGACAGAGTCTTCCGGGTGACCGCCCTATCTCAGTGCAGGCAATTGCCAGCTATGTTAAGTTCGTCACCGCGCTGTTTTTTCAATGCACGCTGTTTGGATAATTGGTCATGAACAACCGCCCCGGCTGGGTTTTTTACATGTCGCTGCTGCTATTGGCGGCTTTTGTCGGACTGGGAGCTACCAACCCCGAGCGGCTGTCGGAATGGGCTGGGGCCGGTCTAAAGTTTACGACCGAGCATTTTGGCTGGCTGTACCTGTTTGCCACCAGTGGCTTTCTCCTGTTCTGCATCGGCATTGCCACGAGCGATTACGGCCACATCCGTCTTGGTGCGGAGGGAGAGGCAGCAGAATTTCCCTATCTCACCTGGCTAGGGATGATTTTTTCGGCCGGTATGGGTGTGGGACTGGTGTTCTGGGCAGTGGCCGAGCCCATGAGTCACTTTGTCAGTCCGCCTTTTGGCGAGGCCGAGCCACGCAGTCCCCAAGCGGCGGGGGCTGCGATGCGCTACGCGCTGTTTCATTGGGGTTTTCACCAGTGGGCCAATTTTGCGTTGGTCGGGTTATCCATTGCCTATGTGCGCTTCCGGATGCAGCGCCCGGGGCTGATCAGCGAGACTTTTCGACCCCTGCTGGGTGACAGGGTGGATGGTGCTCGCGGCCATCTGATCAACGTTCTGGCGGTGGTCTCGACGGTATTTGGTGTGGCTACCACGCTGGGGCTGGGTGTTATTCAGATTAACAGTGGGCTGGTGTCAGTGAGCGATGTGCCTTTTGGTGCCAACCAGCAGCTGATGATTCTGGCCGGCATCTCGATGATTTTTCTGGTATGTGCGCTGGCGCCACTGGAGAGCGGCGTGCGTTACATCAGTGACGTGAACATGTTGCTGGCGGGTGCGCTGCTGGTGTTTGTGTTTTTTGCCGGTCCCACCGATTTCATTACCGCCGCGATGACCAACGCCATCGGTGATTATTTTGGCAATATTATGGGCATGAGTTTGGTGATGACTCCCTATACCGGCGATGACTGGGTAGAGCGCTGGACGATTTTTTACTGGGCCTGGGGGCTCTCCTGGGCCCCATTTGTTGGCAGTTTTATTGCCCGTATCTCCCGCGGTCGCACCATCCGGGAATTTGTCGTGGGTGTGATCGGCATGCCGGTGCTGCTGAGTGTGTTGTGGTTTTCAACCTTTGGCGGCTCGGCACTGTATTTTGAACTGTTTGAAGGTGCAGCCCTGGGCAATGCGGTGGTACAGGAGATGAGCTCTGCCCTGTTCGCCACCCTGGCACTTCTACCGGGAGCGGAGATTGTCAGTATTCTGATGCTGGTGCTGATCATTCTGTTTGTGATTACCTCGGCCAACTCCGCCACGTTTGTATTGGGCATGTTCACCAGCAAGGGTGTACTCACGCCCAGCCGCTGGTCGCGGGTGACCTGGGGCGTGATTCAGGTGCTGGTGGCCGGCGTATTGCTACTCAGTGGCGGACTGGCGGCACTACAGACCATCTCCATTGTGGCTGCCTTTCCGTTTATGATTCTGATGATTTTTATGGCCGCCTCTTTGCTCCGTTCCCTGCGCACCGAGCGTCGCCAGCAGGAGTTGCACGAAGCCATGACTCGCGAACGGTTGCTCCGGCTACTGGACCGCAGCGATCACCTTGGGGAGTCGGAGCGACCAACAGAATTTGATGAACTGCGCGAAGAACTGATAGAACAGGTCAGTCAAGGGGAATCCTCTCGATCGGAGTAAACACTCTCTAGCAGCAGCGTTCCGCCATTCATGTGCATCGAATCCAGTGCAAGTTCCTGTTGTGGTTGGTTTGCCTGACCGGTCATCTGATCGCCGCTCTGCTCAATCGGAGCTCGGCGGTAAACGTATTGATTGTCGTTACGGCGGCACTATGGGCCAGGTTTCTGATGGAGCAGATTGATGGGCAGAGAACCACTATTGAGGATGCTAGATGTACGAAGGCTCTGGATGACTATCGCCCTGCCCTTGCTGCCGGCTGGTCAGCACAGTTTCAACCTGGGCTTGAGCAGTTGCCTTCACCCTTCTTCCTCAAGCGCTACCTGCCAGTGCTCGGGCCCATAGCGTAGCGGGCCAGTGTAGTTAGGAATTTTAGGAACAAAACCACTTTCAACAATCGAGTCGGGCTTTCAAAAGTAGAGCCGCTGCCTATCTGCAAGAGCTCGGCATATCATATCTCTTATTGTCCCCGACAGATCACCGGAATGTAATCAGCGTTTGAGGGGGAGATACTTCAGCAGGTCAGTAATGGCGACTGGCAATGGCGGTTTCTTCCCTCTTGCTTGGCACGGTACAACGCATCATCGGCCTGCTTTAACAGGGCGTCTGCTTCGGGTATATGTGTCGTTCCTATGGCGGGTATCAGTGTCGCTCCTCCCGTGCTCACAGTAATCGCTGCCTCCAGATTATCCAGTTTACTAACTAACCGGGAAAGGCGCTTTGCCACGGTATAACAACCAGCTTCATCAGTATGTGGCAGCAGGAGCAAGAACTCCTCACCGCCTAGCCGTATAACGGTATCAGTTATACGAGCCACCTGCTTGAGAGCGATAGCCAGTTTCCGGAGTGCCACATCCCCCGCAGGATGACCGTACGTATCGTTATAATGTTTAAAGTGATCAACATCCACGATCACCAGCGACAGCGGCTCACCAGTTCGCGAACTACGCTGTAACTCTTCCTGCATCCGCTTATCCAGTGCACGTCGATTACCAAGTTGAGTCAGTGGGTCCGTAGCGGACAACAGCTTTAGTTTTCGATTCACTGACTCCAACTCTTTTTGACGGCAGAGCAACTCCGCTTCTGCGCGCTTCTGGGCCGTGATTTCTTGAATCTGTGAAACAAAATACTCTGGATTGTCTTGCTCGTCGCGAACCACTGAAACACTCAGAAGGACCCAAATCTCACGCCCATCCTTATGAAAATACCGCTTCTCCATCCGATAAGTGTCACGCTCACCCGCCAGTATTTCACACAGAAACTTCAAATCGGTATCCAGATCATTCGGATGAGTAATGGCCTGAAAGTCAATAGCCAACAATTCGGTTGCCGTATAACCTAAAATTTTGGTAATCGCACGATTGACCCTTAACCAGCGGCCCTCAGGGCTCACCAAAGCCATCCCGATCGGGGCATATTCGAACGCACTCTCAAACAGCCTGATGTTGTCACGCAACCGTTTGACAGCATCCCGCCTCTCACGATCAACCTGATGCTGCTCAATGACCTGACCGATTCGCCCGGCCATGAGTTCAATGAGTTCTATATCAATCTCATCAAAAGGGTGCTCTCGGACTTCTGGCGCCGTGAAATTCAAGGTGCCATGTATTTCTCCATTAACGTGAATAGGCGTGGCAAGGTAAGCCTCCAGTTGCATCTGTCGGTAAGCCGGATGGCCATTGAAAGCAACATCCTCTGCTGCATGGGTGACCGCCATGGTCGAGTCTTTGCTGACAACTACCGAGCAATAGGTCTCACCGAGTGGCAGGGTATCCCCGGTGATCAAGCCCGTGGTACCGGGTTCAATAGCAAGAATCGTATATTGATCACCGCGGATTCGACTGACAATACCCGTCGGCATGTCGAATAAGCGCATCCCCGTTTTAAGATAATCAGCGTAGAGCTCGCTGTAGGAATGATATCGGCTCAAGCTGAGCCGGTGAAATTCACGAAAATGGTCTGCCCGACTGGCAAACCTACTGGTGTTTAAATCCGTCATAAATAGGGGTTGATCCTGACTGATGACAAGCGGCTTGCTTCTGAGGCATAGCACACAAGTACTTTGTTATTATCTCAATTACTATTAGCCGACACAAACATGTCTAATTTGTAGGATAAGGAAGATTCAAGTTAGCTGATTTACCCGATTTATTCACTTGGAGACGAGATAACACCCCAGATTGCCCGGATTACTCTGTTGCCTTTCTACCTTGCCATTAAGGTGATAAGCACCCTCCAAACTCTGTTCATACCGAGTCGAGGAAAACAAACACGTTGTTGAGGCGAAGGATATCTACCAAGACCAGAGAGCTAAAAACCTGATGATCGTTCCCACATATCAGCACATAAAACAGCTGATTTTTTATATTAAACCAGCAATATGTCTGCTCGGTATTTATAGTTGACCAAAGGCGTCTTTGGCCCATTCGATACTTTTCAAATACAGGCTGCCAAGTTCTTCCGGGCTTAGGCAGGTTAAGTTTTCATGTGCCAATTCCCAGCGTTCATAAGAGAGAACATCATTAAGGATATCTCCAGCAGGACCTTCCTGGAAAAGAATCGCCTGTCGCATTTGCTCACCAATTGGCATCTGCTCCAATGCTTCCGCCAAGGGGATATCCAACATACTATCAAGAGAAGACAACATTCCTATCAGAAATAGATTTCCCGCCTGTTCTCCGCACTGAAGCGCAGTCAATTCGCACATTTTTCCCCGGATCAGCGCTTGCTGGAAACTGGCGCCGGGCTTGCCTGACAATGTCGCTAATGTCAAAACGTTAACCCAACGTCTTACTTCGTTCAGACCCAGATAAGATACAGCGTGTGTTATGGACTCCATTTTATTGCGCAGGCCAAAAAACGCCGAATTAATATAACGAAGCAATTTATAGCTTAAACCAGCATCTTGAGAAACGATTGAGGCAAGCTCCGAAAAAGTAACATCAGGGTCATTTACCAGTGTTAACAGCTTCACTGCAGCAAGCTGATTAACACCTACTCGCCGGCCTTTAACAGTATTTGGCTTACTGAAAAAAAAAGCCCTGGAACAGCTCACAACCTGCATCACGAAATAATTCAAACATTTCATGAGTTTCAACCTTCTCGGCCAAGATGGTCAGGTTGTAAGGTTTGAGCTCTTGAATTAGATCCAGAGTTTCCTGTAGTGGGTTGGCCAGCACATCGAGTTTCACAATATGGGCGAACTCCAGAAGTGGACGCCATTCTGAACTCATCTGGAAGTCATCTAATGCAAGGGTGTACCCTTCGTTAGAAAGCTCTTTAAGTGCGCTGATTATTCGCAAATCAACTGCCACATTTTCCAGAACCTCGATAACGATGCGATCCTTGGGTAAATAAAGTGGTATTTTTTCCAACAGATTTTGGGCAGTAAAATTAATAAATGCTTTTGAGTTACCAACTACGTTATTAAGTCCGATTTCAAGAATAGTGTCCGTAATTATTTGATTGGTGGCCTCGCTTGAACCATCTTTGCTGCTCAGGTCAAAATCCTGACCTCTGAACAAAAGCTCATAGGCGTGAATTGACATGTTTGAGTCAAGAATTTCCTGACGTCCGACAACTATATTTGTCATCTACTGTTCCTTGTTTTCTCATGATTTTACTATCCATTTTTTAAAATACCTACTTTTAAAATGGCCAATCCCGAGACTGGGTTATGAAGATTCTGGCAAACGTACAATGACAAAGAATAAATGCCTTTTTGTTCAGGTCCACACGCAACTTTGTTGTTAATTGCCCGACACTTCAACACTCCCTGCTGCCACAACAACAGACCCATGCGTCTTTGGTGAAACAGTTAATCTTGTAGGTCAATCGCCTGTATACGATGCCATATGTACAATCTATGCTGGTTGCCCCTTAGAACTGGTGCAGCATCCCGAGCGGGGTATTCTGCCCTTGCAAACATCTTATTTTGCTAAGCTGTTTCAGGCGGTGGTACCGTACGTGCACCGGGCTTTCCAGTATATCAATAAGGATTAAATCAGTGCAGATGATAACAATTGGTTCTATTCATGCCTCACTTTGCTACGGTTACAACCCGATCTGGAGTTACACTCAGGCGTGGACAGCTGGCAATACCCGTGGATAATCATCATCGATGTGTTCCTAACCGCCCCCTGAGACGCAAAACGTGAATACATTCGCAGTACGTCGCCACTTCGTCGTTATCCTCGCCTTAGGGGCACTCGCCATCACAGCACCATCGTCGGCAAATACTGAGTTTTCCACTTGCCTCATGTCGCTTCAGGCACAGGCCCGCAGCGCGGGCATCAACGAAAGCATTCTGAGGGATGTCGTCCCCAGCCTGCAGCAACAGGAGCGGGTCATCAGTCTTGACCGGAAGCAACCCGAGTTCCTGCAGACCTTTTCCGAGTACCTTGATCTGCGCGTCACTCCGGAGCGTGTCGAACGCGGGCGGGCGCTGCTCGAAAAGTACAGGTCGTTTCTCCTGGATCTGCAGGAGCAGTATGGTGTGCCTCCGCAGTATCTCGTGTCTTTTTGGGGTCTGGAAACCAATTACGGCAGCTACCTCGGTCGCATGCCAACACTCGATTCACTGGCGACGCTGGCCTGTGATCAGCGGCGCAGTGATTTTTTCTCAGGTGAATTTATTGCAGCCCTGCAGCTGATGCAGCGCGAATCCCTCGAATCTGCGGATATGCAGGGGTCCTGGGCAGGCGCCGTAGGGCATACCCAGTTCATGCCCTCTTCATACTTGCGCTATGCCGTGGACGGTGACGGTGATGGCCAGATCGATCTGTGGCGCAGTGAACGCGATGCCCTGGCATCCGGTGCCAACTACCTGAAAGCTCTGGGCTGGCAGTCTGGTCTACGCTGGGGCCGAGAAGTGCAATTACCCGACAACTTTCCGTTTCAGTTTGCCGGTCAGCGCGACCAGCGTCGGCCGCTACACGAGTGGGCAGCCCACGGGGTAAGACTCAATGATGGCGGAAAACTGCCCAACACTAACATCGACGCCGCGCTGCTGGTGCCGGCCGGGCACCGCGGGCCCGCATTTCTCATCTACGATAACTTCGATATCATCATGCGCTGGAATCGCTCCGAGCTCTACGCTATTGCCGTAGGCCACCTGGCCGATCGCATCGCAGGTGCTGGCGCACTGCGCAATGGCACCAACGTCCAGGAGCCCCTGCGCAAAACTGATATTGAACTTGTCCAGGAGACACTGAACGCAATCGGTTATGATGCCGGTCCCGTTGACGGTGTGCTTGGCTCCGCAACCCGCAGTGCACTGCGTGAATTCCAGCTCGCCAATAATATGGTTGCGGACGGCTATCCCAACCCATCAACGCTGGAAGCTATCGCCACACATGACAGGCGCTAATTAATCGCTCAGCGTCCCGGAACAATATCAGCTGCAGCTGTTCAACAGCCGGTCCTGGATTATTATGAATTCAGTTTCATCAAATGCAGCACACGGAATGTGTCGTTTAACTATTACTTCTAACCCCATTCGACAGTTGCTGGAATTTTTCTCGAAACATTTTTAACAGATAAATATAATTATCTAATTTTATTGGTTATTTTTTAAAAACAACCTAATGACTGAAAAGTTTTTTTCGCCTCAACATGGCTTATTGGAGCACCAATGCACGCTGCCACCCTTATGCTGATTATTTTGAGCGCCGGACTTGTCAGCCAATGGATTGCCTGGCGAATCCATCTGCCAGCAATCGTTGTGCTGATTACAGCCGGCCTTGTTCTGGGGCCTGTGAGCGGCATCATCGAACTGGGTTTATCTCAGGCCGAACTGACAGAGCTTATTGGTATGGGGGTCGCCATTATCCTGTTCGAAGGCGGCATGGATTTGAAGCTCGGCGAAATCCGACGCGTTGGTCACGGTGTTGGCCGCCTGACAATTCTTGGCCCACCGCTGGCTTGGATTTTCGGTGCATTGGCCGCGCATTTTGTTGCCGGATTGAGCTGGCCAGTCGCCTGGGTGCTTGGCGCTATTCTGGTGGTCACAGGTCCGACTGTGATCCTGCCTTTGCTGCGCCAGGCGCGTCTCAACGGGAAGTCGGCTTCACTGTTGAAATGGGAAGGAATCGTCAACGACCCGATGGGGGTATTGCTGGCGGTGCTCACTTTTCAATACTTCACGCTCGCCGGGAGCGATTGGTCACAGGTGCTCACAGGGCTCGGTGCGGCAATCGCCGCAGCGGCACTGTTGGGCGGCGTGGGAGGATGGCTCACAGGCTGGTTCTACCGGCGTGGAGGAGTTCCTCCTCATCTCAAACCACCGCTACTGATGTTGCTGGTGCTGGCGGCTTACTGGGCCAGCAATCTCATCCAGCATGAGGCAGGGTTGCTGACCGTGACAGTGATGGGCCTGGTCATCGGCAATATGAAACTGGTCGAGCGTGAGCCACTGCGTCACTTTAAAGAAAATCTCACCATCGTACTGGTATCGGTGCTGTTTATTGTCATCCCTTCCCAGCTCAGAATTGATCAGTTGGAGTTGCTGAACTGGCGAGTGATGGCCTTTGTGCTGGCTATCCTGTTGCTGGTGCGGCCACTGTCCATCTTGTTGGCGACCCTGGGTGCACCCATGCGCGGCGAGGACAAACTGCTACTGGCGTGGATTGCACCAAGAGGTATCGTAGCCGCAGCCACTGCGGGCATCTTTGGACCGGCACTGATTGCTGCCGGCTATCAGGACGCCGAATTGCTTCTACCAATCGTTTTTCTGATCATTTTCGTGACCGTATTGGCACACGGTCTCACTCTCGGGCCACTGGCGCGAAAATTGTCTCTAGCAGCAAAAGAAGAAAACGGTCTGCTGATCGTAGGGGCCTCTCCCTGGACTCAGGCCCTGGCAAAGGCCCTCAAGGATCTTGAGGTGGACGTGGTTGTCACCGATGGATCTTATCAACGCCTTAAACCAATCCGCATGGATGGTATCAAGGTCTACCATGGAGAGATTCTCTCCGAACATGCCGAGCATGAGTTAGATGATGAGCATTTAAGTTTTCTACTGTGCGCTACCGACAATCATTACTACAACGCGCTGGTCTGCAAAGCACAGGGCGCCCAGTTCGGACACCACCGCACTTTTCAGCTACGCCCTCACGAGGAGTCAGGCCAAGAGCAGAAACGTCTGACCTTGCAGCAGCGTGGCTATTTCGCCTTTGAGCCACCAACAGATTTTTATACCCTCCAACAACGTCTGAACGATGGCTGGACAATACAGTCAACGCGCCTGAGCGAGGATTTTAATCTCGACCAGTTGGAAAGCCGGCTGGGTGAATCCGGCATTGACTGGTTATTGCTTGGCAGCCTGTCTCCACAGGGTAAATTACGGATTTGTTCGAGCGAACAGCCCTTTAAGTTCTCGACTGGTTGGACCTTAATCTATTTTTGCCCAGGGGACACCACCATGACACAAACGGATAGAACGAAGCCAACCGACACAGCTGCCTGAGTGTAAATGAAGCCGCAACGACTTAAATCGTGACCGATGTGGCAACCGGGCAGGCTGCTGTGGGGAAACAACCCATAAGAAAACCCGTCTGCCCAGCGCGCTCTGATCATCTGAACCGGATGATCGATACCAATTTGGACAGCAGATAGTCTTCCTCGCAATTGCGCAAACTAGTGAATATCTGAGTAAATGGATTAAAAAATCTGTCAGTTAATCCGGTTTCTAACGGCCAACATCTGGATTTTCAAAATAGCTTGTACGTGATGTCGCACAGGAAGCTTTATTTCTCAACTCCGTTGCCATCAAAAAAAAACAGTAGAACAGAAAGTTGCGCAAGTATTTCCTGGCAGTTGCACTGGACGCCAACCCAGTCGATTTCGAAACTAACAGGTAATGGACTGATACCAAGGAGGGCTGCTTCCTGCAGGACCGATAACCGTTTTGCCCATCAAAATGAGCGCCAGAGCCAGCAACAGATAGGTGGTATTGGCAAAAATTTGGCAATAGGCAATTTTACTGAATAACGGGCCAATACCCAGGCCAGTAACACCAGAAAAGCAACACCGAGGACAAGACCGCCGATAACGGATGGGTATTGATGTGTTGCTGGATATAGGCCTGCCATATCATCCAGAGGTGGAGATACTACTACTTTTGTTGGGGTCCAGAATTATTGAACCACTACACACCCGTCAGTTTCTGGGGAATACAGTGAATGAGTTCGGTTAGAACATAGAAAGCCCTAAATTTCATGCATCAGTCAAATGAATCCATCTCTAAAAACGCCGTTATTGCTACCACCCTGCCATCCTGATCAGAGTACGTCGCCATAGCTGATAAAGTGCCAGCGCTCTTTCAACAACTCGCGCAACGAGCCACCGAGACGAAGATTCAGATCCTGCGGATGAACACCGATGCGCAGGGTTCGCCGAGAGATGCGGGCCATTCCGATTTGGCTGCTGTTCCATAGCCGGAGGATCGCCGCACGAAACCCGGAATCGGCTTCGAATCCCACCAGTGGCAGCGGATGCAGGTGAGCGGTACGCAAGTCCAATACACCGCGCAGCACCTCAATTCGCGCGAAATCCAGTGATGCCAGCGATTGTCGCGCAACTGCGCCCAGCGCCCAGGCCGGCGGCACGTAAAGTGACGGTGCAGGCAGATCGTGTTCGGCGAACCAGGCGTGTGAGCGGCGCATCAGCGCCAGAATGCTTTCGCCGTCGAGCGCTAGGTGTTCGGCGACATTGCGCGACAACAGGGTCGAGTGAAGTCGGTGGTAAAGGCTCTGCGGCGTCCCCACACGGTGCAGCCAGCCATGCGCGGCGAGTTCGTGGCCGAGTCCCGCCAAATCCCGCAGCCGGTCGAGTTGTTCGTCACGCCAATCGCATCCGGGTACAACCAGCAGGGTCATGGGCGGGATCGCGTGAGTGCTACAGAATGCCAGGAAATCTTCCACCAGGGAGAGCGTCTCGGGCATCACGTCGTGCATTGACAGCACTGCTCGGAGTTGGCTATTCATGCCGGTTTTTACGCGCGTACCGTTCCACAAAATCCAGCCACTGACTAATGGTGTGGCTGTTCAGGGTTTCAGCGGCCCTGCGTGCAGCAGCAGCTTTTTCCTGCCAAGTACTCGCCGGGAGCTCACTCAGCTGGTGCAACACTTGCGCCAGGGACTCGCCCTCACCCAGGGTGAACAGCGAGTCCTTTAGCAACGGCCAGTCGTGAATACCGGCGTTGGCGGCCACCAGGGCAGGACGGCCGCGTGCCATCGCTTCCAATGCGACCGTGCCAAAGGTCTCCATATGGGAGGGCAATATCAGCAGCCCGGCAGCGTCCATTTCCGCGCGCAGGGCGTCACGTTCCAGCCAGCCGGTCAACCGCAGATTGGGCAGCAATTGAGCCTCGCGCTCGAGCTCACTACGGAGCGGACCGTCGCCAGCTATGACGAAGCGGATGTCCGGCAGTGCTTTCACAGCATCGAGGATAGCGGGCAGGTTTTTCTCCGGCGCCAGACGTCCGGCGAACAGTACCTGCCGCAGATTCTCTGTGGGAGGCACAATCGGGGTATCGAGAAACGCTCGCGATAACGGGGTACCCATCACATCCACACGGCGCGCGCCAAGGCTTTCCACGGTGGCGTTGAGGCTAGAATTGTTGACCAGCACTGAGTCGCTATTGCGGCAGAGAATACGATTGACCTGTACCAGGTACCAGTGCGCCAGGCGGAAGAACCAGGTGTCACCGTAAAGTTTCGCCAGCCCTTCGAAATGCGTGTGGAACGCGGTCAGAAATCCAGCACCGCTGCGCCTGGCAAGCCAAAGCCCCAGCAACCCGAATGGCCCCGGCGTTACCGAGATCACCAGGTCAGGCCGCAGCGCATGGAACTCGCGGTGGATACGCAGCACATTGGGGGTGATGAGTTTCTGGGTAGAGTCGCCGGGCAGAGGCAGGGCGAAGTGCAGTAATCGTTTTTTCACCACCGGCTGGAACAGTATCAGTTCGCCGAGTTGCGGCCCGAGCTGGGCGGCGAGGTCTTCATAATAGGCTCCGGCGCCGTTACGTGCGGGTAATGCGTCGGAAAAAATTGCCACCCGCAGCCGGCTCGCATCGCGTTGCCGGCAGCTCGGTTCAGTGCCTGAGGCGATCCCGGTACCGATACCGCTGCTCATGATGAGCCCGCCGGTGGTTCGAGTATCTCCCGGTAAATGCTTACCAGGTCAGGTTGTGGCACCTCGGCTTCTGACAGCGGCGAGTGGACGTGCCCGCTGCCGCCATAGTCACGGGCCTCTCTGGCAGCATCCTCCAGTACCCGTTGCAACGCATCGGTGAGCGGGATCCCCAGCTGACGCAGTGTCGCGGTGATGGCGGTCTGCGTTTCGTTCTGTAATTGGCTGTGATCAACCACGGCGAAACGACTGGCCGGCAGGCAGCGGCGCTGCTCACGTAGTTGCTGATAGACATGTTCCAGGCTCACTTGAAACTCATGCGTGACATGATCCGATGCCGCCGTCGTACCAAAAAAAACCAGACCGTTGCGAATGGAACTGAGCTGGGAGCGCAGCGCCCCACCCGGCTCACGCAGACAGACCAGAAAGCGCGAGTCATCGAAACTTTCAGCGAGCTCGGGCAACCAGGAACCAAAGGCGGCGTTCTTAGACAACAGTCGGCGCCCACTGCCATTGACGTAGAGATGTTTCTGTAGACAGGACCGATAAAAATTCAGCAGCACGGTGCGTTCGTAATCCGGCAGTTCGCGCAATCGCCCCAGCAGCCACAACGACTTACTGGCGGGAAAGGCCAGCACGAGGATAAAACAGCCACCCGCGGGCAACAGCGTGAGGTAATCCTCTTCGGCAGCCTGCAGGCCAACCTCGTGAATGTGGGCAAAACCACCCGTCACCCGACGGGTAATTGTATCTCCGAGCCGCTGCAACGGTCTGCCGAGCAACCGATCCAGGGCAGCGAACATACCGAACAGTTTCCGCTCGGAAACCGATGGGGCGAACAGTGCCTCCCAGGTATGAAAGGTAGTGAAACTGGCCGTATCGCGAGCCAGTGTGCGGTGCAGGAAAGTTGTTCCGCTGCGGGGCACGCCACTGATGAACAATGGCTGGTGAATTTCAACGCTGCGCCAGCCGGAAAAAAACAGCTCGTCGAGCAGAAAACCCAGCCAGTGTATGGTCTGCAACAACAGGAACAGCGGAAACAGAATCAGCAGGACGGCCAGTCGCCGAGGACCCAATGGCCCAGCACGGCGACCTTCAGCTCCGAAAGCTTCAATGAACCAACGCGCGTGCAATCGCACACTGAGCAGGAAAGCATCTCTCATGAAGCCGCACCGGGGTTTTCCGCCCGGTTGCTGAACACCAGCCTGCTGGACACTGTGAAGTTGAATGCCAGGCCGACCAGGCCGCCGATCCAGATAGCAACCAGTGGCAACAGCAGTAGTGCCTGCGGCTGGATCAGATGACTGTAACCCAGTGCAATTACGCCGTTGAACACGCCATAGTTGAGGAGTCCTCCGGCGGCATGAACGCCAAAATGTCCGGCCATCTGGCGATGAAAACTGCCGCGCTGGTCGCGCCCGAAAGTGAAGTAACGGTTGAGCAGATAGCCCACCATGATTGCTGTGGTCAGCGAAATGATGCGGGCGACATGTAGCTTCATACCAAACAGCCAAGGCAGCAGGTAAGTACCACCAACGTCGATCAAAGACATCTTCAACCCAACGGTGGCGAAGCGCAGAAACTGCGCGAGGCGGCTTTGCGAATGAAGATAACGACAGAGGTACCACTTCATCGGAAACTTTTGCCGGGTTTAAGACAGGAGCAACGGACATTATCGGATGCCGGCAGGAGGTGTCAATCGGCGTCTTTCAGGCAGTAGCCAACGGCTCTCTGCATGGCAGTGATGAACAAGAAAAGGCAAATTACCTAACATAGACCATAAATAGAACACTGTTCGCTGATTCCAGAACGACACGGCAAAGCTGTTCTTTTTAATCACAGCCCACTTTAAAATTCAACGCGCTATCATCCGACCTCTTCGTTTGGTGTATCCAACCAACCGCCTCCCTAGCGCGGTTCGTCAGGCTGATGTAGGTTGAAACGCGCCGATAGCGAAATGGCAAACCAGCATACTTCCATCGCCAGCACCGGCCAGTTGGTGTCTAGGTAAAGCTGCGGCAGTAGTACGAATGCCGCATAGGCATTCCATAGATGGTAGGGGCCAATTGACAGTCGGCGTGCGGCGAACAACAGATAGGCGGCACTGAAGGCAAATGTTGAGCTCCAGCCAATGATCGCCACCGCCAACTGCCATTGCCAGAATAGCGCGGGCAACGCGGCCACCCAACACAATCCGACACCGACTGTGAGAACGCTTGGCCCTACCCTTACGAACCTGAAACTTCCACCTATCAACAACCAGACACTGATCGCCGCCCAGAAAAAATTTATGCCCACCGCCTGCCAGGAGGCAATGGCTGCAGAAGATACCACCAAAGACAGGGCGGCAACGCCGTTGGCCGAGAAATACACGGGTCTGTGCCAGCGCGGATAGAAGGCGAGGTAAGCATAATTGGCAAGGTAAAGCAGGGTGCCGAACCAGCCCAGCAATTCAAAACCGGTCATAACTATTCAATTTCGATGTGCAGGTTCTTGACGTAGAACTCCCGACCAACGTGAGGACCATCGACGATGCGGATTTTTGATAATGCCACCATGGCAGCGTATAGTTTGGGGGAGTTGAACTCTTTAAATACTGCATCACTCCAATCCAGCACCAGCCCGCGGCTGCCGGGCGGAATCATGACGTAGCGGTTGTCGGGATGCTCTCCCTGCCGCTGAGTCTGTCCGATGATCACAGGATGTCCCTCCCCCACTACCAGACGCACATAGCCAGTACTGCGCCCGGCATCCAGCGAGGTTTCCTGCACCTCGTCCTGCTTGTTCACCCCTGCCAGCTTTTCCAGTGCCTCATCGAACGCCTTGATAAATGCCTCCCCCTGCGGATCGTCGTGGGTCACCAGATGAACCGTATCCTGTGACAGATAGTCCTCGCCGGGGATATGGCGAAAGGAACGGTATTGCCAGGGGAAATGCTCCAGGACCAATGCCTGCCCTACGAGCCTGGTCATGGGCAACAGATCAATATCACCGTTGAACAAAGCGCGCAGGGCGAGCACTTCCGACTGATACTCCGTGGCACCGACCAGCCATGCCTCGAATTTCTCACCATAGGCATACTCGGCCACGCGACCGAGTCGAAGATCGCCGATAGAATCCGGCGGTGAGGAAAAATCCCGGTGCTCTCGGCTGTAATAGAGCACATTGTCCACTGTCATCAGGGGTGCAGAAAAGCGCACATCGGGATAGAGCTGTTTGCGGCGAGCCGTCTCGAAATACGGAAAGGACAGGCGAATTTCGTTATTGTTGACCATTTCGTAGGCCAGCGAAAAATCCACATATTGCCACTGCGGATCGAGACGCATATTGCGCAGGGCAAGCTCGACAATACGTGTGATGGCGCCAGTCTCCTGACCCTGCGCCCGATTCACATAAGGTGGCCATACGTCTGTATAGACGTCCACTGCGGTGAAAGGACCGGCGGGAGCTGTGCCCGACAGTAGTGCTGAACACAACAGTGCACTTTTAACGCAGTTTGAGAACTGCATACAATGCTCCCAGCAAAATCACAATCAGTAAATTAACCCCCATGAAAAGATCGATATTCCAGGTCGCCAGGACACTGAGTAGTCCCGATGTCTGCTCGTCGTAGTAATTCAGTGTTGGTGAAGTCACCATCTCCCGGCTGTAGGTGACGAATTGAAGCGCGAGATCGAGTATGGCAAACAGGCCTATCAGCGCCAGCAGGCTGTCGGTGAGAATCGAGGCCAGGGAGCGCTTTTTATTATTGATTTCGTTAATGCGGGTCGAACAGACATCCACCATCCGCTGTGCATTTTCCAGCAGGTCGTCGAAATCCCAGGCCTGTAGTATCTCTTCCATCCACTGTTTTTTTGCGCGAACCAGGTGGTTGCGTGCTTCGTAATAGGTCGTAATGTGAAGCTGTGTGCGGGCCCTTACCCGTTGCAGTTTCAGCTCGCTGGTTTTCAGGTTTTTCTCGAGAAACACATCGGAAATATCCGCGAGAAGATCGCGGTTGATGTAGTGTTGTACCGCATAAAAATACTGGGCCAGAATCATGGCGTCGACTTTCTGGCGATCCGTCTGGTGCTCCTGTGCAACGATCACATAATTCAGCCAGCGCAGCGAATGGCGCAGCCGACCGTTGATAATATCCTCGGCATCTTCGGGCCGGATGGTCGCATCCAGCCATTGATGAAGCAGAGCCTGAGTGTTTTCGTGCTGCACCTCCTCTGACGACAGATTAAGTATACTGCCGACCCAGAGACACTTCAGGTCGCTGCATTCTTCACGCAATTGCAGGTTGTCAATATTTGCCTCGCGCAGAGCAGCCATAATGCGGGCAAATTCCCGGTTGGCAAATTGACTTATGGCGAGTTTGGTTTGCTCTTCGGCCCACTCTTTCAATGCATGGGCGTCAATATCCGGCGTCGGCTCCAGCACCAGTTCCACCACGGCCAGTTCGCTGTTGAAGCAATGCAATGTCAGTTCAAAGCCGTCGACGCTTCGACCCCACCAGTAGCCCAGCCGTATATCGCGGTCGTCACGGGTGATATCCGAATAGGCAGTGGAACCGGGCTGATCCGTCTGGTCGCCCTCTTCTGCGGAGCAATGCCAATCTGGAGCATGCAATACCTGTCCGTCTCCCAGTGCGGTTATACGCTGCACAAGTTCGCCGTAGGCAGCGGAGAATTCGTTCACGCCTGACCTGACCGACAGCGGATAATGAACCGGTGTGATTGTAGTGATCTGCATCTCCGGACTGCCCCTGAAACACTGGTCGGGTCAGTATACGCAACAGCGACAGTAAATTGGAGGAACAAGCCCAATTAACCCGGCTAGAACTTGGGGAAGCTACTTCACTGCATTGGGTTCAGAGTGATTTGAGTGGCGAGCTGCGGACTGGATACTCTGCACCAGCGCACGCAGGCCATTGCCGCGGGTGGCGCTGAGGTGACGTATCAGGTCAAGAGTTTCGAAGTAGCCCTCGATGTCGAAATCGAGGATGTCCTGGTTAGTTTTGCCATTGTAGGCGGCAAGGATAATACCCAGCAGGCCTTTGACAATGAAGGCATCACTGTCAACCTCGAAGAAGAGGCGGTCGTCTTTCTGCAGAGTGTTAAGCCAGACCTGGCTCTGGCAACCGCGCACAAGGCGCTCATCGGTTTTCAATTCATCATCCATGGGTGGCAGCTCCTTACCCAGGTCGATGATGTACTGGTAGCGATCTTCCCAGGTATCGAAGAAGGCCAGTGTCTCCTTGATGTCATCGGCGCGGATAGAGCTTCCGAAAGGATTACTGGGAATGTTCTCGATTGTCGTCATGATGGATGGGGTTTCCGCTAACTAGAAAAACATGCCGGTTTCGAGCTGCGCCTCTTCGGACATCATCTCCCGGCTCCAGGGTGGATCGAAGACCAGCTCCACATGAGCACTCTTTACGTTCGGCACCAGCTTCACCCGCTGCTCCACATCGCCCACCAGTACCGGGCCCATGCCACAACCCGGGGCTGTCAAGGTCATCTGGATATCCACCCTGCCGCTGTCCTGATCAATATCCAGATCGTAGATCAGCCCAAGGCTGCGTAGATTAACGGGGATTTCGGGATCGTAGACAGTCTCCAATGCCTGCCAGACCTGATTTTCATCGATGCGGTCATTGCCGGGATCAGCGAAGTTGAGCTCCAGCTTTTTTTGACCCAGCGCATCCGCATCCACACCATCCACCCGCACCATATTGCCCTGATGCACAACGGTATAGTTGCCGCCGAGGGACTGCACGATGGTGACGAAGGATCCGGCCGGGATGGTCACGGAATCACCCACAGGAACCAGTCGCCCCGGGCAGTCACGTGCAACATTGACAATACTGCGTTCCTGACTCATGTTTCTTGTGTCTTGATATCGAAGCTCTCGCCACAGCCACACATATCGGTGACATTGGGGTTTTCGATCTTCAGTGTCTGATTGACGCCCTCGCGGGTATAGTCAATTTCCATACCGCGCAGGGCGATGGCACCTTCACGACTAAAATAGATGGCCACGCCATTATCCAGCGTCAGGGTTACATCGTTTTCTTCCGGAGCAGGCACCTCCTCGATAACATACTTGAAGCCGGTGCAGCCGCTTTTTTTCAGCCCAATGCGCACACCGGCACCACCGTTACGCTGCAGTTGTTCGCGAAAATGTGACGCGGCAGCCGGCGTAATGGTAATTGTCTGTGCAAGATCAAATTTCTCTACACTCATAATGCTTCACCTTCCTGCGGCAATCTTATCCTGAATGGATACGGTGCCGCTTACCGTATGAAATTTTGTTAGCCCAACATCCGTCGGGCTTTGGCAAGCCCCTCGAACAAACGGTCGACTTCTGCGCGGGTATTGTACAGGGCAAACGAGGCCCTGACCGTGCCGGGTATCCCGTATTGCGCCATGATCGGCTGAGCGCAATGATGACCAGTGCGAACGGCAATGCCCTGTTGATCCAGTAGCATACCCACATCGGATGGCGGTATGCCATCCAGCAGGAAGCTGAACACACCGGCCACATGGTCGGCCTCACCGAAACGGGTAAGGCCATCAAAGGCCGCCCCCTGTGCCAGGGTGTATTCGAGCACATCGGCCTCATGTGCAGCCACGGCGACTCGATCCAGGTGCTGCAGGTAGTCTACTGCTGCGGCCAGTCCGATGGCACCGGCTATGTCCGGTGTCCCGGCCTCGAAGCGATATGGCAATCCCTGATAGCTGGTGCCGGCGAAACTGACCTGTTCTATCATTTCACCGCCACCCTGCCAGGGCGGCATGGCTTCCAGCAGTTCCCGGCGCCCCCAGAGCACACCGATACCAGTGGGACCGAACATCTTGTGCCCCGAAAAAGCATAGAAGTCGCAATTTAGCGCCTGCACATCAACAGGGGTATGCGCCACCGCCTGAGCTCCATCGATCAGGACTTTTGCCCCCACCCGATGGGCTTTCACTACAATGTCGGCCACCGGGTTCACTGTCCCCAGGGCATTGGAGATGTGACTCACAGCCACCATCTTCACGCGTTCATCAAGCAGCTCATCCAGCGCTACCATATCAATTTCGCCACCCGGTGTTACCGGAATCGGCACCACCTCGGCACCGGTGGATTCAGTGGCCATCTGCCAGGGCACGATACTGGAGTGATGTTCCAGTATTGGAACCAACACCCGGTCACCCCGCTTCAGGTTACTCCGGCCCCAGCTGTAAGCCACAAGATTGATGGCCTCTGTGGTGCCACGTGTCCAGAGGACCTGCTCCGGAGCCGGGCTGTTGATGAAATTTGCCAGCGATTGACGCGCATTTTCTATCGCGGTCGTGGCCTTTTCCGACAGAGCGTGGATACCACGATGCACGTTGGCATTGTAGCCGCGATAATAGTCGCTGATGGCGTCGATCACGGCATTGGGCTTCTGTGATGTGGCGGCATTGTCCAGATACACCAATGGATGTCCGTTGACCTGCTGTTGCAGGATCGGGAAATCACGGCGTACGGCCTCCACATCGAAAACCCGCTCTTGCTGTCTGATGTTTTTTGCCGGTGTTTCCATGCGCCTATTCTGTCCTCTCTCTCTGTGTCACCTGCTGCACAAACATGTCACTCAGTACGGGCTTGAGATACTCGCCCAGGGTGGGGTGCTGCAGGTTGTTGATGAGTTCGTTGATAAAACCGGTACTGAGCATCACTTGTGCATGCTCTCTGGCAATGCCGCGACTGCACAAATAATAGAGCGCATAGTCATCGAGCTGTGCGACCGTGGCCCCGTGGGTACACTTGACATCATCCGCATAAATCTCCAGTTCCGGCTTGGTATCTATTTCCGCCTTGTTACTGGTTAGCAGATTTTTATTACTCAGTTCCGCCACTGTCTTCTGGGCGTCCGGATGAATATGGATGCGTCCGTTGAACACCGCCCGTGCGTTATCGCTGATAACTCCCCGAAAAACCTCTTTGGTTGTACAGTGCGGCCGGGCATGCTCGATGCAGGTATGGTAGTCGATATTCTGGCTGTGCCGCGGCAGGTAGATGCCGTTGAGATCGCAGTGGGCACCATTACCTTCATGGCGCACCACCACATCCAGACGCTTGAGTATCGAGCCCAGCCCCAGGTGAAAACTATTGAGTCTGGCATCGCGATCGAGCCTGGCATGCACGCCACCGATATGCAGGGCATGCTCCTCCTCCAGATGCAACCGGTAGTGGCACAGGCGGGCATTGGCACCCAGCACCAGTTCAGTGACCCCATTGGTGAAACTGTTTTGTTGGGCCCCGTCGCTGGCGAAGTGTTCCACCACCGTGGCCTCGCTGCCAGGCTCCATAACGACCAGTAGCCGCTGGGACAGACTGAAAGCCTCGCGCTGGGGCACCGTCAACCAGACGATGTGCAGTGGTGTTATGACCTTGCTGTCCTGTTTTACGTGCACGAATACGCCATCATCGAGCCAGCTATCGTTGAGGGCTGTGAACATGTATTTGTCGCGATTGGCAGCTGTGCCCAGGTGGGTGCGTATGGTCTCCACCTGTGTCTCATCGGCTTCACTGAAATGCACGATATCCATACCGTCCATGGCTGTGGGGCTGGACAGCTCGGGGCTGTAGAAACCGTTCACAAACACCAGCATACGGGCGTCCAATCCGGAGATATGGACCTGATCACGCAGGGCCGTCAGCGCTGGCGATGTAGGATCCTGGCGTTCTGCCCAACCCAGGTAAGCACCCTCTTCCAGGGCTCTCAGCCGAGTATATTTCCAGTCCTCGGTCTTGCGGGTGGGCATGGTGCTGGACTTCCAGCTAGACCTGCCCCTGCGACGCTGTTCACTGAGCCAACCCGGAGTCTCGGTGGGGAGCTTTTGCAGGGCTTCGGCAATAAAATCGCTCATTACACGGCCTCACTTTCCAGCCAACCGTAGCCTTTATCTTCCAGTTCCAGTGCCAGCGACTTGTCACCGGAGCGGACGATACGACCGCCCCCCAGCACGTGAACATGGTCTGGCTCGATGAAGTTGAGTAGGCGCTGATAGTGGGTGATCAGTACAAAGGAACGCTTGCCGTCGCGCATGCTGTTGATACCGGCAGCCACCACCTGTAGCGCGTCGATATCCAGACCCGAGTCGGTTTCATCCAGGATGGCCAAATGCGGCTCAAGCAGCATCATCTGCATCAGCTCATTGCGCTTTTTCTCGCCACCGGAAAAACCTTCGTTAACACCGCGCTTGAGAAAATTCTGATCCAGATCCACGCGCTTGCAAACCTCGCGTGCCAGTTTCATGAAGCTCACGGAATCCATCGCTTCCAGCTTGCGATACTTGCGCATCCCATCCACAGCGGTTTTGAGGAATTCCATGTTGCTGACACCGGGAATTTCCACCGGGTACTGAAAAGCCAGAAGCAAACCGGCCAGAGCACGCTCTTCCGGTGCCAGGGCCAGCAGATCCTGGCCCATGAAGGTGACTTCACCAGCGGTGACCTCATAGCCTTCGCGGCCCGTCAGCACATGGCCGAGGGTACTCTTGCCCGAGCCATTGGGCCCCATGATGGCATGCACTTCGCCTGGGCCGATGTCCAGATTGATACCACGCAGGATATCCTCGCCCTCGACGGTGGCATGCAAATTCTTGATAGATAACATCGTTATTCTGACTCTCCTGTATAAAATTCTATGAGGCCGACCATTAACCGACGGCGCCTTCGAGGCTAACTTCCAGTAGCTTGCCGGCCTCCACCGCAAATTCCATAGGCAATTCCCGAAACACTTCCTTGCAGAAACCGTTGACAATCATGGATACCGCCTTTTCCTCGCTAATGCCGCGCTGAAGACACAGAAACAACTGTTCGTCGCTGACCGTGGAGGTGGAGGCCTCGTGCTCAATGATGGCGGTCGGATTTTTACTTTCAATATAGGGAAACGTGTGCGCGCCGCACTGGTCTCCGATCAGCAGTGAGTCGCACCGCGTATAGTTACGTGCACCGGTGGCACCCGGATTCATTCGCACCAGACCACGATAAGTATTGGATCCGTGTCCAGCGGCAATACCCTTGGATATGATCGTCGAGCGTGTGTTCTTGCCCAGATGGATCATCTTCGTGCCGGTATCCGCCTGCTGGAAATTGCTGCTAAGCGCCACCGAATAGAATTCACCGATACTGTTGTCGCCTTTGAGTATACAGCTGGGGTATTTCATGGTGATGGCGGAACCGGTTTCCACCTGTGTCCAGGAAATATGGGCATTGGTATGGGCCAGACCTCGCTTGGTGACAAAATTGTATATGCCACCCTTACCTTCCTCATCACCGGGATACCAGTTCTGTACCGTAGAATACTTTATCTTCGCGTTGTCCAGGGCCACCAGCTCCACCACCGCCGCATGTAACTGATTTTCGTCCCGCATGGGTGCCGTACAGCCTTCCAGATAGCTGACTTCGCTGCCTTCGTCAGCCACGATCAGGGTGCGCTCGAACTGGCCCGTCTTGGCCTCGTTAATGCGGAAATAGGTAGACAGCTCCATGGGGCACTTCACACCCTTGGGAATGTAGACGAAGGAGCCATCACTGAAGACCGCGCTGTTCAGCGCCGCATAATAATTGTCTTTCTGCGGCACTACTGTACCCAGGTGCTCGCGCACCAGTTCCGGATAGTCCTGTAGCGCCTCGCTGATAGAACAGAAGATGACCCCCGCCTCATACAACTTCTTGCGGAAAGTGGTACCCACGGACACCGAGTCGAACACAGCATCCACGGCCACGCCGGCAAGCATTTCCTGCTCATGCAGGGGAATGCCCAGCTTGTCGTAGGTCTCGCGCAACTTTGGATCCACCTCGTCCAGGCTCTGGGGTCGGTCTTCATCGCGCTTCGGCGCAGAGAAGTAGGACATGGCATTGAAGTCAATGTCCGGATAGCTCACATGCGCCCAGTGGGGTTCAACCATTTCCAGCCAGGCATGATAGGCCTTCAGTCGCCACTCCAGCATCCATTCCGGCTCGTTTTTCTTGGCCGAAATGAAGCGGATAACGTCCTCGTTCAATCCTGGTGGCAGGGTATCCGATTCTATATCGGTGACGAAGCCGGCCGCATAGTGGCTTTTGATAAGATCATCGATCTGTTCCGACATGATATTAGTTACTCTCTGTCTGTTCTTTAAATACTGATACCGAACCCTGCAATTGCTCCACGGCCTCGATCCTTTCTTCCTGGCCGGAAGCCGACGGGCACCGGGAACCACTGCCGCCGGATTCAGCTTCACGAGCCATGACATCTGCCAGAGTAATGCCCTGAAGATAGTCTCGTATATGCTCGTTCAGTGCCTCCCACAGATGGTGCGTCAGGCAGATTGCTCCATGCTGGCAGTTGCCCTCCCCCTGGCAGCGGGTGGTGTCCATATTTTCGCTGACGGCGGCCGTGACCTGAGCCACGCTGATGTCTTCCGGCCGCCCACCGAGACGATATCCGCCCCGGGGCCCCCGAAAGCCGACCACCAGCCCTTTACTGCGCAGGCCAGCAAATAGTTGCTCCAGATACGAAAGGGAAATATCCTGCCGCTCGGCGATCGCAGCCAGGCTCACCGCACAACGGCTCGGCTCATGGTTAGCCAAATCCAGTAAAGCCCGGAGAGCGTAATGTGCCTTACTTGTTACCCGCAATGAAACCTCCTGGAACGTTTTGAATCCTAGGCCTGTACTGTCTCAAATCCCAGTAATTTAGTCAAGTATTAACAAAGGGTTTGCTAAGAGGTTAATGAGGGGATAATGGGGCATTCTCGTATTGCGCAGCTACCTGCTGTGTGGCCAAGTACACAGTTCAAAGGTCGCCTAACCACACAGAATCACGTAGCCGCAGTTCGCGTGCGGAATGACACCATCGGCACGCGGTATTGGAACACGTTATCGACCCACTTTCCGGGCCACTACGGGCCACTGAAAATACCACCGCCCCGGCTCATTCGATTAACTGGCAGTTTACCTTTAGGCCTTGGGCACCTACCCCAATACGCGTTTTTATCTGTTAGCACCTGACTGTCAGCCCCTGGTTCTCATAGAGATCTGCTACCCTGTAAGTCAGTCAATCGGGCTGAGGCAGCCCTGCAGGATACTTAATGGACACGCAACTCTTACCGTTACTGGTAGCGTTGGCCTTGGGAATGCTAATCGGACTTCAGCGTGGCTGGCACCAACGCGACACCCCGGCAGGCGGTCGCATTGCCGGAATCCGTACCTTCGGCCTGCTGGCACTGAGTGGTGCACTGGCAGGCGTGCTGACGACACCGCTCGGCCCCGGTATTGCCATCGCCATGGGTCTTGCGGTCACTTTACTGCTCGGGCTGGCCCACTGGCTCGATTCCAATAATGATCACGACTACGGCATAACGACCATAGTAGCTGGCGTCGTTACCTATCTCACAGGACTGCTCACCATGCTCGGCGACCTTAGTCTTGCGGTCGCCGTAGCTGTAATCACCACCATCGTACTGCACTTCAAACAAACCCTGCATCAGGCAATGGGGCACCTGAGTGACAGTGAAATGCGCGGTATTCTACAGCTGGCTCTGATTTCAGTCGTGTTATTGCCAGTATTGCCCAACCAGAGCTACGGCCCCTGGGATGCGCTTAACCCCTACGAGATCTGGTTGATGGTGGTGCTGATCGCCGGCATCAGCCTGGCGGCCTACTTTGCCATGCGTCTGACCGGTCCCAAGAAGGGAGTATTGATCACCAGTGTACTCGGCGGCCTGGCATCCAGTACTGCATTGACCCTGAGTCTGGCACGCATGAACGCCCGTGTTCCGATGCCGCGCCTGTTGTCCTGCGGCATTCTGCTGGCCTCGGCGATCATGTACCCGCGAATTTTGCTGGAAGTCGCTGTAATCAACCCTGAACTCCTGCCAACGCTGCTCCCCCCCATGCTGGCCATGACACTGGGTTGTGTGCTCGGTGCTTTCTTGCTGTGGCGCAAACGTGAATCCAGTACGGCAATAAATACCGAGAAGCTGGCTACACAACCTTTCCAGATCATTCCTGCGCTAAAATTCGGCATCCTGCTGGCCGGAATTCTGCTCATCGCACACGGTATTGAAGAACACATGGGAGAACAGGGTCTTTGGCTGGTATCGATTGTGGCCGGCCTGACCGATGTGGATGCGATCACCCTGACTCTGGCGCGCATGGCACAAGACAGCATCGGCACCGATACCGCCGTAACCGGTATCACGCTGGCCGCGATCACCAACACACTGGTCAAAGGTGGCTTGGCCCTGTTTGCAGGACATGCCTCTCTTTGCCGCCCTCTCTGGCCCGGTTTATTGCTCGCCGTTGCGCTGGCACTACTAACCCTATGGATACTCTGATTCCACAATACCTGAATTCGAAATCATGGAAGCTGGCTGCCAAGAAGACTTACTGAACCCGAACACACCATCGTCGTGGTACTGAAGAAGCGGCGGGACAACGGCGTGGACTGGATGCTATCCAGTTTGCCCTGACCATCGACGATTCGGGCGCTTGGCAACGCTCATCATTGCCCGAACCCTCAAGGCTAACGTAATATCAAACCGCCACCCCGACCATGGGGGCCCCATTCCGACAGCCGCCATACCTGAGCCACAAATGCCTAAAGACATACTGAACAAGGCACTACCAGCCAAATCGATAGCTTTTATGCAATTGCTTCAATTACACCCGGTGGCCTGGCTGATTGGCATTTTGCTGATCGTCTACTCAGGCACGTTCGTCTGGCATGTTTACAAGCCGTTGCCATACGGCCTGGATACAGGCTATCCGCAACGCGCGGCAAATGATGTCGATTTTCTGGTCGACAGCACCTGGCTCGACGCCGATGGTCAGCAGCATCAGCGAAGCGAGATCTTCGATACATTGTTAGCCTTGATCGATAACGCCGAGCAGTTGATTGTGCTGGAGATGTTTTTAATCAACGATTTCGCCGGCCGCACTGACGACGGATATCGCGCACTATCCGGCCAGGTGTTCGAGCGATTGCTAGCCCGACGGCAGGCCCGCCCCGATATGCAGATTATACTGATTATCGACCCCTTCAACCGGCTCTACGGCGGCGTCGAATCCGACCGTCTTGATGCGCTGAAGGCTGCGGGAATCGACGTTATCGAAACCGATCTGACTGTATTGCGCGACTCCAATCCACTGTGGTCAGCGGTCTGGCGAATGTGCTGCCAGTGGTTCGGCAACTCTCCCGGTGGCTGGCTGCCCAACCCGGTCGGCGAAAACCCGGTTAGCCTGAGGACCTGGCTAACCCTGCCCAATTTCAAAGCCAACCATCGCAAGGCACTGGTCGTCGATCAGGCCGGGCAGCTTCGAGGCTGGGTGTCGTCGGGTAACGCCCATGATGCCAGCAGTCGACACAGCAACGTAGCACTGACTTTTTCGGGGGCAGCTGCGGCTGACCTGCTGGCGAGCATGCATGCCACAGCCATGCTGTCCGGTCAGGTTCCGAACTGGCCAAACCAATGGACACCTCCCCTGAAACCCACCACCTCCGGAGCGACGATACAGGTCCTGACGGAGGCGGCTATTCGCGAGGCGGCGCTAAAACAGATCGGGCGGGCCGCAAGCGGTGACCGCTTGGACGTGGCCATGTTCTACCTGGCCCATCGCGAATTGATCGAGGCCCTGATTCGGGCTCACCAGCGCGGCGTACAGTTGCGCATTCTGCTCGATCCCAATGAGGATGCCTTCGGGCGCAAGAAGAATGGGGTGCCCAATCGCCAGGTTGCCAGCGAACTGCATGCGGCCGGCGTTCCATTGCGCTGGTGCAACACAAGTGGCGAGCAATGCCACTTTAAATACATGCTGCACCGGGGTAGTGACGACCAGCCGGTCTGGCTAATGCTGGGTTCCGCCAATTTCACCCGGCGTAATCTTGACAACTATAACCTCGAAACCCAGGTCGCCCTGCAGACCGATTCCGAGCATCCCGCTGCACAACGCGCTCTGGCCTTTTTCGATCAGCAGTGGAACAACACCGGAGAGCGACTTCACAGTCTGCCGTATGAAGCGTACGCTGATGAATCCGCCCTGCACTACTGGCGTTATCGCCTGATGGAAGCGAGCGGACTGTCAACGTTCTGAGAGCTATTCAGCTGCCCTCACTAAAGCCACAGCTTCCATCTTCTTCATTAAATTCAATCCACTATCGCGAGCAATCATTATTGCAAAAAACGGCTTTTTCAAATCAATCAATCAACATGGCTGAAAAGCTGATGATTTTTCTTGCATTGCGCCGATTTTTTTTACAGTGTGAAGTGGCTTTATCACCAAATCGTGATTTGCGAGTTACATTAGGGGGGGGCATGTCAGATAGCTGGCAGGAAACCATCACCAACGCAAAAATGTTGCGACGAGATTTACACGCGCATCCTGAGTTGGGCTGGCAGGAATACCGTACCGCTGATCGCATTCGTGAGGCGCTCAGCAGTTTGAATATTGCCTGGCGTGCTTGTGCCGGCACCGGCACCGTGGCCTGGCTCAACCCGACAGGCAAAGGCCCGCATATTGCGCTGCGCGGTGATATTGATGCGCTGCCTCTCACTGAAAACAGCCAAAAGAACTGGACTTCCCAACAGCCCGGCTGCATGCACGCCTGTGGGCACGATGGCCACACGGCAACGCTTATGGCCACCGCCCACTGGCTGAAAATGCAGGAATCTTTATTACCAGGTCCGGTGACCTTGATTTTTCAGCCTGCCGAGGAAGGCGGTCATGGTGCACGGGAAATGATCCATGATGGCGCGTTAGACGGTATTGATGTGATTTATGGATGGCACAACTGGCCGGCGATCCCATTTGGTAAATTGGTCTGCCCAGATGGCATTGTCATGTCTGGTAATGGCACATTTGAACTGATTGTTAACGGCTTGGGTGGTCATGCCAGTCAGCCTGAGTTATGCCGGGATCCGGTGCTGGCTGCCAGTGCCATCACTTTAAACTTGCAGCAGATCATCAGCCGGCGTCTGCCACCGCAACAGGCTGCAGTATTAAGTGTTACATCTATTGAGGCACCCAGCGCGCCGACCGTTATACCGCAACAGGCCAAAATTGCTGGCAGCATCCGCGTTCCCGATAAAGCCACGCGCGAAACACTCAACCGCCTTATCACTGAAATCAGTCAACAGACTGCGATCAGCTATGGCGTGCATTGCGAGGTCAATATTTATCCGCGCTACGAAGCGACCACCAATCATGCCCTGCCGGCTTTACAGATGCGTGAACAGTGGCAGACATTATTCGGGGGTGATGCCCTGCACACCGATATTCGCCTGCCAATTATGGCTTCCGAAGATTTCAGTTATTACCTGCAGGAAATCCCCGGCGCTTTTGCGCTGATTGGCAGCGATGATGGTCCTGAACACCAGGCACCGTGCCACAGTCCATACTATGATTTTAACGACCGGTTGATTCCTTTGGTCACGGCCCTGTTTGCACGCCTTTGTGGCGCACCTGTTCCGGAGGATCTGTCCAACGTCGGCAAGGCGTAAATACGTAAGGAGAATTAGATGAGCATATTTGAACAAAGAGAATCGGCAATTCGGGCTTATTGCCGGGTGTATCCGGTAGTCTTTGATAAGGCGTTGAATGCCCGGCAAACTGATGAAAATGGCCGGGAATATATCGACTTTTTTGCCGGTGCCGGGGTGCTGAATTTTGGCCACAATAATCCGCGAATGACCGAAGCGGTGATTGCCTATATTCAATCGAACGGTGTCACCCACAGCCTCGATATGCACACCACTGCCAAGCGGCAATTTATGGAACATTTCACCAAGACCATTCTTGAGCCACGTAAAATGCCGCACAAAATGCAATTTATGGGTCCGACCGGCACCAATGCCGTTGAAGCCGCCATGAAAATGGCCCGTCGGGCAACCGGCCGGCAGGATATTGTTGCTTTCAGCCACGGTTTTCATGGCATGACCCTGGGAGCGCTGAGTGCCACCGCTAACCAGCATTTCCGTAACGCGGCCGGTGTGCCACTGACCCATGTTCAACATTTCCCATTTGGTTGCGAAACCGTCTGTCCCGGCTGTGAACTGGGTTGTGGCATGCAGAGCATCGAACAACTGCGCGCCATTTACGCCGATAGCTCCAGTGGTATTGCACCGCCAGCAGGTTTTTTACTGGAAACCATTCAGGCCGAAGGTGGCGTCAAGGTCGCCGATAAAGGCTGGTTACAGGCCTTGGCCAAACTAGCCAAAGACGTCGGCGCCCTGCTGATTATCGATGATATTCAGGTCGGCGTCGGTCGCACCGGTTCGTTTTTTAGTTTCGATGATCTGGATCTGGACCCCGATATTATCTGCCTTGCCAAAGGTATCGGCGGCTTGGGCACGCCAATGGCCATGAATCTGGTCAAACCCGAACATGACCAACATTGGTTGCCGGGCGAACATACCGGCACCTTTCGTGGTCAGGATATTTCCTTTATCGCCGGCGATCAGGCACTGACGTATTTTGACGACGATGAACTGATGCAAACCGTTAAAGCCCATGGCGCCATGATGGCAGATAGCCTGCAGCCATTGGTGGATCGGCATCCGCTGGTGAACCTGACTGGCAAAGGCATGATCCTGGGCCTCGACGTCGGTAATGGTGATCGCGCCAAGCAAATTGTCAGTCAATGTTTTGAATCCGGTCTGATGATTGCCAGTTGCGGCACTGGCGGCCGGGTAGTGAAATTGATCCCGCCATTGACCACGCCCAAAGCTGATTTGGAAGAAGGTCTGAAAATCCTCATTAAAGCCACCGATAACGTCATGATGCAGGAGCCGGCATGAGAAAACGCGATGATATGACCTTTCCTTTTGAGGAATATGAGCGACGATTGCGCGAATTGCGTGAGCGGATAGCCGAGCGCCACATGGACGCGGTGGTAATTTCCGATCCAGAAAACATTATGTATCTGACGGATTATCAGACGACGGGTTATTCCTTCTTTCAGGCCCTGGTCGTGCCACTCGAAGATGAGCCGTTTATGATCACCCGGAAACTGGAAGAGTCGAACATCACGGCCCGCACCTGGGTGGAAATCACCCGTCCGTATCCGGATACCGGTGATGCGATTCAAATGCTGGTTGATGCCTTGCGTGAATTTGGTCTTGATAAAAAACGTATCGGCTATGAGCGCAACAGCTACTTCTTCCCGGCGTATCATCAGGATTGCATTCACAACACACTGACCGATGGTAAATTGCTGGATTGTTTTGGCATTGTTGAAGAGGGACGGGTCTGCAAGTCGCCGGTAGAGATTGCTGTAATGCAAAATGCCACAAGAGCTACCGAAGCGGGAATGCAGGCGGGTATCGATGCGACGGAAGCTGGTGTCACTGAAAATGAAATTGGCGCGGCGATAAGTTCTGCCATGTTTAAAGCGGGCGGAGAACCACCGGCCGTGATGCCTTATGTGACATCCGGACCGCGCACCATGATTGGTCATGCCACATGGGAAGGTCGCGTGGTGCAACCCGGCGAACATGTGTTTCTCGAAGTCGCTGGCTGTTACCGGCGTTATCACACAGCGATGATGCGCACCGTTGTGCTGGGAAAACTCAGTGCCTCAATGTACAAGGCCCAGGAGATCATGAAAATGGCACTGGATGTCGTACACAATAAATTTCAGCCGGGAATGACGGTGTCGGATGCCGACAATATGATCCGCAATATCATTACTAAAAATGATGTGGGTGCCCGGCTGGTAACCCGCTCCGGTTATTCGATTGGTATCGCCTTCCCACCCAGTTGGGATGAGGGTTATATCGTCAGTCTTAAGCAAGGTGAATCCGCAGTATTAAAACCCGGTATGACTTTCCATATCATTCCCTGGATGTGGGGTGTCGACGGCGATAAAACCTGCGGTATTTCTGACACCATCTATATTACCGAGGATGGCTGTGAGTCTTTCTTCACAATGGATCGGGATTTTAGCGTCAAACCGACAAACAGCAGTAAAAAATTGCTGAGTCTGGATAGCGCGCGTCATAACGAGGGCAGCACAGACGTTAAAAAAACCACCGCCAAACACCCATCCTGAGGACATTATGCTAGTAGCAACCAATCCCTATAACGGACAACAGCTCGAAGGTTTTCCCTCGCTTGATAAAAATCAAATGTACGCCCGCATTGGCGATGCAAGCGCCGCCTTTACGGGTTGGCGCGCCACAAACTTTGCCGAGCGTGCCAAAGTGCTGCAAGCCGTCGCCAAACAGTTGCGCGCCGAAAAACATGACATTGCCAAATTAATGGCACTGGAAATGGGAAAACCCATCAAAGAAGGTGTGCCGGAGGTCGAAAAAGCCGCGACCTGCGCCGAGTATTACGCTGACCATGCCGAGGCCTATCTGGCCGACGAGACCCTGCCATCCGATGCCAGCCTGAGTTATGTGACCTATCAGCCGCTCGGTACCCTGCTGGGTATTTTGCCGTGGAATGCGCCGTTATGGCTGGCCTTTCGCTATTTGGCGCCGGCACTGATGGCGGGCAATACCTGCGTGATGAAACATGACCCGCATGTACCGCAGTCTGCCCAGGCGATTGCCAACGCGTTTTTAAAGGCCGGTGCGCCGGATAATATTATGGTCAACCTGCCACTGGAAACACCGGAGGTAGAACTGGCGATTCGCGATCCACGCATAGCGGCAGTGTCGTTTACCGGCTCCAACAGCGCAGGCAAAAAAGTTGCGGCCATAGCCGGCAGTGAAGTTAAGCCCTGTGTATTGGAACTCGGCGGTTCGGATCCAGTACTGGTATTAAACGATGCCAATCTCGAACAAGCGGCGGATATTATCTGCCTGTCGCGGATCATTAATGCCGGCCAGTCCTGCATTGCCGCCAAACGGGTAATCGTTGAGGCGGATGTCCATGATCGTTTTATCGAGCTGGTCGAACAGCGACTTGGCAAGTTACGGCTTGGTGATCCTTTGCAGGCCGACACGGATATCGGTCCAATTGCCCGTGAGGACTTACAGTTGAATCTGCACCGTCAGGTCGAAGAGACGATCGCCGCCGGTGCCAAATGTCGGTTGGGTGGTCACTTGCCGGAAGAGGCCGGGTTTTTCTATCCGGTGACATTACTGACTGGTGTGACACCCACCATGTGCGCCTTTCAGGAGGAAACTTTTGGACCCGTGATGGTGATCATCAAAGCAGATGATGTCGATCATGCGCTTGAAATGGCCAATGACACTGAATATGGCCTGGGTGCCGGGATCTGGACAGAAAACGCCTCGCTGGCAAAATCACTGGCTTTACAAATCGACTCCGGCCAGGTGGCCATTAATGGCATTGTTAAAACCGATCCACGGCTACCCAGTGGCGGGATTAAAGGTTCCGGTTATGGCCGTGAGCTGGGGCCGCAAGGGATTAAAGAATTTGTTAATGCCAAGCAGATATGGATTAAGTGATTAGTCCAAAACCGGCGGTGAATACCAAGTGGTGCTGCTAAACGATCTGGCAGAGAGGCTGTGCTCGCGGGCGCTGGCAATGACCAGCGTGCCCCCTCGCCTTTGTGGAATCACCTCCTAAAGAAACCCAGGCGCAGCGTCCATGGCTTGCAGGATATCCGGAAAAAAGCAACGCAAGCCCAGCAGTCCCGATCTAGTTGGAATATTCCAGCTAAAGTTTTGGTGCTTCCGTGCCGGTTTTGGATTTTTCTGCAACCTGTTGTTGCACCCAGGCCTGTGCTTCAAATTCAGATTTGGCCTGCGCCCAAACATCAAAAATGGTGCCGCTTGCATTGGTAACGGGTTCGCCACGCAAGGTATATTCGAACAGCCCAGCGCATTGGGCGGCGTAATCTGGTGTCACGTCCACGGTGGCCATCTTCCTACCCTCTTTGACAAAACGATCCAGCACACTATTGCCTATTGAAGCACCGAGCACACAGCTCGTATCTCCGGTTTCTGCCAACTTCCATTTCAGCGTGCGTTCGGCTCTCGAGTCGGTTCTGCCATTATTAATATCTGCGACTGGTTGGCCGTATTTATCAATCAGTGCCTTCGCATAATCGGCCTGAGTTAAGGGTTCTGTGGTTTGGCGGTGGCCCCGAGTGATGGAAACTACACGTGGTTCGCTGGGAGGGTAAGAGTAACCGACTGACAGGCCGACGCTGCCCCCCGGCATCTGACCATGTGTGGCGACCAGAAAGCTGTCAGTTTTGTAGCGTTTGCCCAGCGCGTTGTATTCAAAATAACGGCTGGTGTCCTGGACACGTATGCTTGCATCGTAGTCTTTCATTACAGCATTGACTTCTTCAGGTGTCATGCCCAAATACAGGCCGGCGATATCGGGTCCGATACGGCTGCCAATGGTCCTTTTAGCCGGTTGCGTAGCAGAAGGCTGGGTGGTTTGAGACGCTGATTTTTCTATAGCAGTGTCGTTAGGGCTGGCGTGTTCTGTACTACTTGCTGCTGAGTCCTCACTGCCACCACAACTGCTCACTACCATACTTAACGCTAGAATCTTAAAAAGGGGTAACCTGCTCATCGGATTTATCCTCAAAGATACGACGAATAGTTTTCAATGAATCGGGGATAAAGCTAAGGTACAAGCATGAAATGATGGCTTGGGTCTTGGAAGGCAGTTCTTTTCATTCCGCTATGACCTTTGGCAAAACTTTACCCCCATATAATCATCAGAACAACAATATTTTGATTAGGGGCAAGCCTAGCCATTTCACCCAATTTTCATTGTAATTGAATGATTGTCACTCATTTAATCCAGACAATATCCTGGAAAATACCATGCAAAATATTACTTACCGCTAGCTGTGAATACCAGCCAGTACTTGTTTGATTATTTCAATTTGAGCGCAACAACTTCTCGCCAGTTCTAGCACAGATTTGGGCACCAGAGAAAAATACCGGTCCGGTGGAACAGGTTGACACTTCAGATTGAAGTGGTTCCGGATCGTCGCATTGTTTCCACCACTCGAGCCGTCTGCTGGCTATCTATCTCTGCTCCATGTATTCCACTGCTCTTTTCTCTGAGATTTTCAGCGCTCAGAACTTTCGTCAGCGTATCTAACGATGGGCCTCTCTGACTGCACGGTAGATTCATCGCCTGCGCCCAGGGAATGGCTGCTTTTTGGCTGCAAAATACACCTTGAATTGGCGGCATTGGCAAACCGTATCGGGCAACGTGATCCAGCAGGATCGGCCAGTCGAAACTGGCGTTGTGGATGACTATCAGTTGTTCTATTAGGTATTCCGCGATCTGGTCCCACTGGGCACCGAAGGATTCGAATTCAGCGGCCTGTTCGTTAGTAATGCCGTGTATCGACTGTGCTTCTTCTGAAATGTTTTTTTGTGGCCGTGTTTTAAACTCGATGGATTCCGCTATCTCTCGATTTCTTACCACGGTGAGGCCAAGTGTCACGATATCCGGCGGGCCGTTTTCATCCGGGAACCCGGTGGTTTCGGTATCGAGGACGATGTAATCGTCCGGGAGTTGGGTGAAGATCCACAGCAGCTCTTTATACATTGCCATCACCTCCTGCCACGGCCGCCACTATTGCCATCGAGGGATTCAACGTCAACGATCGTCCCCTGGTCATAGTGGTAGCGCAGATAGCGCCAGTGGATCGCATCGGACAACACTCGGGCACGCATCACGCCGTAGCACTCCCCTTTCGTTCTCACGCTTTGGTAGTGAACACCAAAGCTTTTGGCATCGCGTAACGCGTAACCGAGTTGCTGAGCTTCGCCATACTGGTCGGAATCGTAGATCCCGTCTCCGACCAGATGACGTACATCGTGAAGGGTGGTCGGCCCCAACTGTGCGCGAATCACGCGCATCTCCTGGGTGGTCTTGTCGATTCGGGATTCACGCAGAAAGCGCGCCCGATGGAAGGCCGATTCGGCAATGGCAACTGCCTCATCGGCGGCGCAATAATAGATGCCAAAATCCCGGTTGAAGCGCCCACCGCGGCCATCGACCGGTGTGTGGGTGAAGGCCGCCATGATCCAGGAGGCACCGTCGCCATAGACCCTGTCTTCTGATGGCACCAGGCGAATATCGCCGACTTCATCGCGCAGTCGGGGGTTGGTCAGGGACTCCACGGCATAGAGCACCTCCCAATCCTGTGGATTGGAGACACGCTCGAACAGGTGGATCTGCGGATAGCGCGCCAGTATGACTCGATAGACCGGTTCATTGACCTCGCTACTGGGTAGCGTATTAATAGCAATCACCAGCCACCCCGCTCCGCATCAAGGAAATTCCTCACCACCGCCAGGTCGACCACATGGCCAGCCAGCAACCGGTCCAGCGGTGCGGTGCCATTGAACAGCGGATTGTCGTTAGGTGTGTCCAACCATTTGTCGGCCAGCGACTGATCGGGCAACAGGATTTGCAGGGACTTGTAGATCCCCAGAATGTAACTGGTCCGCTCCAACAGGTCTCGCGTCAGCTTTGCCTTCTCGGGTTGGCTCTTCCAGTTATAGAGGGTCTTCTCGTTGCTGAGCCCCAGCAGTGTCATCTGCTGGGCACCAGTGAGGCGCCATTGGCTGAAGATATTGAAAATCGCCGGCAGCAGTGAACGGGTGACACTGGAACCCCGTTGCAGTAGTTGTTCGGCCTGAGCGCTCATGATTTCCTCCTAAGCAGCATTAAGACTGTATTTTTACAGTGCTTAAATGCAGCCTAGCAGACTGTAATAGTACAGTCAATTGACTCAGAAACACTTTTTTAAAATCAATATGAGAGTGCTGGTAACGGGAAGGTAAATATTACTTACCTGTGCATGTCAGCTTATTGCGAGGTCAAGAAAAGAAAAGCCCAGCTAGGTTGGTTCTGGCACCAAGCCAGTTCTCTGCACCCTGCTCACACAGAACATCCGCATAGGCAACTGTAAACGGGCTTAACAGTAAGAACGTGCATGAAAACATTTGAGATAATGCATCAAAATAATCTTTATTTATTGAGCGTTATCGTCTCGATAATTTTATGATTTGTCGGGGCTTCCGGCTTTCCTCTCACAGCACTGAACATGACGTTGAACTTATACGAGCAATCTTTATCGCGTGGTTCGCCGTATATGACATGAATGGTAAGTGCGCTGCCGTATTTACAACCAACTCTGAGGCCCTCTGGGGTGGAGCCTTTGCAGTATTCATTGATGCGGGATTCGATCGTGTCCTTATATGTCCAACCTTCCCAGCTTCTGTTTTCATCATGTGCCCGGAGCGTCGAAGGGCCGTCAGTATAATATTCATACGCGAAGCTTCTTGGCTTTCCCGTATTATCAAATGTCAGTCTCGCCAGTTTATCACCGACCTTATGCAGAGAACCTTGATCGTTCGTGGCATAAGTCATCATTTGTTCTTTTCTGGCGGCACAAGGCATCTTTGATCTTTGTTTGCAGGTAATGTCGTGCAGTCCCAATTGCTGCAACTTATTTGTAATGTCGCCAACGCTTTGATCAAGTGAAATCCCTTCGATCTTTTTATAACATTGCGGGTTTTCTGCAAACGCACTGAACGAAAATGTTGTCATCAACAAAACGGCAATTGTAAATGCTGCAAGATGTTGGGGAAAAAATTTTGACACGTCGGACTCCTCTATTAAATTTCAACTATAGCTGAATCAAACCCGGTAGGCGCACCAAATAACGCGAAGTGGCCTTTCAAACGGCCAGCCGCCAATGGCAACATGTTCGCATCCTTGTAAGGTCATCCTGAGTCTCCACTTAGTCGGCGGCGACCTGACCAAAGCTGGCGGTCATCGCTTTGCACTGCGGGTCTACTCCCATTCAATAGTCGCCGGAGGCTTGCTAGAAACATCATAAACAACCCTGGATACTCCACTGATTTCATTGATAATTCTATTGGATACCTGTTCCAGAAGCTGATAGGGTAAATGTGCCCATCGGGCTGTCATGAAGTCGATGGTTTCCACCGCACGCAGGGCAATCACCCATTCATAGCGACGTTGATCGCCCACCACACCCACGGACTTGACCGGCAAAAACACGGCGAACGCCTGGCTGGTTTTGTGGTACCAGTCGGCTTTGTGGAGTTCTTCGATAAAAATGGCATCGGCTTCGCGAAGAATGTCGGCATATTCTTTTTTTACTTCCCCGAGAATTCTCACACCCAACCCCGGTCCCGGGAATGGGTGCCGATACACCATGTCGTAGGGCAGCCCCAGTTCCAGACCGATTTTGCGGACTTCGTCCTTGAACAGTTCCCGCAGGGGTTCTACCAGCGCCATTTTCATGGTCTCGGGCAGGCCGCCGACATTGTGGTGGGATTTGATCACATGGGCTTTGCCGGTCTTGGCTGCCGCCGATTCAATGACATCGGGGTAGATAGTGCCCTGGGCCAGCCAGTTGACGTCTTTGAGGGTGGTGGCCTCCACATCGAAGACATCGATGAACGTGTTGCCAATGATTTTGCGCTTTTTCTCCGGGTCAGCTTCCCCCGCCAGTTTGCTCAGGAACTGCTCTTCAGCGTCCACACGGATGACTTTCACTCCCATGTTTTTGGCAAACATGTCCATGACCTGGTCGCCTTCGTGCTTGCGCAGCAGCCCGTTATCGACAAAAACACAGGTAAGCTGGTCGCCGATGGCCTTGTGCAGCAGCGCTGCGACTACAGATGAATCGACGCCTCCTGAAAGCCCCAGCAACACCTTGTCACTGCCGACCTGGGAACGCACCCTGGCAATGCTGTCTTCAATAATCTGGGCGGGTGTCCAGAGTGCCTCGCAGCCACATATATCAAGCACGAAGTGCTCAAACATCCGCATGCCCTGCAGGGTGTGGGTCACTTCCGGGTGAAACTGGACACCATAAAAGTCTTTTTGGGGACAATACATGCCCGCAATGGCGCAGGAACCCGTCGATGCCATAAGCTCGAAACCCGCCGGCAAGTTAACCACTTTATCGCCATGGCTCATCCAGACATCAAGCAGTGTACCTCCGTCATGATCCACATGGTCAGCCACACCCTGGAACAGGCGGCTGTTGCCATGGGTCTTGATCTGGGCATAGCCAAATTCCTGAATCGAAGAGCCTTTCACGGCGCCACCGAGCTGGGCGGCCATGGTCTGCATGCCATAACAGATACCCAGAACCGGGATGCCCAGCTCAAAAACCAGCTGGGGAGCCCGCGGCGATTCCCCGGCAGTAACCGACTCCGGCCCTCCCGCCAGAATGATACCTTTGGGGTCGAAGGCAATGATCTCGGCTTCATCCATATCCCAGGCGCGGATTTCCGAGTAGACCCCGACTTCGCGTACACGGCGGGCAATCAACTGCGTATATTGGGAGCCGAAATCCAGTATCAGGATTTTGTGAGAATGAATATCTGTCATAGTCAGTTACCAATCTAAAAGGGCTGCTCGAGGCAGCCCTGTCGGGTCATTTTAGTCAACCGGGGATCCCATCTATTCACGCCGGTAATTTGGCGCTTCCTTGGTGATGGAGACATCGTGCACGTGACTTTCACTCATCCCCGCAGAAGTCACCCTGACGAAACTGGGTTTGCTGCGCAGGGTTTCAATATCCACACTGCCGGTGTAACCCATGGCTGAACGCACGCCACCCATCAACTGATGAATGATCGCCGATAACGGACCTTTGTAGGGAACGCGGCCTTCAATACCCTCAGGCACCAGTTTTTCAGTACCCTGGCTCGCATCCTGAAAATAACGGTCGCTGGAACCGCTGGTCTGGGACATTGCCCCCATGGATCCCATGCCGCGATAGGATTTATAGGTTCGCCCCTGATACAGCTCTATCTCACCGGGCGCTTCTTCCGTGCCGGCAAACATCGAGCCCATCATGACCGCATGGGCACCGGCGACCAGCGCTTTGGCGATATCGCCTGAAAAACGGATACCCCCGTCGGCTATAACGGGTATCTGATAACTTGCCAACGCTTCAACCACATTCGCAACGGCAGAAATTTGTGGCACACCGATACCGGTTACAATGCGCGTGGTGCAAATCGACCCGGGGCCAATACCCACCTTGATACCGTCCGCACCGGCTTTGGCCAGCGCCAAAGCGGCCTCGGCCGTGGCAATATTGCCGCCGATCACATCGACCTCAGGGTGCTGGGCCTTGATCTGACGTACCCGGTTGATCACATTGCGAGAGTGACCGTGGGCAGTATCCACTACCAGCACATCCACCCCCTCCCGAACCAGGGCGATAATACGTTCATCGGTATCAGCACTGGTGCCCACGGAGGCCCCTACCCGCAATCTGCCCTGATCATCCTTACAGGCATTGGGGTATTTTTCAGCTTTATCGATGTCCTTGACGGTAATCAGTCCACGTAGCTCGAAATCGGCGTTTACGACCAGTACTTTTTCAATACGGTGCCTGTGCAGCAGCGCTTTGATCTCGTCTGCATTGGCCCCTTCCCGCACGGTTACCAGTCTATCCTTGGGCGTCATGATCGCCGATACCGGCAAATCCAGACTGGGTTCAAAACGAACATCGCGGCGGGTGACAATACCCACCAGCTCCCCGTTATCCAACACGGGCACACCGGAGATATTGTGTTCACGGGTCAGGGACAGCAAGGCACTGACGGGGGCAGAAGCATCTATGGTTATCGGATCTTTGACCACACCGCTTTCGAACTTCTTGACGGCGCGCACTTCCAGGGCCTGTTTTTCAATGGACATGCTTTTGTGAATAATACCGATACCACCTTCCTGGGCGAGCGCGATGGCGAGTCGCGCCTCGGTAACGGTATCCATCGCGGCAGAGACGAGCGGGATATTCAGTCCAATGTTCCGCGTCAGGCGGCTTTTAAGAGAAACATCTTTTGCGGTAATGTCGGAGTAACCGGGTACCAGCAATACGTCATCGAAGGTGAGAGCTTCTTCTGCGATTCGCAACATCAGGATGGCTTACCTCGTCAGGGGAATGGATTTCAGCGCTTGTGCCTCAGACAGTGGATCGTTACCGTGCCATAGCTCAAGGATAAAAGTAAGCGCGCTATTATAAAGGCATGGTCGGCTAAAAAATACTTTTTTCAATAGCTCTGGCGACCATCGGTTATAGCCGGGGACTATTATTTAAATTGACTCGATTCGCCGGTGATGGACAATGCGCTATGCCTGACATACCAATCACTTTAACTGTTACCCAACTGAACCGTCGCGCCAGACAGTTGCTTGAAACCCACTTTCCTCTGGTCTGGGTTGAGGGTGAAATATCCAACTTCTCCCGCCCCGGCTCCGGACACTGGTATTTCACGCTCAAGGACGAACAGGCCCAGGTCCGCTGTGCGATGTTTGCCAATCGAAATGCTCATGTCCGTTTCCGGCCAGACCACGGCAACCATGTGCTGGCCCGTTGCAGGGTCAGCCTGTATGAAGGCCGCGGTGACTATCAGTTGATTGTTGAACACCTCGAAGAAGCCGGTTTCGGGGCATTGCAGCGTCAATTTGATGCACTGAAACAGCGCCTGCATGCCGAAGGGCTCTTTAACGACCGACACAAACAGCCACTGCCGACTCAGCCGCAGCGGCTGGGTATCATCACATCCCCTACCGGCGCGGCCCTGAAGGACATTCTCTCGGTGCTGAAACGCCGCTTTCCGGCCATCGCAGTGAGAGTTTACCCTGCGCTGGTTCAGGGAAAAGCCGCTGCCGCACAGATCGCAGCGGCCATTGAGCTGGCCAATGACGATAATTATTGTGATGTACTGATTGTCGGCCGTGGCGGCGGTTCCATCGAGGATCTCTGGCCTTTTAACGAAGAGGTTGTCGCCAGAGCAATTTACCGCAGCCGAATTCCGATTGTGAGTGCGGTGGGCCATGAGATTGATTTCACGATTAGTGACTTCGTTGCTGACTACCGCGCACCAACCCCATCCGCTGCAGCCGAAGTATTGAGTCCCGACGGCAACAAACTGCTCAACCAGTTGCGCGGTTATGAAAAGTTACTTTGCGAAACCATTTCGCGGCGACTGCAATCTACTTCGCAACGCCTGGACAGCCTGACTCGTCAATTGCGGGATCCCGGAGAGCGCCTCAATCAGCAGGAGCAACAACTGCAGGGCCTGCAAGCGCGACTGGTCCGAACCACCTGGGGACAACATCAACAGCTGGATACGCACTTACAGCATTTGCGTGCGCGTCTGGAACAAGCAGGTCCCGGTAATCGAATCGACTATTTGAGCGACAGCCTGAATTTGCTGACTCGCCGGCTGGAACGCGCCTTCGGCACCCTGCTCGAGCAAAAGAAAATCCGGTGGTACAACGCGTCACAACTGCTCAATGCCGTGAGCCCGCTGAAAACGCTGGAACGCGGGTATGCTATTGTTACAGACCAGCAGCACAACATATTGCGGGGCGTAGCAACCGTACAAATCGGCGATAGCATTACCACACGGCTGGCGAACGGTTCCCTAGAATGCAAAGTCGATAAAATTTTTCCGGATTCACAATCATGAAACGATACCTCGGTCTTTGTCTGCTCGCGATGACAATGCAGACACCGGCTGAACCAATCACTGATCCTTTACCGGCACCCAAGCCGGAAGAGCCTGCTTCCGTCTGGGATCTCTCCGACCTGTATCCGGATGTCGCCAGCTGGGATGACGCACGGGATAATGCCACCGCACAAATCAGTGCCATTGGTGAATGCGAAGGTGTTCTCGATGACAGCGCGAACGTGTTGGCAGACTGCCTGAACCGGGTTAGCGACACCTACAAAGCCGTGCTCAGGCTTTACGTTTATGCCTTTCTGAATAAAGACACCAACCAGAGCAGCATCCAGTATCGGGAACGGGCGTCAGTTGCCCAGGAATTGCTTGTCGAGTTCACAGCAGCCACACGTTTTGTAAAGCAGGAACTCAGTCAGATCAGAGAAGCAACTCTTAACCGCTACCTCGATGAAAGCACACGACTTCAAGAGCACGATTTTTTTATCCGCAATATCCTGCGTCAATCTGAACATATTCTCAGTGAAGAGGGTGAGCACGTTCTCAGAGCGGCCTCAGAGGCACTGCAATCTACCTCAAGTACCTACAGCGTGCTGGTCAACAACGACATTCCCTGGCCGGAAATCACCCTATCGGATGACACAAAAGTCACTCTCGACCCGATGGCCTATGAAGTCCACCGGGCATCGGCAAACCGCAACGACAGAAAACAGGTATTTGAGCTTTTCTGGGGAACCTACCAGCATTTTCGTCAGACCCTTGCCCTCACTCTGGAGGGACAGGTAAAAAAAGAGGCGATGATAGCCCGGGTGCGCGGTTTCGATTCATCCCTGGATCGCGCCCTGTCCCAGGACAACATTCCTGAAGCGGTTTACCGGACACTGTTGTCTGCCGCCAATGAGCACCTCACATCCCTGCACCGCCTGCTCGGACTGCGGCAACGAATGCTCGGCCTCGGGGAATCCCGTTACTACGACCTCTACACACCCGCGGTCACCCTGCCCCGAGAATTTACACTGGAGCAGGCCGCCACCCTGACACAGGCCGCACTCACGCCTCTCGGCAGCGACTATGTCGAACAACTCAACGAGGCCCTCAAACAACGCTGGCTGCACGCCTATCCGGCGCCAGACAAGCGCAAGGGTGCCTACGTGATGGGAGCCGCCTATGACGTCCACCCTTTCCTGATGTTGAATTTTGAGGGCACCTTTGATTCTGTCAGCACCTTTGCTCACGAGTGGGGGCACGCCATGCACTCCCTGATGGCCAACAGTCACCAACCCTTCAGCAAGTCGGCCTATTCCAGTTTTATTTCGGAAATCCCCGCGACGGTTAATGAACTACTGCTTTTTGATTATCTGCGCGACAACGCATCAAGTGACGATGAAAAACTGTTTTACCTGTTTCGCGAACTGAATCTTCTGCGAAGTGCTTTTTTTCGACAGGCCCAGTTCGCTGAATTCGAACTGGCTATCCATGAGCAGGTTGAGAGCGGCGGCAATCTGTCAGGCGATAAATTGAATACGCTGTATGGGACTATCCAGAAACGTCATGCCGGCCACAACATGGGGATCATGCAAGTTGATGAACCCTATACCGTGGAATGGGCCTCCGTTTCACATTTCTACCGCAACTTCTCTGTCTATCAGTATGCAACGTCCATGGTTGCCGCCTACAACCTGGTAGGTCGCATTGCAACCGGTGGCGAAGAAGCACGGCAACAGTACCTGGACATTCTTCAGGCGGGTGGGTCTGACTACCCTTACCGGCTACTCAGAAACTCGGGGGTGGATCTGGCTGATCCAGCCGCGTATCACCCCATGATTCAACGAATGACCCGGTTGATGGACGAGGTCGAGCATATTCTCGACCGGCAGGGTGCAAAGAATACCTCCCGGTGAGCATCCTGTTGTACCGGTGAAGCGCTTTCTTCAAAGCTTTCACGTCGTGCAGTCAACCGAATCCCCATTCTGGCGTTTAAAGCAGCACGTCTTTAAATAACCAATGAGGAAATACCATGCGACTACTCCTGTTACTGGCGGGCATTGCTCTTGCCACATCCAGCTTCGCCGAGCCAACCACAAAGCCCGACAACTCCGGTGATAGAAAAAGTTATACCGGTTCCATGTTTCAAAATATGGATACTGACCAGGACGGCAATATATCAAAGGCCGAGTATGAAGCGGGCCTCCGGAAAAAAATGGAAGAACGCATGGCCCACTTCAACGCGATGGACGCGGATGGCGACGGCCTGGTGAGCAAAGCCGAAGCCATGGAAGCCAAGGCGCGAATGAAAGCGAAATGGAAGGAAAAACGTCGCCTGCATTGCAATAAAGCCGATAAATAGCATTTCCGGTACCCGACAACCCCGGCTATCTGATAACCGGGGTTGTTTTATAGTCCATCATTATTAACTCGGCCACACCTTATCCATGGCAAGCATGGAGACATGTTTCATCCCGCCAAATCATCCGCTGTTGCTATCAGACAAGTGCCAATGAACAGAGTCCTTTTTTTGCCCCAAATTACTCCGCACCCGCATCTTTATCGCACCAAATTTAAACAAAAATTCCCCGTCGGATGCCCTACAGGCCAACCATAACCACTAAAAAAGCCACTATTCGATATATGGCACGGGTTATGCTTATAACTGTTTGACACAACATCCTACTGGGTAATGAAGCCCGTGCGCACCATCCTGCGTACGGGCTTTTTTATTTTTGTTTTGGGGAAAACAAACTCGAGGAATTTCACATGAAACCGAGATCTATTCGACTTTCTGTTTTTGCATTGCTGTTTGGCCTACACCCTTTACTGATGGCGAGCGCTGAAGAAGCCACCAGTTTTTCAGAAATATTCACCGAGAGTGATACCAGTTTTACTTTCCGGTATCGATTTGAGCATGTAGATGATGAAAATGCCGAGAAAAATGCCAATGCATCCACACTAAAGTCCCGCATAACCTGGACTTCGGCCAGCTATCATGGCTTTTCCGGCCTGCTGGAAGTCGATGACGTAAGCCATATTGGCGGCGAGAACTACGCGACACCCTCCAACGGGAAAGTCGGTGAATATCCCATTGTTGCCGATCCGGATGGCACCGATATCAATCAGGTCTATCTCAAGTATCAACAAGATGGCTTTACCGGTACAGCCGGTCGCCAGCGCATTCTCCATTCCGGCCAGCGGTTTGTCGGCGGTGTCGGCTGGCGCCAGAACGAACAGACCTATGACTCTGTACGGGTGCAATTGCCCATCGGGCCAGTCACATTGGATTACAGCTATATCTGGGACGTAAACCGAATTTTTGGGCCCGATACCGGTGGCGCACAACCGCGTCGCTACGACTCTGACTCTCATGCGCTCTACCTGTCATTTTCGCCAATGGAAGGTTATAAGCTGGCCGCCTTTGCCTATCTGCTGGATTTTGACAATGCAGCGGCCAATTCATCGCAGACCTATGGTATTGAGTACAGTGGTGCCGTTGGTCCCGTCACCCTGGCAGCCAGTGCCGCCAGCCAGACCGACTATGCCGATGGGCCAATTGATTACGACGCCGACTATTACATGGCTGAAGTCGGTACAAAGATCAAAGGCATTGGCCTGGGCATCGGCTATGAATTACTGGGCAGTGATGACGGGATGAAAGCCTTCGGCACGCCCCTCGCCACCCTGCACAAGTTTCAGGGCTGGGCGGATCAGTTTCTGGTCACACCTGCCGATGGTATCGAGGATATTTACTTCAAGATGACCGGCAGCGTTGGCAAAACCAATCTGGCGTTTTTCTACCACGATTATTCCGCGGATGAGGGCAGCGCCGACTATGGCGAGGAATATAATGCCGTGGCAAGCTACCCGATCAACAAATATGTCGGCGTTGAGCTGAAGTACGCCAAATATGATGCCGATGAGTTTTCTCAGGACACCGACAAAATCTGGTTTTCAGTCAATGTGAAGTTCTGATCCCGGAACATCACCGTGGCATCTCTCTCAGTGGCGGGCTATGATTCTCCTGCCACTGATTTTTTTGCCTTTTTAAATTTATCCTCCCAACGAATTACTTCAAATAGAGCACCATGACACCACCTTCAGCCAGGGACCCCATTCGCATCATGCTGGTCGATGACCATGTCGAACGATCTGCCAGCGTCGAAGAAAAACTCCGGGATTCCGGTTTTGAAGTCATTTCGCGGTTGCCATCGGCAACCGGTCTACTGTTCCAGATTGAACAGCATCAACCAGACCTGGTATTAATCGACATTCAGTCGCCCGGTCGTGATGTGCTGGAGAGTCTCTCGGTGGTCAACCACCACAATCCGAGACCGGTAGTCATGTTTTCCCATGAAGAAGATCCCGCTTTTATCGAACAGGCCGTGGACGCCGGAGTGACTGCCTACCTGATGGATGAGCTGAACCCGGACCGGGTCAAACCGGTTATTGATCTGGCCATTGCCCAGTTCAAGTCCTACCAGTCCCTGCGCAAGGCCCTGGATGACGCACGCACCAAGCTTGCCAGTCAGTCTGTGATAGAAGAGGCAAAACAACTGCTGATGGCTCAACGTGGCATCAGCGAAGACAAGGCACACAAAACCTTGCGGACACTCTCGATGGACACCAACCAGAGTTTGCCCGAGGCGGCTCGGTCAGTGATTAATATTCTGGGAAAGCCCAGTAACAACGCGAGATAATCATGCAGACGACGACCCATAAATTACCGGCCGGCGAACGGCAGAACCTTAATATCGGCTATATGCGGCTGAGTGACAGCGCGCCGTTGATCATCGCCCAGGAACTGGGGCTTTTTGCCAAATACGGCCTGGATGTAACACTTTGCAGAGAAGTCTCATGGGCCAATATCCGCGATAAACTGATTGCCGGGAATTTTGATGCCTGTCAGATGCTGGCACCCATGCCGCTGGTGACAACACTGGGGGCTGCGGGGATACGCGCACCGATTGTCACCGGATTGGTGCTATCGCTCAACGGTAACGGGATTACCCTGTCCCGCCCCCTCTGGGAACAAATGGTCAATCAGTCAGACATTCCCCTGCAGCCTAACCAACCCCTGGCAAGTGCCAGGGCGCTCAAAAAAGTATTGGATAAACAGCCCAGCAACCAGACAATTACCCTCGCTACTGTTCACTCTTTCTCCACGCACACACAATTGCTTCGGATGTGTCTCGAGGCAGGGGGTATTGATCCGGATCGCGATGTCAGGGTGATCGTGCTGCCACCGGAACAGATGGTGGATAGCCTGGCTCAGGGCGTAATTGACGGTTTCTGTGCCGGGGAACCCTGGAACAGTATCGCGGTGGAATATGGTGTCGGCGTACTGGCTACCACAGGGTTCCACGTCTGGAACAATGCACCGGAAAAAGTATTGGGTGTCATGGAGGAATGGCATACCCGCAATCCCGCCACTCACCTCCGGTTGCGGTTGGCATTGATGGAGGCCTGTCAGTGGCTGGCCGACATGGGCAACCGTGAAGCGACTGTGCAAATGTTGACTCGCCCGGACTACCTGGATTTACCCACCAACTATTTGCGGCCATCACTGACCGGCAACCTGGTCTACGACCGCGGATGTGCAGCTGAACACCACCCGAATTTCCACGTTTTTGCCAGTTACAGTGCCGGCTTTCCATGGCGATCCCAGGCGGAATTTCTTCTGCATCACTGTGAACCGCTGCTGGGCAAGGTTTTCGATCGCGACAAAATAGTGTCTATCACGCAACAGTGTTTCCGGACAGATTTATACCGCGAAGCTGCCCGGTTGCTGGGTTACCCCACACCGGATCAGGACCACAAGAGTGAAGGGACCCATGCTGAGCCCTATTGGTTTAACGATCAGATTGAATTGGGTAGCGACCTGATGGTATCGCCCCAAATGCTGCAAGAAAATCGCGACGACTAGCCCTCCCCGCAACAACCAGGCCCAAGGTCACCTCTTGGTGCAGCCTGACTGAAAAGCGCCCCATAATTGTGCCGGCCAGCCCGGTTACTCCCTCACCTCTCATCTCAACACCTTGTTTTTGCCGACTTTCTTATTTGGCATACATTTTGTATATCTATAGATAAGACACCAATAACGCACCGACTAATACCTGTCCAATGGTATTAAGGGCAATGAAGCCCCCCTGCACATAAAACCGGCAGGTGGGCTTTTTTTATGCAAGTGACATTCACAGTTGAGGTACCCGTTAAATGAACAGCAATCTTCAAGACTCCCCGGTACAGAAAAGATTGAAATTTCCACAATGGATCCTGTTGACCCTGTCCTTTTTGGTCATGGGCAGCTGGGCACATGCGGAACTGGGACCACCTGAAAAGGACGAGCTCAAGTTTGGCTTTATCAAACTCACGGACATGGCACCTATCGCTATCGCCTACGAAAACGGTTATTTCGAGGATGAGGGGCTTTACGTCACCATTGAAGCGCAGGCTAACTGGAAAGTGCTATTGGATGGGGTTATCGACGGCAAACTCGATGGCGCCCACATGCTTGCTGGCCAGCCCCTGGCGGCCACCATCGGCTTTGGCACCAAGGCCCACATCGTTACGCCGTTCAGTATGGACCTCAACGGAAATGGTATTACCGTTTCCAATGCTGTCTGGGAGAAAATGAAAGCCCACGTACCAATGGCTGAGGGCAAACCGGTCCACCCGATCAAAGCCGACTATCTGAAGCCGGTGGTCGATCAAATGCGGGCGCAGGGCACGCCATTTAAAATGGGCATGGTTTTCCCGGTCTCCACGCACAACTACGAGTTGCGCTACTGGCTGGCGGCCGGCGGGATTCATCCCGGCTTCTACGCACCACACAAGGGCGATACCAGCGGCAATATCAATGCCGAAGCCCTACTGTCTGTCACGCCTCCACCTCAGATGCCCGCCACCCTTGAGGCTGGCACCATTCACGGCTACTGCGTCGGTGAGCCGTGGAACCAGCAAGCGGTATTCATGGGTATCGGGGTTCCAGTCATCACGGATTATGAGATCTGGAAAAACAACCCGGAAAAAGTCTTTGGCATGACCAAGGAATTTACCGAGAAGTACCCGAACACCACTGCCCGTTTAGTCAAGGCCATGCTGCGTGCCGCCAAGTGGCTGGATGAAAACAACAATGCCAACCGCCCGGAAGCCGTTGAAATCCTCTCCCGTTCGGAATACGTCGGTGCGGATTATGACGTCATTGCCAATAGCATGACGGGAACCTTTGAATACGAGAAGGGTGATAAACGCGACGTGCCCGACTTCAATGTGTTCTTCCGTCATTTTGCCACCTACCCCTATTACTCCGATGCCGTCTGGTATTTAACCCAGATGCGCCGCTGGGGACAGATTGCCGAGCCCAAAAGTGATGAGTGGTATTTCGAGACCGCCAGGAAAGTCTATCTCCCAGACATCTATGCCACCGCTGCCAAAGCATTGATTGCCGAAGGACTCATGTCTGCAGAGGATTTCCCGGACCTGGACAGCGAATCCGGCTTCAAACCGCCTCAACCAGAGTTTATCGACAACATCACGTTCGATGGCACGCAACCCAATGCTTACCTGGAGAAGTTTTCCATTGGCCTGAAAGACGAAACGCTCTGATGGGCAACACTAAACCTTAAGTAAAACATGGGCAGTCCAGGCTGCCCGTTAGCCACCGAAGGATCTATTACATGACTGACCTTGCTGCTATTTTCAGGAATGAACAGGGAATCGCCCGTTTCTCTATCTCACAACTGAGCAGTATTGCCCGCACTGTAGGTAAAACCCTCGCCCTGCCCCTTGCGGGCATCCTGATTTTTTTAATGCTCTGGCAGGGTGTCGCCAACAACATCAATACCTCACTGGGACAGTTTCCGGGACCGGTTCAGGTCTGGGAGCAATCCAAGGGTTTGCTGGCCGAGCACCAACGGGAGCGGGAGAAAGCAGCCGCATTCTATCAGCGGCAGGAAGACAGAAATGCCAAACGGCTGGCCCAGAATCCCGATGCGGAAGTGAAAATTCGCAGTTATACCGGTAAAGCCACCTTCCTGGATCAGGTGATAACCAGCCTCTATACCGTGTCTTTCGGATTTCTGATCGCCACAGTGATTGCGGTGCCTCTGGGCATCGTCTGCGGCTTGAGTGAAAAGGTGTACCAGTCGGTCAACCCGATCATCCAGACATTCAAGCCGGTCTCACCCCTGGCATGGCTACCGCTTGTGACGATGGTGGTATCGGCCCTTTATGTCACCGATGACCCCATGTTTGAAAAGGCCTTTCTGACCTCCGCATTTACAGTGGCCCTCTGTTGCCTTTGGCCCACCGTAATCAACACTACAGTGGGTGTCACCAGTATCGATCGCGATCTGGTCAACGTCAGCCGGGTTCTGCAACTGCCTTCGCTGGTACATGTCCGAAAAATTGTTATCCCCTCCGCCATACCCATGATTTTCACCGGCATGCGGTTATCACTGGCCACTGGCTGGATGGTATTGATTGCCGCCGAAATGCTGGCCCAGAACCCCGGTTTGGGCAAATTTATCTGGGATGAGTTTCAGAACGGCTCATCGGATTCGCTGGGTCGCATTATGGTGGCTGTGGTGACCATTGGACTGATCGGTTTTCTGCTGGATCGCCTCATGCTGCTCCTTCAGAAACGTATCAGCTGGGACAAACAGGCAATTCTCCGCTAACAGCGGCGGACAGCAGTCAAGGAGCAACTTATGAAAAACCCCTATCTGGAAATCAGCCATATCGGCATCGAGTTTGCCACCGATGGTGAACCGTTTCGCGCCCTGCAGGATGTCGACCTATCAATCGACAAGGGCCAGTTTGTCTCGCTGATTGGCCACTCCGGCTGCGGCAAGTCCACGGTATTGAACATCATCGCCGGTCTCTATGAGGCCAGCGAGGGCGGCGTCATTCTCGAGGGACGCGAAGTCGACAAACCGGGACCCGACCGGGCAGTGGTCTTCCAGAACCATGCCCTGTTGCCGTGGCTGACCGTGTACCAGAATGTCGAACTGGCGGTAAAAAGGGTCTTTCGCAAGACCAAAAACAAGGCGGAAATGCACGAGTGGATTGAACACAACCTCTCGCTGGTTCACATGGACCACGCCCTGCACAAACTGCCCGGAGAAATATCCGGCGGTATGAAACAGCGCGTCGGTATCGCCCGCTGTCTGGCCATGCAACCCAAAGTATTGCTGATGGATGAGCCGTTTGGCGCACTGGATGCCCTGACCCGCGCTCACCTGCAGGATTCACTGATGGAAATCCAGACCAGTCTGGGCAACACGGTGATCATGATTACCCACGATGTGGATGAGGCCGTTTTGTTGTCGGATCGAATCGTCATGATGACCAACGGCCCCGCCGCCACCATTGGTGAAATACTCGACGTCAATTTACCCCGCCCGCGGGACAGGCTGGCCCTGGCTGAAGACGCCGATTTCATTCACTACCGTCAGCAGGTTCTGGAATTTCTCTACGACAAGCAGAAAAACCCGCAAATTGAAAAAAAGCCCACCGACGCTGCCAGAAAGTTACAGGAAGTGGCATGTAAACCGGCCTCGTCACATGACGATGCCGCTGTCGATACCGGTAAGACAACGACTGGTACCGACAAAACCAGAGCAGCCTGAGCAATGTCAGATTCTATTGCGATTGTCGGAACCGGTATGGCAGGCGCACGCCTCGCCGAGGCGCTGGTAAATAGCGGTTTTTCCGGGTCAATCACCATGATTGGTGAAGAACCGGTCAAGGCCTATAACCGCGTCCAGTTATCCTCGTTACTCACCGGCGACAAGACCCTGAATTGTCTGCCATTGCTCAGCGATGACTGGTATCGCGTCAACAATATTCGTTTGCGTTGCGGCGACCCGCTGATTCAGCTGGATACCGGCAATCTGACCATAACCACCGCTTCAGGGTGGCAGACACAATTTTCCCGTATTGTGATTGCCACCGGCTCGAGACCCGTTGTGCCATCAATTCAGGGAAACAACCTGCCCGGTGTCATGTCCTTTCGCACCCTTGATGATGTCGCTCTCATGCAGGAATTCGCCCGGCAGGGTCAGCATGCCGTAGTAGTTGGCGGTGGGCTGCTGGGACTCGAAGCTGCCTATGGCCTGAATCATCTCGGCCTGGATGTCACCGTGGTGCACAACAGCGACAACCTGATGAACCGGCAACTCGA
>TARA_R110000850_G_scaffold218852_3_pt1 | contig 93526 bp, 75 predicted proteins | sample TARA_R110000850 | Tara Oceans TARA_R110000850 (sample SAMEA4397586) | marine metagenome | biome: Polar Biome; feature: [SRF] surface water layer (ENVO:00010504); material: water (ENVO:00002006), including particulate matter (ENVO:01000060) such as... | depth 5 m | reverse complement strand
ATATAAATTGACTTTAAGTGGTCAACCTATATCAGGGACGTACACACGTCTCTCTTCTATATTCTTTTTTCTAAAATCTCACGTCTCACATCTCACCCCTACTTCCACTTGATATTACACCCCATACTGGGCTTTTGGTCTTTGCGTTGCGGACTGTTGCTTAAAATATTATCCAGCGACTCACGCAAATCCCTTCCGGTTACCTGAATGCTGTTTCCGGGCCTGGAATTGTCCAGCTGGCCGCGGTAAACCAAAACCCGGTTGTTGTCAAATACATAAAAATCGGGTGTGCAGGCGGCATCATATGCTCTGGCAACTTCCTGCTTTTCATCAAACAAATAGGGGAAAGGGTAGTTGAGCGCCTCAGCAGTCTTAACCATTTCCTGCGGACTGTCCTGAGGATAGTTTTCCACATCATTGCTGTTAATGGCCGCAAAACCAAATCCCTGAACGTGATAATCGTTGGCTGTCCTGATGATTTCATCATTAACGTGTTTTACAAAAGGACAGTGGTTGCAGATAAACATAATAACAAAACCATGCTTGCCCTCAATGTCTTTCAAGGTTACAAATTCATTGGTAATTACATCGGGTAAGTTGAAGTCAGGGGCCTTTGTTCCCAAAGGAAGCATATTGGATTCTGTGCGTGCCATCGTTTTTTTGTAGTTAAAAATACAACTTTTTTAGGTTTTGAAAGGAGAATGCACCCATTAAAACTTTGTGAAAATCTTGCACAACGTCTAGAATGATTGTAATTTTAGGTAAATAAAATTCCGAACCCATGAAAGCATCATATTCATCACTCTCAGAAGCCATAACAGATTTCCAACAAAAAGGATATACCGTTGATTTCAATTTAGCGGAAGACCATCTTAAATCAAAATCACTCAAGAGAAAGTGGAACCCTGATGATCTTACTGTGGTTAAGTTTTACCGCTTTGAAGGGGAGTCAAATCCTGCAGATAACACTATCTTGTATGTAATTGAAACCAATGACGGTGAAAAAGGCTTGCTGGTTGACGCATACGGCGCACAAACCGGAACCATTTCTGATGAAATGATCCGTAAGTTGAAAATAGACATCCAAAGATGACTTCCATAGACTGGAAACACTTCTCACAGGTTGATATGCGTGTGGGAACCGTGGTGAAGGTTGAAGACTTTCCCGAAGCGCATAAGCCCGCATTTAAACTTACCATTGATTTTGGCGAAAGTCTGGGGATTAAAAAAACTTCAGCTCAACTCACAAAGCGCTACACTCCTGAAAACCTTTTAAACAAACAAATCATTGCGGTGGTTAATTTTCCGCCAAAACAAATCGCAAACTTTATAAGTGAATGCCTTGTTCTCGGCGCAGTTGATGCTGACGGCGATGTGATTTTAATGCAACCGGAAACTTACGCAACAAACGGTTTAAAAATAGCTTAGTTATAAAAAACCATCCCGAAAAGAATCTTTCCGGGATGGTTTTAGATTTACTTCTTTTTGTTAATCTGTTTATTTACATAAATTCACCAAAGAAAATCGCATTCATAAGCAGTTTATTGGTCCCAAACCAAAAAGCCCTGAAATTGGTATTTTCAGTAAATAGAATAACTTTTCCACTTCCAAACCTTTCTGCTTTAAAAGCTGATGAATTGCCAAGTTCCTCAAGGGTGCTTTTATGGATGTACCCGCTCAGCAAAGGCGATGCGGTAAACTGAATAGGGTTGTTAAAGCTTTGATCATCGGCCTCGAGGATAAGCGTTGAGTTTTTAAAAAGGGGTAGTGTGCTGTTTTTATATCCGAAAGCTACAGGATGTGACCGGTCAATTTTGGTTTCAAAAATAGCCCCGCCAATGCCTTTGGCTCCATAATAATCCCTGCGCTCTTCAAAAGACACTCCTGTAGCAGTATCCTTGGTTTCCTTGAATTTAAGCTTTACAAGCTCATTGCTGTGTGCCCAGCGTGCAGCATTTTTATACCCTATCAAAATACCTCCGCTTCTGATCCATTCCTTAATTTTGTCTGTATCGTTTTTATCCAGTGCAGACCCCCAACTGTTGGGCAGGATAATATGGGTATAGCTGCTCAGGTTCGTTCTGTTGAAGGATCGGGTATCGAGTTTCGTGATTTTCATGGCATACCGCTGATCAAACAAATGCCAGATTTCACCGGCATCAGAAGGAGCGATACCGTCACCCACCATAAGTGCTACTTTTGCCTTTTTTAGGGTGTTGAAATTATTGCTTCCCAGATTGATTCCTTCAGTATATCCGGTGCTCACAGGGGTTATGTTGACATATGACTCTTTTGCAATTTTGTTGAGTTCTGCAGCCAGTTCAGCCTTGTCCATATCCTGATTTTGAACGGGAATCATCACAGTGCCATAGTCATATTCTCTTCCGTTAAGAGAAAAGGGCTTCATTCCCACTTTCACCCGGATGCCTTTTTGCAGCATCTGATTTAAGGCTTTTGGGGTATAATATTCATGCCATTCCATCAAATATGCATAATCTGAAGCGTTTACGGGAGCAATTTTGCGTAAAGTGGCCGCAGCAATTTCATTTCCGGCATTTGAAAGAGTGGTGTTTTCATTGTAATCAAGATTGAATGCCAGAGGGAAAGTCCAGGCTGAAACATCATAAAAAAGACTGTCTTCAAAGGTGGTCCTTTTTTCAAAAATAGCATTGATAAGCCGTGACTGTTTTTGGTTTTTGGGCACGATATAACTGTAGCCTTTTTTGTAATTCTTTCCGTTAAGAGCAAAATCATTTTTGATTTCGTGCACTTTTATTTTGTGCTGTTGCAAAATTTCAGCGAGGTGAAAAGCTTTTGCGGCATCCTTTTCATCGCCAAAAACAATAGCACCGCTTTTTGCTTCACTGCGGGCCTTATTGAAAAAATCACGTTGGTAGTTGAGAATATTTTCACGCAGGGCAACACCCGCGTCAATGGTGGAAAGGGCCGTGACAAACTGGTTTTTTATCGTAAAAGGAAACGTGAGCAGTCCGTTATCACTCTCCTGGGCATGACCTCTTGATGAAGCCTGCTCAAAAAGGATCCCGATTCCGCCGTTGATATCCGGGAAGGTAGAACCTTTACCGTAATAAAAATCATCAAAATCTTCTTTTGCATAATACAAACTCCCTATTTTATCCAGCGCATCTGCATGAAACTGTGCAATATCACCGGTTATATCCTGGTTTTGCTGCGGTGTCAAAGGGTGCGTTCGTGACGGAATACCGGGTTGGAAGAAAAAAGTGCTGTTAGTTCCCATCTCGTGGTGATCTGTAAGGATGTTGGGGTACCACTTGTGAAAGGTTTCAATGCGTGCCCTGCTTTCGGGAAGTTGTGATGGCAGCCAGTCGCGGTTCATATCAAACCAGTAATGGTTAGTTCTTCCTCCGGGCCAGGTCTCACTGTACTCCCTGTCATTGGGGTCAGGGTTAATATGTTCACTTTTATGAATATTGACCCAGGACGCAAAGCGCTGAAGCCCGTCAGGGTTAAATGAGGGATCAAAAAGAATAACGGAATTGTTAAGGATGTTGTCTATTTTAGATCCTTGTGCAGCCGCAAGATAATAAGCAACAGCCAGTGCTGCATTGGTCCCGCTGGGCTCGTTACCGTGAATGGAAAAACCCTGGTTGATAATTATGGGCATTTCTGAAACATCCATCGAACCGGAATTGTTTTCCGTTAATCTCAGATGGTTTTGACGAATGTTTTCAAGGTTCTTGTGATTTTGAGGAGAGGTGATGGTCAAAAGGATTAATGACCGCCCCTCAAAGGTTTTCCCTCTGTCTTCAATGGTTACCCGGTCACTTGCTTTTGCAAGTGCCTGCATATAACTCACAAGTTTGTCGTGGGTAACGTGCCATTCCCCCACTTCGTGTCCTATAACGCTTTTGGGCGTGGGTATGGCCTCATTATAAGTAACATCTGCGGGGAGGTAATAATCCAGTGATAATGGCTTATCCTGTGAAAAGAGAGAGAGTGAAAAAAAGAGTAGGGGAAGAAACGTTTTGTACATAATGCGTTTTTAAGGGTTGTGAATTCCGTGAGTAAAAAAATAAAAGCCTAAATATAAAAAAAACCGCTCTATAATTAGAACGGTTTTTAATTCTTTAGGAAAAAACTAACTTATATATCTTCAAATTTGATATCCGTAAAGCTGTCGGTATTTCTTTTTTTATCTTCCTGGTTATCTTCGTCATTATTAGCGTCTGACTCATTTTCTTTTTTGAAATCCTTTTGGTGACGCTCACTGATGACTTCCTCACCTTTTTCATTAATGATGAAATCAATCATTTCTTCTACATTTTCCTTGAAACTGGCAAAATCTTCTTTGTAAAGATAAATCTTGTGTTTTTTATAATGAAAAGAGCCATCGTCATTGGTGAATTTTTTACTTTCGGTAATGGTTAAGTAATAGTCACCGGCCTTAGTGGATCTCACATCAAAAAAATAAGTTCTTCTTCCTGCGCGCAAAACTTTTGAATAGATTTCTTCTTGCTCCATCATTTCTTTATCGCTCATGATAATTTTTTTATTTAAAATTAATTCAAGCCAAAAATCTAAAAAAAATACCTATTGAGCAACAAATTTTAATTTTCTTTTTCCAAAAGTTGTTTTGCATATAGCTCTTTATAATACCCTTCTGTTTCTATCAGTTGATTGTGAGCGCCTTGTTGGATGATTTCACCATCCTGAAGTACAAGAATGCGATTGGCATTTTTAGCTGATGAAATACGGTGGCTCACCAGAATGGTAGTTTTGTTTTTTGAGAGTTTTTGCAGATTGTTTATAATTTCTTCTTCAGTTTCAGTATCTACTGCAGACAGGCAGTCGTCAAACAAATAAATCTGCGGGTCTTTTATCAGTGCCCGGGCTATGGAGACACGTTGTTTCTGGCCTCCGCTCAAGGTGATGCCGCGTTCGCCAAGAATAGTCTCATACTTCTTGGTAAAGCCCATGATGTTTTTATGAACAGAGGCTTGTTTTGCAGCCTGAATCACGTCTTCTTCTGTGGCGTCTTCCTTACCGAATTTGATGTTGTTTATAATGCTGTCGCTAAAGAGGAAAGCATCCTGAGGTACATAACCGGTGGCATCGCGCAAACTTTTCAGGTTCAATTGTTCTATGGGCACGTCATCAATGAGAATCTCACCCGAACTTACATCATAAAGCCTTCCAATCAACTCCAGTATGGTGGATTTCCCTGAGCCGGTATTCCCCAATATGGCAAGGGTTTCGCCGGGGTTTACAACAAAGGACAGGTTTTTAAGCGCGGTAATGTTGGTGTCGGGATAAGTAAACGATACATTTCTGAATTCTATTTTCCCTTTAATGGGAGTGGGTGAAGTCGTGTTGTTTTTGATTTCGGGTTCTTCCTTCAGAAACTCGTTGATGCGCCGCTGTGATGCTTCGGCTTGCTGAACCATGGAAGTAACCCAGCCCACAACTGCCACCGGCCAGGTGAGCATATTTACAAAAATGAGAAATTCAACAATAGTACCAAGCTCTGCTATTTCTCCACTGATATACTGCTTTCCGCCGATAAAAATAACCAAAAGGTTACTGGCACCAATAAGCAGGATCATCATAGGAAAAAACAGGGCCTGAACCTTTACCAGATCAATGTTTTTTTCTTTGCTTTCTTCGGCGAGCACTACAAAATTGGACTGTGTTTGTGGCTCAATGGCATAGGCTTTTATAACAGATACACCACTGAAACTTTCCTGGGTAAAGGTGGTTAATTTTGAAAGGTATTGCTGTACAATAGTGCTGCGTTTGTTAATGGCCACACTCAGTTTATAAATCGCTACAGATAATATGGGGAGCGGTGCCACGGTATAAAGAGTGAGCGTGGGCGCCTGGCTGTACATATACCAGATCACAACCACAAACAACGTAAGGGTTTGAACACTGTACATCAATGCAGGACCGGCATACATACGCACCTTGGAGACATCTTCACTGATGCGGTTCATGAGGTCGCCGGTGCGGTTCATTTTGTAAAAGCTTAATGATAATGCCTGATATTGCTGAAAAACCTCATTTTTTAAGTCAAATTCAATGCGTCGCGATACCACGATAAAGGTTTGCCGCATCAAAAATGTAAACAGGGCTGCTGCCAGTGTAGCACCAATCAACAGTAAAATATTGATTAAAAGACTGTTTTCAACTTCAGCCAGATCGCCACTTCCATTGTTGATATAGTTTTCAACAACAGTAACAGAGTCTCCGATAAGCTTGGGGGTCACAATCGCAAACAAGCGGGCGATAATGGTAATAATCAAGCCCAAAAGGAGCATTCCCTTATATTTGACAAAGTATTTGTTGAGGTGTTTTAATTCTTTCATAGCTGGTTCCGGAAATGGAAGGTTCAAATCTAATTCAATGAATGGTTTTATGGGGTCATTTTAACACAAATTTTATTGAATCTCATGAAATAAACTACTACTTTTGCCCCGCCTTAAAGGAAGGAAGGCATAATGTTAATTTACACTAAATCTATGATTACAGAAGTAATAAAAGGGAATGAAATTCATAAAGTAGATCCCGTGTTTGGGCAGCTTTCGTTTGACAATCATGAGCAAATTGTATTTTGCAATGACAAAGATACAGGATTAAAAGCAATAATCGGAATACACAATACAGTCCTGGGACCGGCTCTTGGTGGAACCAGAATGTGGCAATATACAAGTGAATGGGATGCCCTGAATGACGTGTTGCGTTTATCAAGGGGTATGACCTTTAAATCAGCTATTACAGGTTTGAATCTGGGTGGTGGAAAAGCAGTCATCATTGGTGATGCAAAAACACAAAAGACACCTGAATTGATGAAAAAGTTCGGTGAGTTTGTGCACTCCCTTAGCGGAAGGTACATCACGGCTGAAGACGTGGGTATGGCAACCAGCGATATGGATTTGGTGAGAACAGTTACACCTTATGTAACCGGTATTTCAGAATCTCTTGGCGGTGCCGGAAATCCTTCACCCATTACAGCTTATGGTGTGTTTATGGGAATGAAAGCTGCTGCCAAATACAAATTTGGCACAGATATGCTGGAGGACAAAGTGATTTATGTAGAGGGAATCGGTAATGTGGGTGAAGCCCTTGTGGAACACTTGACCAATGAAGGAGCAAATGTTTTTATCGCAGACATCAGCCAGGAACGTCTGGAGCACGTGCGTGATAAATATGGTGCCGCGATATATGGCGGAAGCAATTTATATCAGGAGGAAATGGATATTTATGCTCCCTGTGCACTGGGTGCCACGGTGAATGATACAACCATCAATCAACTCAAGGCTTCCATTATTGCCGGGGCAGCAAACAACCAATTGGCAGATGAACACAGACATGCGAGATTGCTGCAGGAAAAAGGAATTATTTATGCGCCCGACTTTTTGATCAATGCCGGTGGAATTATCAATGTTTATGCTGAACTTGAAAATTACGGAAGACAGGAAATCATCAGGAAGACAGAGAATATTTACAATACAACCCTTGAGATTTTGCACAATGCTGAATCAAACGGGATAACAACTCATCAGGCAGCATTTAATGTAGCTCAAAGTCGCATTGATGCCAGAAAAAAAGAAAATAATTCTTAATACTATTTTAAACCGGGATATACTGTAAAGGTGTATCTTGATTTTTATAAAGTTCTTTAAATAAATTTATGCTTACAAGAAGACATATACGGGTTAAGGTGCTGCAGTCGCTTTATGCTTATAACAATCAGGAGCAGGCAAGTCTTGAAAAGCAGGAAAAGTTTTTGGTGGCCAGTATGGAAAAAATGCACGATTTGTATCTGCTGATGCTTACCGTAATGCTTTCAGTGCGCGCCCAGGCCGAAAATTTTATGGAGCTTTCAAAAAATAAGCACCTTGCCACAGAAGAAGACAAGAAGCCCAGCCGCAATTTTATTGATAATAAGATTTTGATGCTTTTGGAAGAGAATAAACCGCTTGAAAATCTGATGCACAAGCGAAAACTCAATCACTGGCAACTCAATGCAGAATACCCGCAAATTCTTTTTAAAGATTTAAGGTCACGCGACTTTTATACAGAATATCTTCAAATAGAGCACCCAACCTTTAATCAGGACCGCGAATTCATCATTAATTTTTTTAAAGAAGTCGTTGCCCCAAATGATAAGCTTTATGATTATCTGGAAGATGTTCAGATCACCTGGACAGATGATTTTCCCATTGTCAACACAGCTATTGTAAAAATGCTCAGCAGTGTGAAACCCACAACCAAACCTGAAAACTGGATTCCGGCATTGTATAAAAATGACGATGATGAGGAATTTGCTATAGCATTGCTCAAAAAAACCATTTCTGAAGATGAGGTGTTAATGCAGGAAGTTGAAGGCAAAACCCCAAACTGGGACCGTGAACGCATCGCCGAACTTGACCTGATGCTCATCAAAATGGGAATCGTTGAATTTTTACACTTTCCTTCTATCCCCGTTAAGGTAACCATCAATGAATATCTGGAGATTGCCAAGGAATATTCAACTCCAAAAAGCAGTCTGTTTATCAATGGATTATTGGATAAAATGGTTAAAGAATACGCGCAAAATAATAAAGTCAACAAAACCGGGAGAGGCTTACAGTAAACCATTTTTTTTTATTAATTTAGCACCCGTTTATAAAATCAAAAAAATCACATTATGAAAAAATCAATTTTTTTAGTTGCACTTGTAGCGGCTTTCACCTTTACATCTTGTAAGGAAAATGCAGCAGACAAAGTAAATGCAGAAAATGTTGAAAATGCAGAAATGACTTCATCTCAGTCTGTAGACAACAACACAACTGAAAATACAGGTAAATTTCCTGTAATGACCTTTGACAAAGCAGAACACGATTTTGGAAAAATCGCTCAGGGAACAAATGTAGAACATATGTTCACGTTCACTAATACGGGTGAAGCTCCCCTAATCGTTTCAGATGCAAAAGGCAGCTGTGGTTGTACGGTACCTGAATTTACCAAAGACCCTATCGCTCCCGGCGAAACAGGAGAAATGCTTGTGAAATTTAACGGAAGTGGTCAAAACCAGAGAACAATCACCGTTAACATTTCTGCAAATACTCAAAAAGGAACAGAAAGAGTTACTATAAAAGCTTTTGTTGAGCCAAAAGCGGGTCAAAAGCCGGTAACAAACCTTTCTGCAAACCCTACTAAATAATTTCAATGGAATCATTACAATCATTTGCTCCGTTTATTTTAATGTTTGTTGTGGTGTATTTCTTTATGATACGCCCCTCAATGCAACGCCAAAAGAAAGAAAAGCGTTTTGCTGAAGCATTAAAAAAAGGAGACAGGGTAATTACAAAAAGCGGTCTTCACGGAAAGATACTTGAACTCAACGACGATGGAACCGTGATCCTTGAATCAGGTGCCGGAAAAATGAAGTTTGAAAGATCAGCGCTTTCCATGGAAATGAGTGCAAAACTCAACGAACCTGCTTCGACAAAATAATTACCAAAACTAATTATATAAAAAAAACCGCTTTTTACTGAAAGCGGTTTTTTTTATGTGATACATCCCGGAGAGAAAAAATACTGATATAATACTATATCCGGTTTTTTTAATTTGGTTGTTCAGCAGTGAGTTGCGCGATGTTTACAATAACCTCCACTGCTTTTTGCATACTCTCTACCGGTACATATTCATAACGCCCATGAAAGTTATGGCCACCCGCAAAAATATTGGGGCAGGGCAGTCCCATATAGCTGAGTTGAGAACCATCTGTTCCTCCTCTAATGGGTTTTATAATAGGGGTTATTCCTGCTTGTTTGATAGCTTCTTCTGCGATATCAACAATGTGCATAACAGGTTCTATTTTTTCCCGCATATTGGAATACTGATCGGTTATTTTTACCTCAATGAGTTTCTTTTCTAATTGTTCGTTCAGCTCCAGAGCTAACTTTTCAAACACTTCCTTTCGGGCTTCAAATTTTTCTTTGTCGTGGTCTCTTATAATATATTCCAAGACCGTTTTATCCACTTCACCCTTGATGTCGGTAAGGTGGAAAAAGCCTTCCCTGCCTTCTGTATGTTCTGGTGTTTCCAGCCGTGGCAAGGAGTTGATAAAATCTGTTGCGATATACATACTGTTGATCATTTTACCCTTTGCATAACCGGGATGTACTATTTTTCCCTGTATGGTGACCACCGCTTTTGCAGCATTGAAATTCTCATATTCGAGTTCACCTATCTGGCTTCCGTCCATTGTATACGCCCAATCGGCTCCAAATTTTGCAACATCAAATTTATGGGCTCCGCGACCTATTTCTTCATCAGGAGTAAAACAGACACGCATTTTACCATGCTTAATCTCAGGATGCTTGATAAGATATTCCATAGCGGAAACAATCTCGCAGATACCGGCCTTATCATCAGCACCCAGCAATGTGGTTCCGTCTGTTGTGATAAGGGTTTGCCCTTTGTACTGCAACAAGTCCTCAAAGTAAGAAGGGGAGAGGATGATATTTTCTTTTTCGTTTAAAACAATATCTTCTCCATTATAGTTTTCGATGATTTGGGGCTTTACATGGGCTCCCGTAAAATCAGGAGAGGTGTCAAAATGTGATACAAAACCAATGACAGGGACTTCTTTTTCAATAGTAGCGGGAAGTGTAGCCATAACATAGGCATTGTCATCTATGGTAACATCACTCATACCGATAGCTTTGAGTTCCTCAACCAGTTTGTTGGCCAGGTTCCATTGTTTTTCGGTACTGGGTGTTGTGTCACTGTCAGGATCACTTTCAGTGTCAATGGTGACATAAGAAATAAAACGGTTGATGATATGCTGTTTGTCAATCATAGTGCTGTATCGTTATATATTCGTAATATTCGGTTTTAAACCGAACTAAATTAGAAAAACAAAATTACGTTTTTAAACTGATTTCACACACTTTTTAATGCTCTGGATAGCGTGCTAATACTTCCATTTATTGGCCAAAGCCACCAAACTTAGCATAATGGGCACTTCCACCAAAACACCCACTACCGTTACCAATGCAGCCGGACTTTGAAGCCCGAAGAGCGCTATAGCAACCGCCACTGCAAGCTCAAAGAAATTGCTGGTTCCAATCATTGCAGCAGGCGAGCAAATGGCATGAGGTAGTTTCAGTTTTCTTCCGCCAAACCAGGTAATAAAGAAAATAAAATAGGATTGAATAATCAACGGGACAGCGATTAATAAAATGATAAATGGATTTTCCAGGATGTTGGTACCCTGAAAAGCAAACAACAATATCAGTGTAAGTAAAAGCGCTAAAATGCTCATCGGTTTAAAACGAGGTAAAAATTGGGTTTTAAACCAGTTTTCCCCATGTCTCTTTACAAGTATTTTGTTTGTAATGACACCTGCCAGCAGGGGAACCACTACAAAAATCAAAACCGAAGCAACTAAAGTATCATAAGGTATGGTAACATCAGTAATGCCCAATAATAAACCCACCAGCGGTACAAACGCTACAAGAATAATGAGGTCATTTACAGAAACCTGAAGCAAGGTATAATTGGGGTCGCCATCAGTAAGGTATGACCATACAAAAACCATAGCGGTACAGGGTGCTACACCCAGGAGAATGGCTCCGGCGATATATTCTCCCGCAAGTTCGGGTTCAATCCAGGCGGAGTAGAGGTGCTCAAAGAAAATCCAAGCAAAAAAGGCCATGGTAAACGGCTTGATCAACCAATTGACCACCAGTGTTAAGATAAGACCTTTAGGCGCCCTCCCGGCATTTTTAATACTGCTGAAATCTATTTGCAACATCATGGGGTAAATCATCAGCCAGATTAAAATGGCAATGGGGATGTTGACTTTATAGACTTCAAGGTCTGCCAAAAACTGCATGCCTTCACCGGCAATTTGCCCGATTCCTATTCCGACAGCGATACACAAAACCACCCATAAGCTCAGGTAGCGTTCAAAAAAAGGGATTTGCTTTTTAACTTCGGTCATTATTTAGAGATTTTTGAAAATACATAAAATAGTTCTGTGGCGATTTGCACACTTCGTTCGTGATATTTTTCGGCTTGTTGGGGTGTGTTGTCAAAAGCTTTGGGATCATCGTAAGTAATGGGAATCCGTTTTTCTGCACCTGCAATAAAGGGACAACCCGCATCGGCCTGGGAACAAGTCATTATGGCTGCAAACCCAGAAGCAGGATTGAAAGAATGGTCATAGGTTTTTGAAAACCCAATGACAGGGTGGGAGTTTTCTCCATAATGAATGGCGTAAACAGAATTGTTCCCTTCCGAAAGTGATAAAACCTCAAAACCATGCTCTTGTAATGTTTCGGCAACCTTTGGAAATAAGGCCGTAGCCTCAGTTCCACCGGAATAGGAAAAAACGTTTGGGATACCAAAATAAGCAGCCATTACCTGCGCCCAAACCTGAGACAAATGACTTCTACGGGAGTTGTGGGTGCAAATGAAATTTAAACGCACCTCTTGATTTTGTTGTACTTTGGTTTGTATGTAATCCAGCAAAGGCTGTAAAGCCGTCTTTCTTTCATCCGGAATGCTTTCTGCATTCAGGGATTTTATGGAGGCTTCAATTCTAGGAAAAACGGTGTTTTTCATACATAAGGTTTTAGCAAATTGGGCAATTGGGTGGATTAAAGCCTTCGAATAATTCAGTAAACTTTTCTTTGATTTCGTTCCACTTTTCCGGATTGATACAGTAGTTTACCGAGACACCTTCAACAGTTCCCTGTATGATTCCCACATTTTTAAGCTCTTTTAAATGCTGACTGATGGTGGCTTGTGCAAGGCCCAAATCACCCACAAGTGTGGTGTTGCAACAAGTCTCTGCTTTTAGCAGGAACTGAATAATAGCAATGCGGGCAGGATGTGCCAGTACTTTTGCAAAGGCCGCCAGTTCATTTTGTGTGCTGTTGAATAAATCTGTTTTTGTAACGCCCATAGAAAATATTTTTGGGTTATAAAATATATATACATTGCAATATTACGATTAAAAAAGAAAACGGGAAAGAGTTTTTGGTTGTTTATTGGCTCAATTTTTAATGGTTTTAAGTAAGTTTTTTTACTTTTTGACTTTTCGGACAAAACCTAAAGTAACTGCATTTAATATTATTGAAGAAAACCCTAAGTGTGTTGTGAATTACGGACACGTTCCCCAGATGGGTTTGTTTTCAGGTGATAATGGAGCTTCAACTGAAAATAACAGTGGTTCTGAAGCTATATTTGTAACACACCATCCGGAAATATTTTGATTAAATTGAGAGTAGTAAAACATCTGATCCATACCGGTCACATTACTTACATCCCAACTTTCAAGGGGTAAATCAAACTGGGAAAATCTAAACATCCTCGACATATTCGTCACATTACTGACATCCCAGTTACCAAGAGGCAGATTGAATTCTGATTGTAAAAACATGCTTCCCATATTCGTTACATTACTCACATCCCAACTTTCAATGGGGTGATTGAATTGAGAGATTAAAAACATCGCTGCCATATTCGTCACATTACTCACATCCCAATTACCAATAGGTTGATTGAATGGAGAATTGCTAAACATATATTCCATATCTGTTACACTACTCACATTCCAACTTTCAAGGGATTGATTGAATGGAGAGATATTAAACATAAACCTCATAGAAGTAACATTACTAACGTCCCAGTTTCCAACAGGCTGATTAAATTGAGAGTTGTAAAACATCCAATCCATATTTGTAACATTACTCACATCCCAATTTCCAATGGGTTGATTGAAGTGGGAGGTAGAAAACATAAACTTCATAGAAGTAACATTGCTCACATCCCAATAATCAATGGGTAGATTGAATAAAGAGTTCCGAAACATATAATCCATATTTGTAACATTACTTACATCCCAATTTCCAAGGGGTTTTGTGGATGCTGAAAGTTCAAAAATTCTTTTCATATCTGTTACAAGAGATGTACAAAGCCTTGAAAAATCTGCTGCTTCACTTATTCTTTGAATGAGCAGGTTTCTGTCAACTGCTTCATATTCTACCCCATTTATTATACCAATATCACCAACGTTTGCATTTTCACATTTACAGGTTATTCCATTTTCTGCCAAATAAAAAACAGACTGTGGTTCGAGTGTTGTAAAACTAACTTCATTTCCATAAGCTGTTCCTTCACTATTGGTTGCGTAAGCTCTAACATAATAGGTGGTGTTTGCACTAAGTTCAGAAAGAGTGCTTGTGAAGGTGCCCGTGCCGGTACCATCATTGGTTTTTGTTGGTACATCCGCTGTAGGGTTTTGTGTTGTACTCCACACTACACCTCTGGCAGTAATCTCAGCTCCGCCATCGGTTGTGATATCACCACCCGCTATGGAAGATGTTTGTGTAATATTTGTTGCATTAACAGTTGTTAATATAGGTGTTCTTGTATTAGTATCATCATCACTTGAACAAGAGAAAACAGACAAGACAGCCAGTATAAAAAGGAGTTTTTTCAAAACGTTTTAGATAAACTATATACATTAAAGTAATTACACTTTGTTTTAAAATGCAAAACAGATATTCTATAAATGTAATCAAAAAGGAATAAAAAAGAAACCAACAAAGAAAATTAAACCCTGTTAACACTTTACAATCAATGGTTTTAAATAAAGATATTACTTCCCGATACAAAAAGTAACTTTTCTTTGTTTACTGGGGTTTACGTGATTTGGGCAACAAATGGGCAACAAAAAGCTTTAAATAAAGGGTATTTCACCACAAATAAAGGAATATATAAGGTTGCTTTTATACTCCCAAAGATAAGGATTTGAAACAAAAAAAACCGCCCAAATTGAGCGGTTTTTAACATCAACCCATAAGCATTAACTAGCTGTTCCAGAGCCTAGATAATTACTGTTTGACACCAAGGTTCCATCTTCATTGATAAAAGCCATAAAAAGCTCTACAGTGTCGCCAGACCAAGAGTCAGGAATGTTTACAATAGCTGATCCAGTAGATCTGTCAGGACCTTCAGTGATGTAAACACTTTCGGTCTTGTCGCTGTTGAAAACTACAAGCATCGATTTGTCGGTTGCGTTGGCGTTTGAATCAGTTGAGTTGTCATCCCAACTAAAATCAACTTGGCCGGCAGTTGTCAAATCTGTAGTACCGTTTAAGGCGCTTGAAAGCATTCCACGACTTAAGAGAGCAAGTGAGTAATCAATTGCATAATCAAGCGGTGATGTTCCTGTAATCGCGTTGTTTAGGATGTAAGACATCGCGCTGTTGAACTGTGACTTCTTGTTGGTATAGTTCTTATATCCAACTTGAATGAAACCTAAATTTGGTTGCAAGAACCTCAATACGAGATTGAATTTGGTTCGCTGCTTTACCTGTCCTTCGGTTCGGGGGTTCTTTACGTGTAGAGGCTTGGATCTGATATAGTCAATACCTTTCCAGCTGGCACCTACAACGTTACCCACTTTTCCTGATACTCCTCCGAGTATCCCTTTTCCAATTTTACCCATAGCAAATTGTTTTTAAAAGTTATTAATTAATTATGTGGATTTGGTACGGCTTTGGCCGGGAGCAATACCTTTCCTACGAAGTTATGGCAACTTTTGTGCAAATAGCTTTTAAGTGTTTTTGTTTCAGGGTTTTGCGTTGTTTTTCTGGTTTTGATATGACAGGCATTTGATTTGGAATGGAAAAAGACGAAAAAAAGGGCTTTCGCCCTTCTTTTATGACAGTTGTGGTTGATAGGATCTCATCAATAATATTTTGTAGTTTTTGAGGTTGACCGACTGCCTGCGCAGGTTTTCTTCTGCCTCTTCCAGTTTTTTGAGGACTTTGAAGCGTTCTTGCCAGTAATGGCCATCGTAATTGAACAGGCATTCTTTAATCAGTTTTTTGATGTCGCAAATGGAGACAAACGTGATAACAGAGCCTTTGTGGTAAGGTTTGACCAGACTACCGGCGTGTAGGATGGCGCATATCCAATAGAGTTTTTGGAGGTCGCTTTGGTTGTTGCAGAAAACGACAAAAGCGTTTCTGTAAGGTTCAAATGAAGGCTTTCCGGCGTTGTTTCCTTTGTTTAGGATGTAGAAGTGCGAGGTGTTGTAAAACCTTCCGTGTGTGTGGGTTTTGATTTTGAATTTAAGCATAATTATGGATTTAAAAATTAATTATGCTTGATGCTCGCTTCGCTCACATATTTTTTTCGGAACAAAACAAAAAACAAAAAAAAGAAAGCCGTCTCTCTGGGGGCGTGGCTGCGCTGTCAAGGTTTTTGGAAAAAATACTACCCGGGTTGATAGTGCCAAGAGGTAATTAGCAGTGTACAGTTTTTTAAATGGAGAGGTTTTGAAAAATGACGAAGTGAGGGTGGAGATTTTTTTCAAAACCGGAGGCTTGACCTTGACAGTGCTTTGGCGGCTGGTGTAGGAAGCCCACTAACTTTGCTTCCTTTTTATTTGTTTTCGGGAAAATTATCTTGATTTCTATAGTATGGTGGAAGTCTCGGAATTGATACCAAGTAGAGTCTGCCAACTGAAACAAACTTGGGGAAAATAATTACCCAAAAAAAGCAATTTTCTCTAGGCCGGGTTAGACGAAGTTACAATATTGTATCCGGAAAAGTTATTCGAAATTGATTTGCCAAATCCTCCCAAAAGATGAACCCAATAAAGGAATGAAAAGCCCTATTTACTTCCTCATCGTTTCTATGTTTTAGGTTACGTTGGAAATAACTTTTATCATTGTAAAGCTTCATGCTTTTTTCATAATATTTTTTGAATGTTTTACCTTCTAAAATATAAAATGAATAAATATCTTTCTCCTGATCGAGCAAGGAATCAATATGCCTAATTAACTGATCTCTATTTTTTAACCATAATGTTCCTGTTGTGATTTTTCTCTCCGTTCGTTTTGCTTCTCCAATAAATATTGAATCTTTCGTTTTGATAAAAATATCTGGTGAAGTTTTGCCTTCAAAGATGTACCAATTATTACCCGAAAATTTATCGATCTTTTCTACCGCTTCAATAGCTTCTGCAAAAGTTTTGGAATCCCCGGCAAACAGAAGTTCTCTTTTTTTATAAGTTTTGGATTTATCATTTGAAGCCCCATAATTAGGTAGCTTATTTAGTTCCTGTATATTATTCAACATCCAAATCAACATTGATTTTGATGCAAGAATTTTTTTCTCGTTGTTACCATAACAAAGCTCAAGTACAGAACCTTTTTCAAAACGCGGACTATTGGAATTAAATAATTTAAATAAATCGTTTAACCTTATAAAGTCAGAACCAATGTGGTCAAACAGTGGTACAACTCTTGTTTTCGTGCTATTATATTTACCCATGCTTATTGTTGAGTTATTTGTTTCCGGTTTAATTTACATTAAATTCGCCTAAAGGTTCTCGACTATGAACAGTTGGTATTTTTATATTCAAAATTTTCAATCTAGTACTGACCTTTATTTTATACATTTTCATTTGAATTATACACACAAGCTCCAATTGCTTATAGCCGACTTGTGGGTAGTTTTTTACTAGAGACTTTTTACAACACTAATCCCAGCAAATAAAAGACCTATCGTTTTTAAAAATAAATCAATATCTGTGTAGTACACCAATCTTGGATTTAAATCATGTAAAACCCTATTTCGTAAACCATGTATGCCATAAAGAATATATGCTTTTAATTCATCATCTGCTAAATTCCCTGATTCGATATCATTTATCAGATTTGGGTAATTGTTATTAAACATAGGGTCAGACGAAAAATCAAATCTTGAATTAATATACAATCCAGACTTAGTAATTGCGCCATTAGTAAACGGATTACCTAAAACAGCATGTACACCTGTATTAAATGTTGATATTTTCTGAATCATAGGCCCAATCGTTCGTTTGTGAGCCTGAGGAATAGCAGTTTGAATCTGAGCAATTTGTTTTAATTCTGCTTCATTAATTATACTTAAATTATTAATCAATTCTTGACCGTACATATTTATCACTTCAATACGTTGTTGATATAAATCGAAGAAAGTATTCACGTGTACATTTCTTAAACCTGATGCAAGAAAACTCAGTAAGTGTAAACTAGTTAATCTATTAAGATTGTTTTCAAAATTCTCAATGAAGTTATAATTTAAAATTGAACTTATAAGAGGGTTGTTGTCATGTCTTAATTTTGCAGCATCTATAAGAGATGTGAATCTTGCAGGCATTTGGTTTATTATATTCCCTATGTTATTAATATTCCTATTAACTCTATTAGCTTCTTTTAATGTCAGTTCCCAGTAAGCTGTCGAAGTAATCGTATTTCCAGTTGATGTGTTTAATAGAGCAATGAGAAAAAATAATTTTTCTTTGTCTACGAGGTGTGCAGGATTATTATGTTCATATACCTTTATTTTATCATAGACATCTCTTGCGACTCCAATGGCTAAAGAATTAAAATCATAAACTAAAAGATCGGTGTAAAACTCGTATAGCTCATCAAAAAGAGTAGATGATGTATTTCCATTCCGAAGCTCTTTCTCAAGCTTGTCAATAATTCTGACTTTAGCTATGTCATATAGTTCCTTTATTCCTTTTGTTGGCGTTCTATTGTATTCCAAATAGATTCGTGAAGATGAGTTCATAACATCTTTAAAAAATCGTTTGACAATATATCTCTTTATTTTCTGTGTACGTGTCATTTTGTTAAATTACCAACAACATTCGTAAATAGTAATACGCTTGTGTTTATCGGGTTTGCAGCTTATAGGGTGAATATACGCCTGTTTTTTTAAGAGATAATGTTTAATAATAAGCTGTTGTATTAACATGTGGGGATGTTCAAACTTATAACATTCCGATAAATAATCAAAGGGTTATTTATTGATTACAGTTTGTGATAAGGTAACATATAAAACAACTATGCTATAATTTGGCATAATAAAGTTGCATCTTTGAAGGAATTATACACTTAAATTATGGCAGCAAATGTATTCAATCGATATATCTGGCTTGTTGATACGATCAATCGTGCCGGACGAATTAGCTTTGAAGAAATCAACAAAAAATGGTTGCGAACAGATTGGAGTGAAGGTCAAAAAATTCCTTTAAGGACTTTTCATAATCACCGAACCAAAATCGAAGATCTATTCGACATTAATATTGACTGTGATGGTTATAACCACTATTTCATTGCTACCGGTATGGATGACGGTTTGCGAAAATGGTTGTTAAACACTTTTACGGTCAACAATCTGGTTCACGAGAGTTATTCGTTGAAAGACAGAATTTTGTTTGGAGAAATTCCTTCAGGGCAATTGTTTTTGACAACGATCATCGAGGCGATGCGTGATGGGGTTACTATTCAATTTCAATACAAACCTTTTTGGTACAGCGAAATACCGGAGATTGAAATCAAGCCTTACTGCATTAAAATTTTCAAACAACGTTGGTATGTATTGGGCGAAAATATACCATTTAATGAAATGCGGATTTATGCGCTTGACCGCATACAAAGTATAACCGCTACGAACACTAAATTTAAACTCCCAAAGGATTTTCACGCTGATAACTATTTTGAAAATGCATATGGAATTGTAGTTTACCCTGAAATTGCTGCTTGTGAAGTCAAACTAAAAGTATATGGTGACTGTAGAAAGTATATACAAACCTTGCCTTTACATCACTCCCAGCAGGAAGTTGAAAGCAATGAAGAATTCAGTATTTTAAAATATTTTATTGCACCAACTAAGGATTTTATGCAGGAAATACTTTCGCATAGCAATGAAATAGAAGTGCTCTCGCCTGAGGGTTTAAGGAATGAAATCGCGGATAAAATCAAAGAAATGAACAAATTATATAAAAAGTAGAATTTTATTTACACTCTGCCTAAATTTGGCATAACCACTCGCTATGTTTGCCTCATCATTTAAAATAAAAAATTATGAGTGCTGCAAATTTATTACACCAACTTGCCCAAAGCCTTGAAGAAAGTAGCGATTTAAGCGCAGTAAAAATCTATAACCAACAATGGATGCTAAAATGTGTCGCGGAACTGATTGCCAAAGGAACCTTAATACACGACGATTTAACTTTTCCTGAAGATTCAAAATGGTGTTCAGATGCAGCTGTATTACAGTTTAATTCAACAAATGCCTATTCCGGTATCGCTGTAACTGTAGGACATATCCAAGTTAATAAGAAAAAGCGCAATTATCCTAAATGGAATTATATTGAAATTAAACAGTATTGCTCTTGTTTATATTCCATCACATCCGGTTGGCGTTTTAAGAGTGATGTACTCACCTTAATGAAATTAGTTTATGACGGACTAAAAGACAGGAAAATCACTAAAATACCCCATAAAATTGCTTGCTATGCCTTGCCTTACAAAGATTTTGAATTAAACGATTTTGAAGAAGTGAAGGAAAAAGAAATAATTAAAGCAAAAATCATTAACGAATTTAATTCATATCACCAAGAAAACTTAGTCCGGAAAGATGAAGAAATCCATTGGGTACTTAACAATATAGACCCCTTTATGGAAAAACTAAAAATAAAGGTTATCCCCTGGGAAGACCTGCTAATGTTCATCGAAAACACAGAAACAAGAGCTTATACAACAGCATTTTATAACAAATGGAACGAATATAAACTATGAACTACACCAACTACCACCGCAACCACTTCATCATTCCGGGTAGGGAAGAGGCATTGCATCAATTTTTGAACGCAACAATTGTTTTCAACGGAAAAGAAGAACAACACAAACTAAGATATGCCACAAGTTCCAACAGCGAAGATGCACTTACCTGGTCGTGCTTTGATGTGTTGCGCAATCAACCGAAAGAAAAGGTGGTTGTTGCGCTCGATGAGATTTTTGAAGACGCTTTTGGTGATTTTAAAGAGAAAAATGAACCAGTGCCTAAGACGTTTACCTTTGCCGACGAGCAAAATATTGAAATCCATATCGGTAAAAATTATGATGCAGTTTCGATGAACGAAAGTACAGAAGTAGATACAAGTATTGTAACTGATGATAAGTTGATTTTCATTGAAGCAAAACTATATAGCAAAATATCGATTAAAAGCGAAAACACACAACATGACCAAATTGCTCGTAAACTGCGTGTTGGGCTTGATTTATCATATGCTTCTAACCGTGATTTTTATTTCATCTTTTTGGATATTGCACCATGCTTAGAAATTCTGAAATATGGAGAGCAAAAACAAATGAGTGCAAGACGGTTCTTGTATTATCGCAACCATAGTGAAAACCTTGTAAAACCGCTTTTCGGCATTCCTTATCAAAATATTGAACAGATTTCTCAAAATATGGGTTGGCTTACTTGGGCCAGTCTTTTCAAAACGGTATTGCGAACACTTTAAACTTTTTAATTACTGACCCAGGACTGCTCGCTCAGAAATGGGCAATTCTTGGTGTTGAAAGTACTGAATGGTATTAGGAAAGGGTGCTTTTTTAAATCTTTAAAAGACGGGGTTTTCATTGTAGCGAGGTTTAACGGCTGACGGCACACACGTTATGGGGTTGCCGGTATTGGTTAATGGTGTATGAATATTCATTTTTAAATTATTTGACAATTGAACTAGCGTGGGTGCTGACGGCCGTGATGGGTTGTTGGTTTTTAATGCATTGATACACTTTTAAAAAAGCACTCTTTCTATGCGGTGCTAAAGGCTGGTGCAACTAATGGTTTTAAATATAAATGCCATCCCCTATTTGAAAACTATATAGACTAACGCATTGCACCTGCCTTTTGCACATTTATGGTGTTGAGAGGAATTGCCCATTTCTGAAACCGCTAAAGTTGGTGGGTGGCTTTCGGAGACGAAATTAAAATGATAGCACAATCTAAAAACGTTCCGGTTTGATGGATTGTAAATGAAATAGACGAGACTGCGCGTTGGCTGTGCGGCTATTTAGCTCGTGACTTTAATATTTGTTTTAATAGGTACTCGTGAATAGCCCTAATTTTAATTTGGAGTTCAAAACTGTGCGGTGGGAAGGGGCTATTTTACATAATTGTGTTACAGCTTCAAAAAATACCGCTTATTTCAAATGTTTAAAGGGTTTTTTGAACTGTAACGCCCAATTATGTAAATATAGCTTGGGGTGGTTTTTTGTGGCGGGATTTTTTGCTTGAGGGTTGGGGCAGCTCTTTGCTTTTTTGTTTTTACCGCTTTAAAAATAATACGAGAAAACAAAACAAGCAATGTGCTGCTTTGGTGGTGGGGCAAAAATCGTGACGCAAAAAACCACAGAAGTGGGGGAGCGCGGAGGGTTGCAAAACACAGAGGTAGACCGGAATGGGTTAAATGTTTGGTGCATTAATGTATTTAAGATTGGAGTTTGATTGACGAGATATTCGTTTATGCGGGTATGGAATGAGGGCGCTGGGTTTTGCAACCCGGGGAGTTGAAACTATCGATTTTTTTTGGAGACTTTCTTTAATTACCAATATCTGGTTTTTTTTGGAGTTAAAGTTGTTCTATCAATATTATCCAGCAGGGGATCTTGTGTTTCAATAAAGGGATCATACCAATTTGCTTTTTCGGTTGCCCATTTAATCCATTCTTGCTTTTCTTTATCAAGGGAATTAGTTTTTATAGCGTAGGCTTCAAATTCTTTGATATAGTTGCGGATGTATTGTGATTTATGCCAGCGGGTAGCCGTATCAAACATTGACTGAAACTTTGAGAATTCTTGATCTTGTAACTGCTTTAGTTCTGCTTCTTTTTTTCGTTTTTCTTCCCAAATTTTATGTTGAATATCTCGTTTAATCCTTTCTATTCTATCTTTTTCGGCTCTTATTTCAAACCATGCTAAAATATCAGTGAGCTTTTCTTCAATGGGTTTTGTTGCTGTATCAGTCCACTGTTTATCAGGGTAAACATAGTCCAGTTTTAAACATAGAAAGCCTGTTGGAATAAGTTCAAATTCAGGATAACTGGATGAAGTATTTTTTACACGTTTGTGTTTTTCAGTCAACCTAATTTCGTATTCTTCACCACTGATAACTATTTTAGTTTCTCTATTTGCTATTATTTGGTGGCCCCGCTTTTTAAAAAGTTTTATAAAGGTATCCATAAAGCGAATGGCTCTCGAAAACAGGGAGTTTGAAACGCTAATACTAATCACCCCTTTTCTTTCTTCATAAAAATTCCTATTTCTATTTGATGCGGATTTAAGATCTTTATAATATGCTTTTTTACTTTTAATGAGTGGATCCGGTTTTAGAAGGTTTTCGGGTACTGTAAGGTTTAAACTTTCATCTTGAGCAATGCTTTGTTTTAAACGGCTTAATTCAGAGTGTAAACTCCCTTTTTCATTATCAATTTCACTTTTGAAATTTATTTTTGTGGTTTGATTATCGGTTTTTGGCAGTGGTGTTTTTTTGACTTTTTTGTTGTGTTTCAATTTTGACCAATAACCGGCTTTTGGTAGGGGAATATTGTGTTTTATATATACCTTCCTAATACCATTATCAGAATAGCCTAATTCCTTGGCGATGTGTGTTAGTGGCTTTTCCCAAACTAATTTATATAGCTCTTGTCTTGTGAATACTACTGTTTTCATCTTTAGTTACCATTATGTTAGAAATTTAGGCTTTAAAATGAGCATAGGGTATAATATATTAAAGTAAACTTATATCAATATACTTCTCATACACTTCCTTTTCTGAAATGATGTTGATTTCTGATAGGCACAGCAATTTCATATCATAGATTTCTTCCACAAAAAAATTGTCCATTGAATAAAACACATAGTTCTGGAACTCTCCAAAACTGGTAATGCAAGAGGCCAGCTCCGTTCCGTTTTGAAGGAGATAGAGGTGTTTTTCCTCAAGTTCTAGTTTTAGAAAATCTGTTTGGGTCATTGGATATTTTCTATGGTATTTTTTACTGTTTCTATCTAAGTTGTTTTTATCTAAGGTATTTGAATTTTTTCAGTTTCAATACTATATAGATAAATTTTATCCATATAACTCTCTTAATTCCAGTTTTTTGATACGTGAGTTAATGGCGCCAGGTGTTCTTCCTAAGTGTTGTGCTATTGATTTTATTGAGACTTTTTCGCAGAACATTATGGTTAGCTTGTGGTCCAATTCAGGGGTCCAGGGTTGGTAGGCTTGGGTGTGTTTTTTTCTTATTTCTTCAAAGGGATAGGCTTTTTCACTTGTGTCAACGGCTTTCTCTTTAGGGTGAATCAATCGCGCAGTTGTGGTACTACTTTTTTTATCTACCACCTTATAGGCTTTTACAGTTTCAGTTGTGTTTCTTGTATTGGATTTACCGGTCATTATTTGCATTACTTCGTTCATCGTTATTTCCTCTATAGCATCATCTTCCGGTTTTTTAATTTTGACTACTTCTTTGATTGGGTGTATGTGGGGTGATTTTTTGTGGTATTTTGGAAGTAGGGATTTCGGAATGAAGAGGTGGTTTTTGGCTCTTGTGACTGCTACATATAACAGGTTTATTTCTTCGTTGATTTTTTCTCGGTTTTCTTCCAGAAAGTTTTTACTGAGTTTAGTAAGCTTTTCTTCATTAATAAAATCGTTTACCAGATAGACGGCATCATATTCCATTCCTTTGCTGCGGTGAACTGTTGAGAATATAACCTCAGCGTTTTCCTTACTGTCTGAGTCAATGTGTTTTTCTTTTATTTCTTTGATGATATGAGGGATTTCTTTACCATATTCTTGTACAATTTTTAGCATCATCGCCAACTGGACGTCTTCGGTTTTTTCGATGTAGTCTTCGAGTTGTTCTATGTCGTGCATCGACTGGATCAAGGCATCTTTTATTAAATGCCTTTTGCCGAGGTATAGATTTAAAACATCATAGAGGGATGTTCCGTCTTCTGCATAGGTATAGGAATTGATATTTCCTTCAAAATATATTTTATGTGCTTTTTTATTTTCTACCACATACTCAATGGCTTTAAGTAAGAGGCCTAAATTGCTGCGGGCAATGATTGCTTTTGTTGCTATTTTTTCGGGTGGTTTGCCCAGTCCTTTTATTGAATATAATTTAGAATGGCCTAAGTATTTTTTTAAGTTTAATGCATAGTTGGCCACATTGGCTATGTCCTGAGGGAATCTGAAACTTGCTGTAAGGTTGTGTTGTTTGAAGTTTACCCGCTCCAAGGAGTTTACTGCATAACGCCAAGCATAGATTTGCTGATGGGTGTCGCCTACAATGATTTTTGTGGCATCCTGGTTTAAAAAGATGTCCAGCATTGCAGGGGATGCATCTTGGCCTTCATCAAACAGTATGTAGTCATATTTTAAAGTTGGATTGGAGAGTTGGAATTTTTTAAGATAAAAATCGTGGGTGCAATCAATTTCTTTAGTTTCCATTTTTGCTAAAAACTCTCTGGTTCCCTTTTCAATTATTTTATAGTAATTGTTAACAAAGGTTGTAGCTTTTTTATCGGAAATTGTTTTACGGTAATCAAGGTCCTGAATTTTCTGTGCTGTATTGTTACAGAAATAGGCAGTGAATTTTGATATGTGGTTTGCTAATAAGAAAGGCACATATCCCGTGGCTGTTGAATGTATGTGAAGTAAGCTAATTAATTGATGCGGTTTGTAACCGGTTTTGCATACTTTGTAATTTGCAGCTCTAATGATGTATTTGAATGCCAAAGAATGGGCTGTTTCAACCTGCATATTTGTTAAGCCTATTTTTAAACTTTTTTGCCGGGCTTCTGTTTTAACGGACTTGTTGAATGCCAGGTAGAGAATTTTTGACTTTTTAGGTAGGTTAGCGGCAAATTGGAGAATGGTGGTTGTTTTTCCGGAGCCTGCAATAGCGTTTACCCTCAAATTTCCTTGAGCTTGAATGATTTTTTGTTGTTCATTGGTCCAGATCATTCTATATATTAATACTACCTTCTTTTTAATTGATTTAAAAACTCTTTAAGTGTAATTGTTGTTATTTTCAATCCTTTTGCTTTTATCTGTAACCCATTATCTGAAGTTAAAAGAATAGGATTTTCAGATTTGAATTTTAATGCAACTGTTAGAATTTGGTTGTCAGGTGAACGCTTGTTAAAGTCTTCCGGTAATAAAGATATATCCGATATTTCCATTCTTAAATCTCTCTTGTCTATATGACCGTTTATTGATTTTAAAGCTTTTTGCACATTCCTTTTTCCTTCATTATCCAACTTAGACTTTAAATTATCCAATTCGTCTATAACTTTTGCGGATAAAATTACGGGATATTCCTTGTTAATTTTGGAAATAATATCTGGAAACTCTATAAAAACATTAGTGTCAATTATGTAGAGATTTTGCTTGTTTTTTTTAATCTCCTTTTTAGGTTTTTCAAATTTTGAAGGGTCTAATTTATCTACAATTTTTATTCTGATTTTGTCTTGCAAATTCCCTTTTCCAGTTATTGTATGTGATGATTTATTGCCCAGAATTGGTTCTTTGTTATAAGAAATTCTGTTAATTGAGGATAAATATTTTTTAACTCTGTCATCGATATGAGGATAAAATGAAGCAATATTTTCGTCAGTAATTATTAGTGTGCAGAGTTTTGCCCTTGAGGTGGCAACATTGAACCGGTTTGCCTGTAATGCAAATGGAATACTTTCTATTGGAACAAAGAAAATACAAAAATCAGTAGTAAGCCCTTGTATTCTGTCAATTGTTTCAATGAACACGTTTTCTGGGTTTGCACACTTGGCAAAAATCTCCTTTTGAAGAAAACGGACGGAATCTTTATGAAATGCCAATACCGCTATTTCTGCTTTACTGTTGAATTGCTCTATTTGCTCAATTAACCTTATAATAAAAGCGGAGCATCCAACCGAAGGCAGTCTTCCTTCGGGAAGGTTGAACCTCACCAAACTTGTTCCCCCATAATTATTCAGATACTTTCCTAAGAGTGGGTAATTTGAAAAATCAAGAGGAAGTTTTATTTCGGACTTGCTTGTTAGCACATTGCCATAAAACAAGTTGGTTCCCTTAATAGCATTTGCTGTTAGACGATAGGAAGCAGTTAAAATATATTGCTTCGCATTTGGAAGGTAGAAACTTATCGCTTTCAGCCCACAAATCATCCAATGGTAATTATTAGTGTCCTCAGGTGCATATTCTTTATGAAAGATTGGTTCAAGTTGTTTTATATCACCTATGACGATACATTTTTTGCCGAGTTTTCTGGCCAATGCGATAGTTGATAGAAATGCCTGGCTTGCTTCCTCGATAATAATATAATCAAAATGCTCGCCCTCAACGGCCTTTGTTGCAATTTGGCTCATTATGTAAAAAGTTGTCAAGAGTAATGGTGGTTGTTGCTTGCTCAAACTTTTAAAAGATTGAAGCCCTTTAGTTTTTTTGTTTTTACTTTCCTCTGCTGTTAATGCTGATTTAAAAATTTTTCCTTGTTCTAATGCTGATTTCAAATGCTCTTTTTCTGCCAATTCAATAAGTGCTCTATTGGTCAATGCTGTTACCAAAATTCTAAAGTCAGACTTAAGCAAGGCGTTACATAACTGAGCCATTAAATATGTTTTCCCTGTACCTGGTGGACCTTGAATAATTATTGTATCGTTTTCAAAAAAACTTGTTTGGATTTTTGTTACAATATCTTCATCCACGAGTAATGGTTGTGGGTTCCAACTTGCACTATGAATGTTTATACTTAATATCTTATTTTTGACTGGTTGAGTCTCTTTCAGGAATGTAGTTAAATTGTAGATGTATTCAATCGGTTCTTCGGGAGGTCCAAAATATATAAGAACATCATTTTTAAGTTTGTCGATGTCCTCTTCTAAAAGTCCTGAGAAACCTACAATAGTATATTCTATCTCATATTTATAAAAAACAGATTTCGTGTTAAACGCCAAATATCTTCCTTCTAAATATAAATGTTCATACGTTAAGCTTCCCCATTTTTTAAAATTTTGGTTTTCTATGGCAGGCACAAAACCTGCTAGAACTTCATTCTTTCGGGGTGGGCGACAAACATTATTATTAAATTTAACGATTACATTTCCTCGAGCTGTGTCGTATCCAACATATTTAGCAACATACAATTTACCTTCTAACATTAATGATGATGCTTTCTTTTGTAAAGTCAAATCCCACTTTGTCTGTAAATAGTTCAACTCTTTCTGAAACAGATCGATATGGAGCTTTTGGTTAATCATATTAGATTACTTGCATCGTTGTCAATTTCTACTTTTTTATTTTTAGGCGATTTATACGATTTGATAATGTATGGATTTATTAAAAGATAACGATAGCGGTTAATGTTGTTTGTATCTAAAAATTCCAGTAATTTCGTTATATCCCCTTTTGTTTGATATTCAAAAATGTGATTCTCATTTAACTCGAATAAACTTTCTATGCTGGTGAACAGATTTATTCCATTTTTCGCCCCGTAATAAATTGCAATTTTACATTCAGAATCTTTCAACATCAACAGGGCAGTTGGTTGTATGTGGGCAAACTCAGACTTTGAACTATAGACCTTATACAATTCTCCTCCTATTTTTAAATTGTTATAATCGTTTAACTCAACTTCCTCAATTATATCCTCTTTTCCTAGATGTTTTAAAAGAGCAATTTTTGCAAGAAGATTCTGTTGATATTGAAGTTGAACGTCTAAATTCCCTCCAAAATCTAAAGCTTTTTGTTTTATTTTTGATTTAATGTTTAAATCAAGGTTCAAATCCTCTAACTCCTGCCAAAAATCTGAGTTTTCTTTTTTTGTTCTATTATTTTGATGGCTGCTCCAAGGCGTTTCTCCAAATTCCCCTTCAAGTATTTCAATAATTTTATTATCATTCCAACGATTCATTACATTCTCAAACCAAACTTTTTTAATTTTATCCTGTTCAATTAAATCAAACAAAAAGTCAATGGCCGCAGAGTTGGTTTTCCAATAACCGGTATAATAAACTTTGTTATTGGTTGTGTCGTGGTAAAAATCAAATTCTGCTTTGTAAATAGGATTGTTTTCAGGAAATACCTTTTCAATTGATTCGACTTCATAAAAATTAAATTGTTTAATTTTTTCAACAAACTCTGTTTCAATATCTGGATAATTTGTTTGGTCAAGTTTGTAGGCTAAATATTTTGCCTTATTATTAAAATCAGATTTAATTTCGTCATTGACATTTGGGTTTGCCCGATTTGTTTTTAAAAATAAAGTGCTTTCTGATAATTCAGGTACCCCAAAATTAGTAGCAATAGGGTAAAATATTTGGTGAAGGTGTTGCGATGGCTCAATTTCAACATCTTCACCAGAACTACAAGCAAGTAATTCGTTAATTGGTTTCCATTCCAAGTTTTCATTGAGTAGAAAAATCTTATCTCCATCGAAATCCAACGGTAAATTGTTTTCAAGAATTTTTACAATTTCTAATCTTTCTATCTCTTCTAATGAAATTTTGTTTTCACACTCACTACTCAATAATTGGATACAAAGATTTGCGGAAAGTTTTTGTTGAATGCCGATAGTTTCTTCCAAAGACTTTTCTATTGCCAATTGTTTACTATAATCGTATTTTGGCAATAAAGAGGCATCATCTATATATTTTTCAAGATTAACAGAAAACAAAGAGTCAGGTCTTTCAAAAACTCCAATCCTATTTTCAATCGTTGGATTTTCTTTAATGAAAGATATGAGAGCATTGTCGCAATATTCTATACTTCTTTCATAAAAGGTAATACTAGTTTTATTAAAATATTCTTCTTTCAATGTAAACACCTCATCAAAAAAAAGTTTGTTGTGTTTTTGGACAATCGTCGTGGATAGAATTGGGTAACAAATTACGTGATTTTTGAATCCCGCATACTGCTGAACAGGCTGTGAATAACCCCCACCATAACTTTCAACTTTACTCTTAAATTTGGGTCTGCTTTTTAGTTCGTTTTTTATTGATTGGTTTTCAAATTCATCATATCTCAAATAATTATGCAATTCAAATTTAAAATTACCAGAAACCCCTATTTTGTTCAGTAAATTCCAACTAATTCTTTTGGGAATGTAATTTTCATTTAAATAAATAAAATCCTCAGCTAAATCCTCATCTTTTTGTAAGTCTAATTTCGGTTTGTAAACCGATGAGAAATGTATCTGATTTGGCAATAACCATTCATCAGTATTTGTTTTTAGATGAAGTCCGGCAAGTGGATCAAAAGAAAAATTATTGTTTTTCTTGTCATCATACAATAGAGAAATTGCCTGTAAGATCTCGAAGTGTTCACTATCCTTATATACTTCCTGATTTTTTATGAGACACTTTAACTTTTTGGAAAATATATCTTGTGAATTTGATAATTCAATACAACCTATAAGTACAAAAAACTCTTTCCATGCCTGAATTTGATTTCCGTAATCATTTGAAATTTGATTTTCAATAATTATTTTTGGCAAAATGGCCGCTATGTTTTGGTTGTTGTTGTAATGGTCTGAAATTACACATTCACTTGGTTGCCTGAAATTTTCATCTAGGCACATAATTTTTAGCCCTTCACTAATTAATTTTACTTGGTCAATTGATAGTTGGGTCTCCTTACCTTTGCTTCTATTCCAGTACCTAAATATTTGTTTTCCTATTTCAAAATGTTTCTGCTCATCAATTGATGACAATTTTGGTATCAAATCAAAAATGACGCTTTGAAGGTCTATTTTAGCTTCTAATTTTTTGAATATTTGTCGCCATTTGTCGACTTTATATTCATCTGAAAAAATATACTTTTCAGATATAAATCGAGCATCTGTATTTCCGATGCTATTCAATATGGTTTCAATATCACCTTCATTGTTAAATTCACGAGGGAGATAACAAGCCGATACAAATTTTGCAATCACATTTTCTTTTGGCTTAATTAAAACAAGGATTTTCTTTAGGCTATCAATTATTTCTTTTTCTTTCTCTATGAAGTCCCAATGATTGTAAACAAATTTCCAAAAATCCAATAGATTTTTCTCTGATGTCAATATTGAGTTAACTGCATCTTCTCTACCCAAAATATTTTTTCTGTAAAACCCAATAGGCTCAAATTCTAAGAATTTTATTGAGATATCATTTTCGTCAAGTTGCATTAATAGTGAAAAATTGACAACGTTTACCTTCATAAATATAAGTTCTTGTGGGATATCTTTATAGAGCGATTTTGAGCTACTGAAGTCGTTATTCGAGTTAAGAATTACATTTTCCGTCTTTATTAAATCTTTGAGATCCTCCCTTGAATAAAAATGAGATATCATCAAGAAATTGTTTTGAGGTTGCTTTAACCATTTTTTAAATTCTTCATTTTTTAGACAATACACTAAGTTATCTTTTTCAAAAGTGCTGCCCAGGGAAAGTTTACTGTGTAAAAATAGATATTCAGTTTCTAAGCCGGAGTTGATATCCAAAGGTTTTCCAGATGTATTGGTAAAAATACTGTATAAAGTTTCTGGAATGACCTCGTAGATTCCTGTACTGTCAACTAATATATCTGCGATTGGGTATGAGTGGTTGTTGTCATAATGTGAAGGGAATAACGCTGACCTTTCAACCCTTGCTAAAAATGATTGTTGCAATGTGTTTTTGAATCTATTTGATTCATTCTCGTAAATAGGGAATAGTTGTTTGATTCTTTGAAACTCTCTATTTAAAGCAAAGGATTCACAAGCTTTCAAAACTTGTAGCCCTGCAAATTCCGCCAATTTAAAATTATACGATAAATCAATAATATTTGAACGGTCTAGATTTGGTATGAAATCCGCGTTGACAATATATTCAAGTTTATATTGAGTGGAAGATAAGGGCAGATATGCGAAAAGGTTTATAGCATTTTCGATTTGCTGAGAGGGCACTAAAATATCAACTTTTGGGGCTCTAAATTGCCTGAAATGGTCAGGGATTGATTTGTTGTTTTCATCAAGCAATTCGCTAATTATATTTTCGTCTTCGAGAGGGAATGTTTTGGAAAATGAAGACCACTCTGAATGGACAGAGTTGTTTACTTTTAATCGAATGGTGTTGTCGCTGTCAACTTCTTTTTCGAACAGATATTCTTCAACCGGAATTGTTATTCTCAGACTTTTCAACTTATCTAAAAAAATAAGTAAATAAGGGTTTTCAGCAAGCTCTTCAAGATAATCGATTACATTACTTTTATGTATTTCTGAAGAAAATTCAAATGCAAACGCTACAGGAGAATTAAAGAAATCAAATTGAGGTATCTCATCAATTTTCTGAATCTCATTTTGGAATATAGGCATTACTTCCCAAGGTTTATTAGGATTATCGATATCTTTTTTGAAAGAAAAGCTAAAATTTCCTGAACGTACATAGACATTATCGGTATGCCTAAAAACAGATTTGAATCCTATCCCTTTGTAACCAATTCTATTAACATCTACTTCATTAGATTGTTCACCGAATAATATGCCACAAATTGATTTGAAATTATTTTCGGTAAACAAGGCACCGTTATGTTTTAAAAGCAAGTAGTTATGAAAGACCTCAAAATGTACTGACAATTCATTCTGAAAGTTGTTGTTTGGGTGGTCAACGGCATTTTGTAGTAATTCATATAAAAAAGTCAACCCCGTTGAAGCTAAATCGCCTCTAAGTCTATCAAGTATTTTTCTATACTGAATTAAATGGTCATTATGAATATCTGAGTAAAAACCATATCTATTATTTATGATTTGAACACAAAGATTAAAAGGCAGAGCATCATCAAGAGCATTGCGAAATGCTTTTGTACTTAATTCATAATACCTTTTCTCTATATTAAATTCGGTTACTAAAGCTGTTACCTCTTGTCCTATCTCAAAGAGATCAAACATTTTTTGGCTCAATGAAGGGTGGTTGGATAAATTTCTTTTGTGAAGTCTGGCACTTGTATTATCGCCAAAATTGAAAATCAGAAGTCCGTGTTCTTCGATTTTTTTGGATAATTTCAGTTGGTAAATAATTCCTTTCTCGAGCATTATATTTTCAGATTTGATATTAATTGATATAAAACATATATAATATTGTTGCATTGCAATCGACTGTATTTTGGACAAATTCATAAATGGCTTGGCCTTCTTCGGCCATTTCAACTTCCTTTCTAAGAAACCCATAAATATCCTCTTTGTCTCCGTGGTACATTGCCAAGAATCCTGAAAGGTCTTTATGTTGAACTCCCATTAAATTTTCATCCCAATACTGGGGTACGTGTTTTCTCGCTGATATTAAGTTCTTATACCATAGCCAAAATGATTTTGCACTTTTTATTTTCATTTTATTTTGTTTCGAAAGATTTCGATTTATTTTACAAAAACCATAGGTTATCTTTTCCAAAATCGGGGATTTCCTTGCTGTCGAAGTGTGGGAGCATTTCTGCTACCATTTCGGGGTATTTTATGGTTACCGGTAGGTTTTGTTGCCGTACCGATTTCCAGTACATTCTACTGAATTGATATACTTGATCTAATAATTCTTTAATTGTTTTAAAGTCTTCTGCCAATTCACTTTGGGTACAGAATATTTTCAGCTTTATAGGAAAGGGGAAACCATCTGAATTTTTATAGGCGTTATTGCTGTACCGGGTGTTGTTGAATAAGAGGAACTTATTATAACCAATATTGATATATGTGCCACTTAAGGGCATTAAATCCTTCCAATTCATATCAAATGCAACAATATCTGCAGATTCGGTTTTGTTTATAGAAACAATGAATACGGGAATGGGTAATCCAAGTGTTCTTAAACCGTCTTCAATTGGTTGAAGCTCTTCTTTCTTCATTGTCTTATAGAAGTGAACAACTAAGCGTTTAATGCCGGGATTCAAAGCTGCATATTCTTTGACCGCTCTCATAATGGACCCTGCTAATTCTTTAGTTTGGTCTTGTTGGAAACTTTCAAATCGATTGAATTTACCTGTGTTTGAGAAACTGAATGCACTACCTATGTATTTTATATCAAATTCGGTGCTCTTGAATGCGCCAACTCCAACTATCAATTCATTTTTAAGGGTGGTGTCCAAACGCCAGGGAGTGCCATTTAGTTTTGCTAAAATTGCTATTGCTATATTGGGAAGGCTATAGTAGTATTTGTCATTAGTCAACACTTTTTCAGCATCTATTACCTGTGATGAAACGCCCTTTTTAAGCAATAACTCTTTTAATTTGTAATAAATTTTTCTTTTGGTTTTGTCTGGTGTGTTTTTGGAATATGGGCTTATGTAAATTGCTATGTACTGAATATCGGGTTCAAAGTGTTTTTCAGTGACTTGGTTGTAGATTTGAGACCAAGGATTTTCTTTATCTTCAAACTTTATATTAAATTCTTTTTCAGTATGGTAGGGTGTATGAATGAATTTTGATAAGCCTTTAAAGCCAAATTCTTTTCCCTTGAAATAGCTGTGTATTTTGTTTGCAACATTTATATCATCAACGTGGCAGATGTAGAAAAAGTGAATTTTGGCAGTATCGCTAAAGTCGAATGGTCCATATTCCTTTATGCCATTCATTGGCACGATATCCGTTTTATTGTCACCGAATAACAATTGGTTGCTATTGCTTTTTACTCTACCCATTCGAATTTCATTTACGGGAATGAAACCATTTGAATTGAGGGGTATTTTTTCATTAAATTCTTCAGTATTTAGATACTCATTGTAAAAGAAGTCAATGGCATCTTTAAACTTTTTGTATTTGTTGGACCTGTCGGGTGCTTCTGTTTCTTCACCTAAAGCATCCCTAATATCAAAGTTCCAAACAGGAAATACCCGATCGTAGGCTCTTTTTCCTGCATCTGGTAATTCATCAAATTTGTACAAGTTATTCTCAAACAGAACCCAATTAAACGCTTTTGGTGAGACAGACTCTTGCAGTACCTCAACCGATTGTTTATAGACTTTAGAAATGCCTTCAAAGGTTACCAATAGTTCCAGTTTCCTGGTTACCGTCTTGAACTGTACTTTTAATGCATAGCGGTCAAATAGATTAAACTGTCCTGTTTTATCATATTTTTTGCTTGGAAGCCATATCTCTGTGTCACTGATAAAATTTGGTTTTACCAAAAATCCTTTTGCTTTGAAGTATTTGTGTATTTGAGCGTTGTAATATCTTTTTAATATGGGAATTGAAAATGCTGAATTTGGAATTTTATATGATCGTTCTTCTCCGTTTTTATCTTCTCTAGTTTCGTAGGTAGGCTCTACTGATTTGGTCACCGGAAAAAGACCTTCCATTTTGTTTGTGAAAGAGGTGTAATAATGCAATTGTTCACCAAATTTTTCAATTACCTCATCCGGAACTAAACTGTGATACACCCTTGCAAGTGTTTCATTTTCCAAGTCGGTAAAGTAAAGTGTGAGTTCTTCTTGGGGATGATTGAAGGTTAGGATGTTAAAACAGTGATTTTGCATTTTTCCAGTTGTTTTTTACGGGTTCATATATCAGTTATTAGTTACATAATTATTTTGATTGGCTATATTTTTTAAAATTCTCAGCTTGTTCAAAAATTTCCTTGTATACCTCATCACGTTCTACCGGTGGGTAGCCGTATTGATCCAACAGCAGGATTAAACCTACTTTAAGAGCAGATTTGATATCATTTCTTTTGCTCCAGTCAGGAAATTTAGCTTGACTATCCACAAGCTCTTTAACTTCTTTTGCTAATACTATCAATTTGTCCTCGGGATAAGTGAAATCATATTTAACACATAGTTCTTTTAGGATGTCGTAAAAGGCTTTTTCTTCAAAATCAATCCCTAAGGAATCTCCTGACTTATATTCTTCATATACTTCCCATATAAGGTTTGTTAACTGTTCTGCCATTTCTTCATAGACTTCACTGCGCAGTATGTCATTTTCATCTCTTTGATTGTATTTGTTCACTAAAGTTTCCATTTTCCTTGAAAAGTCAACACCTTTTACCTTGTTTACCTTTTTCATCTCTCCAATAGCTCTTGCCAGTAGTTGTTGAAGGAGTTTTATTTTGGTATTGGGTAATTTGATTTTATCAATTTTTGCCAGGTAGTCCTCATCAAATAAATCTTGTTCCTTTTCAGTTTCCTCTCCCATTTTGAAGATTTCTTCAACACCATCACTTTGCAAGGCATTTTTAATCATTTCACTTACCTTGGCATTCATCTGTGCGGTATCAGGAGCAGTGCCCTTTGTTAGTTTGAATACAATGGACCTCACTGCTAAATAAAAATGTGTGTAATCCCTTTCTTTTTGAGTTAATTCTTCACTACCTGCACATATATCATAAGCAGCTTTTAGCCTTTTGACTAACCCCATAAAGCGCGTTTCAATATCTTTTGTGAGTTGTACATATTCTGCAGCTTTATTGAGCGTATTTAATTGCTCTAAAGAATTGCCTATGAAATACTTTGTGCCATCAAACTTATGGAACAGATTGGCAATCAAATCCAAATGGTTCCTCACTATTACCAATGACTGTTGTATGTCTTCAAAATTGTCTTTATCACCCTCAGAGTATTTTTTAAGGGCAAGATTCATTTGTTTTTTTATACCAATATAATCAACAACCAACCCCTTGTTTTTTCCTTTAAACTTTCGGTTTACACGAGAGATGGTTTGAATTAAATTGTGCTGTTGAATGGGTTTATCAATATAGATACTGTCCAAGAATGGTACATCAAAACCTGTTAGCCACATATCGACAACAATGGCAATTTTGAAATTTGATTTTTCATTTTTGAATTGTCTGTCTAGTTCTTTTTGGTAGTCTTTTGTGCCTATTAAATCATATAATTCTTTGGGATCATCTTTACTTCTGGTCATAATCATTTTGACCGTTTCCATAGGTTTGATTTTTCGTTTTTCCCTATCAGTTAAAATAGTTCCTTCTTCAGCTATTTTTTTTATATTCCATTCAGGTCTTAGTTCAATGAGGTTTTTATAAAACTCATAGGCTATGTCGCGGTAACTACAAACAAACATCGCTTTTCCTTTAACTGTAGCACCTTCGTTCACTCTATTTTCATAGTGTGTCACAAAGTCTTTTGCAAGAATTTTTAACCTGTCAGGGTCTCCGAGGATGACTTTCATTTTTGAAGATTGTTTTTTACTTTCTTCAATTTGGTAATAATTGGCCCCTTCTTCAGCCACTCTATCATAATAAGCTTCAATTTTATCAAGCTCAGCTCTTTTGAGTGCTACTTTGGCTGCCCTGCCTTCATACACAATTCTTACTGTGATTTCATCTTTAACTGATTCTGTCATTGTATAGGCATCTACAACCTTTCCAAAGACATCTAAAGTTGCATCAATTGGGGTTCCTGTAAAACCAACAAAAGTTGCATTGGGCAGTGAGTTGTGCAGGTATTTAGCAAAGCCATAGGTTTTTTTAACCCCTTGTTCGGTTACTTTGACTTTTTGGTCTAAATTGGTTTGACTTCTATGGGCTTCGTCAGAAATACAAATCACATTGGTGCGTTCAGAAAGGAGTTCAATATCTTCTGTGAACTTTTGAATGGTTGTTAAAAAAGCCCCGCCACTGGTTCTGCCTTGTAGTAGTTCTCTTAATTCTGTTCTGCTTTCCACACTTTTTACGGTGTCATCACCAATAAATACTTTGGCATTTGTAAATTGTCCTGAAAGTTGATCGTCTAAATCGGTTCGGTCAGTAATAAGTACTATAGTAGGGTTCTCAAAATGTGGACTTTTCATCAATAACCTTGTGAGGTAAAGCATTGTGAAACTTTTACCGCTACCTGTTGCCCCGAAATACGTACCACCTTTTCCATCTCCTTCTGGTTTTTGAGCTATTTTAATGTTGTCGTATAAGGCTCTTGCTGCGTAATATTGCGGATAGCGACATACAATTTTTTCATCTTTTTTTGAAGTGTCGGGGATGTAAATGAAATTTTGAATGATGTCTCTTAACCGGTTTTGATGTAACATTCCTTGAATGAGGGTGTACATACTGTCAATTCCATCTACGTCTTTTGCCAGCCCTGAAATTCTACGCCAGGCATAGAAAAATTCATAGGGAGCAAAAAAGGAACCAGCTTTGTTGTTCACCCCGTCACTAATAACACAGAATGCATTGTATTTAAAGAGTTCGGGTATATCTCTTTTGTATCTTGTGGTCAATTGAATGTAAGCGTTATGTATGGTGCAGTTTTCCTGAATTGCGGTTTTAAATTCACAGACCACCACAGGAATACCGTTGATATAAATGATACCATCAGGGATGCGCTTTTCAGTACCTATTATTTCGAGCTGGTTAACAAACTTGTAGGTATTGTTGTTTTCTTTTGAGTAATCAATTAAGTAAATCCAAATATCTTTCTGATTGCGGTCTTCACGTTTGAAGCTTAAGCCGTCAGCTAACCATTGCATTACAATTTTGTTGGTTTCGTATAGATCTGATGAAGGCAGTGTTTTTAATTGCAACACGATAGATTTAGCCTCTGTGAGTGTAAGGCCTTCTGCTTTATATTGCTCTAAAAGGAACGCAATTAAATCTTCCTCAATGAGCACCTCTTCGGGAATACGGGAGATTGAATTGCCAACAAAATGTGGATACTCTTCGTTGCCTAATAACTCAATAAAGGCTTCCTCTAATTTTGCTTCTGTAAATTTCTGACTCATTTGCTTTCAAGTATCTCATTTATACACTCAACTAATTTTTCAACCCTATCTTCAGTATCTAATCCCTCTGAATTTTGCTGTATTTTTAAAACTCCATCTTCATCAATTACCTTATTACTTATAAGCTCATCATATAAGATGTTTTCAGCACCTTCTACATTTTTGTTTTCAAAAAGGAAATGATCACTAGTTATATTGATACTAATCGTATTTTTTTTGATTTTTAGAATAAGTAAATTGTCATAATCTCCAAGCTTTAAATTTTCACTATCAACCTGTTGATTTACCTCATGAAAAAAGGGACACCAGTTAAAACCATTGAATTGTTTCTGTCGCATTTTGTTGAAAACATACTTATCAAAGCAATAGTAATACCCTCTTAAACATTCATCACGGAAAGAAGGATATCGTAAAAAATAATATCTCCAATCCATTCCTTTTTCTTGGTACGCCTCAATTTCAGTTTCAATGTGTTCTTCAATATCTGTTTCCGGGTTCTTTATTAAGAAGTCTAAACACTTCATTAGCACTGGGCGAGTGTATGAAAAAATGTCTTTCTTTTTCCCATAACCAGGTGTGGTAAAAAATCTTCTAATTACCTTTTTGTTGGGTGAGAGGATATTATACAATCCTTCTTTTCTTTCCGGATTTCCGCTATCGTGTTGCGTATAATCACCAAAGCAAAGTAAAAAATCAGCCCTATTATTAAAATCATCGATAATGACATCTTCATCAAAATATTTTAAAAACCGGGAAGCTCTGTTTTCTGTATTATAGTCAAATTCAAATATTGAAATATTCCCTCTAAAAATATCACTATCCTCTAATTGATAAAAAGTATCTAGAGATTTTTGGGTTTGATAAAACGGTTCCTTTTCTTTTTCCTCTTGTATTTGGTCTGTTTTAAATCTTTTTAGTGCATCAAAATCATAAGTTAACAGGAAAGTTTCTAACTCTGTAATGCTTTCAACCAAAGTTTCTCTCCTTAATTCAAATTCAGAGTTAGCAACTAAGTTTCTTACAATTCTTATTTTCCTTTCAAAATTGTCTGTTTGGTGAATGTTTTGGAATAAATAGCTGTGCAGCAATAGTTGCTCCGGCAAGGTAAAACCTCTATCCTTATCATAATAGAGTAAACACCTAACTAATAAATTGTGCTCCTTATGTGGGAAGAATAACCTAGTTTTATCTTTCTGGAAACCGGCTTTATTAAAATAAAAGGTATTCTCCCAAAAATCCGGATTCCGTTCATTGCTGAGGACCAAGTTGTCTAAAATGGAAAAAAGTTCTTTTACATTATCCTCATTACCGTAGATAATTTTTAGTTCCTTGTAAGATTCAACAGTATCGATATACGGTATATTATTTTTAAGCCCAATAACGTAAGTGATGAAATTGAAGAGGTTTAAAAAACTATTATCCGCTAATAAGGCAATATCTTCTATGCTTTTTGCCTCTTCAGTATCTAACAACAAATTCCAAACACAGTCAAACCAATCCTGGTCAATTTGTTTTTCAAATTTTTGTTGTAATGTTTTATTGTTAATAATCTCAGAAAAATTGGCTTTGAAATATTCAAACTCGGTAAGTGGCTTACCTCTTGAGTTCATTTTAATATATAAATCGTCTGATAACTTGAACTCACTTAACACTAATTGATACATTTCAAAAGGGCAGTTGTCACCTTTTAAAACTTGCCAAGTATCTTCCAAGCCATAATCTACATAACGAAATTCTATATCGTCTAAAACAACAAGCATTGCTTGGATACTTGGGTCAAAATCCCAAGTTTCAAAGTACCAAGACTGGTTTTTAATTTCTTCTGAAATAGTTTCTCTTGTGAGAAGTGGATTGAAACCTATCAGCTTTTTACAAAAGATGGTAGTGCTGTGCCTTGTTTCGTAAACAAAATTTTGAAGCGACACTTTTTCTTCTGAGGGTATAAGTTCTTTTGATGTTACAAACCAATACAGCAACCACAATACAGTAAGCCGCTGTTGTCCATCGATAGGTGAGAAAATTGGATTTTCGCCTTGTGTTTTGTTACCATAGATAAAGTCTAACTCCAAGTTTTTATGGGTAACTTCTTTTTTGTTTTTTAGAATCGTATCAAAGATGGCGTCTAAGAAATCTCTCCTTATTTTACTGGTGTTTTTATCTGTTCTGCCTTGGGCAAAATCTCGTTGAATGATGGGTATTTCAACTTTATCGGTAAGTATGTCTGTAAATTTAAGCTTCATTAAGCACTGGTATTTTGTTTAAATAATGGTTTAAGCACTCGCCAATTTCTTTTAAGTGGTTTTCTCTTTCCACTTTAGACCAGATAGACGATTGTGAATATGACTCCTTTTGATAGTAGTTTAAAAACACTCTTTTGGTAGCAATAGGAATAAAAGCCCCTTGCTTATCCATCTCTATGATTTTCCTTCGCTTTATTTCGAAAATGGAATTACTCAATGAGATGTTTTGTGTTAAACCTAATAAGGCTAAGTTTTTAATGTTATGCAGATAAAGGTTTTCATCTTCATCATCTTTAGGAAGGATTTCTATAATAGAATCACTTAAATCCTGAAACTGAGCATAGGTGAATTTTTCCCTGTCAATGGCTTTTGCTTTGTCTATTATTTCATTAGCCTTTTTTGTGTTAGTGGCTATTGAAGGAAGTACATTCAGGTGCATATCTAACCAAGAGAACCATTGCTCCCTCTTGTTCTCATTAATACCAATTATGTTTTGAGCGTGAATATGCTCTAAGCTCTTGTTTATGTTCTTGTAGATTTCAAATGGGAAGAAATCATTGTTATTTTTGTTTTTTCGCGTAAGCTCTGTATTTACCAATAATAAAATTTCAATTAGTTTTTTATGGTCGTTACGGTTGTCATAGCTTAAATCATCCCAATCGTTGGGAATACTTTCAGCTATTAATTGGTTTATTTCTTGCTCAAAAAGGTCTTTGTCATTCTCTTTTTTGAGTTGGATTATATCCATAATATTGGTGCCGATAGCAATTAAGTACCCTACTTTATGGTAGTAATTTTTATGAGTGTACCAAAAACTTAATGAACGATAAATCTCTTCTATGCTTAACCATTTTTCCCAAAGTGAATTTGCATTCTCCTTTTCATCAAAAAAGTGAATGAAACTGTATAGCGAGTCCTTACTGTTTTCATTTTTCTGAGTATTTATATCGAACAAGTACTCTATTTTGGAAGCATAACTATCCATCTTTTTATTGGATATAAATGCCCAGAACTTTGGGTTATTGAGATGGTTTTCAATCTCATCCCATAGCTGTATAAGTTGGGTGCGTCTTTTTACTTTTTCTTGCTGACCAAACTCCTTGAAGCTTTCTTGATTTACAAATTTTGCTTTAATTAGTTCGGCACTGTTAAGAGGTATTTTCCCTCTATTAAGACGCGTAAATAGCTCCTCGCTTTTTTGAGTATTGTCGTTTATTTCATACCAAATAATTTGTGTACTCCATTCCGGCATTATGGTATCACCATCTTCATCTTTTTTTACACTCGGTAGCAGGGTATCTAAAAAGTTGTTTTTATCGGAACGTCCTTCTATTTTTCTGCTAATTTCAAACCAATCCTTAATCGTGTTATAAGCTTTGCTTAAATAATACAAATCGGGTTTGCTGAGATTTTCATCTGTTTGATTCAAGAATTGGCGTGTTTCAGGACGTGTTTGGTATTCTATGGTATAGAGGTCCTGTTTATATTCATCACTTAGTTTCTCTATTCGTAAATGCTCTATTCTTAAATAGGTGAGTATTCTATGAATAGTGGTTAATCTTTGTTGCCCATCAATTAACTCATAACCATTTATGGTTTCTCCACTTTGGGCTTGCCAAGTTTTTTTTCTTACCACTATGGGTTGCAGACAATAGAACGAATTGACTTTTGCCGGGTCTTGTCTGTATTCCCAAATATCGTTGAGCAATTGGCTCACATTGTGGCTTGTCCATCTGTAACCACGTTGGTAATCTGGTATGTAAAAATGCATCCCCAATAACTCGGTGATGGTTTTTAGTATGATTTGGTTTTCTTGTTTACTCATTGATTTTGTTCTTTGATAATTTTTTAATACATCATACACTTAAAAAGGCTTATTATATTCATACCAATTTTTAATTTTGGTTCTGTAAACTTTTTCATTCTTGTTCAATGATTTGCCAATAGCCAGCTTTTCTTCCGCCTACTCGTTGGAGAACATTTTTATTTTTTAGAGCTTCTATGTGATTATCAATTGTGGTTGTGCTTGTCCCTATTTTTTCAGCCATATCACTTTTAGTAATGTGTTTATTTTCAGCAACTAAATTCAGTATCTTAATTTGAGTTTCCGAAAGTTCTTTTACCAACCCTTTTACCAACTCTTTTACCAACTCTTTTACCAACCCATCTGCCAACTCTTCTTGTTCGAAAGCGTGAACAGGTTCTGAAGAAGGGAATACCATTCGCAGAAAATTGTTGGAGAAATGGAAGCAATCTTTGCTATAGAATTCCAATATTCTAGGAACACCTGAACCTAATTGTTCTACCAAATCCAAGTCTTTGAAGACCCGCATTAGCTCTTTGTTTCTCGGAATAGAGTAACCTTCAAAAAACTCGCTTTCGCTTAAACCTTCCGGTAGTGAGCCTGCAGAAGTAATCTCGATGCGGTCATTAAATATTTCAAATTTTGGTGCTATTTCCCGGGTGTAATCATTGTGAACGAAAGCATTGATAATTGCTTCCCTAAGAGCAATGGCATTCCACAATCGTTTTTCTCTACGCTCTTTGGATGTTATTTTTGTGAGGGTGCGGTTTTCTAAATCTATTTTATCCAGAACACTTTTGGTCGCTTTTATTAATGAAGTATAACCAAACTCGTTACTCTCTGATAAATTTACCCGTGTTTCGTCTTTGTATTTGGCAACTTTTACGGAAATATTATTTTGATCTGCCAGCAAGTAAGCTGCATAATTTAAATCACCTTGTGGGGTTAGCAGTTCGAGGTTCTTTTTAAATTGCTTGTTAAGTGGCTTTTGCTTTACCTGGTAATAGATTTGTAATTGCTCAAAATCTAAATCTTGGCGGTTGGCTTTAATTTTGCCTATGGAATTGCGAGTGCGGGAAGCAAAGAGCTCTTCAATCATCTTTTGGGGCATAGGCTCGGCAGCTGTGCCGATGCGGATGTAACACCCTTTTTCAGTCATACCGTATTTCTTTTTGAAATAGGGTTTTTCACTACCGCTTGCAACAATGATTTTTATAATGGGCTTACCCTCTTTTTCTTCTGAAACGACATCAAACAAGCCCATAGCCGAAGGAGAAATGTTGTTTTTAATGCGGTCTTTAATCTTGAGCATATCCCCATCAGCATCTTCCACGCCAAGGGTCTTGCCAGTCTTGTCAATGCCTATGTACACCAAACCACCTTCGTGGTAGTTTAAAAAAGCTACCACTTCTTTTTCCAAATCTAAATCTTTGGTGAGTTGTGCTTTGTATTCTATGCGGTTGGTTTCGGACATAATTATTATTAAAAAATTCTTTACACTTTATTTTTTAACCATTCATTAATTGGGACCACTTTATCATTGCCATTTATAGAGGGAAAAACAACATAAGTTCCTGTGGACCTATAAATACCTTTGAAATATTGAGAGTAATCAATATTAAAGATGTAGGGGTAAATTTCTAAATATTCACTGCCTGAAAAATCTGAATATTCTTTTTTAACTGGCAAAATTGCAATATGGTTAATATACTTAGCTGCATCTCCAAGACCTAATTCCCAATTACACCATTTAGAATTGATTGCACCTTCTGTAGCTAAGAGAATAAATTTATGATTGTCTCTAATTTTTTCCTTTATCCTATCGGCAGTTTTGCCAGAAGTTGTTTTTGGCATCCCTTCATCTAACCAATCGACATAAATATCTACACCATAGGATTTTAAGAATGAAATAGCACCTTCTAAATATTCTTTTTCATCGTGTTTATGAGAAAGAAATATTTTAGTTTTTAGAAAAGAACTTTCTCCTTTAAAATTATTTAGGCTTTCGTTCAAGGTCATATAGTATGATTTTGATGACCTTCTCTGATTTGTGAGTTGTGTTTCTGTTATAAAGCTCATAGACTATTTAATAGTTTTTACAATGTTAAAATTATCCTTCTTATCTCGTAATTCTATCGCTTTGTCAATATATTTTGATGGATTTGAAATAAATTCTGACCACTTTACCGACTGAATATAAGAACTATCTCCTGAATAAACCCAACTCCCATTACAAAGCCTTCTATTAGGTTCTTTCACATTAAACATATTATCCTTAATAATTTGAAAGAGGAAAGGAGTGTTTAAAGACCTGCAATTACATTCCTTATCTCTTGTTATATAATATTCGTAACTGCCATCTTCATCAGGCAAAACAAGTGCAATAACTCCATTAGTACTACTTGATCTTCCTAATCTGGTCTGCTTCTTTAAAGAATATGAAACTTCCCAAGGTATCCATTGGTCTTTTTCAGGACTAAATGGTTCTTTCATTCCTTTAGAAATCAAAACTACTGTAACACTACTATCAAAAATCTTGTCGCCTAATTTTGAGCTAATGGAAGAGTCAGCTAGATCTGCCATACTTTCATCATCATTTTCACCTTTGTAAATATGATCTTCTTTGGTTAAATGTTCAGAGAGTTTATCTACATAATGTCTTGCTTTTGTTGTAGTTTTAATTCTGCCGAAAATCGAGTCTTCATATAAATTAAGATCTTGAACAAATGCGTCGGAATATTTGTACGAAACGAATATTTTTCTTGCCATCAGTGTATAACTTTTTTTATTAGTGAAACAATTTCCTCAACAGACTTTTGAATATCATCTTTGTGAAGTTTTAATTTTCCAATATCTAAAATGAATGATTCAGGAATATTATATTTACTATAGTCAGCGGATAAAAAATCATATATTTCTTCAGCCATAAAACCTGTATAGTAAACAGGAATTGGCCATAAACCTTTTGATATAGCAATTTCAAATTCCCTTTTAACACCTTTGGCGTTTTTTATAGAACCGTCGTTATTTCTTATATTGCCGAATATGAGCAAGATTATTCCAGCTCTTGAAATCATACTTTGTCGATACTCCTCCCAAAGTTCCTCCAAATCTTTTCCACCGGTTGGAAACTGAGGGAATGGTTTAACCACTAATTGATTTTCTGAGAACTTTTTTGGACTTGAATATACAGCATCTAAAGCTCCATTAATAACAGCACTTCCAATACCTAATCCAAAACCGTTAATTATTGTTAATTTGCTTTTGACTATTTCTTTAGAAATTAAGTGGATAAAGTCTTGTGCTTCTCTTTCTGTAAATTCACCATATTCAACAGCACTCCCAGAAATAAAAACTGAATGTGAATTGTAACGTCTTTCTATTTCTGCGAGTAACAACGTTAAATCACTATAATTTTCAATAAAAATAGTTTGTACTCTATAACGATTTAACTCTTTCACAAAAAGATCTTGCTTTATTCTTTCGTATTCGAATTTCTCTTGGACATTATTCCAGTCTTCGAGGGAAGTTCTTTTCATTATACAATAATGATCCTTACTTTTCTCGCTGTATCTATGCGTAAGGCGTCCAAAAATATAGTTGATATTAGGGTCTGTGAAACTGAACCCTATAAATAAAAATGATTTAGTTATTAGCTCTGAATTTAGAATTGAAATAAAAGGTTCGTGAGTATAATAGTATTTTTCATAATCTTCTTTTAACAAGACTGCTTTACTAGGCTTATCTTTATCTCCGTGCATTTTATATAAAATGCACGCTCTATTATCCTTATTTATAAAAAGATCATCGACTTCACTTTTTACATCAACCTTTTTGAAAATTTTAGTATGGGTGTCTTCAATTAAGTCATCATAATTTGTTGTCCAAATAGTATGGAAAGGGAGTCTCGCAATAATTCTATGATTTTCTGTTTCTATGTCAGCATCAGTGAATTCATTTACAATTTTCTCGTCAATTTTATTTCTATTATTGTTTTTGTTTTTATGAAACTGAGCAACTGATATAAGATCAGGTTCATCTTCTATTTTAAGTCCTAACTCAGTTGCTAAATCTTTTAATAAACCTTTCCAATCTACAAAGCCGGATGCTTTAGACATTCCTGCACCTACAAATATAGTGGCTGTTCCTTGTCGTAGTTTTTCTACATAATCATTTATAAATGCATTTATTTCTGGTCCGTTGAAGTCCATATAAGTAATTTTACGTTTGTATACATTCGTTTATACTCTCCACAACCCCCCGCATTAAAACAGGACAAAGGGGTTTGATACTATTTTTAAGTTGCTCATTGATGCGTTTACGGGTTTCGTAAGTATGGTAAATGGTTACAATGGCTTCTTGTATTTTAATGTCAGGGATAGGGATTTTTACTCTGCACATTTCATCCCAGTCAAAAGTTTCTCTGGCACTGCCCCAAGAATTGAAACGGGCATAACGGTCAAACTCACTTCGTTTAAAGAATAAAAATAAATATTCAGGAAGTAAGAAGGTTTTATCGATCACTCCAAAAACCGTATAAATACTTGAAACAATACAATCTTCTTTACTATTCATTGCTAAAGCAATTTTATCGCCTCTTCGTGATGTATCAGCCACATAAACAAACTGCCCATTTCTAACGATTTTGTAATTGTTGAAATTAACACCAGTGGTATTAGCTTTTGTTTCAATTAAAACTTTTGAAGTGGAAACACCTTGTAAAAAGTTAATTTTTAAATCAGTATTTCTTTCATCTGACTGTTGGATGTATTCTCCTAATGTCTTTGGTTCTTCAGTTATAATAAGATCCTCAATGTAAGTATCGCAAATCATTTGTAAATCCTCTAAGCTACTTTCATAAGTATTTTGGTTTTTGAGTAAGCCTTTATAAAGGGCTACATACTTTTTTTGTTCATCAATGTGGGGGAGGGGTATTTCTATTTCGCAAAGACGGTCATAATCTAAACTTGCTCTTACACTACTATCACTAATAAACCAACCATATCTGTCTGATTCCGGTCTTTGAAACCACATCATCATATATTCAGGCAGTAAATCATTTTCATCGATTACTTCTATAACAGAATATGCAGGAGAAATGATTGCAGGTTCGTCATAAGTATATAAAGCAATTCTTATGGTTTCATCTCTTCCAGCCTGCATTGCGGAATAAGCAAATTGACCTTTTTGAATAATTTTATATTTAGATAAATCTGTTTCAGATACATTGGCCACAGAAGGCATAAAGTTCTTCGTAATGTTTATACCCAACAGGTTAGTAACCGCCATATCTTTGTTGCGATTGTCCACGAGCTGTATGTATTTGCCAATGGGTTTATAGCTCATATCCTAAGGTTTTAAAAGCGTTTATGAGTTGCTTCTGAGATTCTTTTTCTTCTCTGAGCAGCTCTTTAAAATCTTGTTGGATGCGTTTCATTTCTGTATCAAAGTCTATATTGCTATCAGCATCCACAAACTCAATGTATTTGCTTGGTACAAGTGAGAAGTCATTTTTTGCAATGGTATCAAAATGTGCTGAGTGGCAATATTCAGGAATGTTTTTATAAGAGGTTTCCCAATCAGTCTGTTGCCAGTTGTGGTAGTTTTCAGCTACCTTTTCAATGTCTTTAGGCCTTAGCTCTATAAATTTCTTTTCATACTCTCTTCCCCAGCGTCTTAAATCCATAAAAAGGATTTCTTTTTCACGATTACGGTACTTCTTGACTTTATCATTGATGGTAACAGTGCGCTTGTTTTTATTTCGGTTTAAAATCCACATTGTAACACTTATATCGGTAGTATAAAATGTGTTGCGAGGAATAATGATGATGGCTTCCACCAGATTATTCTCAATAAGTTTTCTGCGAATTTTGTATTCTTCACCGCCGCCGGATAAAGCACCGTTTGCCAAGATAAACCCAGCCACACCGTTTTCAGACAGTTTGCTCACCATATTGAGGATCCAGGCATAATTGGCATTGCTTTTTGGTGGAACGTCATAGCCTTTCCAACGCGGGTCGTCAATTAGTTCATTTTCACCTCGCCAGTCTTTTTGGTTGAAAGGAGGGTTAGCCATAATGAAGTCGGCTTTCAGGTCCTTATGTTGATCGTTTGAAAAGGTATCTGCGTGCTTTTCACCCAAGTTGACTGAAATACCACGAATGGCCAGATTCATTTTTGCGAGCTTGTAAGTTGTGGGAGATGATTCCTGACCATAAATAGATACTTCATTCTTACTTCCTTGATGATTTTCAATGAATTTAATAGACTGTACAAACATACCACCTGATCCACAAGCCGGGTCATATATTATTCCTTCGTAAGGTTCAATGAGCTCTGCGATGAGGTTAACAATTGTTTTTGGGGTATAGAACTCTCCTTTCCCTTTTCCTTCCTTGATGGCAAATTTTCTTAGGAAATATTCATACACACGGCCAATGATGTCTTGGGCATTGTCCTGAATTGTGTTTATTTCACTGATTTTATCAACCAGGGCTGCAAGCTTGGTTCGTTCCAGACCTAAACGTGAAAAATAATTATCAGGTAAAGCACCTTTTAATGCAGGGTTATCTTTTTCAATGGTGTGAAGTGCTGTATCAATTTTAAGAGCTAAATCGTTTTGTTTTGCATTATTACGGATATAAGACCATCGGGATATTTCTTCCAGATAAAAGACATTATTCATATTATAGAATTCCTTCATATCCACATATTTTCCCTGCCCTTCTGCAATTAATTGTGCTTTGCGTTCCTCAAATTTGTCACTTGCAAACTTCAGGAAGATTAGACCCAGAACAACGTGCTTGTATTCTGAAGGGTCAACAGACCCTCTTAGTTTATCACAGGATTGCCACAGGGTTTCTTCTATGGATTTTGTTTTTTCAATTTTTTTCTTTGCCATTATTGGTCGTCTCTTATTTTTTAATTGTTTTAATATCCTTTGTAGCCAATTTTAAGGCTTGCAAGGCCTGTTCTTCCCGGGCAACAATTTCCATTATCTGGTCTGCTAGCCATAGGGTTAATAATTCACCTGAATCGACATTGAGTACCTGAGCTATTTTCAGTACCTGATCGCGTTTTGCCCTGCGCTCACCACGTTCAATTTTGCTAAGCATAGGCGTATCAATGTTGAGGTGAGCCGACAGCTGCCTTTGCAGCAGCCCTTGGCTTTCTCTTAGTGTTTTAATTCGTTCTCCTAATTTCACTTTCTATGAATTGACTTGTCAAATTTTGTCCAATATAGGAAGAAAATTAAGAAAAAAGTAACTAAAGACAATAAAATGATAGTAAAGGTAAAAAAAGAAAAAAAGGGGTTTTTGCGGGATTCCTCATTTTTGTTAAAAAAATATTAACTAATTTGGTTGGTTTAAAATTTAAATTGTCTAAAACGGCTTTCTATCTCCCTTAACGTCAAAATAAAATGATCAACAATATTGAAATTTATTTAAAGCTACTTATTGAAGAAATCAAAGAGAAATTAGAAAAAGATATTGATTTAGATAAGAAGGTTTTCGAAGATTTTAATTCGTTTGATTTTATAAATTTTCATTTAATCTACAGTTATGTTTTGTCTGATTACAATAAAGATTTTTTTATCTCTTTGCCAGACGACACTTATAAGAATGATTTATACGGCTCTATTTTTCATTCCTTGGTATTAATCAAGTTGTATCAAAACTTTTTTGATTATGAGAAGGCACACCCAAAGCTTAAAAGAGGGGATTTGATATACTCAAAAAAGTTTAATAGGGTTTTTGTGGTGCTTGATAAAACTGCTTCCAGTTTGAGATTGAAGAAACAATTTCCTTCAAAAAAGAAGGATGGAAATAATTCACCTATGACTATTACCGGGCATACTTTTACAAAAATAAACCCAAACTTGAGTAATGGAAGAAATACTGCAACAAACATTGATAATTATACAAAGTATCTGGAAGAGAATTTTGATTCAAATTTCCCATTCATTACAGACTTTAAAAAAAGAGCCCTTGTTATTGCAGATAAAAGTTTTTTTAAAGAGAGTAAACATTTACCAATACGATACACAAATAAAAATGGTAAGATAAAAAATGACTTGCCCTTTTCTAATTATTTAATTGAGTGTTGTAATGACTTTAAAACTGCTAATGAATTTTTATTGGATACTAATCAATGTTTTGATGAGCTTATCATTATAGGAGATTCAAAGTATTTTAATCATTTTGACTTAATCTTGCAAGAAGCTAAATTTCAAGGAAAGGTAAAGCGCATTATTTTGATTGGTGAAAGTAAACCAGATACACCACTAGATTTTATAGAGTGGAAATGGTCTAATGATGAAATTAAAATTGCCAACAGACATACACCTATTTTACCTACAAAGCGAGTTATATCAAACCCTGAACTTTTTGATAAATTGGTTGATTTAAAAAATGAGATAAGTGCAATTGAAAATGAAATTGATGTTAATCTTTCCTTTCTTTTAAAATACACCAGCTTTTATTTTAAGGTGCTATTGGTAAATAGTAAATTATCACTTGGTGTTTTTCAAGAATACAAAGAACGCCTGGATTTATATTTTAAAAGTGAAGCTTTTGAGGAAGAACTACACGGATATTTTTATGACCGCAAGATTTACAATGCAGAAATGATAAAAAGTTACACAGACCGTGTTTTTGAAAAGTTTGAACAAATTTCAGCAGTTCTTGAAAAAAATAACTTAAAATGGGATTACATAAAGAACCTCGACAAGCAAAACAGAAAAATTTGTTTAATCGTCCCAAAAAAGAATTATGATGCTATGCATTACCAAATCGTTAATCAAGGTCTCTCCAGGATCCATTTGATTAGTGATAAACGGATAGATAAGAAAAAAAGCTATTTAGATAAATGGCTTAAGGAAGATTCCAATAGTTATAATAAAATAGTAGTTGTTCCATATTTGGGAAATTTAGAATTATATATGAAACTAAAAGGGGTTAAAGGTCAATGTGAAATATTATGCTACGAAGAAATTGATGAGCTTGTGTTTGACAAAATAACCTCAACTTATCATAATGAGGAATTTAGTAATCTAACTCATACAGACAGGAAAAACTTTTATCAGACTGAGTTTAGTTTTGATATTGCAACTAAGAAGCGGCTGTTAGATGATTTATTTGCTTTTGAATTTAATGAGAGTAATCAAAAAAATACCGGAATTGAAGGACCAGAATTTCCAAAGGAAAAGGTATTATATACTGTGACATTTAGCGATGGTAGTATTGATAAGTTTGATTCATCAAAAGGTGTTTTTTTGGTGGAAAATGGAGAACAAATACAGACTACTATCGGTGAAGTTTATGCAGATTCAACCATACGATTTTACCAGAATACATCACCTCAAGCATTTAAGGTCATTTTGAAAATATTTGATGACGAAAAACTATTGGAAACTTTTGACAGGTATTCAGAGAGTTGGAAAGAGACATTATATAAACTTTCAAAGGTGTATAATGGCATAGAGCCCCTTTTCAACCGATTGTTTAATGCTGAATATAAAATTAACTACAACACATTTAGGTTGTATTTTGATGAAAATACCCAAACAAGGTTCCCGAGAATAAAGACTCTAGAAGTTATTAAAAACTATTGTGAAAACAACGGATTTACCGAAGAGTTAATCGTAAAAGAATTTGACAATTTTGTGAGATTTTCTAAGAAGGACCATTCCATCAGACAACAAGCAGGAAAGCTCTTGGGTAGTGATTTGATTGATTATGTTGCATCAGGTGGAACTGAAATTAGTGAGTCTATTTCAAAAATACCTGAAAATATATTAGAAAAGTTGACTGAAACAATACAACAAAAAACAATAACAAGTAAGACTCCTATACCTTATGAATGATTATAAAAAAGAACCAAGATTAATTTTTAAAGATACTGTTAGAGAAAATCTTATAGGACCCGGCTCAGACATTTTTATCTCAAATAGTGAGGAGGAAATAATATCAGACTCACCATTGAGCAGGTATTATTCAGGTATATTATTTCCCGAGCGGTTGGACCCTCAGTTAAAAATAACCTTTGGTGAAGAAGCAGAAAGTAATTTAAACTCAGAATTAGCAGATGGTGAAGAAGATGATGTTTCGATAGCTGAAAATGATGAAGCTGAAATAAATGGAGAAGAAGCTGAAAAGGGTTTGCAATCTAAAGCTCCAAAAGACGAAGAGCCTGAATATTCTGACGCTAATCAATATTTTCCAACCAATTTTGGTTTAACTTTTTGTGTTCCCACAGATCTTAAATCTATTGATGTTGTATTTCAGTATGCCAGATACCGTCAATTAAAACCTGCAGAAGCAAAAGTTGAAATATCTGAAAAAGAATTTAAGAAATTCACAGAACACCCTCACAATTATATAAGCCATTTACTAAGATTTGAAAATGGATTTATGTTTTTAGACCCAGAAACATTTAGTATAAGTGATTTAACAGTAAGAAACTACAAAAGCAGATTTAAAGAAACAGAAGAACAGCAAGAATTAATAGGAAGCGAGGGGTATATAAAAACGGAGATGCTTTTAGGAAAACTATGGAAAAGAGAAAAACCAGTTTTAATTAAACAAACTGTAGAATTGGGAGTAACAAAGGATGTAGAAGCAAAAGAATATACTTTAGCCAGTGATGAAGAAACAAACAGTGTTGTCTCTTGCTACTACAAAAAAATTTATGAAACAGAATATGGCAAGTTTATAAAAATCATACTTGCAAACCGCAACACGCATCCAAAGAAAAAGTTTTCAATTGGAAATGAAATTTTAAATAGAAAATGCCTTTTTCAAGGCGAAATTATAGTTATTTGTGAACGCTTCTTACCCTACAAACAACTATCTGAAAGAAATCCTTTTGATGATGAACTAAACACGATAAACTTTCAATACCGAAATGAACATTCCTTTGCAATAGGACACGGTTGCGCTGTTAATTGGAATGATGATTATCTACCCACAGAGATTAAAACCACATTTTTGCCTGAAGTTGATATCAAACACTACAGCAATACATTTCGGAAAGATTTTCCTGAGGAATTACGAGATATTACTGAGATTAAACAACTATCCATATGGAGTAGCTTTAAGAAAGGGAATACTATAGATAAAATGGCAATAATTAATAAGCTAAAGTTATTTGCCAACGAATATAAAAAATGGACTGAAAAGTACCAGGAAACGAGTTCAGGCCTTCAAAACTTTGAAGACTCCTTTAAGACTATTATAGATAAACAACATTATACTTATAATAGATTGATTAAAAACATTGAGTTTTTGGAACAAAACGAACTGGCTTTTAAGAGTTTCCTTTTAGCAAATACCTCTATGTATATACAGATGCTTATTTCCAATAAGAATGTTTTTGGAAAAAAAGGGGTAGAGCTTGAGGATCTAAATGACACCGAAAAGTATAATAGTCTCGAGTTTTTTGAAAATTTCAAGGATTGGGAAATGTTTAATCCTTCTAAACCAGAACCATTAAAGTACAGGCCTTTTCAGTTAGCGTTCTTTTTATTGAACGTTGAATCTATCATCAATGAAAAATCAAAAGATAGAAAGGAAGTAGTTGATTTACTTTGGTTTCCTACCGGTGGAGGAAAAACAGAAGCTTATCTGGCATTAACAGCTTTTACTATTATTAGCAGAAGAATGATGCATAAAGTGGATGCTGATGGGGTTTCTGTAATAATGAGATATACATTACGGTTGCTGACAGCACAACAATTTGAACGTGCAACTAAATTGATATTGAGCCTGGATTTTTTAAGGAGACAATTTGATGAAAGTGAAGAATATTACTTTGGAAGTGAAAATGTATCAATAGGTATGTGGGTTGGTGCTTCAACTACACCCAACTCATATAAAGATGCTAAAAGTATATGGAAAAAAATATCAGATGAAATCACAAAATTAAATGGGAAAAAAGGCGGTGATTATGAGAAAGTAAATACTTTTCCAATACAGTCTTGTTCCTGGTGTGGATGTAATTTAGTTACAAAAAACAAGATTGGATATTATGTACAAGGTTATATTGCCTCTGATTCAAACTTTCAAGCGAAATGTTTGAACACTGATTGTGCTTTTGAAAAAGAATTGCCAATTTACTTTGTGGATGATAAGATTTATTCCAACCCGCCAACATTGCTTTTTGCTACAGTAGATAAATTTGCAATGCTATCGCATAGAAGTGAAGGAAATAAGCTTTTTAATTCACTGTCCAGTAATGATCAAAAATTACCACCGGATTTAATCATTCAGGATGAACTTCATTTATTAAGCGGTCCTTTAGGCTCAATAACCGGATTGTATGAATCTATTGTGGAATTGTTATCAACCAAAGGAGATAGAAAGCCAAAAATAATTGCATCTACAGCAACAACAAGAAATACCGCACACCAAGTAGCAATGCTATATGGTAACAGGTCCTTAAACATATTTCCACCGTTGGGTGTTACTTATGACGATAATTTTTTCTCTTTTGTTTCAAATGAAAGTAAGCGTAAGCACATTGGAATAATGCCCACGGGAAAGACAGCTTTGAATACGCAAATAAGGATGCTTGGGGCATTGATGTTGTCCAGAATAAAGCTCTATAAGCTCTACAAAGAAAATGATGTTTTAAGTGAAGATGAAATCAACGAATTGTTGAACAACTACTGGACTATTGTTTCTTTTTACAACAGTTTAAAAGATGTTGGAAAGATTTATAATAAGATTCCTGCTGAGGTTACAACCTATATCAAGCATTTACACAGCAGAAATATTTTAAATAAGCATATATACGGTTTAAATTTTTTTGGTTTAAACGGTAGAACAAAAGAATTAACCAGTAGAATTGAAAGTAATTTAATTAAAAAATTGCTTGATGAATTGGAAGAACCGTTCAAGTTAATTCGTAATAAAGAATGGACCTTTATTGATGGTACTGTTGATTTAGTGTTAGCTTCAAATATGTTTTCAGTGGGAATTGACATTGAAAGATTAAATGTAATGCTGATGAATGGTCAGCCAAAAAACATTGCGGAATATATACAGGCATCAAGCCGGGTGGGTAGAAAAGAAAAAGGAATTGTGTTTAATTTATTGGACGCCAATAGGTCAAGAGATAAATCTTATTTCGAAAACTACGTGCCGTTCAATTCAACATACTATAAATATGTTGAGCCCTTGAGTGTTACACCCTATACTGAGATTGCATTAGATAAAGTTGTAGCAAGTTTATTGGTTTGTTTTGTGAGACACAAACAAGGATTAAAAGCCAAAGATTATAAGGGAAGTTATGAAGAGTTAAAAGATTTTATTACTGAAAGAATAAGGAATAAAAAACAGTTGACTTATGCTTTAAAAAAGCTTGAAGAAATATCTGATAAATGGTTAGCAAGAGTAAGTGCTTCTCCTAATTTGAGCTATAAAGAAAAAGATGCTTTAATACAAAAAATGAGTGATTTAAGTGACTGGAGTTTGATGATGAGTATGCGAGAAATTGATACTGATAGTGTAATTGAAATAAACTTTTAAAATGGGGAAATTTGAAGTAATACAAACAAGTAAAGCCGTTAGTGCATATGGTGGAGTAGGCTCCATATTAGAAACCAGAAATGGTTCTATAATGGTAGGGCCATTTGATGAATGGCCATATTTTCAAGTTCTTGAAAGCAAATTTGAGGAACATAATATTGTAGAAGATATTAGGTTTAAAAATCGGTTAAATAAATATTTTTACCAATTGGAGCATTTAATTAGAATCCCAATAAACTCGTTGGATAAGGGTTGGAAATTAGAAAACCAGACCAATTTAATTTCAGCTAAGTATTTTCCTAAATGGTTTTATTGCAACAATTGTAAAAAGTATGATGAGCTAGAAAATTGGAAAAATGCTTGGGATGAAAATGTTAAACATAAATTACCAAAAGACTGGAATGGATTGGAGAATGAAAACTTGTTCTATCCACCAAAGTGTTACAACTGTTATTTAAAAAATCAAGATAAAAAGAGAAAATATTACAACTTAGAGCAAATCAGATTTATCCTAACAGCCCCTAATGGTGACATTTGTGATGTGCCTTGGGATCGATGGGCACTTTTTCAATTACTTTCCAGAGTAAAGAAAAATGAGTCAGAATCAAATGATACGGATAAGTCAAAAGATGAGCCCGTAATATTTGAAAACATAAATTTCCCAAATCATTATAGACTAGAGTTTATTACTTCAGAAAAAATTGATACTCTTTCCGGTATTGGACTTGTAATAATCGACCAAGAAACGAATGAACAAAAAGGGTATGTTAGTCTTTCCGGTTTATTTAATATTCGATTTAAAAAACAGGATTTATATCCAAATTGCAAACCAGAAGAAAAAGAAATTCTTTTTAAACCTGTTATCAGGTCCAGTAATAGTGTTTATTATTCAAATATTTTATCAAGTATTTATATTCCTGCAGTAGAAGAAATTAATGAAAGGTTATTAAAAATTATCAAGGAAGAATGGGAAGATGAATATACACCTAAGCAAATCTCCAATAACTTAAAAAGACATAAAAATATCGAGATTTCCGCTGATAAAATTGAGAAGTTAATTGCCAACAATTTTAATTTAGGCGAAATTATAAGGGCTCAAAGTGAAACAGAGTACCGTTTTGACGAATATACTTATATAAAGGAAAAGGAAAGCTCAAATAGAAAAGATGAATTAGTCTTTAATAAAGTGAATAAAGACTACTTTCAGAATAATTTAATACAGTCCATTTATAAAATGGATAAAATAAAAATTACATCAGTTCAAACATCATATACACGTCAAGAACCTATACCAACCGATCTTTTTCTAGAGGACTATGATGAAGATAAGGTAACAGCTGAAACCATTATTAAAAAATTTACATCAAACAAAGGTAAAACAACTAAGTATCTTCCTGCTATTGAAAATTTTGGTGAAGGTATTTTTATCGACTTTAATGATGAGTTATTAAATGACTGGATACAGCAAAACTCTACAGTTATAGAAAGAACATCAATCATATTGGAAAATAATGAAAGACTTGAATTTGGTAATCAAAACAATATAGAGTTAACACCAAAATATATTTTAATTCATACTTTTTCACACCTCATCATTAAAGAATTAGAATATTTATGTGGATACCCATCGACTTCACTAAGAGAAAGATTATACATTGATGAGGTATTAAAAATGAACGGTGTGTTGATATATACAATTGCGGGCTCAGAAGGGAGCTATGGTGGAATTACTTCGCTTTGTGATTCTGATAAAATCGGTAAACTGATAAATTCAGCATTAATAAGAGCAAAGGATTGTGCTACAGACCCTATTTGTTATCATTCTAATGGTCAAGGGGTGGGTAATTTAAACCTTTCTGCGTGCTTTAATTGTACTCTGTTACCAGAAACATCTTGTGAACTATTTAATTGTTATTTAGACAGGCGTTTATTGGTAGATGATAACTACGGATATTTTAAATCCCTTATTTAGAAGGACCAGGAGTCTTTTTATAAAATATTAAGAGAAAGTGTTTTAAGAAAATTGAGGAAGTTAAGGAAGTTGAGGAATTTATAATAAATCTAAAAATAGAAACCCCTGATTTCTCAGGGGTGGTTTCCTTAACTTCCTTAACTTTCTAATCATCCTTACTAGTCGTGTTCAGATAATGGTCTTGCTTTTCCCTATGGATTAAACCTGTCTTGACAAAGGCTGTGATGTATCCTTCTGCAGTTTTGTGTGGGATTTCAAGTTTGGTTGCGGTGTCGAGGTAGTCCTGCCGGTTGAATGATTTTGGCAGGCTATCCAGGAATCTTTCCTTTCGGTTGGGTTGCTTGGATATTTTAACTTCCTCAGGTAATGAAGAGAACACTTTACTGCTGTGCTTGATCAAGACTTTTACCATTGTCAAGCTGTTTTCAAAATCAACCTCATCGCATTCCCTTTTTCGGGAAACGTCACCGTCTTCCATAATACGCAATACGGTGAAGATCATCATTATCCTAAAGGCTATCAATCCCATTCTTCTTACTGTTGCTATGTATTCATCACTTTGCAGGTTGCTGTATTTGATTTGTACCTGTGAAAAAAAATCGTTGAATCTTTCCTGCTGGCTTTCTGAAAGGGTAATTTGGATTTCAGGGTTTGTATTCAGGGTTTTGTACAGATTGAAAAATTCTTCTCCTAAATGGTTGTAGTGCTCTTCCAAGCCATCAGCTGTTTTGGTTTCGAATACATTTTTCCACTTTAGTTTGATATTCATATAATAGAACAGGAACCTGCTAAAGAGACCGTTCTCGGCATTGGGAATAAGTGCCGTGATTTGTTTGGGTGTGCCTGAGAGGACCGTTGAGAGACAAGGTTTTTCCATATCGACATATTCGCGGTCTGTACGCCTGTAATAGCTGATGGTTTCGTGGTGAAACGCTTTGCGGAAGCCATCGCTGTAATTGCCATAATCTGTTTTAAACGCCTGGGCAAGAGTGTCACCTTCAGTTTCAAAGATGAGTCCTCTTGCTTTGCTGTCTGACAATAACTGGAACACACCCGTTGTGCTATTATTTGCCGGGATGAATAACATTCTTTCCGGTGGTTTGGGAGGTTTTTCGGCTGAGCTGTCTTTGTTTTTAATTTGGTTGTATTCGGCCATATCGCGGTCGTAGTCTTTTTTCATTATTGCTGCCTGTTCCCTTAAATATTTATGGATGGGCATCACCAGGCGTTTGCATTGTTTTAGACGTCCTTTACCTGCGGAAGCAATGGCGGTAATGAATAGATAGAGATTGGAATATACTTTATCCCCATCGTAAATGCCATAGGTTTTGTGCAAGCAGGCACTAATGACTGTGAGTGCTCCCAACAATAAAATGTCCTTTTCTTCATCGCTGGTAGCGGGTTCAACAACCCGTTGCAGGAAATCAGGAAGTTGGGGAAATAAGGATTTTGGGAATGTTGGCACCGCATTTTCATCTTTTTGTTCAATGGATTGTGCTGCAGTTTTGGTTTCCGTTTCTTGTTTGGGAATTTTGAGACCGGCATTGTGGAACAGATAATAGAAGGATTTCATCGTTACACCGTGTCCTTTTGCGTTCAGGCAATTGGTGTACTGTTCGTCACATTCTTTGCTGTCATAGCCGGAATAAAACCTGCCGATGCGGTGGAAGTAATCACGGCCACTTTCGCCAAACTCATCTGCAAAGGCAAAGCCGATATCCCGCCAGTTTTTGTATTCGTCTGTGAGGTCGGTTCCTGAGTTTTCAATTGCTGTAATGTAGTTTTCTATATCATTCTCAGTGGTTTGAGTATTTTTTGGAACAGTTGTCTTTGGCTTTTTTAACGTTGGCACCTCTTGGGGAACTGCAAGCCAATCTTTTGGGTTGAAATTTTTCTTTGTCATAACTTATGGTGTCTTTGATGTAGAAATGCTTCGGGGTCGTTGACTAAGAAGCAAGCTCTGGAACAGTCCTTGCCTGATGCATCTACTTTGATGTTGTATGTTTTTAAAATATAGTTTGCAATGGCATTGAAATAATCGTTGTGTGAACATTGATTCAGGTCAATGCGAACAATCCATTTGAGTCCGTCACCGGAAGGTGAGGTAAAGAGCATTTCGGTGTCAAAATAGGCGTCTGTGAGCAGTTTCTCTTTGAGTTGAGATAGGTTGTCCAGATGGTCAAAATCTATCGTGAGAAGGGACGAATGGGTTATTAATTCGCTGTCTGCACGTTTTTTGAATGTACCCGAAAAAGTGACGTAATCGAAGTTGTTGGCTTTGAATTTACGTTTCTCTTTAGGGTCACTGATAGCCCTTAGTTTTTGAGTTACCTCTTTATACGTATCACTTGTGATTAGGTCAAAGATTTCGTGTAAACGAAGGACTTTTGACGAGAACACATTTCTAACCGGTTTTGCAAAAAAGCTGCACTCAGGTCGCCAGGTGTCATCGGGGATTTCCCACCAATTTTGAGTTTTTTGTTTAGGGAGCTCCAATCTTAGGTGTAGGGCTTCATTGATTTTGGTCCATAATTCCATTTCGTTATTGGTTTGGAAGTGGAGTTGCGCAAAATCAAAGGCATCCCCTTTGAAGTCCTGTAATTCGGTATCGCTATGTACAGCGAGGTTGTTTACAATCTTTACCGATAAAGTTTCTTTGTCCTCATTGAAAGGATTTTGGGTTAACCCGCAGTCCCTTCCCCGAAGGGAAAGGACGGTTTGACCGGGGTAACACTCACTTAGCACATAGGCGTAAATATTGATGCCGTAATGTGTCTTGTCAATAATGGCTTCTCTACTTAGTTCCATCGCACTTGAAATTTGGGTTGTAGTAGTTGTTTTGAAACAACTCTTCAACATCAGAAACTTTGTAGTAGAATTTCCCTCTCACTTTGCTATAAGGCAAAGCGTTTGTGTCGCGTAATGTTTGCAAGGTTCTGCCACTGATGTGGAGTATTTGCAAGACATCCTGATTGTCGAGCCAGCTATCTTTAAGGACTTCTGCTCTTGTTTGCTTCAAGAGTTCGATTTTAACTTTCAACTCTTTTATTTCGTGTGAAAGTGCCAAAATTAGGTCTACTATTTCAGTCATAGCTTCACCGCTCCTTTCTTCATTAGATAATTGGCAGCTTGCTGCTCAATCTCGTCGTTAGAGTCCATTTTGTTACGCAACAGCCATTGATCGATTTCATCCTTTTGGAAATAGATTTTCTTTCCATTGGGTTTGTAATGCGGAATGGCACCTGTGCTCGTTAACTTGTACAAGTGGGAATGTGATAATTCCAGATAGGTACAAGCTTCGTTAAAGTTCAATACTTGTTTTTGCATCGCTTGCTGGTTTTTGAGCATTGTTTCGATGCGGTCTAATTGGTTTAAAATGGTTTCGTTCATTTTATTCAATTTTAAATTAATAAATGAACATTTGGCCAAATGTATTTTGATTCGAATAGGACAAAATTACGCTGAATATCAAGGTTTTATGGTGGTCTTTGACCTAGTGCAGTGTAGAGTGCAGAGTGCAGTGTGGACAAACAAAAGAAAAAACCCTTATTAGAAACTAACAAGGGTTAAAAAGAGTTAAAAAAGAATACAAAGCGTAAAGTGCAGAGTGGGTTTAAATTAGATGATTTACCGCTTTATCCAATTTTTTTGCTGTTGAGTTTGGTTTTTTTAGTAACCTGAATCTCGAACGATCAAATGATTCCCCGTCATTATCTACAAAACAAATACAAGTCACTTCCCATTGCTTTTGCTTAAGATTCTCAACCAATTCAAAATCATTGTGAATGCATTTAATAAAATAATAAAGGTCACTGATATTTCCAGTCCATTTTACAGGAGTATTGATTTCTGTACCTGAAAAAATCTTTCGGAAGGTGGCTAATGGTGTCTCTTGACAAATAAATTTATTATGCTTTAAGCTGTCCCAAACATTTTGAATTTTATCAGGGTTTGAATTATACTGTTTGTAAGTGAAGGAATGGAGCTGAATGTCATTTACTTTGCTTGTTTTTTTCTTTTTAATTGGTTGGGGTTCCACTTCAAAAACTTGAGTTTTAGTAATTGGGGGTTGGGTGGGTATTGGTTCGTTGAGAAGTTGGGAGTAGAAATCTTCTACAATCAACTCATCTATAATCAAGTCATTAAATGCTTCCTGGAGTTCTAAAAACAATTGCATAAATGCAAGTTTGAGCAATTGCATTATATAAGTATTTGTTTTATGTGCTGTGTCTATTTGATAATTGGTGTTTTTTGGGTTTATATATGAAGCATCAAAATCTTTTTCTTTTATAAGGTTGCCGATATCTTTTAAATATGTTTTTAACCTCTTATTAAGCGTGTCATTCAGCCAATATAGTATAAGGCTTTCGTTTTTGTCTTCGTTGAATAGAGAGTGCAACTTGTCAAATTCTGAAGAAACAGTATTCAGAATAAGTTTTGAATAGTACTTAGTTTTATAATTAAATGGCCGGTGAAAATGAATTTGATACTGTAAGGCCTGTTCAGGAACATACTCTTTTATATTACGAAATTTTGTTGCGAAAACATCGTCGAGACTATGTTGAGGAAGCCAAGGCCTGAGTTCACGATTTAAAATGCTGTCAAAGATTTTTATTTCATTACTCATAGATCCAGTTTTATTCTGTTAGCTGCATCTTTTTTCTTTTCGTCAATTACTTTGGTGTAAATCTGCGTGGTGCGTAGTTCCTTATGGCCTAACAACTTGGAGACGGTGTAAATATCGGTTCCCATAGTGAGTTGTAAAGTGGCATAGGTGTGCCTAGCACAGTGAAAGGTAATATTTTTTGTGATACCTGCCTTCATCATCCATTGTTGGAGTTTAAGGTTTGACCAAGCGTTGTATTTTAATCCTTTGAAAATAATGTCGTTTTCTTCATCACGTTCTCCGAGAAGTTCTACAACTTGTTCAGAGATGGGAAGGGTTTCAGCACCTTTGGTTTTTTGCTGCCGGAAGCGGATGTAATAACCGAGTTCTTTGGAGTGTTGTATTTTGGACCATTTGAGGTTTTCGATATCTCCCCATCGTAAACCCGTTAAGGCTGAAAGAATGAAAGCTTTTTTGAGTAGGGGGAGTTCACATTCTGTATTTGCAGCTGCTTGGAGTTCGTCAAGTGTCAGGAACTCTCGCTGTGGGTCGTCTTGTTTGAAGCCTGAAACACTCTCTGCAGGGTTCACGCTTAGAAATCCGTCTTTAACAGCTTGTTTTAGGGCTGCACTGAACTTGCCGAAATAAGAATACTTTGAGTTTTGAGAAAGCTTTTTACCGGCTCTTGCAATTGCATCTTTGTCGAGGTATTCTTTGAATTGCTCTACAAAAGTGGAATCTACATTTCTAAACATAATGTCATTAGGACAAAAGGCTTTTAGATGCTTGAGCATACTAGACCAGGTGCCATAGTTGCCGTTACTGGTGTTTCGTTTTTCTACTAGTTCTGAAATGTAGAGAATTAGATTGCCTTTAAGTTTTTCTACATCTTTAAAGCCATACGCACCGTTTTGAATCTCGATTTGTCGTTGGCCGACAATAGCTTCTGCAAGTTGGCGTGTTTTTTTGTTGAGATCTTTTTCCTGTTTAGTTTTTGGCTTTGGGTTTAGGTACAGGCTGAGGTTTTCTGTTTTGCGCTTTCCTTTATCGTAGTAATCCAGATAAAGACTGATTTTGGCATTTTTTAAGCGCTCTCTTAAAGTTACTTTCATAATCTAAAGCTTTTAGTGGAACAGACTTTCTATTTGTGAACGGGTAATAATTTGCTTTCTTCCAAACCGGGCAGCTTTTAACTGACCTCTTTTGATCATCCTTTGAATGGTCCATCTGCTTACGCCAATTAGTTGTGAAACTTCAGAGACACTTAGGAAGTCTTTGTTTTGGGTTGGATTGATGTTTGCTTGGGGTAGGGGATTGCTAATGGATTGCTCAAGGGATTGTTGCACTTTTTCATTTCGCTTGATTTGTTTGTAGTGTCTGCTGTTGCAAATATGGCTACAATATTTGGTAACTGTGGTTCTGGCAATGAAAGCATTCCCGCAGTAATCGCACTTTTTTGGTATTTGAAGATTTGAACTCATAAATGGTGCATTATGTAGCGTTATGGTGCAATATGGGGCTTATGGTGCATCATTTCGCCACTAAATTGGGCAACAAATTTTGGGCAACAAAACGGCTATTTGGGCAACAAATAGACAACAAATATACTTAAAAAAGTGAAATAAGGCAACAAAAAAAGGAAAATAAAAAGGTGTAAATTAAAGAATAACAAGCATTTACGAAATAAAAGAAAGTTAATTACTTCCCGATACAGAAATTTGCAAATATATTTCCCAACAATTCATCATTGGTAACCTGCCCTGTAATTTCACCAAAATAGTATAATGCCTGCCTGATATCGATGGCCAGCAAATCACCGCTCAGCTCCTCCTGAAGGCCCTGCTGGACTTTCTTGATTTCTGCTAGGGCTTTGTTTAAGCTGTCATAATGCCGCGCGTTGGTGACAATGGTATCCCCTGAACTCAGGACGCCCGTGTTGACCAATGACAACAATTTTTCTTTAAGCTGTTCAATACCATCCTGATTTAAGGCGCTAATCAAGATAGCGTCCGGAAACTTAGTTTGTAATGTATGAATACGGTTTTCATCCAGGAGGTCGGTTTTGTTGGCGATGAGAAGCACCTGCTTTTGGGGATATTTATTTTGAATCCTGTTGACTTCAACTTCCAGGGTTACATAGGTGTCATGATAATCGTTTGCATCAAACAAAAACAAAACAAGTCGTGCCTGTTGCATTTTTTCATAGGTTTTTGAAATACCGATAGATTCAATAGTATCGACAGTATCCCTTATTCCGGCGGTATCGATAAACCGAAAACCAATTCCCTTGATGACAAGCTCATCTTCAATAGCGTCACGGGTTGTGCCGGCAATGTCTGATACAATGGCGCGTTCTTCATTGAGCAACGCATTGAGGAGTGTGGACTTTCCGGCATTTGGGGCACCGGCAATGGCAACGGGAATACCCGCTTTGATGACATTTCCGGTAGCAAAGGAATCAATGAGCTTTTTAAGGACGTTTTCAATTTTTAAAAGCAAGCCCTCAAACTGAACACGGTCTGCAAATTCCACGTCTTCTTCGGCAAAATCAAGTTCGAGTTCGATAAGCGAGGCAAAGTTGAGGAGTTCTTCCCTCAGTTTTGCTATTTCATTGCTAAAGCCTCCGCGCATCTGTTGTATGGCAACCTGATGGGCGGCTTCATTTTCACTGGCAATCAAATCGGCTACGGCTTCGGCCTGGCTCAGGTCCATTTTTCCGTTAAGGAATGCCCGCAGGGTGAATTCGCCGGCTTGGGCACTGCGACATCCTTTTCGCAAAAGCAATTGTATGATTTCCTGTTGAATATAAGGGCTGCCATGGCAGGAGATTTCCAGCACATCTTCACCGGTATAAGATTTTGGGTTTTTGAAAATGGTAACAAGCACTTCATCAATGATGCGCGCGTCATCAATAATGTGCCCCAGATGAACGGTGTGGGTGTGCTGTGACCTTAAATCCTTTTTGCTTACAGGTTTGAATACAGAGACACCCATCTCAAGAGCCTCGGGACCTGATATTCTGATGATGGAAATCGCTCCCGCTCCTGAAGGGGTAGCCAGAGCAACGATGGTATCTTGATTCTGCATAGATTGCAAAGGTACAAAGAACTTCATATTTTACAGGTATGATTAAAAAATGAAGATTAATGGAGTATCTAATTGATACTTCTCATATTTTTTTATCTTTAAACAAGAAATTAAGAATTATATGTCCCAAAATAAAAACAGAAGTTTTTTTTACAGAAACCCGCGCATTACAGGGTTTTTGGTTTTTTTGGTAATTTTTATAATTGCCCAGTCGCTCACTTTGCAGCGTTACATGCTCAACCTTTCTGAAACCGAAAAAGAAAATACGGAAGAGTTGAACAGTGTGATTGACCAGTTGCAATACAATTTGAACTATGCACTCTCCACAACCAATACCCTCGCTTTTATTGTTGAAAACTATGGGGTTCCGCGTGATTATGACAGTATAGCAAAAAAGCTTTTGGAAACCAATACCTTGATTGACGGGGTACAATTGCTCCAGGATGGAACCATCACACATACATATCCACTGGAAGGAAATGAAGAGGTTATTGGGTATAAAGTGGCAGAAGACCCCTCACGCAGGAAAGAAGTTTTTATGGCGGCAGAAAAGGGGCAGATGTATTTCGCCGGGCCCTTTGAACTCCGTCAGGGTGGAATGGGAATTGTGGGAAGGGTGCCTCTCAATCTGGAAAATGACAGCCTGGCTTTTGCTGCAGTGGTTATCCGTATGAAAAAACTTCTTGAAAGGAGCGGTATCTCAAATGACAAGGAGCGGTTTTTATACCAAATTTCCAAAATCAACCCGCAAACGGGAGTAATGGAATACTTTATAGATACTGAGGCCGATTTCTCGGAAAGTCAGGTCGCTACCATTGAAATACCTTTGGGCCAATGGATTGTATATGTCAAAGAGCAAAATCCAAATTATTTCAGGGGAATCCTGCAACTGGCTTTGTTAGGGTTGGTTTTAAGTGTAATGGCCGGTTTTTTGACATGGGTTTTGGTTAGAAGGCCGGAAGAACTTGAAAAGTTGGTGTACAGACAGTCCAGGACCATTTTGGAGAACCAAAGGCTTCTTCAGGCTCTGGTTCAAAACAGCCTGGATGCAGTAGCCATTATATCACCTGACGGTTCAAACAAATATGTTTCCCCATCGGTTACAAAAGTTCTGGGCTACACGGTTAACGAAATCATGAAAATTAATCTTTTTGACATCCTGCATGATGATGATAAGCCTTTCGTTGCTGAAGAAATGCAGTATGTATTGCAAAACCCCGGTAAAACTATACTCGGCCACGTCAGCAGGATCAGGCATAAGGATGGTTCTTGGCGGTGGATTGAATCCTCCATAACAAACCTGCTGGACGATCCCGCTGTGAATGGTATTGTGGACAACTTCAGGGATATTACTGACAGAAAAGAAGCCCAGGACCAATTGATAAAGGAAAAGAACCTTTCAGAAGCAATCATTGACAGCCTTCCGGGTATTTTTTACCTTTCAAATAAAGAAGGCCGGGTGTTAGTATGGAATCAGAACTTTGAAAAAGTATCGGGTTATACAGGTGAAGAAATTGCAAAAATGACACCCATTGATTTTTTTGCAAAAGAGGACCAGCAATATATTAGTGATAGGATAAATATGGTTTTTGAAGATGGTGAATCCCACGCCGAAACCTATTTTTATACAAAAAATAAAGAAAAAATATACTACTACTTTACCGGAAGAACCATTTTATACGAAAATGAAATATGTTTGTTGGGTACAGGCATTGATTTATCGAAACGCAAACAGGCAGAAGAAGAACTTGAAAAAAGCGAAGAACAACTGCTTTCCATCTTCAACAACTCCATCAGTGCCGTGATTATGATGGATGGAAATGGGATGATTACCAACTGGAATACTACGGCAGAGCAAATGTTTGGGTGGAAATCTGAGGAAGTATTGAACAAGCCGATGCATCATTTTATTATGCCTGAAAAGCATGTACAGGCTCATCTGGAGGGCATGGAAAACTACAATAAAACAGGGAATGGCCCCATTATAAACACAAATACTGAACTTACAGCCATCACGAAGTCCAAAAAAGAAATTGATATCTCCCTGGGGGTGACTACCGTAAAAATAAGAGGGAAGGAATATTTTATTGGGTTTATCAATGATATTACACAACAAAAAGAAGCAGAACGGCAGAAAGAATATGAAAAACGAAACAGGGAAGCCCTTATCAACGCAACCGAGGACCAGATATGGAGTGTAAGTCAGGAAATAACCTTAATATCAGCAAATGATGCCTTTAAAAAATCATTTGCAATTTATACAGGCATACAAATAAAGGAGGGAGACTATACATTGGCAGATGATTTATTTGAAACGGAATATCTCAACTTGTGGAAAGGATACTATGAAAGGGGGCTAAAAGGGGAACGCTTTACCGTTGAAACCACTGTGCCTCCAAAGGCGAAGCAAGAAAAAAAGACCGTTGAAACCAGTTTTAGTCCCATTCTTGTAAACAATGATGTGGTGGGAGTTGCCTGTTACGCGAGGGATATCACGCAACGAATCAAAACAGAAGAAGAGATTAAAGATTACAATGAGAAACTAAAAACAGCCCAGGAAATCGCTCAACTGGGTTATTGGGAGCATGTTAAAGGAGAGGAAATACTTTTTTGGTCAGACCAGATATACAGGATATGGGAACTTGATAAAGAAACATACACTCCCACAACAACCAGCTTTTTTGAAGCTGTAGTCCCGGCAGACCGGGAGAAATTTTATCTCTATTCAAACAGGCCGGTTGATCTAGTAGACGAACAGGATATAGAGTACCGTATCATTACAGCTACGGGAAAGTTAAAATGGATTCACCAGTACGGTCAAAAGGTAGAGGATCATCAAACTAACCGAACGTTATTTAAAGGAACTATTCGAGATATAACACATCAAAAAACACAGGAAGAGGCCATCCTTGAATTTAATGAAAAATTACAAACCGCTCAGAAAATTGCAAAACTGGGCTATTGGGAGTTTGATTTTAAAAATGAAAAACTTACCTGGTCAGATCAGGTCTATGAGATATGGGAAAAATCAGAAAAAACCTTTAAGGTTAGCCCGGAAGCTTTTTACAATACCATACACCCTGATGATTTTGAAGAATATTACACTGAACAGAAAAAAGCTTTAAAAGGCGAAAAAGCTCTCGAAAAAGAACACCGCATTGTTTTGGATAGCGGGAAAATAAAATGGGTCCTGGAGAGAGGGGAGTTGGTTTTTAATGATAAGGGAGACCCGCTTATTTTTGAAGGAACAGTTCAGGATATCACCGGTCAAAAGTTAATTGAACTGGAACTCAGGGAGCAAAACCATTTCATCAAAACAGCCATTGATAACCTTCCTGTGGGCATTGCGGTGAGAAACATCCACACCGGTAAGTTTACCTTAATGAATAAAAATTTTACTGAAATTTATGGCTGGTCACAAAGGGAATTACGGGATGTCAATACCTTTTTTGAGAAAGTATATCCCGATCCGGAATACAGAAATAAAATCAAGAACCAAATATTCAGTGACCTTGACAGTAAAGACACAGAGAGAATGCAGTGGGAAGGGTTGCAGGTCACGACCAAAAAAGGGGCTAATCGCATTATTAATGCCAGAAACATTCCACTCTATGATCAAAATTTAATGATTTCCACAGTCCTTGATGTTACCGAAAAGTATCTGGCAGAGCAACGCCTGGCAATCAGCAATGAACGCTATGAATATGTGACCAAGGCAACCTTTGATGCCGTCTGGGATTGGGACTTTCCGGCCAACAACATGTTTTGGGGTGAGGGATTTAAGACCATCTTTGGGCATGATGTGGAAAATACAAGTCCTGAGTTTTGGTACAGCAACATCCACCCTGACGATTATGAAAGAATAAAAAAGAGTATTGAAAATGCCATCAAAGGCAATGGCCGAAACTGGGAAAACGAGTACCGTTTCAAACACGCAAACGGTACCTACAGATTTGTCAAAGACAGGGGGATCATCCTGCGGAATGTGGAGCGTAAAGCCCTGAGAATGATTGGGGCACTCCAGGACATCACCTCCCAAAAGGAATATGAAATGAAACTGCTTGATGTCAATCAGAAACTGCGCAATTTATCAGCACACCTTCAGGAAGCCCGGGAAGAGGAACGCATCTCTATTGCCAGGGAAATTCATGACGAATTGGGGCAGCAATTAACCGGGATCAAACTGGATGTGTCATGGCTGAAAAGCAAGGTGGATTTAAATTTCCCGGAAGATGGCGAAAGAACCGTCAGGCTCATTGAAAATATTAACAAAACAATCAATGATGTCAGAAAAATAGCATCCCATTTGCGTCCCGGTGTGCTTGATGATCTGGGGCTTGAAGCAGCCATAGAATGGCAGACCCAGCAATTTCAAACACAAACCGGTATCAATTGTACCCTGCATTTTGAAAACGTATCGGGAAATTATGGTAAGGAGATCAATACAGCAATATACCGCATTTACCAGGAAGCACTTACAAACGTCATGCGCCACGCTCAAGCAACGGCGGTTGAAACCATTTTTAAGGAAACAGATAATACCCTCACCCTGGAAGTAACTGATAATGGAATAGGGATTGATGATGCTGATAAAAACAATACGTTCTCCCTGGGTATCACGGGTATGAGAGAACGTGCATTGATGATAAACGCAGAATTTTTTGTAAAAAAGCAAAAAGAAGGCGGTACAAAAGTAAAAGTTTCTGTAAATTTAAACAGCTAAATAAAGACCCATGAAGATTTTGATTGCAGACGATCACGCCATTCTTCGTAAAGGATTGATAGAGATTCTTAATGAGTCTTATTCAAACGTGGAGTATTTTGAAGCTTCAAACGGTCTGGAAGCATTACAAATAGCGCGAAATCAAAAAATGGACCTCGTGCTGCTTGATATTTCCATGCCGGGACGCAATGGGCTCGATACACTCAAACAACTAAGGGCAGACGGTAACACCATGCCCATATTGATTCTCAGTGTACAACCTGAAGATCAATATGCCATCAGGGTACTGAAAGCCGGTGCAAGCGGTTTTCTCAATAAAGACAGCGCCCCTGAAGAACTCCTCAACGCCGTGCGGCAGGTCATGAACGGCAGGAAATACATTTCTGCTTCCATAGCAGAAAAATTGGCAGAATCTCTTTCAACACCTCTTGATAAACCCCTTTATGAAACACTTTCTGACAGGGAACTTCAGGTAGTCCAGCTGATTGCGTCAGGAAAAACCGTTTCTGAAATTGGCCGGGAAATCAACCTTACCGTCAATACTATAAGCACATACCGTGCACGCATCCTCGATAAATTACACCTCAACAACAACGCTGAAATAACGCGTTATGCACTCGACAACAACCTTGTCTAAACTCCTGTAGTATTAACAACTACAAGTCATTCATAGTACCAACTATTTCTCAGACTGAGTATTTGCCGTTCCTTTGCAGTGTAAATGTATTCATAATAAATAATTGTGTTAATATTTTATAACAGGCTCCTGAAAATGGAAACCTATCATCCCCAAGATTTTACATGCCGGGGGCCTGTTAATTGAATTAGTAAAAAGACAAGCTGAGAAGTGCTCGTTATGGTATTGATTTTTTAAAAAATTTTTAAAGACACTAAGGTAGTTTTTGAGCTTTTTTTGATATAGGGAAAAAATTGATACTGGGTGCTTCTTCAGCTTTTTTTTAATTTTTAATTTGAAGATGTTTTTAATATGAAATGGTTTAAATTAAATAACAAATTTACAATCTTTGTCCTGGTGTTTATATATGCTATTATGATACTGTACATCCTCTAGTTGTAGTTCCTTCAACTACACAATCTTCACAGTGTCAACTATTTCCTATTTGTAAGAAATATCTTAAGTTTGCACCTGTAAAACATCCCCAAACCTCAATGACTTTAAAAGTATTATCAATAGATGATTCAAATACCATTACAACCCACCTCAAGTATGTCTTTCAAAATCTGAACGAAGTTGAATGGGTGGGCCATGCATTTGACTTGAATGAAGGAAAAAAAATATTACTGCAGCAAACTCCCGATGTTGTTTTACTGGATATTATGGTGAGCGAAGAAAGTGGTTTTGAAATGCTCGGTTTTATCAAGAAAAACTACCCTGCTGTACGGGTGTTTATGCTCAGCAATTTGTCTGATGAAATATATATAAAAAAAAGCCGTCAGCTGGGAGCTTGTCATTATATCGATAAGTCATATGAATTTGAGTCCATCCCAAAATTGTTGATGGACGCCTTTAAACTAAAGTGGAATTAAATTAACCTTTTTTAATCTTTATTTAATAGTGTGTTAACTATCTAAAGAAGGATCCAACACTACATTTACAAAAAATTTATTTTAAAAAAGAAGCATCCTCTCTCCCCCCAAAGATAAAACACCATGCCTTTCAGTACAAAAACAGAAAATCAGGAACCCGCCCTTAAGCAAGCATACAGTGATTTGCTTGAGCTTCAGGAACAGCAGGTTTACAGCATTTCCAAAAGGTTTATTGAAAAAGATATACCCAAAGAGGTTCTTTTTGTTTGTGATTATGAAGGAATTATTCAATATCAGAGCAGTGATTTTTCGCTTCTTGAACCCTTTCGCGATAGTGGCAAGGAATCCATAAACTCCATTCTCGATTTTATCCATCCTGAAGATGTGCTTCTCACCATTGAGAACTTGGTGGTCCTCCTTCAGGAGAGTGTCGAAAGCGTTGTTTTTGAAGCTCGTTTTTTATGTGATGAAGAACAATATTATTACACCAAATGGCATGTGGGGTATTTAAGGGGTATGTTTTACTTTTATCCCCTCGATGTTCCGGTTTCCCGCAAACCCGGTCAAACTGCTGTAAGCAAGTCTGCAAACAAACACGAACTTTTCTGGAAAATGGAGTTGGCAAAAACCCTTGCTTCCTGGGATAGAAACATATTGCATCAAATTAAATCCTGCACAAATATTTAATGGTCTTGTAGTACATCCGACTACACTGCTTTCAGGGTTTCTACTATTGAGATCACGCTTTTTTTAACACATCTTTATGTTTTAATTTCATACCCTTAGATGCATCTTAATATACTCTCTGTTGATGATTCTGTTACCATTGCAGAACACCTTAAACGTTTGCTGAACAACATCAAGTGTGTCACGCTCACCGCACACGCATTTACGATTCCTGAAGCGATGGCACTGATGGAAACCGAGAGGCCCGATGTAGTCATTTTGGATATCGCATTAAAAGATGAGAATGGCATGGAGTTTTTAGCTTATCTGAAAAAAAAGCACACAAATGTAAAAGTGATTATGCTTTCCAATCAGGCAGACTTGTTTTATAAAAATAAAAGTAAGGAATTGGGAGCTGAATATTTCCTTGATAAATCCTATGAGTTTGATAGAATACCTGAAATTTTAAGTAAATTGCAATCCGGTTAACTTTTGTAACCCAAAAAAATAAAATCCATCCCCAGAGATCCCCATCCCATGTTAAATCCTGAAAACCGCACTTTAGAACCGGTAGATGAAACAAGACCGGAAGCAGTCTTTAAAAAAATTACCGTTCTGGTTCTGGACCATAAACAATCCCTTCCGGCCATCAAAGAACAACTCGATAGCCTCGAAAATATCACTTTCCAGATTTACATTACAGATTCAGTTACTGAATTTAAACAATTCCTTAAAGAAAAGAAACCCAATCTGGTGCTTTCAGAATTGCATTTGAATGAGATTGAGGGAAAAGACATTCTCAACTATTGTAAAATGCTGTTTCCGGAAACTCCTTTCATTATTTACTCCTCGCATAGCTGTAATAAATCTGCTATGGATTTTCTGAAAATGGGTGCAGCAGATTTTCTTTTAAAAGAAAACAGCTCGGCTTTACCGGCTACCATATACAAGGTCCTTAGACAAAGTGGTGAGAAAAACAATATTAAAGAAGCAAGAAAACAGCGCTGGGAATACACACAGCGGTTTAAAGGACTCATTGAGCACTCACAGGAACCCGTTATTACATATACTGATTCAGGTCTCATTACCTATGCCAGCCCCGCCATTGAAAAAGTACTGGGGTATACCGTTAATGAGTTTGTGGGCACTAATGTGGTACAACACATTCACCCGGCAGACCTCGCCAAACGGGAAGATAAATTTAGCAAGTTAAGCAGAGCAGAAGATAATTTTTCAATTATTGAAGAAGAACGCATCCTGCATAAAAACGGGCAGTATATTTGGGTAAAAGCCATTATCAGTGACGGGCGTCTCATCCCCGGTATTGAAGGCTATATGACCAACTTCAGGGATATTACCGAAAACATTGTCAGCAAAGTAAAGCTTGAAAAAACCCTGAGGGACCTCACAGATTATAAAATAGCCCTCGATGAAAGTTCCATTGTGGCTATTGCCAATACAAAAGGAAAACTTACCTATGTCAATGAGGAAGTGATGACCTTGTCCAAATATACCCAAAAGGAACTTTTGGGAAGCGACTACAGGCTGTTTAACTCAAAAGAACATCCGGTATTTTTTTACATAAAAATTTGGAACACCATCTCTGAAGGGAAGATATGGAAAGGGGAAATTAAAATGAAAGCAAAGGATGATACCTTTTTCTGGATGAACACCACTATTGTTCCTTTTCTCAATAAACACAATAAACCCTATCAGTACATTGTGGTCATGCGGGATATAACCCTGCGCAAACTCAGGACACAGGAACTTCACAACACCATTGACCTGCTCACAAACCAAAACAAGAGGCTCCTTAATTTCTCTTACATCGTTTCTCACAATTTGCGTTCCCATACCAGCAATATGCAGAATATTGTAAATTATCTGGAAGATACAGACGATGCAGAAGAAAGAAACGAAATGATGCAGCACCTCAAAGATGTCGCTGCAGCACTGAACAATACCATGTTTAACCTGAACGAGGTGGTTTCCATACAAACCAACACCGAATTGAAAGTAGAAACCATCCTGCTGAAACCGTTTGTGGAAAAAATATTGAAAGCACTCTACAATCAGATAGATGCGACAGCTGCAGTTATAGAATTGAACATCCCAGATGATAAAGCAATCAACTACAGCAAGAGCTACCTGGAGAGTATTTTGCACAACCTGGTCCTCAATGCAATTAAATACAGGCACCCTGACAGAACGCCACACATTCAGGTAAGCAGTAAGGAAGAAGGGATTTATACGGTTCTGGAAATTTCAGACAATGGTATTGGTATCAACCTTGAAAAGTACCGAAACAAACTGTTTGGGATGTACAAAACCTTTCATAACAACAAAGATGCAAAGGGCCTGGGGCTATTTATGAGTAAAAACCAGATTGAGGCCATGGGCGGTAAAATTGAAGTGGATAGCAATCTGGAAACAGGAACAACATTTAAAATCTATATAAAATAAAAAGTCGAATTTTTTTGCCGGTTAACAACCCTAAGATGATTCAGGCAATCTCACAAAAAACAAGTAAAAAAAGATGACAAAAAAACTGTGTATAATAGACGATGACGATTTGTATAAACTGTTGCTGAAAAAAACCATTCAGAAACTGGATTTTAAAACAGAGATTACCTGCTTTTCCAATGGGGAGGAGGCTATTAACAGTTTTATGGAAAATAAGGGCAACGCAGGCAAATTGCCTGATATTGTCCTGCTGGATATAAACATGCCGGTGATGGACGGCTGGGAGTTTATGGAAAGCTATAAAACCCTGTATCCGGAATTGTGTAAGCCGGTAACCGTTTATATAGCAAGCTCTTCCATTGCCAGGCAGGATATTGAATGATCAGATGATTATAAGGAGATATCAGGGTACCTTATCAAGCCCATTGTAAAGAATACCATCCGGGAACTTTTGGAAAAAGAAATGGCATTGTAACGATTTGATTATTTTAACGACCTATAGGTGTCAATCAAAAAAATCAAAACCCATGGAAGTAATCAATCCAAACAACAGTACCACACTCAGACAAGACAAACAACTTCTTGTAATCTTGCACCTGTCCCAATTATTGACTTATATAACCGGTTTCGGTGGTTTGCTCGTTCCCCTTATTTTGTGGGCAGTAAACAAAGACCGGGTAGCGGGAATGGATGCACACGGCAAAGAAATCATCAATTTCCAGCTCAGTATGTTTCTCTATGCCCTGATATGCATACCGCTTATCCTGGCATTGGGTCTCGGCATCCTGGGTCTTGTTATTATCTGTATCCTTTCACTGGTATATCCCATTATCAACGGGGTAAACGCCAGTAATGACAATCCGGTAAGCTATCCTTTGACCATCAGGTTTTTAAGTTAAAAAAACCGCAACCTCAAATGAAATTGCGGTTTCACCCGGTCTCTTTGAATTTATTAATTCTTAAGAAACCTTACAGGGGAGATACCTTCTAACACAAGAATGTACATACCGCTTTTTAAGTCTGTAACTTGTATTTCCCCGGAAGGATTCAGGTCACCGGTACGTATTTCTTGACCTGAAACCGAATAAAGGGTATAAGGAACAGGTTCTTTAATTCCTGTAATATGTATTACATCTGAAGCGGGATTTGGAAACAGCACTATGTTTCCGGCTTCAGTATCTGAAACATGCAATACATCCTCCACTTTTACAATTTTATCTGCCCCGCCTTCTATGATATAAAGGGTCCCGGTATCGCTTAATGCAATATCACGGGGAGAGGACAGTCCGGTTACTATATCGGTAAGAACCGGTGGATTTTCATCAAGGGTATACTCAGAGACCAGATTACCAATAAATTCTGCTATAAACAATTTACCGCCCATAATTCTTATTCCCAGGGGCCTCTGTGTTCCGGCAACGACAAAATCGGGATCTGTCACTCCTGATGTTACATCAACACTTGAGATTCTATCAGCATTTCCCTGACCCATATACAGGATATTATCTCGTATCGCCAGTCCCGTCGGATTAAAATTCACGGCAGATGTAGCTATAACTTCAGAAGAGGGATTGGCCACGTTTAAATCAAATCGTGCTACAATATTAGAATTGTTATCAGAATAATACAGAAAATCACCATCAATCAAAAGAAAGTTTGGGGTGTTGAGACCTGTCACAAAATCTTCCCTGACGGGATCTGTAAGTGAAATATCAATTTTGGAAATTCTTCCGCCATTAAATTCCGCAACATACAGGTCATTTCCCGTTATGGCCATACCCGAAGGGTTAACCAGACCTGAAATGATAACTTCAGGAGTGGGATCGCTATCTGTTATATCAAACTTTAAAATACTGTTGGCAGATGTAAAATACATATCATTGCCGGCGATTACCATGCGTTTTGGATCGTTTAATCCCGTAAGGACATCAATGGGTTGCGCTTTTGCCGTAAATACGCAGGTAATTGCAATTAAAAGGATTAGGGTAATTTTTTTCATAATATAAATATTTGGTTATATCCATACATCGAAAGAAATATACGATGTCATCAAAAAAAAACCGCAATTTTCAGGAAATTGCGGTTTCAAAAATGTGAGGTTAAAAAAATACTAACTCGGTTGGTTTTCAATAGTTGAAATTGGGTTAGTAATATTGTATCAATACCGTTTCACGGCAATTTTTAATTGTTCAGCATTACAGGCATTACCAGCATTATGATATGCTCTCCTTCATCAAGTCCGTCAGCAGGGGTTAAAATACCCGCACGGTTGGGCAATGACATTTCCAGCGATACTTCGTCGCTGCTCAGGTTGGTTAACATCTCTGTCAAAAAGCGCGAATTAAACCCTATCTGCATATCATCTCCCTGATAGCTGCAGGTCAAGCGCTCTTCGGCTTTGTTTGAGTAATCTATATCCTCTGCAGAAACATTCAGTTCGGCACCGGCAATTTTTAAACGCACCTGGTGTGTCGTCTTGTTTGAGAAAATGGAAACCCTTTTTACCGAATTGAGAAACTGACCGCGTTCAATAACCAGTCTGTTGGGGTTTTCTTTTGGGATGACAGCTTCATAATTGGGGTACTTTCCGTCAATCAGACGGCATACCAGTTCTATGTTTTCAAAAACAAATTTGGCATTGGACTCATTGTACTCAATCAACACGTCTTCTTCTTTTCCGGCCAGTATGGATTTCAGAAGGTTTAATGGCTTCTTGGGCATAATGAATTCTGCGGTTTCTGATGCGTGAACATCTTCACGGGTGTATTTTACAAGCTTGTGTGCATCTGTTGCCACAAACGTAAGGCTCTCTGTTGAAAACTGGAAAAAGACACCGCTCATCACGGGACGAAGGTCATCGTTTCCGCTGGCAAAAATGGTTTTGCTGATGGCCGTGGCAAGCACATCTGCCTGAATTACCGTGCTGCTGGGGTTTGCAATTTCAATAGCTTTGGGAAATTCGGCTCCATCGGCATAGGCCAGGGCATACTTACCGTGATTGGAACTTATTTCTATGGTGTTGTTTTCTTCCACAACAAAGGTGAGCGGTTGCTCGGGAAATGTTTTTAGAATATCAAGCAGCAAACGTGCGGGAACCGCAATGCTTCCGGTACTGTCACATTCCACATCCAGGGTCCCCGAAATTGTGGTCTCCAGATCAGAGGCCGAAACACGCAGGGAATTCTTGTCCAATTCAAAAAGGAAATTTTCAAGAATAACCAATGTGTTGCTTGTATTAATGATACCACCTAAAACCTGAAGTTGTTTTAGTAAATAAGAACTGGATACTATAAATTTCATCGTAGCGATTAGTTTTTTTACGTCGTTAGAGTTTCACCTAACTACAAATATATTGCAATATGCTTTAAACCCGAAACAAACTTATTAACAAATATCAGGTGTATTTTTTCTTCCTGAAATAGGTGAATCCCATTCCAAACACCGCCAGGATTCCCAGCGGGAGCAACAGGTTAAGCACTTGCCATTTTGTTTTTTGCTCCACCACTTTTTGGGGATCGAGAAATGCAATCGAGATTTCCTTGCTTCTGATGTTTATAAGTCCGGTATCGTCCAGCAGGTAATTGACCGTATTGAGCAAAAACTCCTTGTTTCCATAGCGGGTGTTCGTCCACTTATCAAACCCCAGTTCAATGGGACGGTTGCCCTGCAGTTGGTTCTTGATGACATCCCCGTCACTGATGACCACCATCTTGTTTTCAACACCTTCATCAAGATGTTTGTCGAGTGCAAAAGGCTTGACACGGTTGCGGTACACCGAAGGAAACGAGCCTTCCAGCAACACCGCCAGCGGGATTTCCCCGGCTGAAAACTGCTGCATATCGGGACCGTTGTTTACTACGTTCAGGTTAAATTCGATTTCATCCAGCCTGATTTCAACGGGTGTGCCCACCGTGCGGGTAATGGGCGAACTGCTCAGCAAGACTGTTTTTTGAATATCGTTTTCAAGGGTGTCAATAGCGTTTGCAAAATCAAATTTGACCGCTTCGATGTTATTTACAATGGGGTGTTCACTGGTACTGGAGGATAAGGGGCTGTAAAACCAGGGATATTGATTGTACTGGCTATCAGCCTCGGTTCCGGTAGCCAGAACGATGGGAGCTGAATACAAGTCATTAACCAGCGCCGGGTTGATCCTTACGCCATAGCGGAAGAAAAAATCGGTCAGGTTGAGGTCGCGGTTGAAAGCAAAGGTTGAACCCCTTTCAAAAAGGCTGTCCATGCTCACCTGTACCTGATCTACCAGCCACAGGCTTTTACCGCCCCGCATGGTGTATTGATCGAGGACATATTTTTCAGCATCGGTAAAGCGTTCGGTGGGTTTTGCAGAGACAATGAGGTCAAAAGTGCTGAGTTGTTCCAGCGAACGCACGGGGTCGGTGGCAACAGAGTCAAGCGTATAAGGAGCGATAAAATAATAATCCCGCAGGGTGGAAAAGAAATCGGCTATATAACGGTCTTCCATCTGGCCATTTCCTTTCAGGACGGCAACCTTTCTCTTTTTGGGATGAATCACTTTATTAAAAGCATCGGCAAAAGCATATTCCAGGTTTTGTACTGAACTCAACACCCGCTCTTCGGTGGTGGAACCCAGCTGGTTCTTAAGCAACGGCACCTTTACCATGCGCTCTTCATAACTGATGATGGCCCATGGATACACAAGCTCCCGGGTAATGCGGCCGCTTTGCTGAACACTCACCTGCGCCGGGGTAACGCCAATCTGCGCAAGCCGGGCCCGCACTTCGTCAGGGTTATCAGCATCTTCAGTGGGGTTGACAAAGATATATTTGACATTGCGGTTGCGGGCAGCAAATTCTTCAAGAAGCTGACGTGTCTCACTTTGCAGCCTTCTGAATTCCGCCGGGAAATCACCTTCCAGCAAGACTTCAATGAGAATGGGGGAATCCACATCTTCAAAGGTTTCAACAGTAGCTTCAGACAAGGTATAGCGCCGGTCTTCGGTAAGGTCAAGCCGTTTGAAAACCACACTGCTTACAATATTAATTCCTGCAATGAGGAGCAGCAGATAGAAAATCCTTTTGATATGGCGTTTGTTTTGCTGCATTATTCCTTTTCAAGTTTTAATACCGTGAGCCCTAAAAAAAACAAAGCAACGCTTATAAAGTAAACAATATCACGCGTGTCGAGTACCCCCCGGGCCACACTGTCAAAATGGGACTGCATCCCAAGTTGTGAAATATACAGGTCATAGGTTCCAAAAAGGGATAATTCAGAGAGTCCTTCAAAGCCGTAATACATAAAGAAGCACAGAAAAACCGCAATGATAAAAGCGACAATTTGGTTTTCAGAGAGGGTGGAAGAAAAAATACCGATGGCGGTATATCCCATGCTCAAAAAGAGCAAACCGATATAGGAACCTGCCGTACTGCCAAAATCCCAGTTTCCTTCGGGCTTGCCCAGTTCAGAAATGGTAAGGATGTAAAGCAGGGTGGGAAGCAATGCCAGTATGATAAGGGTCACGGCTCCCAGATATTTGCCGCACACAATCTGAATGAGCGATAGCGGCCTGGTGAGCAGCAATTCAAGGGTGCCCATCCGTTTTTCATCACTGAAACTGCGCATCGTGACCGCCGGGATCAGAAACAACAAGATCCAGGGTGCCAGTTGAAAAAATGAGGTGAGGTCTGCAAAACCGGCATCAAGGATGTTGAAAGGGCCTTCAAAGACCCATAAAAATAAACCGTTTACCAGTAAAAAAACAGCAATCACCAGATACCCGATAACCGAGCCGAAAAATGATTGTATTTCCTTTTGTATAAGTGCCAGCATAGGTTTTAAACAACTTTATCTCGGGGGTATTATTGTCTGAGCCTTAAAAAATAACCCCGCACAAAAATAGGAATATCTTTCGATTTTTGTGTATGGAATCGGGTTTACTGCACGGGAGTATTCCGGCTGCCCGTTTCATGTGCGTCACAAAAGATGTATATTTACCTCAAATTTTTGAAACCGCTACACATTTAAAATCAGATGGAATATAGTAAGACCGACTTTAAAGACCTGATTGTCTGCAAACCGCGTTTGTTTCAGGACGAGCGGGGGTATTTTTATGAGACCTTTAACGAAGCCCATTTTGCTAAAAACACCGGCTTAAACCTGCACTTTGTTCAGGACAACCAGTCCAAATCAACCCGGGGCGTCATTCGCGGCCTGCACATGCAGGGCGGGGCTTTTGCTCAGGCAAAACTGGTGCGTTGCATTCAGGGAAGCATCCTGGATGTTGTGGTCGATATGCGCGAGGGTGAGCCCACTTTCGGGCGGCATTATGCCATTACACTTTCAGCAGACAATCACACACAGTTGTTTATCCCAAGGGGCTTTGCCCATGGGTTTTCGGTGTTGAGCCCCGAAGCGGTTTTTGTATATAAATGTGATAATTTTTATGACAGGAACAGCGAAGTGGGTGTGGCATATAACGATCCCGCTTTTGAGATAGATTGGCACATTCCGGAAGCGGAACACATCCTTTCCGATAAAGATCAAAACAATCCTGCTTTCGCGGAAGCAGTACAAAAACTGCGTCAATTGTAGCTATGAGCAAAGCACTCAATATACTCGTCACCGGCGGCGAAGGACAGCTGGCACAGGCACTGAATAAGGTATCAGGTAAAAATGAAAGCTGCATCTTTGTCACTAAAAACGAACTGGATATCACAAACGGGGAAGCCCTTGAATCGTTTTTTGAAGAACACACCCCCCATGTGGTTATCAATACGGCTGCCTATACCCAGGTGGATGCATCTGAAACCTATACCGAAACTGCCTTTCGGGTCAATGAAACGGCCGTTAAAAACCTGGTCAATGTGTGTGAAAAGCATGAAGTCAAACTCATACACATCTCCACAGATTATGTGTTTGACGGGACAGCTTCAGAACCTTATCGTGAAACAGACCCCACAAACCCGGTGACCGTTTATGGAAAAAGCAAAAGGGCAGGGGAGCTGGTCATTCAAAACAGCACCCTTAAAGCCTATGCGATTGTGCGCACCTCCTGGCTGTACAGTCCGTATGGGCATAATTTCTATAAAACCATGCTGCGGCTCGCGCAAAGTAAAAAAGAGCTCAGTGTTGTCAATGATCAGAAAGGCAGTCCCACCAATGCCCTGCACCTGGCAGAAGCATTGCTTGTCATAGCGCATACATTGCACCCTGAAAATGCAGGCATATACCACTATTGCAATGAAGGGGAAACTACCTGGTATAATTTTGCCAAAGCGATATTTGAAAAACACAAACTGCAGCTTGAGGTTACACCGGTCACATCAGAGGAATATCCCACAGCCGCACGCAGGCCGGGGTATAGTGTACTGGATACTGAAAAAATTAAAAAGACCTTTTCCCTGAAGATTGCAGACTGGCATACGGCCTTGAAAACATTATGACCGAAATCTTTTCCTATGAAAGCATTTTTTATCGATATTTTTGAATACCACCATCACTTTAATCAAAAGCTGGCCGGTATCCTGAATACCCATACTGCACAATTAGAGGAGAAAACGCTGCGCTTGTTTTCCCATACCATCAATGCGCATCAGATATGGAATGCCAGGATAACGGGTGGCAACCCTTTGGGTGTACATGAGCATCATACGATGGAGAGGTGCCGCCGACTGGACCTTCAAAACCTGAAGGATACCCTCACGATTTTAAACGATTATGACCTCTCAGACCCAATAACCTACCGAAATTCAAGCGGCAAGGAATTCCAAAACAGCATTCGTGATGTCCTTTTTCACATAGCCAATCATGCCACACACCATAAAGGGCAAATCATTGCGGCATTGAGGCAGGGAGGCGTGGAACCTCCCGTCACCGATTATATCTTTTTTAAAAGGTAAAAAAAAAAATGCCTGAAGCCGGGTAGCTTCAGGCATTTAATTTACCGGATAGTGGGGACTAATCATCCAGTAAATCAATAGCATCTTTGATGGCTTCCTTGATTTGATTTGCAAGGGCATTGTTGCCATCATCGTCAGTAGGGCTTATTTCGATAACTCCGTCTCCGTTTCCGTCAACCGCGGTTGAAAGATCAATCACAGCGGTGTCAAAAAGAAAGCTCAGGTCAAAGTTGATAATAATGCTTTCGCCGTCAGATTCAACAACGATATCAAGATTGGTGTCTTCATATTCCACCTCAACATCTTCTTCAAAATCATGCCAGAAAGTAAAGGGCACATCGTCAATGGTTCCCGCAATCAGGATAGATTTCTGATACAGGTCGCTGGTGGGGTTTTGACTTCTTACAATCTCAAATTCCAGTTCTTCATACTGCCCCACGGGCACTTCTACATTGGCAATCGGGAAAACCACACCGGGTTGGGAAAGATCAATTTCAAAAGGTCCTTCCAGCTCTATATCGCTGTAAAAACCGTCGTCATCACCCAATCCGTCATCGTCGCCCAATCCGTCATCGTCACCCAGGCCGTCATCATCACCCATACCATCATCGTCATCACCGCCCATGCCGTCATCATCACTGCTCATGCCGTCATCATCACCGCCAAGACCGTCATCGTCAAATTCGAGTTCAAAATCTTCCACATTGATTAAAAATGAGGATACCGTAACATCTGCCATGGCTCTTCCGCTGTCAAAGGTGGCTTTCATACCAATCGTGGTCGCTGCTGTTTCAGTTTCCGCAAGGGTACTGTCATCTTTGCTGCAGGAAACAACCACTACAAATGAGAGAATTAATGTATAAAATAGTACTAATGGATAATTTTTCATAATATATTTTTTTGGTGTTTGTATATAAAACAGGCAAAAAACACTTTACCCTACCCTTAAATCAAAAAATTATTCGTGAAGTACAAGAAACGGGATTTCCCGCTGGTAGCGTGTGAGGTCATGGTTGGAACTAAAAAACAATTGCTGGAAAAAATGAATGTTCCTGGCAACCATGGCAATGAGGTTGATCTGTTGGGTATCAACACATTCCTGTATGGCCAGATCCAGGTTTTGGTTGGTGACAGAAAGAAAGTTATGGCGGTTATCAGAAAAGTAATCGTGCAGTATTTCCTTATTTTGAATTTGTTCGCCCGCTATGAGTTCTTTTTTCTTCGCCAGGTGTGCAATGTGAATCTTAGCGTCAAACATTTTCAGGATATCTGATAAGGTTTCAAGGATTTTAGGGCCAAAGAAAATATTATAATCAGTGGGCAGGGCAATGTTTTTGATGGTCGTGAACTTTGCTTCTTCCGGAATGACAAGCGTGGTGCACTTTACTTTGTTGATTACATCAGTGGTATTGGAGCCAATCACGATTTTTTTGATGCCTGAATTCCCTTTGGTTCCCATCACGATCATATCAATATGCTTGTCTGCCACTTCATTGCGGATGGATTCTATAATGGTACCGGCGGTGACCAGTGAAAAGTAAACGTGATTGTGTTTGAGGGGGGAGGCTTCCAATTTGTGAATGAGTTCCTGGAGCCGGTTTCTTTTTTCAGCAAAGACAGCAGGCTCAGGATAAGGGGCCTGTGCAGTTCCATGACGGTAATCGATGACATGCATCAAATAGAAATTGCATTTACAATCCTTGAAAAAAGAAAGTGCAAAATCAATCGCATTCCACGAGTTGTCTGAAAAATCGGTCGGAATTAAAATATTTGTCATCGGATCCATCACTGTTTGGAACGACAAAAGTATAGGGAAAGCACTCCTGAAAAAATGACAAAAATCATAAAGCACAAAAGGAACCTAAAAAACGTGGGTTTTTAAGATAAAATTGGCGTTGTACGGATGATTTTCAGTCTACCCGGGCAAGTGCATTGATATCAAGTATTTTAATGTTTCTGCCTTCAATGTTGATAAGGCCCTCTTTGCTGAAGGAAGACAGTGTCCTGATCAGGCTTTCCGTGGCGATACCGGCCACGCTTGCCAGGTCATTTCGGGATATTTTCAGGGCCTCGTCGGGTTTTTTGTTCATTTTTTCGGCAAACTGAAGGATGGTGGCAGCGGTCTTTTTACGCACCGATCCATAGGCCATTTGCAGCAATTGGTTTTTGGTTTCTTCCAGGTTGTCAGAAAGCAGGTTGATCAGGTCAAAGTTTACCTTGTGGTTCTTTTGAAGGACTTCATTGAGCTCTTCTTTGGGAACGGCAATAATCTCTGTGGGCTCCATGGCAGTGGCAGATTCCTGATGGGCAATGTTCTGCAACAGCGTCGCATATCCAAAAAGGTCATCTTCCCGGTACAGGGCCGTGGTGAGTTCCTTGCCCGATTCATCAATCTTGTGGCACTTGACAATGCCTTTGGTAATAAGGTAGATATAATTGGAGTGGTGTCCCTGCTCAAAAACGGTTTCTCCTTTTTTCAGTTTCAGGGTCTTGCCGTTATCGTCCACATAATTTTTCAGGTCGTTTAAGCTGCGCAGGGATGCGGCATCATCCTCTCCGTTGCCTTGTCTGCTGCGTTCGTCCCGGAGGATGGCAGCTTTGGCAACCCGGCTTTCAATAGCACTGATGAGGTCGTTTTCTTCAAAGGGCTTGGTGAGGTAATCATCGGCTCCCAGATCCATCCCCTTACGGATGTCCTTGTGTTCTGTTTTTGCTGACAGGAAGATAAAAGGAATGTACTTTGTGTTTTCTTCTGCGGCCAGTTGTTGAAGCACGCCATAGCCGTCGAGTTCGGGCATCATAATATCACACACAATAATATCGGGTGGATTGCCGGTGGCTGTTTTCACACCCATCTTGCCGTTGGGGGCCGTGAGGACTTCATAGCCTGCGAGTTCCAGGATTTCAGCAGTGTTTTCCCTTACTACGGTGTCGTCTTCAATCAGTAATACTTTATACATGATCAGGTTATGTTTTGTGTTCAAGCGGAATGGACATGGTAAATGTACTTCCTTTGTGTTCTTCACTTACAAAGCTAATGTTTCCTTTCAGATTTTTCAAATGCCCTTTGACGATATTCAAACCAATCCCGGTTCCCTGGTCATTGATGGCATTTTCTGCCCTGAAATACCGGCTGAAAATGTTTTTCTGCGCTTCCTCAGGAATGCCCATGCCTTCATCGTGTACCTGCAGGGTTAGCATGCCGTTCTCTGTTGCAACGTCTATGGTAATGGTAGTGTTTTCGGGGGAGTATTTAATGGCGTTGTGTATCAGGTTTGACAGGCACAACTCCATGATTTTTTCATCCTGAATAAGGCTGTATTCATCCACCTCAGGAGGGAAGACAATCTTTTGCCCGTCTTTCAGCAGCATATTGGCATTGTAGACCACCTCGTTGATCACCTTGCTGAGCTTGAAGGGTGTGGGCTTGTAATTTTCCTTACCCGAATCGAGGCGTTCAATGGAGAGGAAGTCATTTAATATATTGTTGAGGTAATGCACCTTGTCTGCAATGGTCTGTATGTGTTTGTCCCGTTTGTCCTGCTGCTCGCTCAGTTTGTACTTACCCAGCAGGATAGTGGAGGTAAGGATACCGCTCAGCGGGGTTTTGAATTCATGGGATACCATCGAGAGAAACTTGGTTTTGAGTTCGTTGAGTTCCTTCTCGCGCTTCAGGGCAGATTTGATACGCTTTTCGGCAGCGCTGCGTTTTGCAACTTCATCCTGCAGCTCTGCGACAGTTGCATTGAGTTCAAGGGTGCGTTCCTCTATTCTGCCTTCAAGTTCGGTATTTAACTTAAGGATTTGTTCTTCCTGTCTTTTTCGCACACTGATGTCTATGACCAGGGCCATCACATAGGCTTTTCCTTCCCATTGAAACGGATTCAGGCCGGCTTCCACGGGTATGAGCTGCCCGTTTTTATGGACTCCGTGAAGGTTGCGGCCATGACCCATGCTGCGTTTGTCACTGTCCTCGACAAAGCGGTCCACATATTTTACATGCGCGTTGTGAATGGGTTTGGGTATGAGTATATTAAGGTGTTGCCCCAGCAATTCTTCTGCAGTAAATCCAAACATCGCTTCCAGCGAAGCGTTTACCGAAACAATGGTTTGCTTGCTGTCAACAATAACAACACCTTCTGAAATAGCTTCCGAGAGCAGGTTGAGCAGGCTGTTGTCATTTTCAAAAATTTTCATATCCCAAAGGTAAACATTCATCCTGTATCGTAAAACTTTTTGGGTGCTTTGCTTCCCTTTTTTTAAAGGTGACAAATGTCATAGTTTAATCAGCACATCTATTGCAACTTTGTACCATCAAAATAAACGTAGAAAACAATTAAAACAAGATATAATGAAAACCTTAAAAGCAAACTTCAGAAAACTCACAATGACCCTTGCAGCTGTAATGACTGTTTTTCAGTTTGCAACTGCCCAGGATTTAAAACTCAATACTGCTGCCAGCGAACTTACCGTCTTTGGTACTTCAAATGTACACGACTGGGATATTAAAGCTGAAACCATGAGCGGTACAGCCCAATTCACAATGGAAAACAATGAAATTACCAATGTGGGGAAACTGCAGCTTTCCATCGTGGCAGAAAGCCTTAAGAGCGGGAAGAGCGGAATGGATAAAAATACGTACAAAGCCCTGAACACGTCAAAACACAAAAACATCACCTATGAGATGACAAGCTGCCTGGAAGTAAAAAAAATAACGGCATCTACCTATGAAATCAAAACCCGCGGTAACCTTACCATCTCCGGTGTGACCAAGCAAGTGCCGCTTACATTCAAAGCTGCTGTTGACGGTAAAAAAGTAACCCTTACCGGTGAGACAGATTTAAAAATGACTACCTATAATGTAGAACCACCCACAGCCTTGCTGGGAACCATAAAAACAGGTGATGGCCTTACCATCAAATACAAAGCAGTTTACAACTAATAATACTATAACTAAAACAACGTAATTAAATTCATTTTTTAAAATCCACTATTATGAAAACAATAAAGAAATCAGCCCTTTTGATTGTAGCGCTCTTAATGGCCGCCACAACCTTTGCTCAGGATAAAAGACATCTTGACAACTACAGAAGTCCCGACAAAGACGGTATCAACGTTTTTGAAGCACCCAAAGACACCATCTCAACTTTTGACGGTGTGAAAGTAAGGGTAGGGGGTGCCTCTGCCTTACAATACCAGTCTGTCAATCACGAAAACAGCGGTGGTGTTGAGTTGATTGAAATAGGTGACAACTTTAACCTGGCAACAGCAAACCTTGATCTTGATGTTGCATTGGCAGATGGTTTGAGAATGCACTTAAGAACCTATCTTTCTGCACGTCACCACCCTGAAGCCTGGGTAAAAGGCGGGTATATGCAAATTGACAACTTTAACTTTATCAGCGACGGCTTCCTTTCAGAGACTATGAAATATGTGACCATTAAATTTGGACATATGCAAAACAACTATGGTGATGCACACTTCAGAAGAACTGACAACGCGATGGCACTTTACAACCCCTTTGTAGGAAACTACATTATGGATTCCTTCACAACTGAGGTGGGTGGTGAGATTTACTACCAGAGAAACGGCTTCATCGGTATGGTGGGCGCCACTAACGGAAAATTGAACCAGGCAGTAACCAATCCCGGTAAAACCAGTCCGTCACTATTGGCTAAGTTAGGATATGACAAACAAATCAATGATGACCTTAGATTCCGTATGACAGGCTCTGTTTACTACACAGCCCACGCGGCAAGAACCTGGCTTTATGCAGGTGACCGTGCCGGATCAAGATACTATCTGGTAATGGAAGATACTGAAGCTAACGCCACTGCACAGTTTACATCAGGACGTTTCAACCCGTCTTTAAACAACCAGATGACAGCCATAATGATCAACCCCTTTGTAAAGTACCAGGGCTTTGAATTCTTCGGAATGTATGAAAGAGCAGAAGGAAGAGCAGCTGCTGAGGAAGAAACAAGAGTGTTTACCCAACTGGGAGCAGAAGCGCTTTACAGATTTGGAAGCAACGAAGACTTTTATATAGGAGGACGTTTCAACCAGGTGAGCGGTGAGCAATTGGGTAGCGGTAACGATATCGATATTTCAAGAATTCAGTTTGGCGGTGGATGGTTTATGACCAAAAATGTATTGGCCAAAATAGAATATGTAAGCCAGACTTATGACGGATTCTCTCCCGGAGACCGCTTTCACGAAGGCAAGTTTAACGGACTTATGGTAGAAGCAGCAATTAGTTTCTAAGTTTGTTTTAGTTCAAGAAAAAGGAGGGCGGGTTTTTTGAATCCCCCTCCTTTTTTATTAAATTTAAACGTGGCCTGATATTCGCAACAACAAGTAAAAACCTAATCTTCTAATCCCTGAAAAAATGAAAACATACATCCCCCTGTTGCTCGCCCTGTTGTTTTTCTCCTTTACGGGAAACAACACCCCAAAAGAGGAAACGGTCTATATAACCCCGGAAAGCTTTCTCTATATCAAGGGCACCTCAAACGTCAACACCTTTACCTGTGTCTATGACGCGGCAACGCTTTCGCGAAAAATACCCGTGCGCTATACAGAATCCGGAAATACCATGCACTTCCGTAATGTGGAGATGGAACTTAAAAACAACGGGTTCAATTGCGGCAACAAGATGATCAACAAAGACTTTCACGAGCTGTTGCAAACGGAACACTATCCCACCATCGGGTTTAAACTTCTCAAAATCATAAAAAACCCGGGCCGGATGACCGCTGAAGTAGCCATTGAAATCGCCGGGATAACAAAACACTACAGCTTTCCCATACAGGCAAACGGCGAACTCGCCCCCCTGGAAGGCGTTCTCTGCTTAAACATCACAGACTTTGACCTCACGCCCCCCAAAAAAATGATGGGTATGATCGTGGTGCGGGAAGATATTGAAATCGTCTTTGGGCTGGATCTTAAGGTGGAAGGGTAGTGGTGAGTTTGTGAGTGGTGAGTGGTGAGTTTTTGAGTAGTGAGTGGTGAGTGGTGAGTGTCTTGTGTCTTGTCCTGATATAGGTTGACCTCTTAAAGTCAATTTATATGAAAGCAAACATCAAATTAATTAGAAAACAAAGACGGTTTTCTGAAGAATTTAAAAAGTCTATTGTCAATGATTTTGAAAGTTTGAAATACGAAGTTAAAAGTTAGAAGTACAATGTTCCAAAACATCCGGAGGTTGAGCGGAGCCGAAACCGGGCTGTGAAGAAACTCTAAAGATTACTTTTACATTGGATTGTTAATGACACTTGTGATTGGGTGAACGAGATTGCTTCTCCGCCTCCCTTCGACCCTTCGGTAAACTCAGGGCAGGCTCGCTCAATGAGCGGCTCAGGGACCAGGCGGATTGCAATGACTCTAAAGTCCGGAAGGTTTTGGCTTTTCCGGGTCCCGGCTCCGCCTAAAAAGTATTTAGTATGGAGTCTTTGCGAGCTCCACTGAAAGCGGGAGCGTTGCAAACTCCTCCAGCCACGCCCGCTGTCACGTCGAGCGTGGCCAAAGGCTGGTGATTTTTATATAGCGCAGCGCAGCAGGCGGAATAAAAAAATTGTATCGAGACGCCCACCAACCGCTACAGCTTCGGCACCGCTCAGCCACCGCTCAAAAACTGCCAACTGCCTCTGAACACTGATATCAACCATTAGCCAATGTTCCGGGTTCAAAACTATTAACCATTAATCAAATTCAAAGTTAAAAGCTAGCGGGTATACAACTTAGCTTAGTGTTTCCCTTGTGCCTTAGTGGTAAAAAGACACCACAGCCGGAACACAAAACACTTTGCGAGAAAATACCACCCGGCTCAAAATCTGCCCACTGCCACTTAGTACTGGGCACTTTTTTGTCCCAACACCCGTCCCCCGTCATCGGTCATCCAGCACCCAGCATCCCTCACCCGTCAACAAATCCTTTCCTGACAATTCTCATAGTTTCATTTCCCTAAAATCCTGAATTTTGCCCGCATATTGAATACAAAAACCCATTGAACACAGCCGAAAAAGTAAAAACCACCTGCTACCATTGCGGTGATGCGTGTACTGCCGGAGCCATTGTCTCTGACGAAAAAGACTTCTGTTGCAACGGTTGTAAAACCGTCTATGAAATCTTTTCGGCAAACGACCTTAGCTGTTATTACGATATGCAGCAAGCTCCCGGGGCGATTCCCAAAGAGCTGGAAGGAAAATATGACTTTCTCGATAACCCCGCCATTACGGAGAAGCTCCTCGAGTTTGATGACGGCGACATTCAGATCGTCACCTTAAACATTCCCCATATCCATTGCAGTTCCTGCATCTGGATTCTTGAAAACCTCAATAAACTCCATGAAGGCATTACACATACGCAGGTTGACTTCCCCAAAAAGACCGTGCGTGTGCAGTTCAGGAGTGTTGCCGTTTCTTTTAAGGAAGTCGTGCAACTGCTGTGCAGTATAGGGTATGAACCTTATATCAGTCTGGAGCATTATGACGGCAAACAAAAACCTGTTGACCGCAGCCTCATTTACAAACTCGCCATTGCCGGTTTTGCGTTTGGAAACATTATGTTCCTGTCGTTTCCGGAATATCTCGATTTTGACGATTACTGGCTGGAACAGTACAAACCCCTGTTCCGGTGGCTGATGTTTGCCTTCTCGCTGCCCGTATTCTTTTATTCAGCTTCGGGCTATTTTAGTTCGGCCTATAAAGGGCTGCGGGCCGGCTTTTTGAATATTGATGTGCCCCTGGCACTGGGGATCCTGGTACTCTTTGTGCGCAGTGTAGTCGAAATCACCTTTGACCTCGGTACCGGGTTCTTTGACAGCCTTACCGGTCTGGTGTTTTTTCTGCTGCTGGGCAAGTTCTTTCAGCAAAAAACATACAACTTCCTTTCGTTTGAACGGGATTATAAATCTTATTTCCCCATTTCGGTCACGCGCATCCAAAACGGCAGGGAAGAAGCCATTCCTGTTTATGAAATCAAGGAGGGTGACCGCCTGCTCATTCGCAATGAGGAACTCATTCCCGTTGACGGCATCCTCATCAAAGGCACGGCCCGTATCGACTACAGTTTTGTAACAGGCGAATCGGTACCGGTCAGGAAAGACTCCGGTGACAAGCTTTTTGCCGGGGGGAAGCAAATTTCCGGGGCCATAGAAATGGAAAGCCTTAAAAGCGTTTCACAAAGCTACCTTACCCAACTGTGGAGCAACGATGTGTTCAACAAGGACAAGGAACAGGCCTTTGTGGGACTTACCAATACCATCAGCAAATATTTCACCATTGCCATCCTCATCATCGCTTTCGGCGCGCTGGGCTACTGGATGTTTTATGATGTCTCTGTGGGCATACAGGCCTTTACCGCCGTGCTCATCATTGCCTGCCCCTGTGCTTTGGCGATGTCGGCACCCTTTACCCTGGGCAATATGCTGCGCATTTTCGGGAAGCTGAAATTCTACCTTAAAAATGCTGCGGTTATTGAAAAGCTCGCGACCATCGATACCCTTATTTTTGACAAGACGGGCACCATTACCACCAACGATAAGAATGCCATTTCCTATTCCGGTTCCGCTTTAAGCGAAACGGAAGCCAAGCTGCTCAAATCAACCCTGCGCACCTCAAACCACCCTTTAAGCCGTTCGCTCTATGAATACCTCAGGGAGAACGACATCCTCACCCTGGATGACTATGAGGAACTACCGGGCAAAGGCTTGCAGGCAGGTTCCAACGGAAATACCATCAAAATAGGCAGTGCAGATTTTGTCGCTTTCGCGAAAGCGGATGCCCCACCGTCACCTGCTGAAACCGTGGTACACATCAGCACAAACGATGTGTACAAAGGCAAATATGTCTTTGCCAACCGCTACCGGGCAGGTGTGGAAGACGCCTTCCGGGAACTCGCAGATGACTATCACCTGGGCATCCTTTCGGGGGATAATGAAGGGGAGCGCGATTATCTGGGGCATATACTGCCTGCAGCCACCCATATGAACTTTAACCAAAAACCCAAGGACAAGCTGGGGCATATTGCCCGTTTGCAGGACTTTGGGCACAAAGTGGCGATGGTGGGTGACGGCCTGAATGACGCCGGTGCCCTGCAGCAAAGCGAGGTGGGCATTGCCGTTTCTGAAAATGTGAACGTGTTCTCACCCGCCTGTGATGCCATCCTCGACGCCTCAAAGTTCAGCGAACTGCCATCCTATTTAAAAGCCTCCAAAAAAGCGGTCAATATCATCAAAGCCAGTATTGGCCTGTCCTTCTTATACAATATTGTGGGACTCTATTTTGCCGTGACCGGCCGGCTTGACCCCGTCGTGGCAGCCATCCTTATGCCATTGAGTTCCATTACGGTGGTGGTGTTTACCACGGTGATGACCAATGTGATTGGGAGGAAGTTGAAGTGAGGAGTGAGGAGTGAGGAGTGAGAGGTGAGTT